>Ga0209597_1000550_pt1 | contig 24864 bp, 41 predicted proteins | sample M_140625_MF_Meta_FD_187316 | JGI IMG/M metagenome (GOLD analysis project Ga0209597, IMG submission 187316) | Freshwater microbial communities from Lake Montjoie, Canada to study carbon cycling - M_140625_MF_MetaG (SPAdes) (version 2) | ecosystem: Environmental > Aquatic > Freshwater > Lake... | reverse complement strand
TATGGCGCAACACCGTCGTTTCATGCAAAGCACAAGACGCAAATTACGGTGCAAGCTTTTGCGAGGTTGTTCATTTTGTGCAACGACCAGGATGACGCAATTAAGGTTTTGCCACCGCTGACACCAGATATTGAGGACAAAATTCATCTTTTTCGGTGTGGCTACGCCATGCCGACAATGGCCACCGAGTCAAACAACGATTGGAAGATTTATGGCGATCAAATTGAATCAGAACTGCCAGCATTTGCAGGCTGGCTAGATCAACATCAGATTCCAGCAAAGTTGCTCGACAGCCGCAGTGGCGTGTCTTGTTATCAAGATTCCTACGTTGTTGCGTTATTGGCGTCGCAATCTCCCGAGTACAATGTGGCGCAACTCATCGTTCACGCGCTGGAACGTGGCATTTTGCGTAACCACGGGCACATTACTTCCCGCATGATTTTGGACGACCTGCGAAATGACGAGGGGACTCAGTACCAGGCTCGGAATCTACTGCACGACGATCCGGCGCTGTTGGGCCGATATCTTGGACGCATACACGACGACTCTCGACGTTATCAGACGCAGATGGGGCTGATTGTTACTCGCCATACAGGCAAAAGAGACGTGGTTGAATGGCAGCTTCAGCTTACCGATTGCGGGGTTGCGGGGTAAGTTCGCGACTTTTGTCCTATATATACACTCTCTCTATATAATAAATTTTCTATACAAAAGTACCAAACTTACCCCTTCACCCCGCAGATAGCCTGCAAATTACATCAAAACTCATGGAAACTGGTCAAAAAACAACAGACTGTCTGCAATGTCAGGCGTACGAGCGGCAAATTGCAGTTCTCGACAATCTCAACTTTCGGCTGGCAATGCGGAACGACAAACTGGAATCCATGCGCGAGGCGTTGCGACAGGCTGCAATTGGTGAACTCTGCGGCATCGAGATTGGCGAACCTGCAGACCTAACGGGGCTGGAGGAACGTGAATGATTGGCAAATGGGCTGGGAGCCTGGACAACTCGCCGAGCGGCTGCTACTCGTGGGCGACGACGAGGCGCTTGCGTGGGCCGTCACCGAGGAGCAGGTGCGGTACGTTGCGCATGTCTACGGCTGGCCAGAGTGGCGAGTGCGGCAGATAATGCGAAATCGGGCAACGTGGATGCGGTTTTTCGGTAGAACACAAACAACAAAATGAAAAAACAACACATAGGACTAATCGGGCTTGCAGGCGCGGGCAAGGACACGGCAGCTTTGGTATTAATGGACCGAGGCTGGAAGCGCGTTGCGTTTGCGGACGCTCTAAAAGGTCGGGCGATATACCTCGGATGGGACGGACGCAAAGACGACCGTGGGCGGCAACTGCTCTGCGATCTGGGCATGGCGATGAGGGCGTATGACCCCAACCACTGGATCAACCACGCACGAGCGGCAATGCGTGGCAGGCCGTGCGTATTTACCGACGTTCGGTTTGCTAACGAGGCTGAATTCATCCGCGCTGAGGGCGGCATCATCGTCCGGGTACTACGCGAGGGGCTGGAGGTCGGCGAGCACGAGTCGGAGGCGGGGCAACGAAGGATCCATAGCGACCAGAGCATCCTCAACGACGGAACTATTGAGGGACTGCACGAGCAGTTGCTGGAGATAGCGGAGGCAAATTTGTGAACAACGAAAACCACAGCTTAGAATTAAATCGCATCGCCGCTTACGTGGAAGACTTTGCGGAAACAGAAAATGACACCACGCTGTTATGTGTGTTGCGGCTTTTGGTGGCTTATCACGAGCTAAAACAGGCAGAACTTTACAGAGCAATTGAACGCGAGGAGGGAGAAGTATGACTAACGAACAAATTAACGCGGCCATCGCTAAGGCGTGTGGTTGGAAACCAAAAGAAGAAACAAACGGTGTGCCTTGGTTATGGATCCGCACAAACGTTAATAGCATAGTTGAGAGCATTATCGAACCATTACCATACTGCAACGACCTCAACGCAATGCATGATGCCGAATGGAGTTTAACCGACGACCAACTATGGCGCATGGCTCGAAATATCGAACGCAACGACGAGCAATGGTATTTCCGAGCAACCGCTCGCCAACGCGCAGAGGCATTTCTGCGCACGCTTGGTAAATGGGAAGAATAAATTATGAAATCAAAAACAGAAACACTGGCCGCAGCTTTGCGGATTTTAGCCAACGACATACAGTCGCCTGACGACATACCGGCAACGTGCCTGCGTGAGGCGGCTGACAGGCTGGAGGAGTTGCAAAAAGAACGCAACGAAGCCCGAGCCGAGGTGGCGAGGTTGAAGGCAGACAAGTTAATTACCGCAGCACGGGAGGCAAAATGACCGACGAAACAGAACAAGAAGAAGAGCCGCTGACCATCGAGCAAAAACTACGCATTGAGTTAGCGTGGCGAACCTTAGAGCGAGACCGGGCGCTCGCTGACGTTAAGGATTTACGACGCAGATGCGCAAAATGTGTTGACGCACCCTCGGACTAGGTGGCAGTGTCGCATTCGGTAAGTCGAAACGAGATAGCGGGCGGCGCACGTGCGCACGGGATGGGCATTCTGTTGCTGGCCTTGTTGGCTGGCTCGCCCGCTGTCAACCTTTAACCCATGTACGAGACACACACGAACGCACACTTTGACGAACCCGAACCACTCGGGCTTGAGCAGATGCTAGAGGAGTCGGGCCTGTCGCCGACCGACGTGCAGCAGGCCGCCATGGTCTGCGAGGCGTACAGTCAGCGCGAGCGGGCGCACGCGGTCAGCGTCATCGTGCCGCGCTTACTTGACTGGGTGCTTGATGGCAACGCCAAGGCCAACCCACTTGCAAGGCCGCTGGCATTAGCCTGGGCGCTCGGGCACGGGGCCAGCACGCAGCACCGCTCGATGGCTGAGTCTGCCGAGGCTGTTGGTATGAGCAGAGCGGGCATGCAGCAGCTCTGCGCGAGGGCAAAAGCGCACCTTGGGCTATGACCCCCGGTAAGGAATCTCTTTACGCGACCCTTATTCGGGGTGTTGGTCCAGACGTGTGCTCTCTTTTTGTGCGAAAATCGAAAAATTTCAGGTTCGCTTTTCGTGGTAATTTATTAGATTTTGCTTTAAAATTGTAACACGTTGCGAAATGTTAATTATTTTTAAAAATCAACCTAGCTCCTCTGAAGTTCGAGCTGAATTAAAACGTCAAGGGAATCCGGTGTTGCTCTCATTTTCTGCGGGCAAAGATGCCGTTGGCGCTTGGTTAGCCGTGCAAAATTTGGGAATTGAAATAGTCCCATTTTATATGTACAGCGTTCCCGATTTAGAATTTGTTGAAATGGGATTGCAATATTACGAAAAGTTTTTTGGGCAACAAATTAAACGCTACCCAAACCCAGCTTTGCATCGGCAATTGAGAGCGTTTATGTTTCAAGCTCCTCAAAATTTGGCAATTTTAGAACATGCAGATTTGCCCAATTTTGATTATGCCGACCTTGAAACCAGAATAAAAGCTGACTTAAAGCTCTCATCTGAAACATGGACGCTTTCAGGGGTGCGTGCGGCGGATTCTTTGGCAAGGAGAACTTCAATTTTACGTTTTGGGCCATTCATAAAAAGCAAAAAAAAATGCTTACCGATTTGGGATTGGAAAAATGACATGTTGAGTTGTGCGCTGCGTGGCGCAGGCGTAAAACTTACAATTGATTACAAATTGTTTGGGCGAAGTTTTGACGGCGTGGATGCTCGATTTTTAGGGCCTATCAAAAAACATTTTCCAAGGGACTTTGAAAGGATCCTTGAATGGTTTCCCCTGGCTGATTTGGAGCTTTTTAGACAAGAAAATTTATGAAACTTGAAGACCTAAAGCCGGAGATTGAAAATCCATTAAATATTGTCATGACCGGAGACGCCGAAGTGGATTCCAAAACCGAACTAAATGAGGTGTTGTCATTATTCAAAAAAAATGCAGCTCAAGAAAAGTCTACCTTTGTAGACAACACAGACAGTGAATATTGGTTTGCGGTTTGCTTTGCAAATCGAGCGCAAAAAAACCAATTTTTAGAGAAATTATGCGGCGGAACTTTGGGAGATAAATACATTAACGGTGAGCATTTAGCTAAAGTGCTAGGAATTACATTGACTCCGCAAAATAAGCCAAAAGCAAAGCCGTTTAAGAAGTTGAAATTGATTGACGAGGTCGGAATAATTGAGTAACCTGAAAATCTATGAGAGGCGCAAATATTGGATCTAAGACGGCTATGTTTAGAGCTGCGCAATCAGCAGCTTCGGCAAGTTCGTCCGGTAGTTAGCATTACAGAGGGGAGCGACTCTTGCAATAACGCTCATTTTTAATGGCGCAAGAAGTCACGGTGGATATTTTGACGGAGGTTTTTGGGGTTACAAAACGGAGAATCCAAGAACTTGCAAAAGAAGGGGTTGTGAAAAAAGCAAGCCATGGGAAATATTTGCTGTGGGAAAGTGTCAAAAATTACATTTTGTTTTTGAAGAAATCAGATTCCGCAAACGTTGGATCTGACGTGAGTTCGGGCGCGAGCGTAGATGAAAGCGCACCTGAGATGAAAAGGCGCAAATTGGTTTTAGAATGCGCTAGACTTGATGTGCGATTACAGGCCGAAAAAGGAAAATTGATAGATATTGCGGCGGTGGCTGAGGCAAATCAAACCATTGCGTCCGTGCTCTGCTCCGAGGGGCAGGCCATGATCAGCGACTTACGCGGGCAGCTCGCGGGGCTGGATGAGATCACAATCGGCGAAAGGCTAACGGCACGATGGACGCAACTTTTAGATGCGACGGGGCGACGATTGCAAGAGCCGACAACGTAACGCAACCAAGGCCCGCGCTTAACTGTCGCGGGTCGTTTGCTTTACGGCGCACGCTATTGTATGGCGGCGCAACAATTATTAACGGGCTTTGCTCGCGGAATTCACCTTCCGTTTCAGGGCAACCCGCTGGACTGGCTGGAAGAGCACGTTCAGTTTCCGCACTCGGCACGGTCGACGCGGTTCACCCGGCAACAAGGCCCGTGGTGGAATGACGTCATCGCTGAGTTCTCCAATCCGAGGACGCGGCAAATTTACGTCAGAGCATGTACGGGCGCAGGCAAGTCAACGCTCCTGGAGGCGCTCTCAACGCTGATTGTAGCGCACGATCCGGGTCCGAGTTTGTTTATTACGCAGACCGACCAGACTGCGGTGGACTGGATGGAGCAGCGGTTGCTCCCAGTCCTACACAGTTGCGGGCCTGTGGCGGCGCTGATGCCAAGCAATCGGTTCAAGGTGCGCAAAGACGCCATCATTTTCCCGCACATGGCGCTAATGGCGGGCGGCGCCAACGTGTCCAACGCGCAGGAGAAAAGCGTGAAGCATTTGTTCCTCGACGAGGCGTGGACGTACTCAAATCTCATTGGCCAGTTCAAAGCGCGGCATCACGACCGCTTCGACCGCAAAACCGTTATCGTCAGTCAGGCGCATGAGGAACCGCACCAGCTCGACGACGAATGGGATGCGGGCAAGCGGCACTACTGGGCGTTCGACTGCATAAAATGTGGAGCGTTAATCAAACCTGATTGGACCAACTACAAATACGACGAGGTCAAAAACGAGCACGGCGAGTGGCAATGGGGCGCGTTATCGGCATCGGTGCGGCACGTCTGCCCGCATTGTGAGCACTCAACACCAGACACAACGCAGGCACGCCGCGCACTAGCTGACCGCTCGCGCTGGGTCGCTGAGGACGGCGACGCAATGGACGGGCATGTTAGCTACTGGCTACCCGCGCAATGCGTCTGGTGGATTAAGTGGAGTGATTTGGCAATCAGTTGGGTGCGCGCAAACGACGCAAAGCACTTGGGGTTGTTGGAACCGCTGAAAGACTTCAAAATGAAGAAGTTGGCGCAACCGTGGCCGAAGGAATTGGAGTTGCCGAGCGTTGAGATGGAAGCGGCTGATTACAACGCTGCCGACATGGAGGACGGGCGGCAGATTGCAGACGAGATGATCCGGTTGATGACGATTGACGTGCAGCAAGATCACTATTGGGCTGTGATCAGAGCTTGGACAAATTCTGGGACATCTCGGCTGTTATACTGTGGTCGAGTGCTAACGCTCGACAAATTGCGAGAGATTCAAACGCGCTATAAAGTCGCAGACAAAAAGACGTGCATGGACGCTGGCAATAGCTTTCATGGCGTTGTCTATGACCGCTGCGCACAGTACGGTTGGACGGCGCTCATCGGGCGCGGCGAGGATTGGTTCAGCTCAAAAAACAAACAAGGCCGGACGGTTCGACGGTTGTTTTCCAAGCCGGATTACGTCCCGGCACCAACGGCAAAATCGAAACAGACGGGCCGCTCGGCAATGGTGCTTTTCTTCCATTGGGCGTCGGATCCGGTTAAAGACGTCCTGGCTCGCCTGCGCACAATCGGCTCGCCTACGTGGGAGTTTCCACACGACGTGCCGCGTGAATATTTGCTGCATCTTAACTCCGAACGGAAGCGTGATGTGGTGGACAAAGTCACCAAACGTACCCGTAAGCGGTGGACGAAAACACACCGACCAAATCACATGTGGGATTGCGAAGCCATGCAGGTCGTTGTCGCAATGATGTTAGGCGCGTTGCCGGATCTCAGCGAGGATGTTGTTGACGAACCGCAGGCAACCGAGTAGTCTCTGGGCTGGGTTGTTTTTGTTTTAGGTGCGGGGCGCGGGAGGTCATTGGCCCGCGCCCCGTTTTTTGCTTTACGCCGAGTCTATTATTGTGGCACCTGTTTTTCGCATCATCCTTAAGGTATTTCTCTCCCGGTCTACCGAGGAGCTTTACGAGTTGCGGGATGGGCGCTTTGACTTAAGCGTTGGCGGGCAAGGCGTTCTAATCGGCTCCACGGTCAACGGATCGTCATTTACTTTTGGCATCGGGACGACGTTGAGCGCGTTAGATATCCAGATGTACGCGCAGACCGCCATCGAGCACAAGGAGCGCGGGATCTGCGCACCTGTAACGCGGACGACCGCACGATTTGTATGAGTTTCCTTCAACGACTCAAAACGCTTTTCAAACCGATCGTGCCAAGCGTGCGCTCGGAGTACGATGTATATCGTCGGCAGCGACTTGTGGAGGGGGGCGCATGGGGGCTGCAACCATTTCAACAGAATCACACTCAAGGGATCAACCAAGAGTTACCCGTTGGCGAGTGGCGAACGCTAACTAGCGCAGCGAGAAAACTTTATTGGAACGTAGGCGTAGTCAACGGGGCTATCGATCAGCGGGCGTTTCTGACAATCGGAAAGGCAATGCGCCCAATATTTACGGGCGAAGATAAGGCGTGGGGCAAACTCGCTGAGGCTTGGCTAAACGACTGGATGCAAATTTGCTACGTTGACGGCTCTTCGTGGTGGGATGGGTTGTTTCTGGAGTCCGTCGGAATTGACCGTGACGGCGACATGCTGACGATCCTGACGACGACCGCTACGGGCTTTCCGCAGCTTCAACAGGTGCCATGGCATCAGATGGGCGTTCGCGATCTCATGACGGGGCCGCTCACCGAAGGCCCATACGCCGGACTCGAAATGGTCAACGGCGTCATCCTCTCGCGCTTGGGGCGGGCTGTAGCTTACCGCGTGCTTGGTAAGACGCCCGCGGATGACCGTGACATTCCGTCAACCGCTGCACAGCTTACTCGTGACCCTCGCGAAGTCGGACAGGCTCGCGGCATCTCGGCTCTAGCGCCAGCTATCCTTGACCTTCGCTGCTTAGCGACGCTCGGAAACGATATTCGCGTTGCGTCGCAGATGGCTGCTAAAATCGGCCTAGTCGTTACCAACCAGACGGGCATCGCCGACGTGAGCGACCCCGCTTACGCGCTTTCTGAGCAGGCGTCCATCAATCCGACTGGAATTCGCATGGAGCAAATGCAAGGCGGGACGATCCAATATTTTCAACCAGGCGAAAACGTAACACAGCTCAAATCCGAAATCCCGTCTGAGGCGCAAGACCGATTGCAAGAACGTCTCATTAAGCAGGCGTGTCTCGCGATGGGCTGGCCCGTTGAATACGTCTGGGGACTCGATAAAATGGGCGGCGCAAGTGCGCGGATCGTTTTGGAACAGGTCAACCGGGTTACCTCTGACCGTCATCAATACCTGTCGCAAGCGTGCAAACGTCGATGTGCTTTTGCAGTGGCTCGCGCTGTCGAGTTGGGCTTGCTGCCAGCTTACAAAGGTGCGGACAAAGACAAGGGAGGCGCATACCAGTTCCGTTTTACGTCGCCTCCACGCCTGACCGCTGACAGCGGCTACGCCTCGCGAGACGCCATCGAAGGCTACCGTGCCGGCATGCGTTCGATGTCCGAGATCCTCGGCGAAGGCGGGCTTACTATCGACGAGCACCTCGACGCCATCGAGCAAGACGAGCTTAATATCCGCGCACGCATGGAGCGCAGCAACCTGCCTCGCAGTGTGTTCGGAATTTTAACTCCTAACGGGCAACCGCCTGACATGTTACCAACTCCAACGCCATGAGTTTCTCCCGCATCATTTCCAAAGTTTACGGCGAGCCGTGGTTTATTTCCCCCGCAGGATTTGCGGCAATCGACCGCATTTTGCGTCCGCGTATCAACGGCGACAAATACGAGATGCCGGATATGAGCATGATGATGAATCCTCGCGAGCCGATGATGATCGACGCTAACGGCATCGCTCACATCGAGATTTGCGGTACGTTGGCCCGTGATATTTCTCCCATAGAAAAATGTTGTGGTGCAACTGACTATGAAGACATTGAGGACGAACTTGAAGCCGCGATGGAAGCCCGTTGCCGTGGAATTTGGCTGGAGATTGATTCTCCCGGCGGTGCTTGCAATGGTAATTCTGAAGTGGCCGACGCGTTGCAAATGATCAGCCGCAAGGTGCCCACGCTCGCCTATACGGACGGGCTGGCGTGCTCAGCGGCGTACAACATTGCCGTAAGTTGCCGCGAAATCTGGGCGTCGCCGTCGGCAACTGTGGGCAGCATTGGCGCAATCATTCCGTGGATTTCAACGTCCGCAATGTGGGCCGAGGAAGGCATGGAGTGGGACCCAATCACCAACGCCGAGGGCGATCTCAAAGGCGCCATGATGGGGCCGGAGCTTACGGCTGCTCAACGTGCGTCGCTGACCGAGTACGTCCAGGACAACTTTGACCTCTTCCGTTCCAACGTGTTGCGAAACCGAAACGTGCCCGCCGATGCAATGCGAGGGCAGGCGTTTCTCGCAAGTCGGGCACTGTCAAACAAATTGATTGACAAGGTGGCCACTGAAGAACTAGCGTATGCGCGACTGTTGGCGCTCGTGGGTTAACACAGTCACCACCTCTTCTAAACGCCGTCCGAGTTCCACGCTCGCGCGGCGTTTTGCTTTACATCGCGGGCATTGGTATATGGAGCTTCCTAATACCCTCGCCGAGGCGCTTGAGGCGCTGACTGCCGCCCGCGCTGATGCGCAGGCGTTTAACGCGCTCACCGCCGAACACACGGCGACTTTAGCCGCACTCGCTGCAACGCAGTCTGACTTAAGCGCCGCTGTGGTGGCGTTTCAGAATCTCAGCGCGGAGCACACTGCAACTCTGGCCGCTATGGCCGCTGCCGAACTCGACGCCGCTGCCAAGGCAAACGCAATCGTGGCAAATCTTGGCGTTGATCCCGTTGCGATCATCGCGGCTGAAGGCGCACCGAAGACGGCAAAGGAATTGTGGGCCGAATATAACGCGCTCCCAGTCGGAGCACGCAACGAATTTTACACGAAGTATCGTGACACCCTCCGCAGCTAAACCACTCTAAACTAACACTATATGTCTAACACAATCGCAGGCGTAAATCTCGCCCAAATCGCTCAGGAGTCGCTTCCTGCGCTTCAAGTTCTCTTCGCTCCCCTCGGCGGCATTACAACGGATTTCTCTTCCGATATCGCTGACCGTGGCGCATCCATCACAACCCGCTACCCCGTAAACGTCACAGCTCAGGACCTTTCCTCTGGGTTTACAAGTACGGGAGTCACCACAGTAGCCCGCACCATAACCCTTGAAAATTACCCTGGTTTTGTCTACGGGTTCAACGATCTTGAGCGTTCTAAGTCTTCGATCAACCTCAACGATTTGTTTGTGCAGCCCGCCATGCAAGCCGTTGGTGAGAGCGTGTTTGGCGCGTTGTGGAATTTGATCACCGCAGCAAACTTCACCTCGACTCCGCTGACTTCGACGGCCGCAAACTTCGATCGCAACGACCTCGCCGATCTTCGTGCGCAGCTTAACCTCGCAGGCGCTCCTCAGCAGGGCCGCGCTGTTGTTCTCTCGCCTGCGTATTTTGCGAGCCTGCTCAAGTCCCTTAACACGGCTGAGTTTCCCGGCTTCATTCGCGAAAAAGGCGAAGGCTTCATCCCTCGCGTTGCTGGCTTTGATGTTTACGAGTCCACACTCGCAGACGCAAATAGCGAGTACCTGCAAGGGTTCGCTTTTCACAAATCCGCGCTTTTAATGGCCGCTCGTAGCGTAAACGCTGACGGCGCTGTTCAGACTGGCACTGAAATTCAAGACGTTGTTATCCCTGGTCTAAACCTTCCTGCACAATTCAGAAGGGCATACGATAACCGCCAAGCGGAATTATGGTATTCTTTCGGGGTACTATTTGGCGTTCAGAAGGGCCGCTCTGAAATGGGCGTGCGTATTGTTTCCCAGTAAACTTAACCGGGGCGGGGGTTTAATCGCCTCCGCCCCTTTGAACTATCCCCAATTATGAGCGCAAAACTGACAATCGTCACCCGGGACAACGAAATCATCCTGACCTCGGATAATTACGGCGAGGCAGTCGAACTTTACAAGGCATGCGACGACGCTGGTCTGATTCGGCTTTTTGTCCTGGCTGAACCCGACCGCGAAAAACGCAACAAGCCGCAAGCGGTGGCACCCGCTGCCAAGCGCAAGAAATCCGACTAATGGGAATGTGGTTTGACACCGCAGCTAATGCACTCGCCCAGAGTCTCGACTTTATGGGCGAGGAATTTGACTACCTTGGAAACACTTACAAGGGCGTGATCAATGAAACCAACACCTCAGAAATCCTTAATTTTGGCGGGTTTGAGACGCATATCAGTTGCGAAATTTATATGCAAAAACGCGGTTTCCCAGTTCCGCAAAAAGGCGACCGCTTAACAATCCGAGGCGTTGAGCGTCGGATTGTGCGGACCGCAGATCACCCAACCGCGTGGGGCATTTACCTGGAGGACGTCTCTCGATGATCGGCGGCATTTTAGCGGCAGCAATCGCAGACGCGCTCAAGCTGGAGTTTCCCGACATCTACGTCGGCGAACCGCAGGACAACGAGCGCGTGACATCGCCAGCCATTTTGTTGCAGCTACGTTCCGACTCCGTTGTGGGCTCTCCGCTTGGGCGCGGGCAGTTGACGGTCACCGCAGTTTCGCAGGCCGACGACACGACCCCGGCGGATCACATTGAGTTTGTGGCGGCTGTGGATACGTTTATGCGCACCATTTCAATCACATCCACGGTCGTGCAGCTCGCTGGTATTGTGGCGGTATCTGACGACTCCGCGCACGCCGAGCGACACTGGCAAACTCCTCTTCAATACATAGTTGGTTTCTCACCTATCTAATTTTATGGCTATTACATTCGGAGCCGACGCATTCGGCGTAACACCACCCAGCGGATACTTGCAAGAGTCCTCGCAAGAAAAGACCATTGAAATTGCGACCATTCGCAATGAAAACGGGCAAGTAATTGTTGCGCAGGCAAAACCAAGGTCTGAAACAAAGACCACGGTAAAAACCAAATCTGATGCAGTTCTTGTTACGGTGCCATCAGGCAATTTCAGCGGAGCAACATGCACAGAGGCAGGCCTTGCACAGACAAACGACGATTTCAGCACTTCAAGCGCAACCTACACCCTCCACGAATAATTTTTATGGCAACATTTGGAGTTACTTTAATCACCGGGGGCGGCGGCATTGTTGAGTCTGTAGACCTTACTCACAAAGCCGAATTTAAACGGCTAATTAATTCGCTGGGCGAACAATCTCAAACCAAAACATACGATAGCACGTTTGAATTTTCTGCAAAAGGCCGTGGTACAAATCCATACTCAACAGGCATTGGTAATCTTGGACTTGCTCTAGCAACGGGCAAAGCGTTTGTAACAAAAGTTACTGCATCAACCAAAAACGATGACTTTAACGCATGGGAAGCTTCTGGAATTAGTTACCCGTCAGCGTCTTAGGTTAATCAACCCAACCAATTATGATAAAGCAGGGAAACACTTATCACGTTGTCATTGACCACGACGACGTTCGCCGCTCGCCCAACACGGATATGGCAGCGGCTTGGCACAGCCTGGGTGGCGCATTTGGTACGCCTCAACTTGAGAAGGTCATGGAGGCAGGTAAGCCCTACGCCACATGGGTTTATGACGGGACGGAGCCAATCGTGTTTCCAGACGGAAAGATGACGTTTGAGGAGTTTCAGAAAGCGTGGAACTCGCTTGCGTGGTGCCAGGCTAACGAGTGGCATCCTGTGGCTGTTATGCGTGCATTTCGGGATAACTCTCGAGATATGAAACGGCAAGCGCACGAGATGGCTACTGGCATCAGGTTGCGCAAAGGGCTGACAACCGCTGTTGTCTACGATCACTCCCCAGAATGGCTTAAACAGGATGCTGCACGGCTTGTATGAAAAACCCATTCATTAGTTCAACTACGCAACTCGGGCCGCTCACGTTGCGCAATTTTGTAGCGCAGGATTGCATAAATCTGGCTGAGTTAAATTTACAGTGCAGCGATCTTGAAACGCTTTTGGCAATGGTTTGGATGGCCGCGCAACCCGTCGAGGACGTTGAGCAGGCAGTTGCAGACAAAATCGCCGAGGGCCAGATTAAAAGCTTTGTCCGCACACTTCCTTTTTCGCTCATGGTGAAAGCCAAAAACTGGGCCATGAACCAGCAAGAAATGCAAGAGGATGCCAAGGTCGACATTATTGAACAAGGTCCAAGCATAGATATAAACGCGCCCCCAAACTAATTGGGCCGGATTGGGTTGAGAATTTGGTGCTCAATTTGGCCTCAGAAACAGGATGGAGCGAAGATCACATTTTAAGACGAATGCCACTAGCTCGGGCGCTGCGATATTGGCACGCAATGCTTTGGAAACGCGGAATTTGGACGACAAAGAAATCACCTAACGCATCAAAAACTATTGCTGAGTTGCTAGGTCAAATTCCCACAAATCTTGACGATGAATATCCAATTTGATATTTCTGAAGCAGAAGCCAAATGGGGCGTCGATACCATCAAGCGCGTGGGCGTGGGACTTGCAACAGGCGTTGGGCTTCCCTCCGCGCTTTCAATGTCATTCCTGACGTTTTTGAGAGACGTCCGCAGTGTTACCCCTCCAGCTAGCGGCGAAACTGTTGGAAGTCTATCGTATCGCAAAGGACGGATGGCAATCACGATTGATTTACTGAAGGCCTTCAAAGTAGTTGCTCCATCGTCAAAGCTTGCCACAAACACAGACCGCGCTTACTCGTGGTATCAATCAATTCGCGGATCAAATGGCAGGCCAAGGACGACTGTCAAAATGGCAGTTACATTGCAATCGTTCAAGAAGATTGAAGCGATGCTGCATTCTCGCGTTGGATATTTACAGGCGGGTTGGAACGCTGCTTCAAGTCGATTGGGACAAACAGTGCCAGGATGGGTTAATAAGTCAGCGCCTGGTTCATTTTCCGAGCGTAACGACGGACAATATTTTTCGATGAAAGCCACGAATGGCGTCCGATACGCGGGCAACATGGCCGACATGGAAAAAGCGATTCGTTACGCTCAACGTCGGGCTACATTTCGACTTGAAAAAGCGGCACAAGCAAAAGCGCAAGAATTGTTAAATAAGGAGATTAAAAAATGAGTGCAACCGCTGAATTGGCCTTAGACGCAAGTCGCTTTGTCCTCGGATTGTCAAATGCAACCGTAGCCGTGCAACAGTTCAAAGGAGCCGTTGGAGAGGTCGAGGGGATGAACCGCTTAAAAGCTGCGGCACTTACCGCAACAGCGGCTGTGATTGCTGCTGGCGTCGCATTTGTGCAGGGCGTTCGATCTGCAATTTCTCTCGGCAACACACTGCAAGAGACATCCTACAAGGCCGGGTTAACCGTCCGACAAATGCAGACACTGGGCGAAGCATTGCGTATGGTGGGAGGCAGCTCGGAGGACGCAGGACCGATGATTAAGTCCATGCAAGACTCGATCAAATCGGCTGTAGGAGGCTCTGAGAGCGCCACGGTTGCGTTTTCTAAGCTTGGTTTGTCTGCCGATGCGTTGAGCAAAATGAGCACGGCAAAGCAGGTGGACACAATCACTGCCGCATTTGGTGGGCTGCACAACGGCCTCGAAAAAACGCAAACCGCTGTTTCTATTTTTGGCGCAAGTGGTGAGCGCATGGTGGCGGCGATGAATCCGACCACGTTTGCGGGCGCAAGCAAGGCGCTTGGAGATCAAGCAATTATCCTCGAAAGAGCGTCTGGCATGTTTGCTCGGATTACCACGATCATGGGCTTAAGCGGATCGACGCTGATGGACGTTGTTGCGATGGCCAAGACCAAGCTGCAAGGCTTCTTTGTGGGAGTCGCAGCGGGATTTGCTCCTGAAATTTTATCGCTAATTGAAGGTCCAAAAAAAGGACTCAGCGAAATAGTTGCCGAATTTGGAAAGGTACACCCGGCACTAGCACCAGTGGTAGACATTGTGCAGAGTCTAATCGACCTCGATCTTGCGAGCGCCGGGGTAAAAATTGGCGCAGCATTTGGCGGCGTTGCCGAGGCGATGAAATCAGGCGAACTTGTTGGTGCGTTAAAAGCTTACGTTGCAGAACTTAAAAGCAACTTACTTGATGCTGGAATGGCGTTTGCAGAGTCGCTTAAAATAGCGTTGTCTGGGTTGGCTGATTTGTTTATTGGCAAATTTCAAGTGGGGCTGGCAAACGTAATCGCAGCAATGCGAGCTGATTCTATTGTTTTTCGTCAGTTAGTTTCGGACGAGTCCGTTGGTAAAATGACCCGGCAAGGTTTAGCGGCTGAAGTAAAAGGGAAAAAAGAACTTGAGCAAGTCCTGCCAACGCTTAAACCAGTAACAATGCCTTCAACCGCATTGATTAACGGCGCTCTAGACACTGGCAAAAGCACTTATGGGGCAGTATTTAACGCAGGATTGTTGGCAAATCCAACGCAGACAAATATCCGACAAGAACCCGTTGTGCCAGTGATGGCAAAGGTGCTTTCAGAGTCGCAAAATCAAACTGCTATTTTACAACGAATTGCAGAGCAACGGGCGCAAAGCGTGGCCCTTAAATAATTTATGGCACTCACAAAGCAACAATGGACCAAAGAACCGAGTGGCGCAATTAGGCGCTTTGACACGTACACGGCCTTTGATGAGCCGACTCCGAGCGCAAGCTGTCGCACTTACGACAAAACGCTTGTAGACGGCGTCTGGACGCTTGTGGAGGAGTATTACGAAAACACTGGCAAAACCCAGGCTAGAGTTGAATGCACCCTGATGACGGAGCCGATTGAGTCGGCAACGTATTTTGATGATGTGGATTCAACCGAAATGAAAAAGTGGAAGTTGTGGGTGCAAAATCCTCAAGACCCAACACTTGGAACTTGGACGCCATTAACTTCAACTGCTCCAAAAATATCAGACGTACTTTTTCCGCTCTGGAAGCTTGGCGAGCGCACGTATTTAGTCCCACGGATTGTTGCGCGATACACAAACGTGGCGACCTCGCCACCTTCAGCCGTGAACATTGGGAAAATCTCAACCGCAGACGTTCCAGTTGCGCACGATGGCAATGCTATTTATTCGGGCATGAGCGCACAACAAGAGGGCGATTTGTGGCGTTTTGAACTCGAATACATGGCCAGCGGAACGCGTCCGTTTAATACTTTTGTCTACGGAACTGAAGGATAATATGCTGCCAATTTTTCGCCCAAATGATCCGCTGCCAACAGCGGCACAGCTCAACAACATTACGTCGGAGATCCGCGCTAATACGCTGTTGCAGGGTGTTGGTTACACGGTTAATCGTGGCCTAGGCGGCACGTCGTTATCAATTACGCCGGGACTAATTGGCGGCGGCGGCTCAACTGCAATCTGCCCATTTCAAGTCACAACCGCAAACGAAGGCGACACCTGGAAGTTCAGCGTCGCCTGGGGTATGGTCGGAGTACCTCCCGTTCTACCGATTGGCATGTTGCCCAACAATGTGCAGCCGTTAACCATGACATGGAACGACGGCTGGGTTTATATGCAGGTCGAATTTGTGACCGACGATACGGCGGTATATGCAGTGCGGTTTGAAAATGAGGAAGAAATTCCTCCTGCTGACACTCAATACGCTTATTATCCAGTTGCGTACATCGACACCGATTCAAGCGGAGAGACGCCTGTGCAACGAATTCAAAACCTTTGCAGTGCGCCTATGCCGAGCGTCTGCGACCTTGCGCTACCAAGTTAATGAGTGCGCAAAATTGTCAGGCGCGATTGTTGTTTTCCAACTTTACGCTGACGCTGGACTACTACTGGCACGAAGAATCCACACAGACTTTTGAAGGTGGTCAGTCATTACATTTTGAACTTACAGGCGAAGGAACTTGGACTAGCAAACCGCCAAAATTAGATTTTACAAAACGGGAATTAAGCTGTCAGAAATTTCTTATTCCGGCGCGTGTAAAAGCAACTGATGGCTGGGCACACAAACAAATTGACGTTCCAATCGTGCGCGATTTTTCAATGGGCTACCCATATCCAGCGTTTGGCCAAGGAGAAGGCCAAGAGTATTCCGCTGAGTACTATGTCGGCCAACGCTATCCCAACGAAACTGGTTACACACCAGAGGCAGTTCCACTAATGGATAAGATTCGGGAAAGGCAACCCCTTGCTCCAATTTTAACGCAAGCATGGCTTACTGGGCCGTATTATTTTTTGGAAGAAAGTGGATTTCCTCCAAATTTGGATCAAGAGCATTACGCATTAACACCTGACACTGCCGTATTTGACTCAAAAGAGGCTTACAAGGCATGGCTGCAAACATGGCTGGCTGGGACGCGTTCACCTGTCTATTTTCCCGGTGCGCCAAACGATCCAAATTCTACTGCAAGTCCGACGCTTTTTCCCAACAAAACAGATTGGCTAGCCTTCCGAGATGGCGCAGGTGGACGCGGTAATGGCCTTTGCGGAGGCAATGCGCAATGTGGTGTCGATTTCAAACTTGTTCGCGACGAAATAGCAGTTATTACGCTGACGTCGTTAGCTGAGTCTTCCGGTTTCCCTCCCAGCACAGGCACTGCTATCTCCAAAGAATGGCCGGTCAGTCTTTTTCAATTTGGAGCAAAAAATACTAGTGGGGCGTTCCGCGAGATTGCAACGGACGACGACGACAAAATAAAAGTCAGCGCAAATGGACTGCCTCAATTTGGGCCGTGGAAAGACGCGCCGGACCTGCCAGTTGGTCTTGCGCAATATCTTTTAGGATACATGGGGTCAATTTCAAGTTCTGAACTCGATGCTATTTCAGGCAGTGGCTTTCCATTTTTTAACAAAAAGCAAAAAGGGTGCGCACAATTTGCAGAGGCAATTAGCGGGATTGATATTGCAAAGACATGGACTCTTGAACCCAAGCGGGCAATAGAGCTACCGTGGGAAGAAGCAACTCCCGACTTTTTCCCGTGGAATATTGGCACTGCGGACTGGGACGGAACCCATGATGTTTTTTTTGCTCAAGCGCCAGGCGAGTTGAGCTGGACGACATCGGCATCGTCAGAAACGGGAGATTCAACAAATGGCGCAAAATTCTCGATGTCCTGCAAACTCACAATAACCTGGACCGACCTATGACCCTCCCACGCTGGCTTATTGACAAGCGTTTCCGAGTCTGCCAGTCTTGCGCTCAACGCGAGGGCTGCAAGGCCACTGGTAGCCTTTTTGACGAGCTTCCGCTGTGTCCTATCAACGCTCACCCGTCCGCGAGCGATGAAATCCGCTGGGAACGGGCTTGGCCGCAACACGCGCAGGCTGTTAGCGGTTGCTGTGATTCCGCTTTACACGCGCCCCTATAGTATGAGCCCCGCACGAACAGCCCAAAGCATGACCATCGGAGCTGACTGGTTCGTGGGGGTCCGCTTGCAGGACGTCGCCGGCGCACATCTCCCGCTGGCTCCATACACTTTTGACGCGACGCTGACCTCGGCTTCTGGCGCGGCGCTGGCGACTCCGCAGATTCAAATCTGCGATGACGTGACGGCTCGGATATTTATCTCACACACGATCACCGGCACGCTAACCGCGCAGACCGCAACGCTAAGGCTGTGGGCTACGCGGATTGAAGACGGCCTTAGACTTGCGCTTCTTGTTGGGCGGATTACCATAACTATATGAGCTGCAACACCGAATGTGGCATTGTCGCCATTGAAATACTGACTGGCATCCCAGGACTTCCCGGCTCTGGCGGCACAGGCACCGACGCAACCTCATTGCAGGGCGTTCCAATTGCGGACGTTGCGCCGACAAATCACCAGACTCTCACTTATAACGGCACCCAATGGGTGCCAATGACCACAACCGCAGGCACCTACTAATTTACCCATGAGTAACCAAATCGTCCCAATAGTCCCGCGCATCAACGCGGCTCCTTTGTCCACCGCAGCACCAACGGCTCTTACGGGCATGACGTTGGGCGAAATTGCCATCAATACCGCTACGGGGCGGCTATTCGTGCAAGGCAACGGAGCGACTCCGGTAGACGTAACCGCTGGCAGCGTGCAGACGTCGCAACTAACGACATCGGCAGTGGCTAATGGCGTTCCTCAGCTTACTGGCGCGGGGTTAATTAGCTCGGCTCAGATTGGCGTGTTGGCAACGTCGCAAATTCCCGGGCTAACGCAGTCCGCTGTTGCCGGCGGGATCCCGCAGCTTGACGGCTCGGGCTACATTGCTCTCGCGCAGTTGCCTCCAAGCGTTGTTGGGCAGCTGCACTATAAGGGCGCGTGGACGGTCAATACATCGCCTGTAATCGCTTCCGGCGGCGTTGTTGGCGCAGGCACGGCAGGACTTGGGGATTACTACGTTTGCGCAAACACAGCAACTGTCTCGCCCGCTATCGACGGCAAGACTTCGTTTCTAGCTGGCGATATCCTTGCGTTCAACGGAACGACTTGGGACAAGATCAACGGCGCTACGTCCGAGGTCATCAGCGTCAACAGCGTGGGGCCAGTAAACGGCAACATCACGCTGACGCCCGCCAATGTGGGCGCAATCCCAACAACGCAACTCGGCGCCCTCAACGGCGTTGCGACCCTCAATGGTGCAGGCGCACTTACGAGTTCGCAGTTGCCAGTTGCAACGACTGCGCAGTTGGGCGCAATTAGCGTTGGCGCTAATCTTGCAATTGACGGCGCAGGCGTGCTGTCAGCTATCCAAGGCACCTACACGCTTCCAGCGGCTACGACCTCGCAACTTGGTGGCATCAAGGTCGGCGCGGGACTTATAATTGACGGCGCGGGCTTGTTGGAAATCGGCACAATCACAGGCGGCACTTACTAAACCATGTCCAACGCAATCGTTCCAGTCGTTCCCAAGCGCAACGCCGTAACGGGCGCGGGTTATCCCACGTCTCTGACGCTCGGTGAAATCGCCGTAAACACCACCACGGGCGACGTCTATTTAGGCGCGGATCCCGGCGTTGTGCAGATCGGCGTTGCACTGGCGGCCGGCACGACGCTTAACCTCGGCACTGGAGACGGCTCGACGGTTGCGTTCACGATCACGGGCGGCACAGGAACTGATGCAGGCGGGTATCTCGTCAGCGTTGGTGGCATCGATCAGCCTAGCGGGTGGACGATTGCAGGCACCACGCTGACGTTTAGCGAGGCCCCGCCTGCGGGCGCGGCTGTTAGCGTTCGTGCGATACTTAAGGGGCTCGGCGGCGGCGGCGGCACTGACATCGGCGGGCGTGCGTGGGCGGCTGGCGCGACATACACCGAGGGAGATTTGGTAGCCACATCTCAGCGCGAGACTTGGATTTGCATCCAAAACGCAAACACGGGCAACGATCCAGCAACCTCGCCAACGTGGTGGGCACCTCAGCCAGCGGACGCAGTGAGTTTGCAGTTGCGAGCGGTATCGACAACGGCCCCAACGGATGGTCAATTTTTGATGTGGTCAGCGGCTAATAACCAATGGGAGCCTACAACGCTGGCTGGCGGCAGTGTGACTTTTAATACTCAAGGAACACATTACTGGAGAGTGCCAGCATACACACGATATGCGCGGGTGCAGGCAACGGCGGGCAACGGCACGGCGGGCACTAATGGGCAGGGGGCTAATGGACAAAATGGCACCAGCGACAGTAATGGCTCAAATGGAACAAACGGTTATGGATCTATTGGAATAACGGGACGCACAATTGTTTTTGACGGAGTTACAATTCAAGGAGGAACTTCTGGCCAAGCGGGAAGCGTTGGATATGGCGGCGGCGGCGGTGGGGCAGCAGGTTCCGATGAAGGTGGTGGAGGCAACGGAAACACTGGCAATGGGCCAGACGCCGGAGAAGGTGGACAGAGCTATTCAAGTGGTGGCGCAGGCGGATTAGGTCACGGCGGGGGAACTGATGGCGCGGCAACTCAAGGGACTCCCGGTTCTGGCGCTAACGGTGGAGGTAACGGCGGCCAAGGTTTTGGGGCAGGTGGGTCAGGCGGCGGCGGCGGAAACGGCAGCGGCGGGGGTGGAGGGGGGGGCGGTTATGCACAAAGTCCCGGCTATGGCGGAGGCGGCGGCACAGGCAGCGGTGCAACAGCAGGTGGCACGGGCGAAACGCTCGACGCGGCACACTTATTTACCGCAGGCGCACTCGTGCCCATAACAATTTCAGCGGGCGCAGGTACGGCCTCAATCACAATTACTTACTAAAATGGCCCTTACAAAACCAACAGGCGCAATGCTCAACGCTGGCGCAACCAGCGCACCGCAAGCACTCGGCACCGCAGCGGCTGGCACGTCGCAGAGCTACTCTTGCGCTGACCACGTTCATGCCATGCCATCGGCTGGCGATGTTGGCGCAATTCCCACGAGTCAGCTAGCGTCACTGGCGACAACTGCGCAGGTGGCGGCGATTACTCCGGCCAGCATTGGCGCAATTCCGACTAGCGCACAATCCGGGTTTGCAACACTCACAGGCGAGCACCTTACGACCTCGCAGATCCCAGCACTCGGCGGCGACATAACGCTCGCGGCTGGCGCAGTGTCAGCGCAGGTTGTGGCACTTCAAGGCTCGGCAATCGCGGCTACAACACCAACCAGCGGGCAGGTACTCGCATGGAATGGTACGCAATGGGCACCGGCAACGGCGTCCACGGGCGGGGGCGGTGGGGCAAATGGGCTGACGTATTATCTCAACCAGGGCACGGCGGCTGATGCGCCGACAACCAACATCCCGGCGACGCCACATCAGCTAGGCCGCACGGGCGAGACTGGGCAGACGACCATTACAACGGGCACGCTGACGCAAAATACATGGGTGCTGGTGGCTGGGTTTGTCTCGGAATCCACTCCGGTTGATCCAGCAACTACGACCATTCCCGCCGGACTGTGGGATTTTAACGTCTGGGCATATGGCGACGCTAATGTCCAAGCAGGCACGTCAATACGTGCTCGGGCTTACATCTACAACGGCACCACGCTAACGCTTTTGGGAACGTCTGGCGGGCAGGTAATTAACGGCAGCTCTGCGCAGTATTCGCTTTCAGTGCTGGTGCAGCAGACAACCGTTGCGCTTACGGATCGGATCTACATTGCGATTGAAGCGTATGCCACTGGCAACAATCACACTGTGACCGCGCAGTTTGGCGACGGAACACCCTCGCACGTTCATACTTCGCTTCCGTTAGTTGGTGGCACGGGGCTGTGGAAGAGCTCCAGCGGTGTGTTGCAATCGCCTGCAAGTCTGCTAGTTGACGCTGACGTTGACGCAGCGGCAAACATTGCCTACAGCAAACTCTCTGGCGTGCAATCGGCGTTGAGCAGTGCGGCACCTTTGGCGCTTATCGCTGGCGGGACTGGCTCAACCAGTCAGCTGGGCGCTCTCACGGCGTTAGGCGCACAGCCAGCGTTGACGACTGCGGCCCCTCTGGCGCTGACGCTCGGCGGCACTGGCGCAATTGACGCAGGGGACGCGCTCTATAATCTTGGGAGCCCAATGCACTACGCAACCGTAAGGCAGACTGCTACTCAGACGCCCGACACAATTGGGACGTATTTGTTAACCTACTCCATCGGTAATCCAGTTGTTACCTGCACCAATGCAGGAGGCAGCGCAGGACTAACAATCGGATCGACTTTTTCACCATCGGCGTTGCGGGCGTTTACCATAATTTCCATCAGCGGCAACGGCACCGACGTTACGATGTCGGGGTCACCATCCGTAGGCGCAACCGCTCAGAGCAACTCGGCTTATCGTGGGACAAATACGACGTTCACTTTTCCGGCAGGAGCACAGGCTGCTATTGAGGGCCATACTGTTGAGGTTGGTGACGTTGTGTTTTTTACGGCACAGCTTGCAACGGCGCAGCAAGGCCCGTGGCTATGCACAACTAAAGGTGCAATTGGAGTTTCTCAAATTTTTACTCGACCTAGCTGGTTCACGGGCACTGCTTATTTATTGACGTGCATGATGTTACGGGGAGCGTCGTCTCAAGGCGTTATTTACAGCCTGTGGCCGTCAATTGCAATCGAGGCTGAAATTACGGTTGGCGTAACGCAGCTTAGCACGGTCTTAATTGCTGGACGCGGGGTAGTTGCAGTGTTGGGTGGCAACACTTTCACCGGCAAAAACACATTTCAAGCAGGCAGCTTAGGCTCGGGTGCCGTGCCTTTTGCTTTTCAAGCTGGCGCGTTAATGACGATACCGCAGGCACATAGCGTAGAATGGGATGGGACCAACGAGTACGTCACAACGGGCGCAATATTTGCAGGCTCGATTGCCACAACGGTTTTAACCGTGACGGGCACGCCAACGGGCGTCATCCAAGTTGGCATGCTCATTAGCGGCACGGGCGTAACCGCAGGCACGACCATCACCGCGCTAGGCACAGGCACAGGCGGCACAGGAAACTACACAGTTTCTGTGTCTCAAACCGTTACGGCGACAACCATTACCGCTGCAATGCGCTGCATCAAAGCCACGTTTATCAACGGCGCGGCTGGCGGCACAGGCGCAGTGCCCGCAACGGCAACGGCTGTAGGACGCCCAGGGCAAATGGCGTTTGATGCGAGCTTTTTGTACATCTGCACGGCCAACAACACGTGGAAAAAAACGGCACTGATTGCGGTTTAATTTTATGAAAACACTACTAGCACGACTCCAAGAACCATCGACGTGGGCAGGACTATCGGCGCTTCTGGCGCTGGCTGGACTCAACATGCCGGACGCTAAATTTCAGCAAATCGCACACGCCATATCCGCTGTGGCAGGCACTTTGGCAATGTTCATTGGAGAAAAACCAAGTGTTCCTCCTGCTCCTCCAATCGCTTAGTTCGTGGCTACAATTACGCGTGATTTCCGCACATTGGGAGATGACTCGCGAGATAGAGACCTACTGCGATGAAACGGAAAACGCTATTCTTACCGCTCGGGCTGCTGGCAACGACGCTCTCGCTGACAGGTTGCGTCAGCGTTTCACACGCGCCGCAGGGATCGCTCTACCCGCCGTCGGGGGTGTTGCATCTACAACGGGGGCAGACGTATCAAGCGCAGGCCGCTGAGACGTGGCATTCGGCGGCGCGTTATCAGTCGCTTGAGTTGCAGCTAATTGACGCAGTCTCTGCCATGAAACATTTACAAAACCGATGAGCCGACACATTGACGACATCCTCAGCGTTGGCTATGTAAACTCCGTAGCGGTGGCAATTTCCGTAAGCGAGTTTGAAACGGGACTGCGGATTTTGTCGCTGTTTTTGGCCATAAGCTACACGGCTTACAAGTTTTATAAAGCATTACAGGCAAAATGATTGCTCCACTACCCGGCGAAACTGAAGAGGATTTTCTTGGCCGAGTTGCCCAGGCTCTCAGTGAGCATTTTGAGGTTGTGCAAATTTTTGCGCAGACAGAAAACTCAGATCACACTGACGTTTTTAACGTTGGATATGGCAACGTTTTAGCTCGGCAGAAACAAATGGAAAACTGGCTGGAGATGATGAACGGTAGTGATGATGAGGAGGAAACCGATGATGAATAGCACGGCTCTCAAATTTGTTTTATCGCAAGAGGGCGGCTATTCCAACGACCCCGCAGACAGCGGTGGCGCAACTAATTTTGGCATTACTCACACCGAGTACGACAAAGACCGCATAGAGCGTGGGTTGCCAACTCAATCAATTCGACTCATAACCGCCGAAGAGGTGCGTTCAATTTACGACCGCAAATATTGGCAGGCTGGAAAATGCGGGCAACTGCCTGCACCGCTCGACTTAGTCCACTTTGACGGGTGCGTAAACATTGGCGTGGGCGGGGCAACCAGGCTGTTGCAAAAAGCTGTGGGCTCGAAAGTCGACGGGGGCTTTGGGCCGCAGACACTAAAGGACGTTGAGCACGCACTTAAGAACAATGACTCAATCGCTATCGCTCTAAACATTATCGATTTGCGTCGCGAATATTACCGCCGGATCGTTGACAGGAACGCAACTCAGGGCGTGTTTTTAAAAGGTTGGCTAAACCGCTGCAACGCTCTGCAACTTGCCGCCACAAATGGCTAACGTCGTTCGTAAATGGAAACGCTGGATGGCTGTT
>Ga0209597_1000548_pt1 | contig 24895 bp, 15 predicted proteins | sample M_140625_MF_Meta_FD_187316 | JGI IMG/M metagenome (GOLD analysis project Ga0209597, IMG submission 187316) | Freshwater microbial communities from Lake Montjoie, Canada to study carbon cycling - M_140625_MF_MetaG (SPAdes) (version 2) | ecosystem: Environmental > Aquatic > Freshwater > Lake... | reverse complement strand
CTGCTGTACGATATCCATGAGAGGCCGGTAGCGTTCCGCTTGAAACTCTGCATCCCCTTCCGCGCCCCTCGCCGTTACACCTGCAATAAAACGCAACTCAGGAAATTCAGCTCTAAACCGGCGCAGCACTTCCGCGTACATCGCGTTATCTAATTGGAAAATATATCCGGTATCCGCGTTGAGCACTGGCACCAATTCCACCCCGTAATGGTCCGCAGCCTTGAGCATCCAACGGATGCTGCGAGTAAAACCGTCCCAGTCTGGTTGTCCGTTTTGGAAGGGGAGCAGCGCGGCGGCGCACAGACGTGCTTTGGTGTTGTGATCGACCAGTGTTTCCTCCGGAGTCCACGCCCAGCAGGTCTCCAGCCAAGGGGTTTGTGGCGTTAAGTCTTCGGGGCGTGAGATGAGCGGCTTCATAAAAGTGCTTTTTAATCGGCCTTAGGCGCCCATGGTTTTTTTGATCTCTTTCAGTTTAGCGAACTCGGGTTTTTGAGTGTAGAATTTATCCAGAGGATAACACCCGCTGATGAGCCCGTTTCGTGGCGCCGTCGTGCAGTCGCTGAAAGTCCGGCATATCCGCTTTTTTTCCAGTGTGCGCCCAGCGGCGGCATCGCTCAGAAGTTCGGGGTAGGAGAGAACCGCGCGCCCAACTCCGATGCCATCGGCCCAACCTAGCCGCAGCACGGCCGACGCCACTGCGGGAAGGAATTCCTGCAGGTAAGTGTAGCCCGAGCCGATGAGGAAAAGACCTTCGGGAGCTTGGGCTTTGAGCTCCTTTACAGCGTTGATTTGGCGGGCGACATCGATGAGAGGATCATAAGCGGGGCGATATCCGTCGCTGGGCGGGAACACCGCGGGACGCTGAAGGTGCGGATTGTAATAGGGTGAACCTGCGGTGGTATTGAGGACTTTAATCCCCAAGTCTCCGCAGAGTTTTGCAAAAAGATGCGTCTCAGAGAGGTCGATCTCCGTGGGCAAATCCTTCCGCATCCCAAAGCCGTAAATGTAGGGGAGCAGCTGTGAAAACTCCTCTGGCATGCCGATTCCCGGTTTCCCAGGCTCTGCGGTCGCGGGATTTGGGCGAAAAGGCACCATGTCAAAAATGCTCAGGCGCACGCCTATGTCCACTGGGTTTTGGTCAGCGCGAATGCCGGCTACAATTTCCCGCAGGATTCGGGTACGGTTTTCGAACGAACCGCCGAACTTGCCCGGGCGTGTATGAGCGCCGAGGAACTCGTGTAGGAGATAGCCGTGGCAGTGTTTGACATCGACGAAATCCGCCCCGGCTTCGTACGCCACTCTTGCTGCGCGAACGAAGTCCCCAATGAGCACTTCGAGTTCGTCGTCGCTTAGGATTTGAGCGTCGCTTTTGACCTGAAACTTGGTGTCCAGTAGCGGATGTCGGTAGGCTACGCGGGATTCCCAGCGGGACTTTTCATTGGGACGGCAGAAGCGCCCCGAATGAGTCAACTGGAAGCCGATGACCACATCGTCGGCGTCTCCGTAGCGTTCCGCATGAGCGTGGCGAAGAATTTGGGTGAGCTCGGCGATTTCACCTTTGTTTTGTTCGCTTAAAATAAGCTGGTTGGGATTGGCCCTTCCATCGGGCCTCACCGCCATCGCCTCGCCTCCGCAAATAATCTTGGCGCCACTTTCCCCGAAGCGCTGCCAGCGGCGACGGACCTCTTCGGTTGTGCCTCCGGTGTGCGTGGCGTCCCAGCCTTCCATGGGATGAATTGCGATGCGGTTGCCGGGCCTTCTTCCGTTGAGCGACACTTTGGCAGGTTCAGCCAAGGGAGAGACGCCTTGGGTAGGCTCTTCAGCGGGCAAATCAATCCCGAGATTCTGGCAGACCACCTGGAAGTCTGCCAAAGATTTAATGGCTCCGAGCCGGACGGGGGCGCTGAAGAGGGATGTGGTAGACATGGCGTACGGTATTCCTGCATTCTGCCACTGGTAAAACACAGCTTTCCGCTTGTTTTCAACGGAAAAACCGATGGAACTCTACCAGCTTGAATACTTCTTGGAGGCGGCCCGCCAGCGAAACTTCACCCGCGCGGCGGCCCGTCTAAATTTGGCGCAAACGGCTTTAAGTGAGCAGATCCGCAAATTAGAAAGCGAACTTGGCACGCCTCTTTTTCATCGGGGACATCGCGAGAGTGTTTTAACCGCAGCCGGAGACACGCTGCGTTCGCATGCTGAAGTACTTTTGGAGCGTGCGCTTGCGGCGAAAAATGCGGTGCGGGAAATTGCGGGGCTTCGGGGGGGACGGCTGAGCATTGGCGCGATTCCTTCGGTGAGCGCTTGCCTGCTGCCTGCTGCGATCGCGGAGTTTCGTAAGCGGCACCCCTTGGTGGAGCTCGCTCTTTTCGAGGGCACTTCGGAGACGGTATTGCAGTGGGTTGAGCACGGCCGTGTGGAGTTTGGCGCGGTACAGCTTCCTGCGGGTGGCGTTGGATTTGAGGAGGAGCTTTTATTCAGTGAACCTTTCGTGTTGCTCGCGCCAAGGGGTGAGTTTTTGGCTGGAACGCGGAACGTGGAGCTTACCAGCCTCGGTTTGAAACCATTCATCCTGTACAAAGGGCGCGCAAGAGACGCCGCTCTAAGCGCGTGTCGTGCAGCTGGATTTGAGCCGCGCATTGCCTGCGAGAGCAGCGAACTGGAAACGATTCGCTCCTTGGTTGCTGCGGGCTTGGGCGTGGCGCTGCTTCCTAAACTCGCTACCCGGGTTAAGACGGTGGGGTGTGTCGCGCTTCCTCTCGTCGGAACAAAGTTGGAACGGCAAGTGGCGCTTCTGAGTCGTGCTGGGCAGACGCCATCTCCTGGCGCCACCGTGTTTCGAGAAATCCTGCGGAACTCAAAACTTTCCCAGTAGTTCTGAGTCTGCTCGCTGGGGAGAGCGGTTGTTCAAAGAATTGATAGGCGCGCCGCGGGGTTAAAATCCACCACGGGCGATTCGCCAAAGCCGAACCAACCGAAGGAATCGTAGGGTTCGCAGCGCCTTGATCACTATCGCCGAGGACGGGTTCAACATGAGCAGATAGAAGGGGAGGACCGAAAGAAGATCCACCAAGCCCCAGAATCCAATTGCGTAGCCAAGTCGATTGGGAGCGAAGTAGAGGCTCCCAAGATAGTCGATGGTCAAGAATCCTATAGCGGTCAGTTCCAGTGTCACGATGAAGCCGGAGAAGCCAATTCGGTATGGCTCGTAGACTTCGAGAAGCATCGAAATACAGGAGACGAGAATCAAAAGACCTTGCAGCACTTGCCAAAACAGCCGGGCGGACGTGCCGGATTCCGTGAATAAGTCGCTGAGAAAACCGCCGTCGCGGTCATTCGATGAGTGAGTGTTCATAGGGTTATGGGGTGAGTCCTTTGAGAGAACTTCAAAAGCACAGAACGATAGGCCCTTGGCAAGATCGTATTCCTCAAATGAGGTGCAGACTTAGCGAAGCGCTGGAGGCTCTTATACCAATTCGTGGAAAAAACTGGTTCTTCTTTCCCGAGACCTCAGCGCCCCAGCTTCGCTTCGACGCTCCAAAAACTCAGACAGTCCTTGCGGAGCTGGGGCTCCGCGGTCCCAGGCGCTGAGTTCTTTGAATCATCCATAAACCTGGGAGAGATGGTATTAATCCCACAGAAAACGTTCCAAGCGCAGTTGAAGAGCGCGTTGACGGGCTTCGGTGCCTCGAGGTCCACCCAGCGTGGCCAGTCGCTCATAAAGGGCAACGGCATCGCGCCATGCGTTTCGAGTTTCTAGCAAGCGTGCGGCGTCGAAGCCGGCTTTGTGGAGCCAAAAAAACTCACCGGCTTCTTGGGATCCCGGCGCATCCAAAACGGCGTAGAACGCCTTCAATGCTTCCTCTGGTTGGCTGGATTCTAGCGCTTTTCCCACTTTGTAAAGCGCCTGATTTCGCCAAACCGGCTCCACTCCAGAAGCCGCCAGTTTGCGGTACTCAGTCAGAGCCGCTTCCAGCGCCTCGCCTTTGCGCTTTGCCAACGAAAGTAGGGCGTCTGCCTTTCCGCAACGCGCCGCTGCCCGAAGCTCGGGATCCACGCCTTCGGTGGCGCTTAGAATTAAATCAAAAAGAACGGCGCCTTCACTTTCTTCGCCGAGGCGACTTTTTACCGCCGCCTGTTGATAACGAGCCTTCCAGCGGAGCGCTCCATTGCCTTGGGCCACTTTGTCCCAATAAGAAATAGCCCGATCCACCGAGCCTGGGTTGAGCAGACTGGAAGCACACTGCCCGGCGAGGTAGAGAGCGGTTTCCGCAAGTGTGGCCTCGGGTTTTTGGGCGGCAAGAGTTGCAAACTGAGCTTCTGCGTTTGCGTAATCTTTACGGCGGAAATACACCTCCCCCAACTTCATTCGGATCTGTCCGAGTAGCGGCGAATTTGGATACTCTCGCACAAAAATTTCTCCTTGTTGCAATACTTCGTCCTCATTGCGAGCCTCGGGTGCATCGGCCAAAAAGATGGCGAGACCTTTGGCCTGCATCGCTGCTTGGGTGGACTGCGGATCGTTGGCAACGGTTCGCAGAAGTGAAGTGGCGCGTTCACGCAGGGCTCGCGAGCTCCCCGGACCGACGCCGGTTTGGGGACGGTCCGCCTCGAGGCTGCAAAGCTCAGCCAGGGCGACGCGGGCATCTCCGACGCGTGGGTGGTTGGGATGAGAGCGCAGGAAAGATTGCAGGGCATCGTCGGCCTGAGGCTGAGCGAGGGAGGCGCGGTGGAGGGCGATTTCGAGTTCTAACTCGTCTGCGAGTACGTCGCTTTCCGGGGTGTTTTTCAAAAGCTCCCATTCGCGTGTGGCGCGCTTAAAATTCGCAAGGTGCACGGCACAGAGTCCGGCGTTGTAAGAGGCATCGACGCGCAGTTCGGGCCAGCGTTCGCCCGCCTTGGTGAATCCGCCCAGAGCAAGGTCGAACGCCTTCATATGAAAGGCCACGAATGCGTGGCGCATCTGCAGAAGACGCTCCAAACGGGGGTCCTCAGCGTGGGTTTTGGCCTCGCTCAGCAGCCGGATGGATTCCCGATGATTCCCGAGATCCGAGGCCTGCTCTGCGCGTTGCAACAGAGCGGTGCCTAGCAGGCGGTGGGTCGGAAACTCCTCGCAGAATGTCTGGAGTGTTTCGGTCGCCTTGGCTGGTTTTCCCAAGTGGAAATAAAACTGCGCGAGATAAAATTGAGCCAGCGCCTTGTAGGCCGGCGAACCGGAACGGGTGAGGGCGCGAAATTCGGACTCCGCAGGCTCTTGGGACTCGCTGATTAAGATGGCTAGTTTGCGAAAAAGAGGCTCAGCACCCGGCAACTCTCGAGGGCTTTGTAGAAATTGCAGAAGGCCCCGCGCCGCGATCGCAGGGGTTTGTCCCTGTTCGCCCGCCTCCGCTCGCCCAAGCACGGCACTGAGCAGCACCTCGCTCGGAACAGCAATGCGGGCAGTCAAAATAGCGTTAAACTCAGCCTCTGCCTCGCTCCAGCGTGCGGCGCTCAACAACAACCGGGCTCGCAAAACTCGGGCGTATTGCGCCTCTGCTGCCTCCGGTTGAGTGACCCGCTCCAAAACGGCGCGAGCTTCCTCCGTTGCGCCCCGCTCCAAAAGCACCCCACACAGGGCAAGACGTACGGCGTTTCCTCCCACAGCGTTCTCTTCGAGTGCGCGCAATTCCGCCTCCGCTTCGGCGCTGCGTTCGAGCTGGGGCAACGCCTGCGCCCGACCCAAGACGCAGGCCACCGGGTCGGCTCCGAGCGTCCTCGCTTCTGCGAATTGCGCCGCCGCGGCGTTCCAACGTTCTTTTTGCAGCGCCACCTGCGCGAGGCAGAGGGCCGCTTCGGGTTGTCGCTCCAGCCCGCGTAGCAACTCCGCCAGTGGTGCACCACGGCCATCACGCAAGTATGCCTGCGCTAGGAGCACACGGAGCGGTGTGGACTCAACTTCTGCGGCGGGCAGTTGTTTGAGTGCGGTTTCCAGAATGCTTATAGCCCGGTGCGTCTCATTTTTGGAAAGGGCACCACGTGCGGCTTGCAGTTGTCCAGCGTGGTCCTGTGCCCCGCTGTGGGCGGGCCAGACTGCTATGCAACTCCACAAGCCGGCGACGAGGCGTAGGCTGACGGTTGGTTTGCGAAAACAGGTTTTAAAAAAGGAGGCCTTCACGGGCAATTTAGGCGAGTGGGGTTATGACTTTGGCGAGATAGCGTCCCGTGTGCGATGCTGAACATTGCGCCACCATTTCAGGGGTGCCTTCCACCACAATTTGGCCACCCGCGCCGCCGCCTTCGGGTCCGAGGTCCAAGATCCAATCGGCGCACTTGAGGACTTCTAAATTGTGTTCGATGATGATGAGGGTGTTGCCGGCGTCGCGGAGTTTAAAAAGAACTTCGAGGAGCTTTTGAATGTCTGCGAAATGCAGTCCTGTAGTGGGTTCGTCGAGGATATAAACGGTCTGTCCGGTGGCCTTGCGAGCGAGTTCAGCGGCGAGTTTGATGCGCTGTGCTTCTCCGCCGGAAAGCGTTGCACCGGACTGGCCGAGGCGCACATAACCGAGCCCGACGTCCTCTAAGGCGAGCAGTTTGTCGGCAACTTGCGGCACATTGCGGAAGAACCGGTGGGCGTCATCGACTGTCATGTCGAGGATGTCGGCGATGTTGTTTCCTTTGTAGGTGACTTCCAAGGTTTCACGATTGTAACGGCGGCCGTGACACAACTCGCATTCGACAAAAACGTCGGCGAGGAAATGCATCTCGATGCGTTTGACGCCGTCCCCTTCGCACGCTTCGCAACGGCCGCCTTTCACATTGAAAGAAAATCTGCCTCCGTCGTAACCCCGGACCCGAGAAGCTGGAAGGCTGGCGAAGAGTTCGCGTATGGCGGTGAATGCGCCCACGTAAGTCACGGGATTGGAGCGCGGGGTGCGACCGATGGGGGCCTGATCGATGACAATCACTTTGTCCACTTGCTCCAAGCCGCGCAGTTGAGCGTGGGCACCTGGTTTTTCCTTGGAGCGATGTAATTTTCGGGACAAGCCGCGCCGTAAGACGTCGTCAACCAAGGTGGACTTTCCCGAACCTGACACGCCGCTTACGCACGTCATGCAGCCCAAGGGGAAGTGGGCATCTACGCCGCGCAGGTTGTTTTCGGTGACACCGAGGAGGCTTAACCAACCAGCCGACTGGTGCGTGCGCTCCATATGGGAGCGGGGCGTGGTCGGACGCGTTCGGTTTTTGGGGATTGGGATGCGCGCTTTGCCGGAAAGGTACTGTCCGGTGAGCGACTCCGGGGCGGCCGCGACTTCGGCTGGCGTGCCCGCTGCGACGATTTGTCCGCCGCGCACGCCTGCGCCCGGGCCCATGTCCACGACGTAGTCTGCAGCGCGTATGGTATCCTCATCATGTTCGACGACGATGACGGAGTTGCCCAAGTCGCGTAGGCGGCGCAGCGTCTCGATGAGGCGATCGTTGTCGCGTTGGTGCAGTCCGATACTGGGCTCGTCCAGCACGTAAAGGCAGCCTGCCAAGCCGGAGCCGATTTGGGTGGCGAGCCGGATGCGTTGGGATTCGCCGCCGGACAGGGAGCCGCTTTTGCGGTCGAGATTGAGGTAACCCAAGCCGACCTCGTTGAGAAAGCGGAGTCGGTTGGATAATTCGCGGCGTACTTCCGAGGTGACGAAGGCCAAGGATTCATCCAGCACCAGCGCCTGAATGAAGGATTGAGCGTACTCGATTGTTTTTGCGCAAAACGCAGCGATGCCGAGTTGTGTCGTTTGCCCGTTTGGTCCGTCCAATTGGGCGCTGAGTTTTACGGCGAGCAGTTCTGGCCGCAGTCGAGCACCTTGGCAGGTTGGACAGGGTTGGAGCCCCATGAATTGGCGCAGACGCGTACGGCCCGCCTCGCTTTCTGTGGCTTCGTAAAGCGCTTGGAGTTGAGCTAGTACGCCTTCAAAGGGGCGCTTCGCTGCTTTGCCCGCTTCGAGCGAAGGCAGGGAAAGCGAGCGCTCGCCGGAGCCTTCGAGAAGGATTGAGCGAAAGGTCTCCGGCAGCAGGCACCAGGGAAGGTCCAGCGACACTTTGTATTGGGTCGCGAGCTTTTCCAGAAGGGCTTGGTAAAAGGGCTCCAGGGTTTTACTCGCTTTTGCCCAAGGTGCGATTGCGCCTCCTGCGAGCGTTTTGTCGGTGTCTGGCACGACGAGATCCGGGTCGATTTTAAGACGTGTCCCCAAACCCTGACACACCGGACACGCTCCGATGTAGCTGTTAAAGGAGAAGTGTTTGGGAGTGAGTTCGGGCATTTCAAAGCCCGTGTTTGGGTTGGCGTAAGCCGTTGAAAAAGTGTGTAGCCCGCTTGTTTCGACTGAAGAATTCTGGAGTAAAAGAAGGAACCGGTTGCGTCCGAGTTTGAGCGCGAGTTCGACGGATTCGGCAAGCCTTGGGCGGACGCCTTCTTTCAAAATAAGGCGATCCACCACAACCTCGATGGAATGCGGAATGCCCGCCGCCAGCTTGGTTAGAGGCGGTGGACCGGAAAGTTCGACGATTTGGCCGTCGATGCGTGCGCGCAGAAATCCGTCACGCTTAAGACGTTCGAGGACGTCGCGAAATTCGCCTTCTTGTTGTGAGACGATGGGTGCGAGCAGGATGAGTCGGCTTTCGAGCGGGAACGCAAGAATCTGGTCGACGATTTGTTGCGCGGTGAGGCGGCGTACGGGTTCTCCGGAAACAGGGTCGTGGGGTTGGCCGGCGGAGGCGTAAAGCAGGCGCAGATAATCGTAAATTTCGGTCTGCGTGGCGATGGTCGAGCGCGGGCTGCCACCTGAAGTGCGCTGTTCGATGGCGATGGCGGGGGAAAGTCCCTCGATAAAGTCCACATCCGGCTTCTGCAGTTGGTCCAAAAATTGGCGCGCATATGCCGAAAGGCTTTCGACATAACGGCGCTGCCCCTCGGCGTAAAGCGTGTCGAAGGCGAGCGAACTTTTGCCTGAGCCGCTCAGTCCGGTAATCACGACCAACCTTTCTCTTGGAATTTCCAGGGAGAGGTTCTTGAGATTATGCTGGCGGGCTCCGATTATTCGGATGCTTTCTCTAGCCATGCGGGTAAATTCTGTTCGGACTAATAACCTAAATGAGCACGCTTTTCCCCGCTGCTCCAGTTTGAATTCCGTTTTGCCTGAGTGTCCCTTGGGTGGCGTTGCCGAATGGGTGCGCCAAATTGATGCAACAACCCTTCTCCTTCGATGAACACTTCGCCTTCTGACCCACTCCCAAACGCCCGTGGAGCCTCCACTCCCGATACGGCCGAGGCGGTGCAGCGTCTGTGTGAGCAGTTTCGCGATACGCGTCATGACCTCAATAACGTTTTCACCGTGCTGCTAGGTTTGGCGGAACTGGGCGCAATCAATCCGGAGAATTTTGAGCGCTTGGGCGGGGCCGTTTTGGAGCGTTGCCCAAAGGTTTTGGAGGATTTGCAACGGTTTCAGGACGCGCTTTTCTCCCTTAACGATCGCCTGAAGTCCCAATAGCGCTCCGTCTGTCTTCTCCCTTCGCCGTATGCGCATCGATATTCTTTCCTTATTTCCTAAAATCGCAGAGATTGCTCTTGGTGAAAGTATTATGGGTAGGGCGCAACAGCGTGGACTAGTGGAAATCCACTCTCATAATCTGCGGGATTGGGCAGTTGATAAACACCGGACCACGGACGACACGCCCTACGGAGGCGGGCAGGGGATGGTGCTCAAATGTGAGCCTTTGTTTGCTGCGGTGGAGGCGCTGCGCTCTCCAGCGGCGCGGGTCATTTTGTTATCCCCCGCAGGATCTCAGTTTAAACAGGCTGTGGCGCAGCGTTTTGCAACTGAATACACGCATCTTATTTTTGTCTGCGGGCATTACGAGGGAATAGACCAGCGTGTGCTCGATTTGGTGGTGGATGAGGAGTGGTCCATTGGCGATTACGTGCTCACCAACGGTGCGCTGGCCGCCGCCGTGATGGTCGATGCGATTGTGCGTTTGCTGCCGGAGGTCCTTGGGGACGAGGTGTCAGCGCTTCAGGATTCCTTCGCTACTGGTTTGCTGGAATTTCCTCAGTTCACGCGTCCTGTGGAGTTTCAGGGAAAGCGGGTTCCGGACATTTTACTTTCCGGCAATCACGCGGCCATCGCCCAGTGGCGCAACGCACAGGCTTTGGAGAAAACACGCCGTATGCGCCCCGACCTTTTGCCGGAGTAAACCGGTGCTGCTAGTTAGCGGGTGCTTTTTTCCTCGCGCCATGACTTTGGCCCCCTAAAAGAAAGGTTCTTCTATCAATCTATGAGCGAAACTCGCGTCCTTCGAATTGGCCTGCCCACTGGTTCTCTACAAGAGCCTACATTTGCGTTGTTTGCGAAAGCAGGCTACATCATCTCTGGGGCAAGTCGCTCCTATAAGCCGAGTGTGGACGATCCTGAGTTGGTGATTCGTTTGCTGCGTGCACAGGAGATTAGCCGGTATGTGGAGCACGGCTTTTTGGACTGCGGCCTTACGGGGCGGGACTGGGTTTACAACAATGGTTCAGACGTGGAAGTGCTTGCGGAGATGACGTTTTCAAAAACCAGCGCGCAGCCTACCCGCTGGGTCATTGCGGTCCCGGAAGACTCCCCGATTCGCAGCGTGAAGGATCTGCAGGGAAAAGTGATCGCCACTGAGGCGGTGGAACTCACCCGACGCTACCTTTCAGAACAGGGAGTCGACGCCACCATCGAGTTTTCGTGGGGAGCGACTGAAGTGAAGGTGCCGGATTTGGTGGACGCGATAGTGGACGTTACTGAAACGGGTTCATCCCTGAGGGCAAACAAGTTGCGTATTCTGGAAACCATTTTGGAATCCTCGCCGCAGTTTATTGCCAACAAGGCGGCGTATTTGGATCCTTGGAAAAAAGCCAAGTTGGAGCGTGTGGTGATGCTGCTTCAGGGGGCGTTCGCTGCGAGGGACAAGGTAGGTTTGAAAATGAACCTGCCAGAGGGGCAGCTTCAGGCGCTACTGGCCACTTTGCCTGCTTTGCGCAATCCGACGGTCGCTCATCTGGCACAACCGGGTTGGATTGCTGTGGAAACCGTCATTGCGGAAAAGGTAGCGAGGGAGATTATTCCGCAGCTTAAGGATTTAGGGGCAGAGGGAATCATTGAGTACCCGCTGAACAAGCTTGTGTACTGAGGCGGGAATGAGGCTGTGGAATCGTTTTTCGCGGGTTAATTCTTAATATTTCTCGATTAAGCATTGCGCCCGCCGCAGATTCCTGTTTTCCTCCCACACCCCTTAGATCGCCTTTTAATTTATTCCTCATGGGTTCCCTTAAGAAGAGACGCAAAACAAAAATCGCCAAGCACAAGCGCAAAAAGCGGATGAAAGAAAACCGCCACAAGAAGCGCTTGCGGTACAAGAGCTAGTACTTTCAGTGTATGGACCGTTCCAAACTGGCAACAGTCCAACTTGTACTTCGGTTTGTTTCTGCCGCCGCCCTCACGGGCTGGCTCTTGGCACTTCCCGTTCACGGAGCGAAAAGTTCCAGTGCTCAAGCCGATTCTTCTCTTTCGACGGCAGTTTCGTCCTCGGGGGCGGACAGTGTTGCGTCGGCAACTTTCCGACCACTCTTCGCGGATCCCTTCCCGTCACAACCAGCTATTGTTCCGGATGACTTGGTTCTCGCGCCGGAGAGCGAGCTTCGTACTGATGCGTTCACGTACTTCGTCCTCGGAGTATGCGCTGAGGAGTCAGGTGCCGAAGACGCGTTGGGTTTCTTTCGACGCGCGCTTGAACTGGATCCTGCAAACGCCCGACTGGCGGCACGACTCGCTGGGGATCTGCTTCGCGAGAAAAAAACTGCAGACGCAATCGCTCTGCTGAAAGCTTCTCTCTCGGCTGCTCCCAAGGAGCTGATCCTTCCTGTTGAGTTGGCCAGACTCTACTTAAACCTGCGCCAACCGGACAATGCGCTGCCTTACGCTGAGCGCGCTTACAAGCTTGCTTCCAGTGAGTTCGCGGCGCTTTCCACCCTTGTGGAAGTGTGTGTGGCTGGAAAACTATCCCAACGCATCGACGAGGTATTGCGCAAAACCCTGTTGGTGCCCCAATCGGATTATGGCTTTTGGTTACGGGCTGGAGATTTATTTCGCAGCGCCCTAATGCCTCGCGGCGTGCCTCCGGCGAAGGCCACCTTGGAACGTGTCAACCGGCTTTATGGCAAAGCGCTTGAGCTTGCCCCTGCGAATGCCGGTTGTCTGGAGCGAACGGCTGACCATTACTCGCTCACGCAGCAGTACGGGGACGCGTGCAGGTTTTACGAACGCGCTGCGGTGCTCTACACCCAAGAAAATACAGAGACGTCGGTTGTTATCTCTCAAAAATGGGCTCGTGCGTTGGTGTTGAACGAAGAACCAGAAGCCGCCATTCAGTTGTTGGAAGATCTCATCCAGCAGCATCCCCAGGAGTCAGAGCCCCGTGAGTTTTTAGGAGAATTGTATCTGCAACAGGGCCAGCTCGTCGCCGCTTTAGGTAATTTCCGAACCGCGCTGGACCTCAATCCTGCTGCCCAAGAGGACCACGTGCGTCTTATCCAGCTTCAACTTCGTTTGAAACGGGCGGAAGACGCGGCTAAGGCTGCGGCTTCGGCCCGTAGCCGTTTTCCTGGTGTGCCCAATTTGACGTTGCTCCTCGCCGTGGCTCTTGGGGAGGCGAAGCGGCATCAAGAGGCTTTGGAGGCTTTCGATGTGGCGGAGGCCGAGTTTTCTAATAGCAAGGGAGAAGCTTTGGATGCCTCCTTTTATTTGACCTACGGTGCTGCTGCAGAGCGGGCAGGGCGTTTGGAGCGAGCGGCGGAGTTGTTGCAAAAGAGCGTTGCGTTGGATCCTGCAAACGCGGCGGAAGCTCTGAATTATATGGGCTTCATGTGGGTGGACCGGGAAACGAACTTGGAGGAGGCTGGAGTGCTCATTCGTCGCGCACTGGGGTTAAAGCCGAATCATCCTGCTTATCTCGACAGTTTGGGTTGGTGGTATTTTCGCAAGGGCGATCTGGCGTCTGCCGCGAGGGAATTGCGACGTGCGTTGGAAAAAATAAGAAGAGAGGACGCGCCTGAAGTGTACGATCATCTTGGAGCAGTGCTTTTTCAGGCGGGAGATGTTGGGGGCGCGCTCAGTGCGTGGGAGTCGGCTTTGGAGTTAGAGCCGACGTTGGAGCCTGTTCGTGAAAAGCTGAAGCGGGCGAAGCCGTCATCTGTGGCGGCTGAAGTGCCTCAAAATTTGCCTCTGCCTACTTCATCCGCCGCCCCAGGCAACCCGTGAAAACTTCGTCTTTCGGAGCCCATGAAGAGCCGTGATGATGTATTCTTTGTTTTCCAGTCTTTACAACGGCACGCCCGTCCATTTCCTCTCTCCGTCCGAATCAGGTGCCTTCTTGCCGTAGTCTTTTAAGACCGGACACGCAGTGCGGTCTTCATTTTTTCACCATTATTATGTCCAAAACGCTTATTATCGCCGAAAAGCCCAGTGTGGCGCAGGATCTTGCGCGTGTTCTTGGCAAGTTTGAACGCAATGGCGACTTCTTCGAAAGCGATACTGTCATCATTTCCTCCGCCGTGGGGCACCTCTTGGAAATTGCGCCTCCCGACGGTTTTGAACCGGCTCGGGGTAAGTGGAAGATGGAAAATCTCCCCTCCATTCCCCCCGATTTTCAGCTGGTGCCTATCGAGCGTAATGCTGCACGTCTTGCAACGCTTAAAAAATTGCTCAAACGCAAGGATGTGAGTGCCGTGGTGAATGCCTGCGACGCCGGTCGCGAAGGAGAATTGATTTTCCGCAATATCATCCGCGCTTCGGGGGTTCAAAAACCCATCCGGCGGCTCTGGCTTCAGTCCATGACCCCAGATTCCATTCGTAGTGCCTACGCAAAATTGCGCCCTGATGTCGAGTTGCTGCCTCTGGCGGACGCCGCCATCAGCCGCGCCGAAGCCGATTGGTTGGTGGGGATCAACGCCACCCGCGCCCTGACGGCGTTTAACTCGCTAGACGGCGGCTTTCACAAAACGCCTGCCGGGCGGGTGCAGACTCCAACGCTTGCCATCCTTGTTGAGCGTGAGGAAAAAATTCGCGCGTTCAAAGCTAAGACCTATTTTGAGGTGTTTGCAGACTTTGAAGTCGCGGCTGGTGCCTATCGCGGCCGGTGGTTTGACGAAAAATTTTCCAAAAAAGGTGCCGACGAAGATTCCAAGCCCGAGCGGCTTTGGGAAAAAGCACGGGCGGAGGCCATTGTCGCGAAATGTCTCGGTAAGGTGGGGGAAATTCACGAGGAGAAAAAGCCGACCACGCAAGCTCCGCCGCTGCTTTACGACCTGACGACCTTGCAGCGCGAGGCAAACCAGCGCTTCGGTTTTCCGGCTCGCATGACGCTTCAAATCGCTCAGGCGCTCTACGAAAAGCACAAGGTTCTGACGTATCCGCGAACGGATTCCAAGTTCCTCCCGGAGGACCACATCGAGACGGCGAAGCAAGTGCTGGATTCAGTGAAGGATTCGTCTCTTGCGGTGCATGCACGCACGGCGCTTTCGAAGGGTTGGGTTCGTCCAAACAAGCGGATTTTCAATAACGCGAAGGTTAGCGATCACTTTGCGATAGTGCCCACGGGAACGATCCCAAAGACGTTGGACGATAAAGAACAGCGTATATTTGATCTGGTGAGTCGTCGTTTCGTGGCGGTATTTTTCCCCTCGGCGCAGTTTGAAATCACCACGCGGATCACGAGGGTGGAGGGGGAGGCGTTCAAAACAGATGGCAAGGTGATTGTGGATCCGGGTTGGCTGGCGGTTTATGGCAAGCAGGCGGAGTCGGAAGAGGACTCTGAGAAGGCCGTGGTAGCGGTGAAGGCAGGGGAGAGGGCGAAAACGCTCACGGTTGAGTTGAAGGAGTCGGAAACCAAACCGCCGGCGCGCTTGAACGAGGCGACGCTGCTTTCAGCGATGGAAGGCGCGGGCAAGTTAGTGGACGACGAGGAGTTGCGCGAGGCCATGAGCGAGCGGGGTTTGGGCACACCCGCGACCAGGGCGCAGGTCATCGAGGGATTGCTCACCGAGGGCTACATTTTGCGCCAGGGTCGGGACTTGATTGCCACGGCCAAGGGAATGTCGCTCATCACGCTGCTGCGGGATCTTCAGGCCGAGGCCCTTACCAAGCCTGAGCTTACTGGAGAGTGGGAGTTTCGTTTGCGGCAGATGGAGCGAGGCCAGTTGTCGCGTGCGGATTTTATGCGTCAAATCGGGGTGCTGACCACGGACTTGGTCGGGAAGGTGCGCGCCAGCATGGGGCGCGAAGTCTCTGGCGAGTTTCAAGCGCTGGAGGTGGCGTGTCCGAAGTGCGGGCATCAGGGGTTGAAGGAGAGTTTTCGCTGCTTCGAATGTCCCGGATGTAAATTTGTGGTGTGGAAGACGATGGCGGGTCGCGAATTTGAGCGAGAAGAGGTGGAGACGCTCCTGATCACGGGTAAAGTCGGTCCGTTGGAAGGGTTTCGTTCCAAATTGGGGCGGGCATTTTCAGCCAACGTGCAACTGGACGAGGCGCAGGAGTGGAAACAGCGTTTTGATTTTGAAAGCAGTGACGGACAGGGAATGGATCTTTCTCAAGCCCCGCGTATTGCGACTTGTCCGGTGTGTAAAAATGGGCAGGTCGTTGAAACCGATGCTGCTTTTTTATGTGAACATGCCGCCACGAAAACCTGCAAGTTCCGGATGGGACGCATGATATTGCAGCAACCGATTTCTTTGGAACAGGCTTTAAAGCTTTGTACCACAGGGAAAACCGATGTTTTACGACGGTTTATTTCGAAAAAGGGCCGTCCTTTTTCTGCAATGCTAAAGCTCGATGGGGATAAAGTTGGATTTGAATTTGAGCCCCGTCCCGCTAAAGCTCCGAAGAAAGGGAGCAAGGCCAAGCCCAAGGCAGAAGCAGAGACTCCCGAAGGATAAATCCACTTTTCTCCACCCCATGCCGCCCCAGACTGATGCTCGCTTTCGTTTGAATGTCGCAGGAATTTTGCGTGACAAGCATGGACGCGTTCTTATCTGCGAGCGTTTGGGACGCCGTGGGTGCTGGCAATTTCCTCAAGGAGGGGTGGATCCCGGTGAGTCTCTTGAGGGAGCGCTGCACCGGGAACTTTATGAGGAAATAGGCGTGGGCCCCGAACACATTGAGGTGCGCAACCAAGCGGGGCCTTACCGTTACGAATTCGACGGCATTGTGGTGAAAGGGTACAGTGGCAAGGATCAGCACTTCTTTCTAGTGCATTACCATGGGGAGGAGGACGCTATTTGCCTCGATATGCCTCATCCGGAATTTCAGGCTTTCCGTTGGATTTTGCCGGAAACCTTTGATTTACAATGGCTGCCCATCATGAAACGGCCCATGTATAAGCAGGTATTTGCGGATCTACTTTGGATCAATTTGAACTAAGCTGGTCCTCTTTTTGGAGGCGGTGGTTGGCGCCCGAGTCCGTGCCAACCAGCGATGGGGTTCAATTTTTACCTCTCGTCAGTTTGCTTTGCGCAGGCCCGAAAACGACGTCCACCGAGTCTGAATTTGCCGTTCCGAAACGGTTCCATACAGTGAGCGTGTACGTTCCAGCGGCAGCAGTGGTGACTTTGGGTATCACCAGAGTGATGGTGGAGGAATTCGTGACAGCTCCGCGTACGGGGCGGCCGTCCTTACTCCATTGGTAGAGGAGCGGTGTTCCCCCGGAAACCATCGCGCTGAGGGTCAGTGTGTCGCCTAGTTTTAGGCCTGCGGGTGCCGTCGGTTGTTGGGTGAAGACCGGAAGCGCGGCGATTGAGACCTCTACAGGATTGCAGATGACCGAACCGAACGCGTTTTTCGCTTCCAGCCAGTAATACCCCGCATCCGCGCCCGAGCTATTGCTGACTGAAAGGCTCTGGGTGTTGGCTCCAGCAATGGTGCTCCCGCTGGAGGAGGTCCCGTTTGCGAGAGTCGCAAAATCCTTCTTCCACGTCAGCGAATCCGCGCCGCTCACCGCTGTGGTCAGAGTGAATGCGCTGGAACCCGAACTCAAGCGCACCGAAGACGGCTGGAGCGTGAACACCGGAGGCTGCCCGATGGTCGTGGCATACACCCAGACACGATCTTGCCCCTTGGAAAGGCTCGCGTCTTTCGCGTACGTAAAGGTGACCCGCTGCGTGCCTCCGCCGCGTAACCGGACCGTTTGTTTGATCCACCCAGTCTCGCCGCTTATAAAGAGCGACTCTCCGGAATTCGTGTCCGTAGCAAGTCTCCCGTTGACTTGGCATTGCACAAAGTCTCCGAAACGATTGCGATTGCTCAGGGGTTCGGTGGACGCCTTCCAGTAAAATGTCAGTACGCTACTCGCCGCTGAATTGGAAGCGCCTACATTGGCTGGGACGGTGTAGTCGAAGTTGAGGCTGGTCCAGCCGTTGTTGGCGATTGCCCCGCTTTGGGCGACAGTCCCGTTGCTACCGTCCGCTCGAATCATGCTAACGCCGGCCCACGGCGCAGCCGCTGTGCTGCTTAGGGTGCCGGAATTTGAGGGGAAGGCGCCGCTCAGCGGCAAGCCTCCCGCAGCGATGGTGATGACAAAGTCCTGTGTGACGGTACCCGTGGAGTTGCTCGCGGACAGACGCAGCAGGCCCGGTCCGGACGCGCTGCCAACCGTACCCGTGCCAGTTTCCACAAGGGGCGTGCCACTAAGGACGCGGCTGCTTAGGTCAAAAGTCAGCCCTGCCGGAAGTGCGCTACTGACCACTGCGACAGACGTTGCGGAACTCACTTCCAACTTGGCGCTCAAAGGCGTCCCAACTGTGCCCGAAATGCTCGGGGGGGAGGTGAAAATAGGCAGTACCGCGCTCCCCTGCAGATTGCCAGTGAGCGTGTAACGCCCTAGTGAACCGTAGGCCGAGTAGCCGGTCACGTAGCCGCCGCTGGGTTTTACTCCAGAGCCTGCCGCGCGCACCGATAGTTTGTACGTGCCTACTGCCAAGATCCGGTTGATTGACGCGCTCAGTGAGTCTGGCAGGTCTGACAGCGCGAGGGTGGCTCCTGAGAGGTCGGTAAGCTCCAACTTGACGTCTACGTCGCTGTTGAGTGCTGAAGGACCGGCTGTGGCGACCAACTGACCGCCCGCCGTGCTGAATTGAAACGTGTCCACAGAGTCCGCAGTTCTCAGTAGTCCCTCTGCAGTGAATGTACCGCCGTTTATAGGCAGTGCCTTCAATATGTTTGCGAGCTCGCCCTGTATAAATCCGACTTGGTTGGATGCGCGGGCGATAATCGCAACGTCATCTTCCGTGTTGTTGGCCAGGGTGTACTCGCCTTTGCTCCATTGGACCAAATTTCGTGAATATCCAACCCCCATGATCGGTGCCCAGCTCGTCGGAGTGGTCAGGCCTCCTCCATTTCCGGCATAATACTCGCTCCCCCCGAGTTGCCCATCGTGGCTCAATCCCAGCGTATGCCCGACCTCGTGGGAAATAGATTCCGCGACACTCTTAACGGACTGATTGAATACCCAGCACACCACATCGGAGCGGAAACTCCGTCCTGCTCCGCTCCAGCAATCCACGTAAGCGACGCCCCCAGAACCCGGCGCGGCGCTATCCGTGGGAGTCACTACAACGTGCATTCTACGTCCGGCAGGTGTCGCCGCATACAGCGCGCTGTCTGTCGTTAAAGTCACATCAAACGGCGCGTAATCTTGAGAGGAAATCGCGAGTACTTCGCTCATCTGCTGGCTAGTGAGTGTGGACGGTGCAGCGTTGATGGTCTGGCCGTTGTTCCAGACAGGATCGGTGACGGATTCACCATCAAAATCAACGAAAATTACGCCCTTTGCCCCGGGGCGCGTGTTGATCACAGGGACGCTGATGGCCGCCGCCACCGCTTTGCGCGCCGCTCCGTCAGTCGCCGCAGTCTTGGTCGACGTGACTGCTGGGAAACACACTAACGTGCTCAAGCGTCTTTCCACTAAAACCACGTCGTTTCCGTCCATGCCGATTTTGTAACCAACACCCAGTTCGGGTAATAGAATCATTCCAGACACCTCTTGTCCGTTGGTGTTTAGGCTAAAGCTTCCTTTTCCATCGGCCAATTCTCCGCCGATGCGCGACCAACCGGCGTCCTCCTGCACCACATTTACAGTTCCATTCAACGACTCACCGCTCGCCGTAGGTAACTCAAGATCGTCGCCTTGCTGTAGGTTTCTCCAATCCCGCGTGTTCACCGGATCTAGTTTCACGACACGGCCTTTGTCGGCGTCTGCATTCAGTCCGGCGATAGGCAGGGTTTCGCCCGCTGGGGTGCCTTTCAGAGCAAGCACCGAACGTCGTCCGCCTGTTACCGCAGAGCCCGCCGACTGCCCTCCTTGTGCCGTATTAGGAAGTGAATCGGAGGGATTCCCGCCGTTCACCAACCCGTTAAAGGCATCCTGCAGAGCTCCCAACCAAGCGGTTGTTTTCGATGCTCCTCCTGCGGCATCTCCCAAACTCCCCGTTTTTCGCTCGGGCGTTTGGAGGGCCGAGCCATTTGGGGGAGACCCACTCTCTGGGGCTTGACTCTGAAAAATCACCGTACCAATTGCAGCGACGAGCGTGATGCTCGCCAGGCTTAGCAATACAGTGAACCGGCGCCGATTGGGGTTCTGGTTTTTCATAGGGGAGCTGAGTTGCTTTTTTGGGATGTGAAAAGCGCAGCGGGAGCGGTTTTGGCCTGCAAGGGACTACAGCGTGGGATTACAGATCGTGACGCCTCGAAGCAGTTTTCCTTATAAAATATGGATACAGTATCAGCGGCGATTTTACCCGTTAATTTGGAATGAAATCCGATTTTTCTGAGCGTATTGGCTTGGCTCGAGAATGTTTCTATTCGCGCATCCGTTCCTTGCCGCCGCGCTTCAGGATCCGTGTTGCTGAAATGCAGACATTCAGATAACCGATTCTGGGTGCACATTCTCCCCACGTACCAAGCGAAAGCTCAACGATTTGCCGCCCCGACCTTGCTGGTTGCCCTCCTGCTCCTAGGGCAACCTGCGTTTTCAGCGGATCCACAATCATCCCAAAATGTTACTCGTCCTGAAGTGGCTGCCCAGTGGCGTCCTGACGCTGGATTTACCTCTCTCTTCAACGGCAAGGACCTTTCCGGTTGGTCTTATATCCCGGCCGAAGTTTTTGACGGTAAAACTGTCGCCTCCGACGAGCGTTATTCCGCAGGGGACGGGATCTTGACGGTACACCCGCAGGCTGCTGGACCGAGAATTCGGCAGTTATGGACGGTGCAAACCTTCCCAAAAAACTTTCATCTCAAGTTGGAGTTTCGGGCCTCGGTGAACGCGGATAGCGGCATCTTTTTGCGCAAGCCGCAGTTGCAGTGCCGGGACTATTGGGTGGCGGGCCCGTATTACAAATTGGGAAATTACAAGCCTCAGGACTGGAACACGATTGAAGTGCGCGTGAAGGACAATGTCGCTCATTGCACCTGTAACGGAGAGGTGTTGGAGGAAGCGCTAAAATTGCCCGCTGATGGTCCTGTCGGATTGGAGGCGGATCGGGGAACCATGGAATACCGCCATATTCAAGTTAAAGAGACAGAATGATCCTTTAGGACAAGCGGTTACCTTCCACCCCCATGATTAAATACACGCCAGAACAACTACGCCTTCAGAAAGCGGCTACTCGAGAAGAAGACTGGCATCGTTGGGGGCCTTATCTTGCAGAGCGGCAATGGGGTACGGTCCGGGAGGACTACTCAAGCGGTGGCGATGCCTGGGAGCACTTCCCTCACGAGCACGCCCGAACTCGGGCTTATCGCTGGGGGGATGACGGTTTGCTTGGTCTAACTGACCGCCGGTGCAGGCTTTGCTTCGCCGTGGCCCTTTGGAATAAAAAGGATCCCATTCTCAAAGAGCGTCTTTTCGGTTTGACCAATCCGGAGGGTAACCACGGTGAGGATGCCAAGGAGCAATGGTATTATTTGGACTCGACTCCCACGCATTCTTACATGCGCGGCTTGTACAAGTATCCGCAACAAGCCTTTCCCTACGAACAGCTCATCCGCGAGAATGCTAAGCGCGGTAAATTAGAACCCGAGTTTGAGTTGCACGATACGGGAATATTTGAGGACAACCGATACTTTGACGTTTTCGTCGAGTACGCAAAGGATGGTCCGGAGGATCTTTTGATTCGTTTTACGATTGAAAACCGTGGCCCGGAGGCGGCGCCGCTCACGTTGCTTCCAAAGCTTTGGTTTCGCAATACGTGGAGCTGGGGCGACACTCACGGCTCTACGGAGCGTAAACCATCCTTGCGCAAGCTGGATGCACGGACGGTGTTGGCCGAACATGAAACGCTGGGGCGCTTTCTATTTCGTATCGAAGAAGATGCACCGCTTTTGTTTACGGAAAACGAGACCAATGCCGAGGCGCTTTACGGAGTCTCTAACGCGGGAGGTTTGGTAAAGGACGGCCTTCATCGCGCGATTATTTGGGAGCAGACCTCTGCGGTTCGCGACGATGTAGGAACAAAGCTTGGTGCTCATTTTGAGCTTCAAATTCCAGCTCACGGAAATGCAGTGGTACGGCTGCGCTTGACCAAAGAATCCGAGGATTTGGGGGCTGTGGTCGCGTTCGATACCTTTGACGCGGTGATGGCGAAGCGACGTCAGGAAGCAGACGCTTTCTATGGTGCGCTAATTTCTCCACGGCTCACCAAGGACCAAATTTCTGTGGCGCGTCAGGCCTACGCAGGACTGTTGTGGTCCAAACAGTTCTATCACTTCGTTGTGCCCAGTTGGGTGCAGGGCGACCCAAACCAACCGGCGCCTCCCACTGGGCGCGGAGACGTGCGCAACGGGGACTGGCAGCATTTTCACGCCAGCGACATTCTCTCGATGCCGGATAAGTGGGAGTACCCTTGGTTTGCGGCATGGGATCTTGCTTTCCACATGATCCCCATGGCGAAAGTAGATCCTGAGTTTGCGAAGGGTCAGTTGGAGTTAATCCTGCGCGAGTGGTACATGCACCCAAGTGGACAGATCCCCGCCTACGAATGGAACTTTGGTGATGTGAACCCGCCGGTCCACGCTTGGGCCTGTTGGCGGGTGTATAAGATGTCTGGCACCAAGCTAAAGCGCGATTTGGATTTCCTCGAGCGCTGCTTCCAAAAGCTGCTGGTGAATTTCACTTGGTGGGTTAATCGCAAGGATGTGAATGGGAAACACATCTTCGCCGGTGGCTTTTTGGGGTTGGACAACATCGGACTTTTCGACCGCTCCAAACCTCTGCCTTGCGGCCACTCGCTGGCTCAGGCCGATGGTACTGCTTGGATGGCATTTTATTGTGGCTCAATGCTTTCCATGGCCTTGGAGCTGGCTCAAGAACGGCCCGCTTACGAGAATATCGCGTCCAAGTTTTTTGAGCACTTTATCCAAATTGTCGACGCCATGAACGCACTTGGCAGCGACGGTCTCTGGGACGAGCGTGACGGCTTTTACTACGACCAACTGCTCATCGAAAAACATGGCTCCACTCCGATGCGGACTCGTTCGGTAGTCGGCGTCATTCCTTTGCTCGCAGTCGAAGTGCTTGATCAGAGGGTTATTGACCGTCTGCCAGGGTTCAAGTCTCGCATGGAATGGTTCCTCAAAAACCGTCCCGACCTCGGGCGTCACGTCTCCTGTATGACCGAACAAATGGGCGACGATGCTCGGATGCTGCGCCTCCTCTCCGTCCCTTCCCGCGATCGGCTCCAACGGGTTTTGAGCTATATTTTGGACGAGGATGAATTCCTTTCGCCCCACGGCATACGCTCTCTTTCCCGAGTCCACGCCCGGGAGCCGTACGGCATTTCGCTCAATGGAACGTACTATTCTATTTCCTACGAACCCGGTGAATCTCAGAGTAGTCTTTTCGGTGGGAACTCCAATTGGAGAGGTCCCATCTGGTTTCCTATCAACTACTTGTTGGTGGAGGCCTTGGAGCGTTACCATCATTTTTACGGGGACAGTTTCAAGGTCGAACTTCCCACGCGTTCGGGTAATTGGGTGAATCTGAGGCAGGTGTCTCATGAATTGGCTCGGCGGTTGTCCTCGATTTTTACGTTGGACGAAAAGGGGCATCGCCCCTGTTTGGGCGAGAGTCATCCTCACGCCAACGATCCGCACTGGCGTGAGCATGTGCAGTTTCACGAATATTTTCACGGCGACCATGGCCAAGGGTTGGGAGCCAGCCATCAGACTGGTTGGACTTCATTGGTCACCCGCTGCCTCGGTGTTTTAGGGCGCGACCAGTCCGATAAATGAGGCGCTCACAAACTTCTCCGAATCGCATGGATGGCACCGGCCATTGTCTTCACTAACTCTCCTCCAACTATTTATAAAATGAACCTTCAAATCACACGCCGCCTTTGGATGGGCTCCGTTTTTGCTTCCGCCATGTGTCTTCTTTCCCAATCTCACTCCGCTTCCGCGGCGACTGATGAGCGCGTTTTTGAGCTGCGCACTTACGTCACCAACGAGGGTAAATTGCCCGATTTGCTCAACCGTTTTCGCAACCATACTTGCCAACTCTTTGAAAAGCATGGCATGGAAAATATCGGGTATTGGGTGCCAATCGAAGCCGCCGACGGTGCAGACAACACGCTCATTTACATCATCGCGCACAAGAGCCGTGCCGATGCTCCAAAATCTTGGGCGGCATTTGGCAAGAATCCTGACTGGCAGATCGCGCGGCAGGCCAGTGAGTTCAATGGTAAAATTCTCGCTAAGCCGCCCACCTCTATCTTTCTCAGCGCCACCGATTATTCGCCACTCATCCAATCCTCGAAGGATGCCTCTGAGCGGGTCTTTGAGCTGCGTACTTACGCGACGCCCGAAGGAAAGCTAAGCGCTCTCAACAGCCGTTTTCGCGATCACACTCTCAAACTCTTTACGCGTCATGGAATGACGCACATCGGATATTGGACTCCCTCGCCGAACAAAGAACCCGCCGAAGCGCGGACTCTCATTTATATCTTGAGTCATCCCAGTAAAGAAGCCGGTCTCAAATCCTTTGAGACTTTCCGTGCCGACCCCGAGTGGATCGCGGCAAAAGCGGCGAGTGAAACAGATGGTGCTCTGACGCTCCCACAGCCCGAAGGTGTGAAGTCTATGTATCTAAGGGCCACAGATTTTTCGCCTATCCGTTAAGGGGGTGGCGTCCGGGGCATGAGCGTCACTCAGGAGTTATCTGACTCGGACTGCAGGTTTGAGCCTTCTGTTGCTGAGGGTATCCGGTCAAAATTGGCGGATTGGTTTTTGGTCACGGGACGAGAATTGCCGTGGCGTGAAAAGCCGTCTCCATACGCTGTTTTAGTTTCCGAGTTCATGCTGCAGCAGACGCAGGTGGCGACGGTAATTCCGTACTTCTTGCGCTGGATGGAGGCGCTTCCGAGGCTTTCGGATTTGGCAAGTGCGCCGGAATCGACAGTCCTACATTTGTGGCAGGGACTCGGCTACTATTCACGGGCTAGGAACTTACACAAGGCGGCCCAAGTGGTGATGGAGCATTTTAAAGGACTCATTCCCTCGGATCCTGCTCTTTTAAAAACGCTCCCCGGCGTCGGAGCGTACTCCGCAGGTGCCATTGCAAGTTTCGCTTTCGATCGGGCTGAGGCTGCTGTGGATGCCAATATCGCTCGCGTCCTTTCCCGCGTGGCAAATTATCAATTGCCGGTGGACACTCTCAAAGGCTCCCGACATATCTGGGGCCTTGCCAATGAGTTGCTTCCTCTCAAAGGAGGAGGTCGCCTTCATACCTCCGCATTGATGGAGTTGGGTGCACTCGTTTGTGTCGCGAAAAATCCGAGGTGTTTGGAATGCCCGATCCAAAGGGA
>Ga0209597_1000546_pt1 | contig 24926 bp, 22 predicted proteins | sample M_140625_MF_Meta_FD_187316 | JGI IMG/M metagenome (GOLD analysis project Ga0209597, IMG submission 187316) | Freshwater microbial communities from Lake Montjoie, Canada to study carbon cycling - M_140625_MF_MetaG (SPAdes) (version 2) | ecosystem: Environmental > Aquatic > Freshwater > Lake... | reverse complement strand
CACCGATGCGCTGGGCCTGGGCCGCTCCTAACTCTTTCCAGTAATCGAGCCTATCGGCGCTCTCTTTGCCAGCAGCCGTTGGTATCTGAATATAGGTGGGAGCTTTGCCAAGTGCGATTGCATCATCGAGGAGTGTTTTTTCAAAGGCGGCCATTGCGGGCAGGTATTCGCCAGAGCCAACGAGTGCAAGCGAGCCCTTCATTGGGTAAGTGTAGGTTCAAAATCGCTCTTAGCTGGGCGCTTTCAAGAGGGTGCAGATACTCTTTCGCTATGACAAAAACTATTACGGCGCAAAGCCTTCGAAAGACAAATGTATTAGCTGGACTCCTGCACCTTGGGCAGATGATCGCCGTACTGGCTCTGAGCAATGATTTTGCCTTACCGATTACTGCAACGTATATGTCGGGTCCACCAGGATCTAGCTTTGCAGCCCCTGTGGTTTTATTCTCTACACCCGTTGGTTTAACGGTTGCGATCTTCTTGGGGCTATCGGCGCTGGCGCACTTTATCGTTGCAAGCCCGCAGTTCTTTGGCCGCTACAGCGCAGGAATTGCAGCCCAGAGAAACTACTTCCGCTGGGTCGAGTATGCGATTAGCTCCTCTGTGATGATTGTTTTAATTGCACAGGTCACTGGTGTCGCCGAGATTTCAGCGATTATTTCTATCTTTGGTGTTAATGCATCGATGATTTTATTTGGCTGGCTGCAGGAAAAGTATGAGAATCCAGGAAGTGGTGGATGGCTGCCATTTATCTTTGGCTGCATCACAGGTCTTGTTCCATGGCTAGTACTTTTGTTCTATGTATTTTCTATCGGTGGCGTGAGTGATACATCTGCCCCGGCCTTTGTCTACGGAATCGTCTTTACAATCTTTGTATTCTTTAACTCATTTGCCCTTGTGCAGTGGTTGCAGTACAAGAAGGTTGGAAAGTGGAGTGATTACATCCGTGGAGAGCGCACCTACATCACATTATCGTTGATTGCTAAATCTGCACTGGCATGGCAGATTTTTGCTAATACCCTGATTCCTACTTAAGAAGTAGTTTTTAGGGGCGCACTACGATGCGCACAATATCCTCCGGTGTTGCACCATCTGGCAGCTCGGCGCTGACATTTGTTGGTATTCCATTTATTTGAGCCGCTGCTAGAAATGCAAACTGGGCCGCTATATCGGTCATCCAATACATAGCGCCAGGGCCTGCGCGATCGATGATGCGCTGGGCCTGGGCAAGGCGGGCATCGGAGAACTTCTCGGCATCATTTTTCTCATCGTTGATTAGATCAAGGAGAAAGCCTTTAATCTCAAGGCCGATCCCCGTCGCGTCGTTGGAGTTTTCGATGAGCTCCTTGAGTTCGGCATCGAGGCCGCGGGGTTTTTTGCGCCGCTTACTGCGGTTAAGGAATAGGAATATCAGGAGGGCAAAGAGGAGTGTCTCGAACATGTAATCAAACTACTCTCAGTAACTGACAAGGTCAGCGGGTGCGAATGTGCTCGCGTATGTGGATGAGTTAATTAGATTGTCAGTAGCTAATTATTTAATTGAGCCTTAATAGAAAAGAGGGATGTATGAGGATCAGGGATTTAATAGGCTATGGTGGCAATAGGTTACTTTTAGGAACCTTTACTGATAGGCTGTGGCAACTCAAAGGGGCTCTGGCTATGGCAACAAATGTAAAGCTCTCAGATGATCTAGTGAAGGCGGCTGGGCGAATTGCCGCGATTGAACACAGGTCGATCCCAAAGCAGATTGAGTTCTACTTCAAAATCGCTGCAATTGCTGAGGCCAATCCTGAGCTCTCCTTTCTCCTCATAAAAGAGATTTTAAAGAGTGATGCTGAGAGCACATCTGGCCACTATCAGTTCGGGTAATGGAGCTTCTACTTACACCAGCCTTTGCTCGCCAAATAAAGAAGCTCCATAAAAACCAGAAAGCCTCTTTGGATAGAGCTCTGTACCAACTGGTGAACAATCCCCTTCTCGGTGATGCCAAAACTGCAGAGCTTGAGGGAATATATGTGTTGAAATTTAAGATCAACGCTCAAGTGTGGCTTCTTGCCTACCGTTTAATATCACAAGAGTCACTGAAACTTCTATTAGTGGGTCCGCATGAGAACTTTTATCGTGAGCTCAAGAAAAAGCCTTAGATTTCGGGCCAAAATAAAAGTAGCCCCTCGCGACTAACTGAGGGGCTACTTAGAGTGCGTACCGCTGGCGGGGATCGAACCCGCGACCTAACTCTTAGTCAAAGAGTTGCTCTATCCGCTGAGCTACAGCGGTACACAGAGCAAAAGATAGTGAAGTAAGGCTGTTAAGAAATTTAGAAGGGATTCAGTGTGGATAAAAATATAGATGCTAGGCTTTTCTTACTTAGTCAAAGAGTGCTCAATCCAAGAGTTACAGAGCAAAGGCCCTACAGATCAATCTCTGTGGGGCTTTTGTATTGGGCTTAAAAAAAGATTAACGGATAAAGCTTGGTGTCAAAATACCTATATCTAATGCACGCTCGATTTGGGCAAGGGCGCTCACTAAAACGATCTCATCGTTGGCCTTTGCTACAACGCCTAAACCAACGGGTAGGCCTTCGGTGATTCCCATAGGAACGGTGGCAATGGGTGTGCCTGCGATTGCAGGGGCCATTGTGATCCAGCTGTTATCGCCGTAATCATCGCCCTTACCTAACGTGCTAATCCATGCCGGTGAGTACGTTGCACCGATTAATACATCGACATCGGTAAAGCCCTTAGCGAGTGTTCTCTGTGCCCAGGCTAAATTGCGTGCACGCTTTGCCTTATAGGCGTTATTGCGCCCACCTAACTTAATCGCCTTATCAAATAACTCTTGGCCGAAGTATTTAAGTTCGCTCTCCTTATGTGCACTGTTATAGGCAACTAAATGTGCCAGAGATTTAAGCGATGTATCGGCACGCTTACTCAGATAAGCGCCCATTTCATCGAATAACTCATGCAATAAAACCTCGTACTCATCACTGCCGACATCATCACCTGGGGCTTTGAGGCTAACCTCAACGAGTGTTAGGCCAGCCTTTGCTAGCTTGGAAAGCGCGCTATCGAATAGCGCATCAGTTGCACTATGGCCAGTGAGCCAAGAGCGAACGACTCCGATTTTTAAGGCTCTGCTCTCATCACAGGCTTGAACTAAACCAGTTGTGGCGCTCATGATTTCTAATAAGAGTGCGGCATCTTTAACCGAGCGCGCCATTGGTCCAGGTGAATCTTGATGAGCGCTAATTGGAATAATGCCTTGGGTAGGAACAAGGCCAACCGTTGGCTTAACACCAACGCATCCGTTAAGGGAGGCTGGGCAGATAATCGAACCATCGGTTTCAGTTCCAACGGCTAAGGTAATTAAACCTGCTGCAACTGCAGCCCCTGATCCAGATGATGAGCCACCGGCGCTGTGTTTGTGAATCCAAGGATTTGCAGTTAATCCACCAACGGCCGACCATCCACTAGTTGATGAGGTCGAACGAATATTTGCCCACTCGGATAAATTTGTCGATGCGATGATATTGCCACCGGCTGCGCGCAAGCGCTCTACTAACGGTGAATCATTGAGTACCAGATGATCGAGTAATGCGGTGGAGCCTGCAGTGCCAGGCAGACCAACAGCTTCGATATTATCTTTGATAACGATCGGTAGACCAGCAAGGGGTGAGTCGGGATTAAAACCCTTACCGTCGTTTTTTGGTGCAAGGGCTAATATCGAGTTGAGCTCATAGCCCGTTGCATCGATCTCTTCAATTCGATTAAGGGCATCGGCGGCAAGTGATGCCGGTGTTACGCCACTGGTGCGCAGATCATTAATTGTTTCAAGGGCCGAGCGAGCAAAAACCATTTGCTTAGATTAGCCGTTAATCCTGAAGCAATCTCTCATATTCACCTTAAAGTAAGTGTTACTTCCTTAGGATCTTTCTTACTCGCCTAGAGATTCTCTTTCCTAATCGTGCGAGCTGGCCACGAACTGAGATTCTCAAGACCTTATCCTTTGCAGGCTCATCCGGTGTGATGACATCTCGCAGTGCTGGTGAGTTTTGATCGAGCGAGTCTGCGATTCGATCGATATTTGCAACCATTGAAAGCCCGCGCACAATCTGTTCCTGATCGGCATCCTTAGCATCGCCTATGAGAGATTCGGCAAGGGCAGAACTTGCCTCACGTGCATCGGTTGTTGCACTCTGATGTGAATCATCGGCACTGATGCCATCATCGTCAAACTTTGAGGAGATGGCATAGCTTGCAGCCGAAAGGGCAACGGCTATTGCTTTTTGAGTTGAATCTGCAATACCACCACTCACAGCTGAATCAAATAATGTACGGGCGATAGTACGAATCTGTACGACTGTATGTTCGAGGGCGATACCTTGAATGTAGATCTCTTCGGCCTCATCTTTTTTAGCCGTTGGAAACCACCGTGCATGCCCACGGGCCTCAACTGATTGCGCACGAATAGCTGGAATCTCTTCGATTAATAGGCGAGCCTTGGCTAACCAGTTGCCAGCCTCTTTTTGTGTGTATCCAGTTGCAACACCTTCAGACATGAGTGCAAGGAGTGCTGCCGCCTTCGCACTGACCGTTGCAATCTGTTCGATTGAACGTCCAACGGGGGTCTTAGGGTGAGAGAAATAGGAAAAGAGGATTGCAATTGCAGCACCAATCAGCGTTGACCCCAATCGGTTAAAGGCGGTGCTTTCAGAAAGACCAGGTCCGATAACAATGAGTGCAGTCACCGGAACGTTAACCGATGCAACTTCGCCTAAGTGAAGGGCGCGAGAAATTACGGCGCACATAATAATTGTGATACCAACTGATATAAATCCAAAGTTAAAGAGTGTTACCGCAGTAAGTGCAACGCTTGCACCAATGGCTGTACCGACTATCTGACCAAAGCCCTCGCGGAGTGATTTATGAAGAGAGATGCGGATAGATAGGGTGCAGACAATCGCAGCGACAACACCACCATTATTCACAAGGAAATCACCGACTAGCCAGGCGATAGCCCCTGCAAAACCTGCAACAGCGATCTGTCTGACCCATGTTCGGCGCTCGGTAAAGAGAGCGATAACTCTTTTAACTAATCCTGTGTTCGATCTCATGAGGCTCTCAATCCTACTGAATTCACCGATTTTGTTATGCTTGGGGGATGAAGAAAAGCATTGCAATTATTCTCTGTGCGCTATTTCTTGCGCCTATATCAACGGTTGCAATGGGCTCGGGTGATAAGTACGCAGACGCTCAAACAGGTCTGACGTATACGGTCTATAAGCCCAGCAATACTCTTGGTCTATCTACAAATAAGTTTCAATTAATAACCTGTGGTGTTGGCGCCGAGCAATGGTTATATGCAAAGTACGGAGGTACAACGCGTTATTTAGAGATTATGGAGACTATGGCCGGAGTTAAATGCTCAGACCCAGGTTTATCCAAGCAGCTCAAAAACGTTGTAATCAATGGGGTGAGCGCCAAGTTATATGTCTATTGTGACCCAACTAAACCGGCCGCAGCTAATAAATGCACTACCGCTGATATCGCACGCGTTGGTGGCTATGTGATCTTTACTAATAAGGCGGCTAAAGGTTTAAAGCGCACCGAGATTCAAGTTCAGGCAATCGGTGGAATCACATATGCCCAACTATTAACTGTTGCGAAATCTTTAAAAATCGTCAAGGCAAGTGGTAAACCCATTCAAGAGGCAGAGCCATCCTCAAGTAAAGTAATTCTTGCTACACCTTCATATATTCCGACTCCTCCAAAAGGTGGCAGTGACGAGTATCGATGTTTCCTTCTCGATCCAAAATTTGATAAAGAAACATTTCTTCAAGCAGTTTCAATTGAGCCAGATAATTTAAAGGTTTCACACCACGGAATTCTCTACAAAGTAGATGCTGCAAATGTTGCTTCTACGAAGATTATTGATAATCAAAGCGCTGAGGATGGATGGTCATGTTTTGGAGATACTGGAATTCCTGGGGCCAGCGCATTTTCGGCGGCATCACCTTCTAGTTGGATATCCTTTTGGGCACCAGGTGGCAACTTTAAGTCCTACCCAGCAGAGACTGGAATGATGGTTGCTGCTGGAGATCAATTTATTTTGCAGTCGCACTTTCATGTAATACCAGGAGATTCGACAAGTAAAAATTCTGCATCTATGAAGGTCTCACTTACTCTTGCCACAACAAGTGTCGAAAGTTTGAAAACACTTCTTATAGCCGCACCTATCGAATTAGCCTGCTCGCCACAAGAGTCGGGGCCGCTGTGCAAACGAGAGGCGGCTTTAAATGATTTAGCTAATCGCACATCCGATAAGGGAGCGATTCAAGCCCGTGGATTGTCATTTATTTGTGGCCAGAATGCACTCAACCCCATTCCGAGCCCAGTATCTGAGTGCACAACGACTATTCGTTATCCCATTAAAATTTATGGAGTTACCGGACACATGCACCAACTTGGTAAAAATATAAGTGTTACCTATACCGAAGCTGCCACTAGCAAGGCCTCCGTCATCATGAACCGTCCGATTTGGGATTTCGATAACCAAACAACTGATTGGCTAAAAAGTCCAATACTTGCGATGCCAGGAGATATATTGAAAGTAACCTGCACATTTGATGTTGGTCTCCGAGCGCTGCTGCCAGAGTTTAAAAACATCTCTCCCAATTACGTTGTTTGGGGTGAAGGTACCCGTGATGAAATGTGTCTTGCCATAATTAACTACACTAATTAAGTAAAACTACTTGAAAAGTTCTATTGAGCTTAAATCCTGGCTAACTGGACTATTGAGAAAGAGCACCACAGTTAAAGCTATTAAAACCAGTGCAATAAGCGATGAGCCTGCCTTGCCTAAGCGCTGAGGAAGGCCACCGATACCACTCTCTCTATCGTGGGCTAGATCCTTAATGACGTTAAGAAAATGAAAGGCAACACCAAGCATCGAACCGGCGGCCAATACCCATATCGGTGGAGTTCGATCAGTGGCATAGAAAACCGATGCTGGAAGCGCAGCACATGCCACGGCATATGGGAGCGGTGAGAGAGGGGAGAATTTAAAGTAGAAGTTATAAGCGATGCCACATCCAACACCAAGCAGGTAAACCAAGCCACCCTTAACGCCCAGTGGCCCGATCACGTTAGCGATTATGGCGATTGGTAAGAGAATAAATGTCGCTTTTCGAAGCTGCTCTACCGTAATTGTGCCGACAACGAGAGGTTTGTTGAGCCGTTCATGCTTGAGATCATCACCATAATCATAAATATCATTGCTCCAGCCGATTACTAACTGACCGAGAAATACAGTAAAGGCAATTAGATATGCAGGGCCCTCCCACCAAAGCCTTAAAGCCAGTGCAAATGAAATGGTGGTAATAAGAATCGTGGGGCCAAAGTGCGCCGCCTTTGCATAGGCCCGAACTCGTATTAGTGACATTTAGGGTCGAGCGGCTCTGAAGCTACAACATCCATCGCTGGACTACGACGAAAGAAGCCGCTGGGCTTTAAATGAAAACCTGTGCGTTCAACTGGCATTACTGGCCAATCCTCAGTGCGCGGAATGTGATTTGTTCCAAATACGTACCACATCACGACATCGGTATTTTCAATAGGTCGATCAGCAGCGGTCCATTCAGGCAATCCCGCTCCACCATCGTGTTGGAATGGATAATCACCGGCAGGATAGCGCTCATGATCTTGATTAGGAGTTACCCATAGGTGCTGATACATAAAGCCAGCACGTTTGCCTAAGACCGACTCTTCAAGCGCTAATGGAAAAGTCGTATGACCTGGAATTAATTTGTAGCCAACACTATGGCCTACATGATTGTTTTTATTAGGATTAATAATCTTCCAGAAACGGCTCTTTATTGGATCAATTAATCGCTGTGCTTTTTTCTCACTGGCTAAAATAGTTTCGCGCGTTTCGTAGGCTCCCCCATATGGATTCTTTTCACCGATTGGATGGGCAAAGGATTCAACCTCAACGACGCTATTTTCACTACCGTCGATATCCAGATCCATTCGTGCACACAAAATATGTTGGTGATACGGCGCCCATAAGCCAGGCTCTAACTCAGTCGCCGAAGGGTGATCCACACCTGGTGTGTCTGCCAGAGTTAAAACAATTCCAGTTAACTTAGCTTCAAACTCAATAGAGCCATCTTGGTAGAAGTACCAGAAATAGCCGTATTCGTAGTTATTTACGGTGACAATCGATGATGCCACAAAGCGTCGGCCTCGGCGTACTTCGGTATGACCATCGACATCGGTGTGCTTCCATAAGATTCCAAAGTCTTCTTCATGCATACAGATTGCATTTTTAATGGTGCGTACCTGTCCATCGCCATCGGTAACGCTGGCATCTAAGTAGAGAATCTCGCCCAGGCAATCACAGCCCAGTGTTAATGAGTTAGTGAAGTTTCCGAGTCCATATTCACCAGTGTCAAAAGCGTTTTTTCGGTAGGCACCCTGGCTTGGATCTCCGTAAGGGATGACTAGTTCGGCAATGGATAGGCGGTGGCCAATTTTACGTAGATTACCCTCATCATTGAAATAAACATCATGTATGACAAGACCCTCCCGCTGATCAAAACCAATTCTAAAACTCCAACGCTCCCACTTAATCTTCCAGCCTTCAATGCTAAAAGATGGGCCGTCTGGTTGATGAATCATGAGCTCTTTGAGTTTTATCGTTGGCTTGGTTTGTGTTTCACGATACGGGCCAGGAGTCTGTGGAATTGAAACCTCAGAATTATCTTCAAGAGCTACTAACTCTTCTGCATCTAAATCAATGATTGCATGGAGTCCGTTAATCGGATGGGCGTAAAAATTAGCCTCCGGCGTTGGACGGTGCCACATCGGTGTCCAGACTAATCGCCGGCCATCATCTAGGTGCTTTGGAATCTGTGCGCCAATTGGCCAGGTCTCCATGTGCACATCCATAATTTCAGAGATACCTCTGCGCGCTAAAGCATCTTTTACAGATTGATTAGAGCGCACAACATTTAATGCAATCGCTGACTCAATAACAGTTACTGGAGCTTTGGCACCTGGAATCTCTTGATAACTTAAAACTGCACCCGATGTCGTAATTACTCCCTCAGTGACTATGGCGCTCTTGCGATTCCACAGAGTCACTCGTGCACTGCGCTCTAATGCCTGTGCCGATGCAAGCTCGGCCTTTGTCGGCTCCTGCAACTGCAGCATTGCAAATATGTGATGTGGCCCAAGGTTCCAGGCCTTACGGGCATGGGCAACGATTAACTCTTGCTCCGAATGGCTTAATGGATCAAGTGGATGCTCAAAAGACATGTGGCGAGTATAAAGGAGGTTTATTAACTCGGCAGATAATGTTTAGCCACGCCTTTTCGCGCAAAGGCGAGCAAAGTTAAGCCGAACTCGCTAGCTAAATCAATGGCAAGAGATGTAGGGGCACTGACTCCAACAATTGCAGAGATACCAGCGCAGATAGATTTTTGAACAAGTTCATATCCGATTCGTCCTGAGACAACTAATGTCCAATCATGTAATGGAATTGCGCCATCCATGAGAGCTGTACCAATTACTTTATCTACGGCGTTATGGCGGCCAACATCTTCGCGCACCCAGATTGGCTCGCCTTTAGGATTTACTAAAAGGGCGGCATGAAGACCACCAGTTTTTTCAAAGATGCGCTGGCGACCTTCGAGGAGTGATGCCATGTGGGCAAGTTCTTGGTTATTGTGAGTTGTTGGCGAAACTTTGGTAATACCGCGCTTGTGCAGGTCACTTATGTTGGTAGATCCGCAGACGCCACAGGCCGATGTAATGGTGAAGCGCCGCTCTAAAATCCTGACCGATTCTTGCGAGCTCTCTGCAACGTGCGCGATAACGACGTTGGCGCGTTGGCGAGGTGAGAGCGTCTTATCGCCACAGACGATAACGCTCAATAACTCACTGGCATGCTTTAAAAATCCCTCGCCCCATAAGAAACCAGCAGCGAGCTCTAAATCATTTCCCGGTGTGCGCATTGTGATACCGAGTTGTTCTTCAGTGCTGCCACGTTTAATACGAATCTCAAGTGGCTCTTCAACAACGACAGAGTCTGAACTTACTGTGGATGAATCGCTTTTTTGAACCTTAACTTTGGCAATTGCCGATGGTGCTATCTCATCACTTGGCATGGCGGTAGAACTCTAAGTTCTCAGCTGGAAGCGGCGCTTTACCTAAAATTAGATCGGCAGCCTTTTCAGCCACCATCATGACGGGTGCGTAGATATTTCCATTAGTGACATAGGGAAATACCGATGCATCACAGACACGTAGCCCCTGTACACCGTGGACTTTCATCGTTGTTGGATCTACTACTGACATCGCATCAGTGCCCATCTTGGCCGTGCATGATGGGTGCAGCGCAGTTTCAGCGTCTTTTCGCACCCACTCAAGAATCTCTAAATCAGTAGTGACTGCAGCACCAGGTGATGACTCACCTGCGTTGTAATCACTCATGGCGGGCTGGGTCAAGATGTTTCGCGCAACCTTGACCGCTTCCACCCATTCGCGGCGATCTTCATCAGTTGATAGGTAATTAAACTGCATGGCGGGTTTTTCAAAGGGATCGCTACTTTTAATCTTTAGCCAGCCGCGAGAATCAGAGTACATAGGGCCCACGTGTACTTGATAGCCATGACCGCGAGTGTCCCCCGTACCGTCATAGCGAATGGCAAGTGGTAAGAAGTGAAACATTAAGTTTGGATATGCAACATCATTGTTGCTGCGAGTGAAACCACCGGCTTCAAATTGATTTGTAGCACCTGGGCCTTTGCGAAAGAACAGCCATGCTGCACCAATAAATGGACGACGCCAGAACTGCGTAATGGGCTGTTGCGTTACAGGTAGCTTGCACTTGTATTGAACATAGACCTCAAGATGATCTTGTAAGTTGGCACCAACTCCTGGTAGGTGGTGCACCATCTTTATACCAAGTGGCGTTAAATCCTTTTCATTGCCAACACCTGATAGCTGCAAGATTTGTGGAGTATTGATGGCTCCCCCACACAAGATAACCTCGCGTGATGTAAAGGTGTGTTTCTTGCCCTTGATCATTACTTCGACACCAGTGGCAGTTGTGCCCTCAAATAAAACCTTAGTTACATGTGCACGCAGCTTGATGGTCAAGTTGGCGCGCTTCATGACGGGATAGAGATAGGCGCGCGCTGCACTCAAGCGCCGTCCCCGGTAAACATTTCGATCAAAGGCGGCAAAGCCCTCTTGGCGATAGCCATTGACATCATCGGTGCGTGGATATCCAGCCTGTTCAGTTGCTTTAAAGAAGGCGGCAAAGAGTGGGCCTTTAACTGGTCCGCGCTCTAATTTAAGGGGACCACTGTTACCGCGAAAAGTATTACTTTGATCGGCTAAAGCGTTCTCCATCTTTTTAAAATATGGAAGGCAGTGTGCATAATCCCAACTGCTCATACCCGCATCCTTGGACCAGCGCTCATAATCTAGAGGATTACCACGCTGCCAAATCTGTCCATTAATCGATGAAGAGCCACCCAATACTTTTCCGCGCGCATGATAGATGCGGCGATTATTCATAAAAGGTTCAGGTTCGGATTCATACATCCAGTCGTAGTATTTATTCCCAATAGGAAAAGCTAAGGCGGCGGGCATATGGATAAAGACATCCCACTTGTAATCACGTCGACCGGCCTCTAGAACTAAAATTTTGTGTTGAAGGTTCTCACTTAATCGATTAGCGAGTGCGCTCCCTGCCGATCCTCCGCCGACGATGATGTAGTCATACTGCGCGCTCATGCCGCCCACTCTACTAAAAAAGCAACGCCCTTACTTAGTGATTTCTCACCAAGTAAGGGCGCCACCTTTACTTATGTCTTACTTGCCTAGCCATGTCTTCACGATATCGGCGTGAGCATCGATCCACTTCTGTGCTGCCTCTGCTGCAGTCATTCCGCCTTCAAGGTCTGCGGCGACTCCATTTTGATCATCATTGGTCCACTTGAAGTTCTTAACCAAGGTAGTAAATGGATCATTTGCATCATTTAACTTCTTGGAGATCAACTTAATGAGTGGTGATGATGGATAATCAGTAAGACCACTTGCTTTAGCAGGATCAGTCCAATCATTAGCAGGGAACTTAACGTGTCCTGATTCAAGGTTGGGAATCTTGGCAAAGAGTGTCCATGGCTGCCATGCATAACCGATGAATGCAGTCTTGTTAGCTTCGGCCTTCATAAAGCCATCAACTAAAGCTGCCTCTGAACCAGAGAAGATAACTTTGAAGTTTAACTTGTTAGCTGAAACCATCTTCTCGCCAATAGTTGTATATCCGGCAGGGCCTTCAAACCAGGCACCCTTACCACCAGAATCTGCAGTCTTAAATAGATCTGCATACTTATTAAGGTTCTTGGAATCTACGATGTCTGGATACTTTTCAGCCATCCATGGAGCAACATACATTCCGATGAGTCCAACGTTTCCATTCTCGCCAGCCTCTACAACTGCGCCGCGATCAACCCATTCCTTCCAACGTCCGCCGCCCCAATCTTCGATTACCACGTCGATTGTTCCAGCTTCCATCGCATCATATGTAGTTGGACCCTCATCCAGAGTTGTCTGTGTGATTGTGCAACCTAGTTCTTTCTTAGCAATTTCAGCGACTACAGTTGCTGAGGCTGTGTAGCCACCCCATGCATGCATTGCAATCGCATATGAACCGCAATCTCCAGAAGCGCCACCTGCAGAATCATTAACGCTCTTAGCGCACCCTGAAAGAACCAGAGCTGCAGCAATAGCAACGGTAACGACTGCCGAACGGCGAGTAAATAAAGACTTCATTAACCCTCCAAATGAGTATTAGTTTTGGCTTAGCCTAGAGCGGCGATAGGGGTAATACCAGTACTTATCGGGGCTATTTATATAATTTTAAGCAGAACGACGGGCACCGGCCTGCATTATGCGGTCAAAAATCACACCGAGCAACAAAATCGCAGCACCTGCGATTAAGCCCTTGCCTTGCAGCTCTGGTTTGGAGTTACCGACAATAACTAAATAGCCAAGTCCACCCGCACCAACAAATCCTCCTATAACAACGACGGCCAACACATAAATTAATCCCTGATTAGTAGCTAGCAAAATCGTCTTCTTTGCCGCTGGCAACTGAACTTTAGTAATGATCTGCCTAGTCGACGAACCAGCTGCTGTTGCCGCCTCAATTAAAGAGTGCGGCACTGCACGGATTCCCTCACAAACAAGCTTTACGACAACTGGAATTGCATAGACAATGCCCGTTGCAATTGCAGTAAATCTAGTGGGACCAAATAAACCCAGCATTGGAACTAAGTACACGAATGCAGGAAGTGTCTGTCCGGCATCTAAAAATGGCCTTAAAACCCGCTCGGCTTTATCACTCCGACCAGTCCAGATACCGAGAGCGATACCGATAATCATCGTTAAAAAACATCCAACAATTGTTTGTGTAAGAGTCAGCATGGCTTCATACCAAAGACCAGAAACAACGATTGCCATTGCCAAGACAAGAGCCAGAATAGCTGTACGTAGGCCACCAATGATTAAAGCTAGAGCAACAATCATCGCAACGGTCACATACCAGGGTGATGCCGAAAGTTGGACCTCTAGTGGATTTAGGATTGAGTAAGAAATAAGATCCTTAAACCCTACCGTGAAGATGTAGAGATTATCTAAAATCCATGCCGTTGCATTATTTGCTAAGCGCGCAACTTGTGGAGAAATATCGATCTCTCTTGGCCAAATTGCAGCCCATAAAACAGTACGGGAGATAAATACACTTGCTGCGGCAAGTAGGCCTGTGCCAATTAAAATTATCCGCTTTCGCTTAATCTCTCTAGCAGTTGGCGGAATAAAGGATGTTTGACGTTTAGCTGCAGCACTTGTGCTTCTATCCATCAAAATAGCTAAGAAAACCACGGCAAAACCGGCTACAAAACCCTGACCAACATTTCTAATAATCAACGCTTCGATTACTGGCTTGCCCAATCCAGGTGCGCCAATTAAGGCTGCGACTACAACGAAGGAAACAGCGGCCATCACAGTTTGATTAATACCTAAAACAATCATCTGTTTAGCCATTGGAATTTGAACTTTGGTCAATGTCTGCTTCTGTGTCGATCCCATCGACTCTGAAGCCTCTATCGGTGATTGATTCAAAGTTCTGATTGCATGAGAAGTAATCCGAATACAGATCGGAATCGAATAAATCATCGTTGCAATCGTTGCCGATGCGGCACCAATCATAAAAATAAGTGCAATAGGGGCCATGTAGACAAGAGTCGGCAAGATCTGTGCTAAATCCAACAAAGGAGTGAGTATTTTTAAGACCCGATCTGAAAGACCGGCCCAAATCCCCAGTGGAATTCCGACTGCTAGGGATAGTAAGACGGCGGCAAGTGTCATTGCGATTGAATCCATGGTGTACTGCCACATACCAAGTGCGCCGCATGCTAGAAGAAGTGAGGTTGAGAGAAGTGCCGTTCGCCATTGACTGGTTGCAAAGACTGCGAAAGCAATGAGTCCAACAACTCCTAACCATCCAATTATAGGAATTACCGAATTAGGTGCTGGAACTGCAATGAGATTTCTTATGAGTTGTACAAAGCCATCTATTGCCCCACGAATTGGATTAAAGATATAGATAAAGGCCGGACTTTCTGTGCGATTTCCACGTAGCTCTAACGCTCGATCACCGACAAAGGAGGTAAATGGCGTGTTTTCATAAGTGGCAATCTGTAAAGTATTTTTGCCTTGTAAAAGACGGCCCATAAGTATCCAGAGCGCCACTGAACCTAAAAGTAGATAAGGCTTTCGAACCTGCATCAAGCTACACCTGAGATGATGCGTAATACATCATCACTTGAAACGACTCCTAAGGCCTTACCGTTATCACTTACTCGAATTGGACGGTGGTCAGCGATAATTAAACTGCAGGCATCGCGAATAATCATGTCGGCAGAGAGTTCAGGGCCATCGGTTGCCTCACCGGCCTTGGGTGCTCGAGCAAGATAGCGAAGTGTTAAGACATGTGACTTGGCGATATCGCGCACGAAGTTAGCTACGTATTCATCGGCTGGATGGGCAACTAAATCCTCCGGTGTTCCTATCTGAACAATGGCGCCATCGCGCATAATCGCAATACGATCGCCTACTTTTACAGCCTCTGATAAATCATGAGTGATAAAGACCATTGTCTTTCCGAGCTCATGATGCAGGCGAATAACCTCCTGCTGCATATCACGGCGAATCAATGGATCAAGTGCGCTAAATGGTTCATCTAAAAATAAAACTTGGGGATCAACAGCCAATGCACGAGCAAGCCCTACACGCTGCTGCATGCCACCTGAAAGCTGTTCGGGATAGGCGTTTGAAAATCCCTGCAAACCGACGAGCTCAATTACTTCATTAGCACGGGCATGTCGTTCAGCCTTTTTAACCCCATTAATCTCAAGTGAGTAAGCGATATTGTCGATAACGTTGCGGTGAGGCAGTAGACCAAAGTGTTGAAAGACCATTGAAAAACGGGTTTTACGAAGTTCGCGCAAGCGCGCAGTATTAACCTGCAAAATATCTTCGCCTTCAAAGGTTAATGAGCCGGCCGTTGGTTCAATTAAGCGAGTCATGCAGCGCACTAATGTGGATTTACCCGAACCAGAAAGTCCCATGACAACAAAGACTTCACCTGGAGCGACATCGAATGAGACATCTCGTACTGCAATTGTGTTTCCGGTCTGGGCGCGCAGCTCTGGGCGAGTTAAATCGGCAAGTGGGCTGCCAATTACTTTTTCGGCATCTGAGCCAAATACTTTCCACAGGCCTTTAACTGAGATCATCGGTGCTTCTGCGCTCACTCAGTAAACCCTTCTACTTATTGATCCTTAAACCACCCGGATCGACTAGGAGCATTGTTGGTCCAAATGTGTTTGATTTCAAGGTACTCACCCAAGCCATGCTCGCCTAATTCGCGGCCAATACCCGACTGCTTGTATCCGCCCCACTCGGCAGCTGGGCGATAGGGACCAAAGTCGTTGACCCAGATTGTTCCGTGGCGAAGAGCGCTAGCAACGCGGGCAGCCTTTGCAGCATCACCGCTCCATACTCCACCCGATAAACCAAAAACGGTGTCATTGCCAATTGCAATCGCTTCGGTCTCGCTATCAAATACTTCTACCGTCATCACGGGACCAAATGACTCTTCTTGCACGCAATACATTTTCCCTTGGCAGTTATCTAAGACCGTTGGCAGGTAATACCAGCCCTTGGCATGCTCTGGCTTATCGCTGCGTTTGCCACCAACTAATAATGTTGCACCTTCGGCGATAGCTTTCTCAACATAGGCGCTCACACTATTTAAATGTGCCTGGCTAATGAGTGGACCGGTCTCTGCCATCGCATCGTCTGGCCCACCGAGTGAGATCTTTGCCGCACGGCGCACAATCTCAGTAACGACTCGATCATGAATCGACCGCTCAACGATTAAACGTGTGCCAGCCGAACATACTTGACCCGAATGTAAAAAAGCTGCCGTTACCGCGTTATCAATCGCTGCATCGATATCGGCGTCGGCAAAGATAATGTGGGGATTCTTTCCTCCAAGTTCGAGCGCTAATTTCTTTACAGTCTCTGCAGCTGCTCGAATAATTGTCTGACCCGTTGTTAATCCCCCAGTAAAGGAGACTAAGTCAACACGCGGATCACTAATGAGTGAGGTACCGACAACTGATCCTGGACCCAAGATTAAATTAGCAACACCTTTTGGTGTACCGGCCTCTTCAATAATCTTCATCAATGCGATGGCACTTTGCGGTGTTAACTCACTTGGTTTAACGATGAAGGAGCAACCGGCAACTAATGCGGGCGCAACTTTCCATGCAATCTGCAAGAGTGGGTAGTTCCAGGGACCGATGAGTGAGGCCACACCTAAAGGCTCATGCACAATGCGACTTGAGACATGGGCAATTCCCACGTCAACGCTACGCCCATGCTCTTTAGCACCAAGGGCTGCAAAGTGCCTAAAGGTTGAAACGACATCGGCAACATCGTATTGCGCTTCAATGAAACGTTTTCCTGTGTCATCACTCTCTTTACGCGCAATTACGTCTGTGTCGCGCTCTAATAAATCAGCGATCTTTGCAACTAGTTCACTGCGCGCTTTAAAGCTCCATGAAGTAAAAACGCCAGAGTCAAAAGATGCACGCGCTGCGCCGATTGCATCCAAAACATCGGCCTGTGTAGCTTGGGAAACGGTCGCAACAACGCTCTGATCATGGGGGCTATGAACTTCGTGAGCGGCGCCATCTGATGCCGCTCGCCAAACACCATCGATAAAGAGCGTTGCGACCATAGTGGATTTAATCTAGTTGGCTTTTGCGCATTGCCACAAACTCATCGAGCTCTTGTCGCATGCGTGAATCCATCTCTGGAGCTACGTAATCCTCTAGCTTCTTCTTGTAGATTTCAGCTGCACGCATCTTCGAATCCTTGGCACCTAGACGTGTCCATCGCTCGAAGTTATCGCTATTTGTTAAAAATGGTCGGTAGAAACAGTCGCGGAATCGCTCCATTGTGTGGGCAGCTCCTAAGAAGTGACCGCCATGGCCAACTTCAAGATGGGCATCAAAGGCTAGGGATTCAACATTGAACTCAAGCGGGGTGAACTCGGTCATCAGTGACTGCAGAATTTCAATATCGAGAACAAACTTTTCATAGCACGAGACGAGCCCGCCCTCGAGCCAGCCGGCAGTGTGCATGACCCAGTTAGTACCAGATAGGAAAGTTGGCATCATCGTCATCATTGTTTGATAGGCCGATTGCGCATCTACTGTCTGTGAAGAGTTTAAGCCGCCACCGCCACGAAATGGCAGGTTAAAGCTGCGTGCTATCTGGCCAGTGCAGAGAAGTCCGATTCCAGACTCAGGTGTACCAAACTGCGGTGATCCTGACTGCATATCGATGTTGGACAGGAAGGATCCAAAGACGATTGGGCATCCTGGATTTAATGTCTGTGCAAGTGCGATACCAGTGAGAGCTTCGGCAATCTGTTGTGCCAATGTTGCTGGGATTGTTACTGGACTCATTGCACCCATAAGTAGGAACGGTGTTACAACAACTGGCTGACCGGCCAGGACATATTCGCGAAGTGAATCCAACATACGGTCATCCCAGCGAAGCGGTGAGTTGCAGTTAACGAGAGAGATGAGGGCTGGAGTTTCAACAATCGCTTCACGCCCGCCATGAATAATTTCAGCCATCTTGATAACATCAACTGCATTTTGAGCCGTAACAACATTACCCATGAAGAACTTATCGGTCAGAGTAGCTGCGGCATATGCCATATCTAAGTGGCGAGAGTCAAGGGATAAATCATTAGGTTCGCAGACAACGCCGCCGACGCTATCTAAGGCATCAAATGATTGAGATAACTTACAAAAGTTTTCATAGTCGTTAAAAGTTGCATCGCGGCGAACATCGCCTTCGCGCACAAAGGGTGGACCATAGACGCCACCAAAGACCATTGAATTGCCGCCGATGTGAACATTGTTCTTCGGATTGCGAGCGCGCAGATTAAATTCGCTAGGGGCAAGTGCGCACTGCTTGAGAATCCAATCGGGATCAAACTTTACGTTATCGCCCTCTACCGTTTGTCCAGCATCGCGTAGAACATCGATCGCCCACGGCGACATGAACTCGATGCCGATCTCAGAGACTATGCGACGCCAACCAAGGGTCAAAGTCGCCATCGACTCTTGGCTCAAGATCTCGTATCGAGGCATTCGATTTTCAAACATGTGAGACTCCTTAGCCCCTATTGACCACTGGACACGAACGAGAATACCCTTAGATAGTGGAACAATGGTTCCATAATATGGAACACTATGGGCAGGGTGTGGAGGTGGATACATGAGCGAATTAGTCAATGGAACTCAGGCGATCGATCGTGCCAGCGCACTTCTTATTCATATCCTTGAGTCATCTACTCCTCCACTTTTATCAGAGCTCTCACGGACCTATGAGATTCCAAAGAGTACGACCTCGCGGATGTTAGGCGCCCTTGAGCGCCAAGGTCTCGTACGTCGAGATCGAACAGGTGCCTTCATCGCTGGCGATGTTCTTACTCAGTTTGCCCGCTCACAAAATCATGATTCGGTCTTAGTGGCTCGCATGCATCCGGTTTTAGAAAAGTTAGCCTTGAGCACTGGAGAAACCTCCAATTTAGCCGTTGCAAGTAATGGTGAGATGAGATTAATCGATCAAGTTGATTCGCACTACCTACTTGGTGCAACTAACTGGGTCGGAAAGCGAATTCCTTATCACGCATCGGCACTTGGCAAGATTTTGCTGGCCTATGGCGCAGCGATTATTCCAGCTGGAAAGTTAGAAAGACTGACATCCAAGACAATTACATCGCGTCCTCGCTTATTAATAGAGCTCGAAAACGTACGCAAAAAGGGCTTTGCAATTATTGTCGATGAGCTTGAAGAGGGCTTAGTCGCAGTAGCCGCGCCGATTCGCGAAGATGATGGACGCGTCGTCGGTGCAGTTTCAATTTCTGGTCCTTCAGCGCGATTAACGCTGAGGGATTTAGGTAAGATTGGCGAAGTCATTATCCACGAGATCCACTCAATCCAAGTACATCATGAAGGAAAGATAGGTGCAGCATGACTCATGACGACATCATCAAGGCGCTCTTTGACGAGACATTAGTTGGAAATGCTCCAGTTGTTTTAGAGCTAACCAAGCAAGGTATCTCCGATGGCATGACACCGAGCACAATCCTCTTTGATGCCTTAATTCCCGCACTTGAAGAGGTCGGTGCACGCTTTGAGCGTGGAGATTTCTTCGTACCAGAGATGCTTATCTCGGGTAAAGCGATGTCTGGTGCTCTGGCCTTTCTGCGTCCACTCCTTGCTGAAACCGGAGCTGAGACCGTTGGTACATATTTAATGGGTACGGTCAAAGGCGATGTTCACGATATCGGTAAAAACTTAGTCAATATCATGCTCGAGGGCGCTGGCTTTAACGTTATCGATCTTGGCGTTCAAGTTGCACCTGAAAAATTCATCGCTGGAATCCTTGAGCACAAGCCAGATATCGTTGGAATGTCTGCCTTCTTAACGACAACGATGCCGATGTTTAAAGTCAATATCCATGAAATTACTAAGGCTGGTTTGCGCGATCAAGTGATCATTATGGTTGGTGGGGCACCTGTAACACAGGAGTATGCCGATGTTGTTGGCGCCGATGGCTTTGCAGCCGATGCCTCTACTGCTGTACGAATTGCAAAAGAATTAATCGCTAAGAAGCGTGCAGCGGTTTCTGCATAAGTAGATCATGTTAAAGAAACTTCTCCCAGTTGTAGAGCACGCACTCAAGGTCCCTGTATGGGACTGTCGTATGTGTGGACAGTGTGTACTGCACTCAACCGGTATGACCTGCCCAATGACATGTCCAAAGACATTGCGCAATGGCCCATGTGGTGGAGTACGCGAAGATGGAAACTGCGAAGTAAAGCCTGAGATGCGTTGTATCTGGGTCAAAGCATATGATCGTACGATTTCACTTCCACTTCCAAAGGTTTGGAAAGAGCACTACAACGAAATTCGTCCACCCGTTGATATGCAGCTACAGGGCACATCGTCATGGATTAACTTAGTAACAAAGCGCGATCAGCAGACACCTGCTGGTTGGTCGGTAGAAGATGGTGGCCACTGATGTCACTACTTCGCGAAAAGTTAGAAAATAGTAAGGATTTAGTTTTTACCGCTGAGTTTCCATCAGTAGACGGTGGCGGAATGGCCAGTGTTGAAAAAATCGCTGCACGTCTTGCGCCTTGGTTTGATGCAGTTAATGCCACTGATAATCCAGCTGCTCACGCCCATGCATCGAATACCACTACTGCGATTGCAATGAAGATGCATGGACTTGAACCAATTATGCAGATTGTCTGTCGCGATAAGAATCGCTTGGCCATTCAATCCGACATGATGGGCGCCTCCCTGCATGGCATCACCAACCTCTCTCTCTTAACTGGAGATGATGTGACGGCAGGTGATGAGCCAGAGGCTCGCAGAGTCTTTGATATCGATAGCGCCCAAGCGATTAATATCGCTCGAAATATGGCTACGGGCACGTATTTATCAGGGCGCAAAATCGATCCTGCCCCTGATTTCTATATCGGGGCAGTGGAAAACGCAGCAGCCCCACCATTTGATTATCGGATCCAACGTGCATTAAAGAAATACCGTGCAGGGGCTAAGTTCTTGCAACTACAGATCTGCTATCACCCAGATCGCCTTGAAGCATTCTGTAAGGGTGTGGCCGAGATCGCCCCCGATCTCAAGCTCATTCCAACGATTGTCTTAGTTAAAGGCGCCAGAGGTTTGGGCTTCATGAATGATAAGGTTGCAGGTATCAACGTTCCGGCCAGCACAATGGCCCGCGTACAAAAGGCCAGTGATCCCAGTGTTGAGGTCAATAAGCTAACTCTTGAACTGGCACAGCACGCACTTACTCTCCCCGGAGTCCGTGGTCTACATGTCACAGATTTTAGACATGATGAGACAATCAATGAGTTGATGAACGAGCTCGGTAGAACACCGAAACGATAGGAGCGAGCGATGCATACAGTTCTGAGTTCACCTGGCCAAACGGTAATAATCGGCCACGATCAACCATTTTGTATTATCGGTGAGCGCATCAACCCAACGGGCCGCAAAAAGTTTCAGCTCCAACTTCGCGAAGGCAATCTATCGGCGATTGAAAAAGATGTCACCGACCAGATAGCAGGGGGCGCTAACGTTCTCGATGTCAACATGGGTGTCCCACTTACCGATGAGCCCGCACTCTTATCCAAGGCAATTATCCTGATTCAATCGATTACAGATATGCCAATATGTATCGACTCTTCAGTTGTCGAAGCCCTGCAGGCCGGACTTGAGACTTACCAAGGTAAAGCGCTGGTCAATAGTGTGACGGGCGAAGATGATCGTATGGAGCTCGTGCTTCCATTAATTAAAAAACATGGGGCAGCGATCATCGCACTGCCCAATGACGAGACTGGAATCCCGGCAACAGCTGCAGAGCGAATGGTTATCACAGAAAAAATAGTACGCGCCGTTGAAAAGCATGGTATCCCGCTAGAGGATTTAGTAATCGATCCACTAGCCATGACGGTAGGCGCAGATCCAGAGGCTGTAAAAATTACGCTTGAAACAATCTATTTAATCCGCGAAAAGTGGGGGCTTAACATGACACTCGGTGGCTCGAATATCTCCTTTGGTCTGCCGTATCGCCACGCGCTGAATGCGGCTTTTTTGCCTGCAGCTATGTCACATGGACTTACATCTGCAGTAATGGATTCGCGCACACCATTGATCGTTGAATCTGTGCGCGCGGCTGATTTGCTACTTGGTTTAGATCCATGGGGATCTACCTGGATCACACGTTTTCGCGCGATGGAGGCGGCAAAGGCTGCTGCAGGAGATGGTGCATAAAAATTAATAAAAAAGAGCTCGACCCATCACTTGTGCCCAATCATGATGGCACCGGTCGAATCAAGCTCGCATTTAGATCCCTTGAAAAAGATAACTCGGTTGCATCTGAAAAAACGATTACAGTGCCAACTGGCGTTAGCGCGTTTGATGCCGCCTCGTGGAATGGAATCGCAATTGATTCAACCTGTGGTGGATATGGAACATGTAAGAAATGCAGAATTCAAATCACCGATGGAGATGTAGAGCCATCAAAGTTGGATTTCCGTGCATTCACTGAAACTGAGATTAAGCAGGGCTGGCGTTTAGCGTGTTTGGTGCGCACTAGTGTCGATATCTCAATCGATGTTCCTGCTTTAACTACCCGCCCTAAGGCTGCAACCGTGGGTGTTGGACGCCAAGTAATATTGCGCCCTGCCGTGCAAAAGCGCTATGTCGAGCTGGAAGAGCCGACTTTGCATGATCAGCGCACCGATATTGTGCGCTTATTCGATGCAATCGAAGATATCGAAGGCACAGCATCACTAGCTGCAATGCGCAATATCCCCCGTGTACTGCGTGCATCGAACTTTAAAGTCACTGCGGTCTTTGTTGATCAAGATTTTATCGATATCGAGCCCGGGGATACAACGGCCTTTCGCTACGGGATCGCTTATGATTTAGGAACAACTACGGTTGTTGCAACTCTGCTCGATCTCAACACTGGGACACCTTTAGCCGTTAAATCAATTCTTAATAAGCAGCAGCCATTTGGCGCCGATGTTATTACGCGCATAAGCGCAACGATGCTCGATCCTGCAGCTCTTGAAAAGCTATCCTCACTTGCACAAGAGACGCTCAATCAGCTCACTCAAGAGGTCTGTAGTGAGGCAGGGGTTGATCCGCTTCACGTCTATGAGATTGCAATCGCTGGTAATGCCACGATGAATCAACTTCTACTTGGTATAGATCCAGAGCCACTCGGGGTGGCGCCATTTATTATGGCTTCGGCTGATTTTCCAGATATCAACGCCATCGATATCGGCATTGCAATCCACCCACGGGCAAAGGCCGTTATCTTGCCATCGCTGGGTGCCTACGTTGGCGGCGACATTATCGCTGGCGCACTTGCATCGGGTATGGATCGCGACAAGCGCCTGCGTTTATTTATCGATGTTGGCACTAACTGTGAGATTGTTTTAGGCGATGGCGAAAAGATTTTGGCAACTGCCGCCCCCGCTGGTCCCGCTTTTGAAGCGGCAAGCATTAAATGTGGTGTACGTGCGGCATCTGGTGCAATTGAAACTATCAAAATTACCGATGGTCAGTTAGTTATTGGCACGATTGATGACACACCTGCTATTGGAATCTGTGGCTCTGGCTTAGTTGATGCATGCGCATCTCTTGTTGAAGTGGGATTACTTGATCATTCGGGGCGTTTTGTCACCGATGAGATTGCTAAGCAAGTTGCTCCTACCTTGGCCGATCGTTTATTAGAGCGCGAGGGTGAGCGCGTATTTGTCTTAACATGGAGCAAAGAGGTTGGAGATTTAAGCGACTGCGTATTTTTAACCCAGCGCGATGTCCGCGAACTTCAATTTGCTAAAGCTGCCATTGCAACAGGTTGGGCGCTGCTGCTTGAAGAGTTTGGTGTTGCAGAGTCTGAGATTCAACAAGTTCTGCTCGCAGGCTCTTTTGGTTCATACCTCTCCCCCGCATCTGCCGTAAAGATCGGACTTGTGCCTAAACTTTCTGTGATGCGTATCCTCTCGGCAGGAAATGTCGCCGGAGAGGGTGCCAAGATGGTTTTACTCTCTGCCCAAGAGCGCCACGGTGCCACAGCATTGTTAGAGGAGATTAATTACGTCGAGCTCTCAGATCGCGCAGATTTCAATGACAAGTTTGTAGATCGCCTAGCTTTCCCAGCATGAGTATCGGCATCGTGGCCTGCGGTGCGCTGGCCACACATATCGGAGATATCGTTACTGAAAATGGGCTGGACGTGGTTATTTATCCACTGCCACCGCTTTTACATAACCGCCCCGAAAAAATCGCTGGCGAGGTAGATGCTCTTTTATCGCAGATCAAAGATAAACACAGCACATGCGCCGTTGCTTATGCCGACTGCGGTACCTATGGTGCTTTAGATGCTGTAATTGAGCGCCACAATGTAAAACGTCTGCGTGGTAATCACTGCTATGACATCTTTGCTGGTGCCACTGAGATTGAGCGAATCATGGCCGAAGATGCTGGCACATATTTCTTGACTGATTTTTTGGTGAAATCTTTTCATCGCAGTGTCATTGTTGAGCTTGGTTTAGATAAATATCCGCATCTGCGCGATGATTACTTTAAGAACTACACACGCGTAATCTGGTTAGCACAGATTCGAACCCCCGAATTAGAACAGGCCGCTATC
>Ga0209597_1000545_pt1 | contig 24928 bp, 18 predicted proteins | sample M_140625_MF_Meta_FD_187316 | JGI IMG/M metagenome (GOLD analysis project Ga0209597, IMG submission 187316) | Freshwater microbial communities from Lake Montjoie, Canada to study carbon cycling - M_140625_MF_MetaG (SPAdes) (version 2) | ecosystem: Environmental > Aquatic > Freshwater > Lake... | reverse complement strand
AAAGGTGGAGAAATATTATTCAATAAAAAAATCAAGAACATCGAAGTTGTTGATAAAACTGTTCAGTCGCTTACAGATGAAAATGGAATTGTTTACACCGCAGACATAATCATATCTACAATGCCCCTCACTTTATTGTTACAGGGTATGTCGGTTATAGATCAAGGAATTTTAGATTTGTCTAAAAAGTTATATTTTAGGAATACTACTTTGGTTTATTTGGAGGTTGATAACAATCAATTGTTTCCAGATAATTGGATTTATGTGCATTCACCAGAGGTGAAACACGGTAGAATTACCAACTTTAGAAATTGGTGTCCTTCGATAAATAAAGAAAAGGAAACAACTATTCTCTGTATGGAATTTTGGAGCTTTGACCATGAAGAACTTTGGGGTTATTCTGATGAGCAGTTGGCTGCATTGGCAGCAAAGGAAATTAAAACATTGAATTTAATTCAACCTACTTCTAAAATCTTAAATACTTCGGTGATGAGAATTCCAAAATGTTATCCTGTTTATGAAACTGGATATATGGAAAATTTGCAGCCAGTAATTGATTATTTAAAAGGTTTTAAGAATTTATACCCAATTGGAAGGTATGGTTCATTTAAATATAACAATCAGGACCATTCAATTTTGATGGGGATATTGATTGCTCGTCAAATTGAAACAGGACGAGATCAGAATTTATGGAGCATTAATACGGATTCTGATTACCAAGAACAAACTGAAATTAATTTAACAGGTTACAATATCTAAGTAAAATAAAGACTAATTCTGAAAAATCCTTTGAATTTCAAGGGCTTTTTCATTTGTGGTAAAAATCATTTCATTGGTATTCATTTCAAATAACCTTAAATTCGCATTACAAATGCAAATTTCCATAATAGCTGCAATAGGTTCGAACAATGAATTGGGTGCGAACAATCAACTTCTTTGGCATTTGCCAATTGATTTCAAATGGTTTATTGCAAAAACAAAGGGCAAACCAGTAATCATGGGTCGTAAGACAATGGAGAGTTTGGGCAAACCGCTAAAAAATCGTGTGAATATTGTTTTGAGTAGGCAGTTAATTGAAGTTGCGGAAGGATTTGTTTTGGTAAATTCATGGGATCAAGCTTTTGAGATTGCTAAGCAATCGGAAAGCGAAGAGATTATGATAATTGGAGGCGCTCAGATTTATGAACAAGCTTTGGAATTTGCCGACAGAATATACCTAACTCATGTTGATGGGAATTTTGAAATTGCCGATACTTTTTTCCCTCCAGTTAATTATCAGAATTATACTTGTAGTTTTGTTGAAGACCATAATAAAGATGATCAACACCAATTTGATTTTTCATTTAAAACTTATGAAAGAAATTTGATTTGAGAATCTGTTTAATTCTTCTTTTTTGCATTTTTTATCACATCCCTCAAATAAAGGGAAATCTTGAGCAGTCTCATTATAAAAATACTCCGGATTCCATAAGTATTGTTACAATTAAGGGACTCGTTAGAACCAAAGAAAAAACCATTTTCAGAGAAATCAATTTCGAAGCAGGTAAAAAGCTGTTCAGCTCTGATTCACTTATTGAGCGATGGGAGTTGCGCATAAGTAGTTTAAGTTTATTTAATGAAGTTGTATGCAAACAGGTTCATGATACCTTGTATATTTCGGTAGTTGAGGAATTTTATTATTGGTTTTATCCCTCTGGTGGATTTGCGGATAGGAATTTTTATAACTGGGCCAAAACGAAACAATTGAATAGATTGTATTTTGGTGGTGATTTTGCTTTTTTTAATTTATTTGGATTAAATCATACACTAATGCTCACATTGGTAGGCGGTTATAATCAAGTGTATGGTTTAAGTTATGAATTCCCGAGTTCTAACTATAGCAATGGTTGGGGTGGTAAGTTTAAATCTTCATATAGTCAGAGTCATGAAATATGGCTTTCTACCGAAAATAATAGAATTAAATTATTTGATTTAGAACCAGATTATGCCCAACGAATTACAAATGTTGATGTAAGTGCATTTAGAAAAATCAATTATCAAAATAGTTTGGAATTGGGCTATTCTTTGAATTACCATGAAATAAGTAAAGAGGCAAGTTTTGCAAATCCAACTTTTTTTGTGTTTGGAAATAAACAATTATCGCAAACTGGTTATTTGAATTTGACTCATGATACACGTAACCAAAGGCATTATCCAACCAAGGGTAATGAAATGAAGTTTAATTTTTCGCTAACAAATCAGGGTTATGAAAAATTTAATTGGATTGAATCTGCATCTTTTAAATGGAGGAATTTTCTAAATATTGACAACCATCATCATGTTGCGACTCTATTTTATTTGCAATATAAGTTTGGTGATTTAAATTACTTAAATTCTAGACAACTAGGTTATAATCAAGATTATGTGCGAGGTTTTGAATCCTATGTTGTTGATGGAAGAGGTTCTTTTATGGCAAAAATTGCTTTTCGAAAAGCCCTGTTTCTAGGGAAAGTTGATTTAAAAAAGATTGGCATAACAGAAAACTACAATAAAATGCCATTAAGTATTTGGGTAAGTTTGTATTCAGATTTGGGTAAAATAATTGAACCAAATCCATTTTTCACAGGGGGTAACAATGTTTTAAATACTCAAATGTTGAGATGCGTTGGTTTCGGTATAGATATGTTGGCATATTATGATATATTGACTAGATTTGACGTGTCCAAAAACAATATAGGTGGTTGGGTGTTTAATATTTCATTCAGACATGCCATATAAATTATGAGAATTGGTGTTTACGCTAAATCGGTAAGAGATCCCAAGCATAGAGATGCTTTGGCAAGTTTAATATTGTCCCTCCATAATAGGGGATATCAAATCTTTTGCCCACACTCATTGGAGGATTTTATTTATATGCAGGTTTCCGCGACCATTGTCCCTCATATTTTTGATTATTTTGATAAAGACAATGTTGGGTTAGATGTTCTAATCAGTGTGGGTGGCGACGGCACAATTTTAGATACGCTACAACTTGTTAGAGATAGTAGAATTCCTGTACTTTCTATTAATACGGGAAGATTGGGTTTTCTAGCGGGTATTGCAACTGATGAATTAGAATTTGCAATTGATGAATTAGAAAAAGGAAATTATATTCTTGAACCCCGTTCATTGCTAAATCTTGAGTCAAATCAAAAAATATTCGATTTCAATTATGGGTTGAATGATTTTGTAATTCACAAAAAAGAAACTTCAAGTATGATAGTGGTGCATGCGTATTTGAATGGTGAATTTTTAAATAGTTATTGGAGTGACGGACTTATTGTTTCTACTCCTACAGGTTCTACAGGTTATTCTTTAAGTTGTGGGGGACCAATTATTTTCCCTAAGAGTGATAGCTTTGTGATTACCCCAATTGCGCCTCACAATTTAAATGTAAGGCCAGTGGTTGTGAGTGATGATGTTGTGATTTCATTTGAAATTGAAGGAAGAGCAAGTAGTTATTTGGCAAGTTTAGATTCGCGAAGTCAAAGTATTACTGAAGAGGTAAATATGGCCGTGAAAAAAGCGGATTATCCTCTCATTTTAATGCGTCTCTCAAATGTCAATTTTATGGATACTTTGCGTAGCAAATTAAATTGGGGCTACGATAAACGCACTGAGGTTTAAACGACTGTCAATAAATATTCGGAATTTTTTACTATTTGAATGATTTTTCAGATTGATAGTAAAGTGTTAATTTTACACTTGCTATGAATAAGGTAAAATTAATTGTCATATGTTTGTTTTTTAATTACTGCAATTGTGGTTTTTCACAACAATTTGGTCAAGATTTTTTTAAGCCGGTTCAGTTAAATACTGGCAAAACGACAGTTTGGCTTACTGACTTTGTTCCAGATGCAGCATTGATACAATGTGTTTCAACTATCGATGAATATGGGTATAAAGTCAATTGGGATGGGAAAACTGATTCATGCGTAATTACGGTTAATGAAGATTGTGCATTTTCTATTACTGGATTAAATATTGAGCTTAAAGATTCACATAAAATACTCACCGTACCCATTAAAAAAAGCCATAAAAAGTTGAGAAAATTTGCGTTTAAAGATGCAAATCATAAATATTCTAAGATTCAAATTAAAGGTACTTTTAACAATTGGAATGCCAATTCTTTAAATTTGGTTTATAATAATGGAATTTGGTTGGGTGAGGTATATGTTTCAGAAGGAAGTCATCAATATGTTCTTGTTTTAAATGGAACTAAAGAAATTCGTGATCCTTATAATAAAGACAGTATGAGCAACGGAATGGGTAGTTTTAATTCACGTTTCATTTATAAAGAGAAAGAAATTGAATTAAAAACTGCAATTCACTCGAATATAGATGAGAATTTTATTAAAGTAGACTTAGTAACAAATTTGTTAGCAGGTATTTCAAAGAAGGTTTACATTGAAAACAAAAAGAAGTTTAACATTATTGCATTATTGGACAATGAATTGTTAAAAACATCAATTCTGCATAAGTACAGAAAAAATGGTTTGATTGAAATGAGTTTTATCGAAGTATATATACCATCAAAATCTAAATTTAAAAGAAGCTATTTAAGGTGTTGGGTTTCAAATTTTGAAGGTGTAAGTAATGATGTGTTGGTTCCTTTGGTTGGAAATGAAATTTTGGGGGACATTAGCAAGTTTCAAGATAGAACAGATCCTCGAACCATGGTAATTTACAACCCCATGATCGATAGGTTTAAAGACGGGAATAAAATAAATAATAAGCCATTAAATAGACCAGATGTAAATAAAAAATTAGATTTTCAAGGTGGTGATATTGTTGGGATAAAGCAAAAGATTGAAAGTGGTTATTTTAAAAATTTATCCATCAATACAATTTGGATATCTCCGGTAATTAAAAATCCTGCAGGACCTTATGGTCAATGGGAAAAGCCCAATACGAAATTTAGTGGATATCATGGTTATTGGCCAATTTCAAGTACCCAAACAGATGATCGTTTTTGCACTAAAAAAGATTTGGAAGAGATGATTGATGTGGCACACAAGAATGGAATAAATGTATTATTTGATTACGTAGCCCATCATATCCATGAAGAACATCCATTATTTAAACAACATCCCGATTGGTATACCTCTTTATATTTGCCAGATGGCTCAAAAAATACGGAAAGATGGGATGAATATAGACTTACCACTTGGTTTGATGATTTTATGCCAACTTTTAACTTTTTCAAACCGGAAGTGGTCGATGCAATGACAGACAGCGCTGTTTGGTGGTTCCAGAATTATAATGTTGACGGATTTAGACATGATGCTACAAAACATATTCCAGATATTTTTTGGAGGACATTGACAAAAAAATTAAAAACCAAGGTCATTATCCCTCAAAATAGAAGTTTGTATCAAATTGGTGAAACGTATGGTAGTCCTGAATTAATTGGGTCATATTTGGGGTCTGGATTGTTAGATGCTCAATTTGATTTTAACTTATACGATGCAGCAGTTTCAGTTTTCAAGGATACCAAAGGTGGTTGTGTTAACTTGGCTCAGGTTTTAAATGACAGCAAAAAGACATATGGTTCTCACCATACAATGGGAAATATTACTGGAAACCAAGATAGACCTCGGTTTATTTCATTGGCAGATGGAAGTTTAAAGGAAGGTGAAAATATGAAGCAAGCGGGTTGGGATAGGAATATTTTAGCGCAAAATATTGGATATAACAGATTGCAAAATTTGATGGCGTTTATGATAGCAATCCCAGGAATTCCTGTGGTTTATTATGGAGATGAAATTGGAATGGCAGGTGCCAATGATCCCGACAGCCGCAGAATGATGAGGTTTAAAGAGGATGGAGATTCAATTTTAAGTCAAGAGCAAGAAAACAAGTTAAAAGTAGAGAATTTACTTAAATTTCGTTCAGAATCATTGCCATTGTTATATGGAGATTGCAAAGTAACAGCTCTTTCTGATAATCAATTGGTTGTTGAAAGAACTTATTTCAGGAAGAATGTGATAATTCTATTTAATACTGCGAATTCCGATTTGGAATTTGATTTGTCAAATTTTATTGATGCAAAAAATTTTATTTTTGTGCGGGAGTTGGACATCAATAAAATACAAAATAATATATCACAAGAAATTGTTAATGATAAAAATTACATTAATAGGAATTCGAGGAAGGTATTGGTAAAAAGTGAGCAATTTGTAATACTGACTCTTCAGTAATATTTTCCTACTTTTCCATCAATATTTATTTTCTTTCGGTACTATTTGTATTGTTTCTTTTTTCAATTTTTCAGCAAAAGGTATCCATTGGAGTTTCGAAAATTCATTGATTCTTTGGCAAACTTTTTCTGTTTCATTCTTGGCATTTTTAATTGCATTGAATGCATTTTGATCAACGCTTAATCCTTGACTTATAAGGCTATTCGCATTGCTCAATAAATCATTTAATCTAACCGTTGATTCCTCGTAATAAGTAATTTCATCGGGCATCATAAATAAATTTTTCAAAACGGAAATACTATCAGACAATGGTTTTTTCATTTTCTCAATATATTTTTTGATGCTGTCATTTTCCCATTTGTAATCGTTTAAAGAATTCAAAGTTTTTTCAATTTGTTTGATTCCTTCAAAGGCATCATAGGCTCTTTTTACAATAGGCTTAAACAAATTATAGGCAACAGTTTGTTGATCATATAACTTTTTGTCAACTTCGTAGTTTGGGTAAATCACGTCCACAAACGCACTGTCTTTGTTATTGCTCTTATCAGATATAACCAATTTGTATTTACCAGGTTCAACAGTTCTGCCAGAAGGCAAAGTTTCATCTGCTTTGGGAGTTTGATTTTGAGGGAAATAAAATCCATCTTCAATCATTCTCCAAGAAATTCTATAAAAACCAGAGCTGTCAAAATTGAATTTATGGGTTCTAATTAATTGATTTTTTGAGTTGTACACTGTTCCTGTTAATTCAATTTTTTTATCATCCGTTTTTTTATTCAAATACATATTTACGTTGCAACCATAGGGTTTATTCGGTGCACTCCAAACGCCATCGGCACCAAATCGCATCCCATTTGGCTGGTTGTAATCAAATATATATCCATGATTGCTTCCTAAAATTTGTATATTCTTATTAAAACTGATTTCAGTTGTTAGTTTCCTAAGCGCCGAAATATCATCCATAATCCAAATTCCTCTGCCAAATGTTCCAATAACCAAATCATTTTCTGTTGATTGGATTTTCAAATCTTGAACAGGGCACGAAGGGAATTTCTTCCATTTCTTCCAAGTCGTTCCTCCATTAAAACTAACATAAAGTCCTTGGTCTGTACCCAAAAATACCAATTGATGGTTTTTCGGATCAACTACTATTGACAAACAATGTCCCTTTACAGTTGGGGTAATCATAGACTGCCAAGTTGTTCCCCCATCATTTGACCTAAATAAATAAGGGTTCCAATCGTTTTGGCGGTAATTATTTGCTACTAACCAAATATTGATTTTTGTATCATTGAACTTGTTATTTTTAGATTGAACAGATTGACTTATTGTATCAATAAATATAACTGGGATCCATGCATTTTTTGGTAGTCCTTTAATATTTCCTGTTAAATTCGACCAACTCTTGCCACCATCAATTGTTTGTTGAACCTGTCCATCGTCTGTACCAACGATGATTTCTTTTTCTGGGTTTAAAGGATTTGGTGCTATGCTAATGATTGTACAATAATTTTCAGCTCCAGTTGCATCAATAGTTAATCCACCGCTTTGGGCCTGGTGCAATTTGGCAGTATCATTGGTTGTTAAATCTGGAGAAATTATTTCCCAAGTTGCACCTTTATTATGACTTACATGTAAATACTGGCTTCCATAATAAAGTGAATTTGGTTTTTGAGGGATAAGACTCAGCGCCGCATTCCAATTGAATCTTAAGTTAATACCATTTGGGTGAACAGGTTTTATGAAGGAAGTTTTTTGCGTTTTCAAATTATAATGAAAGAAATTGCCACTTTGATACATGGCATAACCCTCATTTGGGTTGTTTTCAATTGGGGCAACGTCAAATCCATCTCCATAAAGTAATTCTTGCCAATCATGATTTTGAATTCCCCCGTTTTTAAATAAAAACCCGGGACCAATCCAACTTCCATTATCTTGTAAACCTCCATAAACATTGTAAGGAATCTGATTGTCTATATTGACGTGGTAAAATTGACCTACGGGAATATTTTCTGCAAATCGCCAAGTTTGTCCCCCATCAGAAGAAATATTCAAACCTCCATCATTGCCATTGATCATAAAATTTGGATCGTCGGGGTGAACAAAAAATGCGTGGTGGTCAGGATGAATATGTCCCCAATCGGCAAGAATTTCCCAGTTTTTTCCTCCGTCTTCACTTTTTGAAATTTGACTCCAAATACTAAATACTCGGTTTTCGTTTTTAGGATCTACATATATTTCTGAATAATAAAATGGTCTGTTGCCAATGTTCGGATTTTGCGAAGTCTTATACCAATTTGTCCCTCCATCATTGCTACGATAAAAGGCGGTATTTTTTGATTCTATTAAGGCATAAATCCTATCTGGATTGGATGATGAAATGGCAATTCCTATTCTCCCAAAATTGCCTTCAGGCAAACCATTTTTGGTAGATAATTTTGTCCAATTGCTTCCGGCATCATTAGATACATAAAGTCCACCGCCATTACCACCACTTCTATAGGTATATGGTTTTCTTTGAAAATCATACATATTGGCAATGATTTTATTTGGATTATTTATGTCGAGAATCAATTCTGCGCATCCTGTTGTTGAATTTGTATACAGAACCTTTTGCCAAGTTTGTCCGCCGTCATTGCTTTTGAAAACTCCACGGTCTTCATTTGGGCCCCAAACACTACCCATTGCAGCCACATAAATTTGATTTGAGTTTAAAGGATTAATTACAATTCTGTGAATTGTTTTTGTTGATTCTAATCCTATGCATTTCCAAGTTTTACCAGCATCTAAGCTTTTATAAATCCCCTTTCCGCTATTATGGCTGTTTCTTGGATTCCCTTCACCAGTTCCAACATAAATAACATTGGCATTGTTTGGATCAATGGCAATAGAGCCAATACTTTGAATATCTTGTTCGTCGAAAATTGGATTCCATGAAATACCTGCATTTGTACTTTTCCAAACTCCACCGCTTGCTGCACCAATATAAATTGTGTTTTTAAAATTGATGGTAGCCGTATTTCTTGGGACCGCAATGGCAGTAATTCTGCCACTCATTGCGGCAGGTCCAATATTTCTAATTGGATAGTTATCTATAATTTTATCAATTTGAGCTGATAATGTAAGCGTTGCGCAAATTGCAAATACAAATCCGAATATTCGTTGCATAACTTCAAAAATATTGAAAATATCTCATTGATTTGATTTTAACTAACATTTTTCATTTTTTGACGATGTTCACAATTTATCAATGTTGATTCATGTAATTTTGCAAGTAATGTTAAAGAGCAAATTATTCGGTCCTATAACTTTCTTCTTAATTTTTATTGGAATAGATTTATACGTTTGGCAAGGAATTAAATTTCTGATGCGAAACGCAAGTCCCTCCAAAATCAAAAAGGCTAAAATCATTTATTGGGGTTATTCAATATTGATGTATTCAGTTTTTGTTTGTGTAAGACTAATTCACCTAAAACCTTCGGCTTTTATGAAGATCTTTGGGGCTTTTGTACTCATCATATTTATTGTAAAATTGATTTGGGTAATTTTCTTGTTGATTGACGATTTGATAAGGCTATTTCGTTGGGCCATTCAATATGCTACAAAAAAGGACATCATTCAGAACACAACAAATAATGGTATTTCACGTTTGAAGTTCCTGAATTATATGGCTTTAGGAATTGGTTCTTTATTTATTAGTTCAGCGGTTTGGGGGGTTTTCAAAGGAGCTCATAATTATATTATTAGGCGTAGAACGCTGAAAATTGAAGACTTGCCAGATGCCTTTAAAGGACTGAAAATTGTACAAATTTCTGATATACATTCAGGTAGTTTTTGGGATAAAGAAGCTGTAAAGCGTGGGGTAGCCTTAATTATGAATGAAAAGGCAGATATGGTTTTCTTTACTGGTGATTTGGTGAATGACACATCAAAAGAGGCAGAAGATTGGATTGATGTTTTTAAAGAAATTAAAGCACCAATGGGCGTTTATTCAACACTGGGTAATCATGATTATGGTGATTATGTGCAATGGGAAACACCAGAAGCCAAGCACCAAAATTTTCTAGATATTTTGCAACATCATAAATCTATGGGTTGGAATTTATTGATGGATGAACACCGCATCATTGAAAAAGACGGTGATAAAATTGCTATTTTAGGAATTCAAAACTGGAGTAATTTAGGTAAGTTTCCGAAATATGGTAATTTAGAAAAAGCATATAAAGGCTCTGAAGATATTCCTGTGAAATTATTATTAAGTCATGATCCAACACATTGGCGTCAACAGGTTTTGAATTTCAAACCTGATATCAAAGCGAGTTTTGCCGGCCATACCCATGGTTTACAATTTGGTGTTGATACTGCATTTTATAGATGGAGTCCTGCTAAATATATTTACAATGAATGGATGGATTTGTATACAGAAAACAACCAGCACTTGTATGTGAATAGGGGATTTGGATATTTAGGTTACCCAGGAAGAATGGGAATTTATCCTGAGATTTCTGTTTTCACATTGGTTTAGTTAAGAAATAAGCAAAAACAAAAAAGGGTTGGTGTGAATACCAACCCTTTTTTTATGAATTTAAATGAGCTTATAACAATTGTTTGGCTTTTAGTATGAAACGCTCTAGCGCTTCACCTTTTAATTGTTGCTTTTCTAGCAAAGCCAAATCTATGCAATACTGAATTGATTCTTTTTGTTCAGCGTCACTTTTTTGCAATATCTTGCTCGCAATTGGGTTGTTGGAATTGATTACCATGGTTTGTTTTTTCAATCCCAAATCTCCAAACGGCATTGATTGCCCCATTTTTGCATATTCATCCATTCTGCGTTCCCATTCACTTCTGTGAATTGAAATGAACTCTTGTTGCGGAGGCATTGATTCCATTTTAACGTCGAATGCTATTTCATTGATAATTGATTTTACTTGTTTTTCAATTTCATCTTGTTGTTCTTTGGTTAATACAGATTCAATGGTAACATCTTTTTCAATAAGTTGATCCATAGGTCCGCCATCCACACATCTGAACTTGGTTTTTTCAAATTTACCTTCGGCAAAACCTGCAAAATGCACATCCAATTGTCCATCAAGAACTACTACTTCATAGCCCATATCTTTTGCATTTTTTACACTCATATGTTGAGCACTTAAATCAGTTGCATACAAAACAACGGTTTCGCCATTCTTATCGGTTTGATTTATTTTGCAATGATCAATCCATTCTTGAATGGTATGTAATTTTCCTTCGGTAGTTTTAACCAAACAGAAATCTTTCATTCTTTCAGCAAATTTTTCATCTGATAGCATACCATATTTGGTAATTAGGTCTAAATACTCCCATTTGCTTTCATAATCTGCTCTATCTAAATTGAAAATTTCTTGAAGTTTGTCACTTACTTTTTTAGAAATGTGTGAAGTGATTTTCTTTACGTTAAGATCACTTTGCAAAGCACTTCTACTTACATTTAAAGGAATATCTGGAGAGTCAATTACACCTTGTAACAATACCAAATATTCAGGCAAAACGTCTTTTACATCTTCAGTAACAAAAACTTGGTTGCAATAAAGTTGAACCCTGTCTTTTCTATTATCTAACGCTTGATTGATTTTTGGGAAATATAAAACGCCAGTTAAATTGAAAGGATAATCTGTGTTGATGTGTATTTGAAACAAAGGAGCTTCCTGCATTGGATAAAGTTCTTCGTAGAACTTTTTATAATCTTCATCCGTTAAATCACCTGACTTTTTGGTCCAAATAGGATTCGTATTATTAATTACTTCTCCTTCAAATTCAACAGGAATTGGAAGAAAGCGGCAATATTTGCGCAATAATTCTTTTACTTTCCATTGAGATAAATAGGCATCTGCATCTTCGTCTGTTAAATGTAAAATGATATCGGTACCGCGTTTTTTACGTTTGCCTTTATCTATTGTGTAAGAAGTTGATCCATCGCAATTCCATTCAACTGCTTCTGAACCTTTTTGAAATGATTTGGTTTGAATGGTTACGTTTTTTGCAACCATAAAAGCTGAATAAAAACCCAAACCAAAATGACCAATCATTTGATCTGGTTCTTTGTCTTTCCATTTCTCAACGAATTCTGTCGCACCAGAAAAAGCCAACTGAGTAATATACTTTTCAACTTCTTCTTCGGTCATTCCAATACCGCTATCGGAAATGGTAATGGTTTTTTTCTTTTCGTCAATTTTAACCTCGACTTTGCAATTGTCGATATCATCTTCAAATTCACCAACTCTAGAAAGCGTAGAAAGTTTTTTAGTTGCATCAACTGCATTACTTACCAATTCTCTTAAAAATATTTCTTGATCGGTATAAAGAAACTTTTTAATAATTGGAAAAATGTTTTCTGATTGTACTGATATTTGTCCGGTTTTCATAACTAAGTATCATCTATCAATCGGTATTCCAAACTAAATAGGCTGAAAAAGTGTCAGTTTGGTACCGTTATTTTTGCATTTTTTGTCATATTCAATGATTTTTTTTGCATTTATTGCTGTTTGAGGCGTAACTCAATTATTTCATTATTAATTTTGTGATAAAGCATGAGTTTTCAAAAGCCAAATAAAGTTAGTTCTATGACGGAAGCACTTAAAAAGCTAGAGAAATACTGTGCCTATCAAGAAAGAAGTCACAAGCAAGTTTATCAAAAATGCAGAGACTACGGATTAACCGAAGATGAAGCCAATCAAATTTTAATAGAACTTATTTCGAGCAATTTTTTAAATGAACAGCGTTTTGCTGAAGCCTATGTGAAAGGTAAATTCAAGATCAAATCATGGGGCAAACAAAAAATTGTGCATGGATTGAATAATGCTGGAGTGAGTAAGAAATTGATAGAAAACAGCATGGATAAAATTGATCCTAAAGTTTATCTTCAAACGTTGATTTCACTTGCTGAGAAAAAACGAGCCACGTTAAAAACAGGTACTGAATTTGAAAAGATAATTAAAATTCAAAGATATCTTTTATCAAAAGGATATAAGTACGATGAAATTTCACAAGCTTTAAAGCTTCAAGATTAAATTATTTATTTTATAATAGAGTCGTTAAATGTTGAATTAATACTTACAGGGATTTCTTGGGTATTCATTTCCATTCGACCCTCAAGGTTTATGTTTCCTGCCGTTGAAATTATATAATTAGATTTAGTATCAACCGTCATAGATCCAGTCATTTTTCCTAATAAGTCGTTGTGGATGATAATGCCATTTTGATTCATATCACTTTGGACAATCATTGATGTTACAAAACTTAAAATTGCATTGCCATTTTCATTTCTATCGTAAGTATATTGTGTGATCATGGAATTGCTTCCATCAATATTGCTATCCAACCAATTATCTCCAATATTTTTAATCGATTTTACATTTAAAAACTGAGTGTATTTTTTATTCAATTGGAAACTACCACTGTAAGATTGTTCCATTTGTTTGAGTAGCTCAGGGCTCCCTGTAATGGAATTTATAATACCTTGATTTGTTGTAGTTAAAATGATAGGTTTGAAAGTTTTTGCAGCATCGGGAATATTTTGTTTTTTGCCCATAACTTCAATATCGCCTTCAATTTTATTGAATGTGATAGTAATCTTCTGACTATCAGAAACAGGGCTTTGGATATTAATGGTTGAATACATATTCATAGTCGTTACCATGTTCATTTCTTGTCCTTGCATTAACATTTTGTTTTTGGCAAGTTGGGTCATTTTTCGCTGTGTTTTTTGAATCGGGTAGAATCCTTTTTGAGGACTTAAATTTTGACCAAATGCACAACTGCAAACCAATACAAATGCTAAAAAACTAAAAATCGACTTTTTCATTTCTATACAAATATAATCATTTGATAAATTGAAATTATACTCGGAAGCATGAATCAATGTTTTTATCGGTTAATGAATTAATTTAAAGGATTAAATAATGGCAAACAATTAGATAAAGAATTTTTTCTCCATATTCAACCATTCGAGGGCAGAGTCACCAAGTAGAATTTCTTTAGTTTTCAAATCGTAGTTGCTAGTTTTAATCAATTCCCCTGGTTTATCTTCTCCAAGAGGGAAAGGATAATCAGTTCCTAAAGTCACACGATTAGCACCTACCAAATCAACAACAATTTCTAACATTTTAGGATCGTGAACCAAACTATCTAGCCAAAATTGTCCTAAATATTTTTTAGGGTTATGGATATTATCTACAGCTACCAAATCAGGTCGCGCTTGCCATCCATGTTCAATTCTTCCAATAGTTGCAGGGAATGCACCACCTCCATGAGCAAATGCAACGCGAAGTTTCGGTAATCGTTCGAATATCCCTCCAAAAATCATACTACATATGGCCAATGATGTTTCTGCTGGCATTCCAACCAACCATGGTAACCAATATTTTGGCATTTTGGTTTTTGCACTCCACCACCAAGGGTGAACAAACAAGGCCATGTCTAAGTCTTGCATGGCTTCAAATATGGGAAATAATGCTGGTTCGTTTAAGTTCCAATCATTGATATGTGACCCAATTTGTATTCCTTTTAAACCAATTTCCTTGCAGCGGCGGAGTTCTTTAATTGCCATATCTGCATGTTGCATTGGCAATGTGCCTAGTCCAACAAAGCGTTTTGGAAACAAATTGCAAACTTCTGCAATATGGTCATTTAAATATTTAGAGATTTCAAGGGTATGTTTTGGTTCTGCCCAATAGCTAAACATTACGGGAATTGTACTGATTACTTGAACATCTACATGGTGATGGCCACATTCTTTCAAACGTGCTTCGGGATCCCAGCAATTGCTTTCAATTTCTCTGAAAAATTCACCATCCATCATCATGTTGGCGCAACAAGGCTTATGATGTTCTAGGGTAATAAATTCTCCATAACCAAATTTCTTTTTCCATTGTGGTAAATCCGATGGAATGATATGGGTATGAATATCTACAGTAAAAAATCGATTTTCAGACAATTGCATTCAGCAAAAATAACGTCAATAAAAGTTTGTAACAATGAAATATTTTAATGAGTTGCAAAAACAATGCAATAAATGGTGTTTTTTTGAAGGAATTTTATGGCGATACGCAAAATTGATTTCTGGGGAGCAACGAGTATGGTTGTTGCCAATATGGTGGGCACTGGTGTTTTTACAAGTTTGGGCTTTCAATTATTTGATATCCATTCGGGATTTTCAATCATTATGATTTGGCTCATAGGCGGCGTTTTGGCTTTGTTGGGTGCGTTTTGTTATGCAGAGGTTTCAAGCAGGCTTCCTGAAGATGGGGGCGAATTTTATTTTTTAACTAAGATATACCATCCTTCAATTGGATATATGGCTGGATTTGTAAGTAGTACCGTGGGTTTTGCAGCACCAATTGCAGGTGCTTCTTTGGCGCTGGGTGCATATGTTCATGGATTTTATGGGGAAGTGAATGAAAAATTATTGGCTGTTTGTGTAATAGTAATTATTTCTCTCATTCATATTTACAGTATGAAATTGGGATTGTTGTTTCAAAAAATATCAACCTTGGCCAAGGTGTTGATTATCCTCATTTTTGTATCATTCGGATACTATTTGTCACCGGTGGCCATTTCGTTTGCTCCTTCAAATACTGCTTGGAATGAATTGTTCCACGGTGGAATGATAACACCGGCATTTGCAATCAGTTTGGTTTGGGTGTCTTTTGCTTACAGTGGATGGAATGCAAGTTCTTATATTGCCGGAAGTATAGAAAATCCTGAAAAGAACTTATCTAAAAGTATTCTTTTGGGAACATCCATTGTAATTGTAATGTACGTTCTTTTAAACTCTGTTTTTTTACTTTCAACACCAATGAGTGAATTGGTTGGAAATAAAGAAATTGGCTTAATTGCAGCTAAATCATTACTAGGCAATTCAATAGGAAATGTGATGGGAGGGATTATAAGCTTATTGTTAATCTCTACTATTAGCTCAATGATTTTTACGGGCCCAAGAGTAATGAAGTCAATGTTTTCGAGTATTCCGAAATTGTCTTTCTTAGGGAAATCTGCTCAAGATGGAACACCAAGAGTTGCAATTATTACCCAAAGTGTTTTGAGTTTGGTTTTGATGTACACCATGAATTTTGAATCGCTAATTTATTATGTTGCATTCACACTATCATTGTTTACCCTATTAACCGTTTTTGGATTATTTGTTTTGCGTTATAAACAGGGAAAACCAGCAGGATATAAGGCATGGGGTTATCCTTTTACACCAATAATTTTTCTTGTAATGACAACTGGAGTGGCTTATTATTTCATCAAAGACAGGCCAATTGAAAGTGTATTGGGGTTAAGTACGTCGGTTTTGGGATTGATATTTTATTTTCTTTTTGCAAGAAAACAATCAACCCCATTGAATTGATAATTTAATTATCAGAAGTAATTCTGGTTGTTAACATTGCGGCGATTATGAGTAAAACTCCACCGCACATTACGCCATAAATTTGGTTGTTGTGAAGGATATTTTTCATAAAATCTCCAAAGAACAGTGCTGCAATTATTTCAGGCAATACAATGAAGAAGTTGAAAATACCCATGTAAATTCCAATCTTGTTTTCTGGCAAACATCCACTTAACATGCTGTACGGCATGGATAAAATGCTGCTCCATGCAATGCCAACACATGCCATTACTCCGTAAAGTCCTAGAATGCTGTCCTTGTCAATAAAATTAATAGACAATAAACCAAATCCTCCAATAAGCAAACACAACATGTGGGTATACTTGTTTGATAATTTTGAGGCCAAAAATGGTATTAAAAATGCGAATAAAAATGTAATGATGTTTTGGAATGAGTAAGTTAATCCTGCGAATTCTGTACCTCTGGTGTACATGAGTTTGTTTTGATCTACTATCGAAATCCAATCTTTTACTATTACAGTTGACGAACCATCGGCCGAGCCCCCATAAATGAAGTTACCTACTGCTGGGGTGTAATAAAACCACATTAAAAACAAGCCAGGCCAGGTTAAAAATTGCACCAATGCAAGTTGCTTCATGCGTTTTGGCATTTTTAAAATGGCATCTAAAATCTCTTTGAATCCATTTACAAATCCACCTTTCTTGCTTTTTAATTCTTTAATTTCTTCTTCTGTTGGGGGATATTCTTTCGTTGTAAAAACGGTATACATTACAAAAGTGATGAAAGCAGCCGCACCAATATAAAAACTAATTTTTACGTTGTGAGGAATTTGACCTTTGTCTGAAACATTTGTAACTCCAAACCAATGAGATAATATCCAAGGCAGTGAACTAGCAACTACGCTACCCAATCCAATGAATAAACTTTGCATAGAAAAGCCAAGTGTTCTTTGTTCTTCAGGTAATTTGTCAGCCACAAACGCCCTAAATGGTTCCATTGAAATATTAATGGAAGAATCTAGTATCCATAACAAACCTGCTGCCATCCATAATTGTGGTGAATTTGGCATAATCACCAATGCAATAGAACTCAATATAGCACCAAATAAAAAATAGGGTCTTCTACGGCCTAAAATGGGATGCCAAGTTTTATCGCTTAAATAACCAATTATGGGTTGTACCAATAATCCGGTTAGGGGAGCCGCTAACCATAAAAACGGCAATTTATCTGGGGCTGCACCTAAATATTCGTAAATAGAACTCATGTTGGCCATTTGCAAGGCCCAACCGAATTGGATTCCCATGAATCCAATGCTCATATTTACTATTTGAATTATTGATAAACGTGGCTTCATTTTTTAATTATTTACTATAAATAAAACAAATCCGAAACTAGGCAGAATAAACTCTCCGTTTTTATTCTCAAATTTACTTGATACATAAATGTCTTTTTCATTGGGAACATAACCACCAAGATTTTTGAAGGATTGGGTTCCTGTAGACATATTTGCAACTACGTATATTGATTTTCCATCCATTGTTCTTTCAAAAACAACCAATGAGCTTAAGTCTTCGGAATTATTTAAATTGATAAATTTTGTGGGTGCACCATATTTGCCATTGGCTAGTGCAGGTTGATTGTGCTTGAGTGCATTCATTTTTCTGTACCAACCGTAAAGTGAAGTATCGCCCCAAGTAATTAAATCTTTTTCAAAAAATTGCAACCTTTTTTTATTATTTGCTTCTTCTCCACTGTAAATTAACGGTAATGATTGAGGCAATGTGTAATTTAATACACTAAATAACTGCCATTTATCGCCGTATTTTTCATCAACTGTTCCATTCCAAGAATTTTCATCATGGTTGGTTAGGAAATGCATGCGGTAAACATCGGAAGGAGTTTCAGTGTAGGTTTTCTTAATATGATTTTGGAAATCTTTGTAGGTTTTTTTGCCTAATGCAATTTCAGAACTTAATCCGTGAAAGCTCCATGAGTAATTTGCATTAAATGCATTTGTATAATATTCTTTTGGATTGGGATTGATATCTGTTTGTGTTTCCATTTCCGCCAACATAAAAACTGGTTTTAATGCTTCTAACTCTGTTCTTGCATCTACCCAAAAATCTGCGGGAACTAAAAATGCAACGTCGCATCTGAATCCATCAATGTCACATTCTTTTACCCAAAACTTCATTGATTCGATCATCGCTTTTCTTAAATCAATATTTGAATAATTTAATTTTGCAACATCAGACCAATCGTATTGGGTAATGATTTTTCCAGTGCTATCTTTTTCATAATATTCTGGATGTTCTGTGATCCAAGCATGATCCCAAGATGTATGATTCGCTACCCAATCGATAATTACTTTTTGACCATGATTATGTGCTTCTTTAACCATCGCTTTGAAATCATCTAGATTTCCAAACTCAGGATTGATGGCGGTATAGTTTTTAACGCTGTAATAGCTGCCCAGCGTTCCTTTTCTATTTTTAATACCAATAGGGTTAATTGGCATGATCCAAAGAATATCTGCGCCTAATTCTTTAATACGTGGAATATCTTTTGTGAAAGCTTTAAATGTTCCTTCAGAAGTATGTTGACGTACATTTACTTCGTAAATAACTGATTGTTTGCTCCATTCTGGAGCATTTAAATTTGTTTTAGATGTAGATTCATTGGTTGATCTGCATCCACCAATTACAATGATTGCACTTAATAAAATAAGTTGAATAGTTTTGAAAATTTTCATGGTGTCAGTTTTACACTAAGTATTGATGTGCAAGATAGTATTTTCCTCATTATAAGCCAAATTATTTGATTTTTAGGTTTGTATTAATCTTTCAGTTTGACGGTATTTTTCACGATAGAATTATTTTGAGTAAAATTTACAAAGTATCTTTGTTTCGTGGAAATTAATGATTTGGTAAAAACAGTTGAATTGGCAATTGTTGAGATGGGATTGAGCAAAGAAGAATCTCAAGCAGATGAACAGGGTCAGTGGATTTTATTAAAAAACGAAACTCCAATTTATATTGACGCTTGGGATGATAAACAATCAACCCCATGGAATTACTTTATTTTTGAACAAGACAAAACTGTTTTTCAAATTACTGTTCCATTTTGTTACGGTCCGACACTTAAACGTGCTGAATTTTTGGAAGAATTATTGGTTGTGAATTTGAATCTACACTTGGGTAAGTTTTCATATAACACCCGAGACAATGTTGTGGTTTTGAGTTACCGAGTACCCGGTTCTGCATTTAAACCAGATAGCTTAGGACCTACCATCGATGCATTGGCCTATTATGCCGAAATGGCCTACCATGTTTTAAAAGATGAATTTAATTTAAAGCGTGTTGTTGAAGGCAATTAATCCAATCTTTGTAATATTGTAAAAATGAAAAAATATTTATTAGTTTTCTTGGTTGTAGGAGTTTTATTCGCTAGCTGTGGCAATAAACAAAACGAGACATCATTTAAAAAGTCGTATGAATTTTCGCAAAAAGCACTAGATCATGCCACCAGTGCTCAAATCTTAACGCAATGGTTGGCAAATGATTCTACTATAGGCAAATGGGCTTATGATAGTTTGGCGTTGTATCACTATTTCTATGCAGTTAATCCTTCAGCGGTTAGAAATCCATACACTGCAATGTTTTTTGTAGACAAAGGATTGTCCCTCAATAATAACAACGAATATTTGAAGGAAATCAAAGGAAAGTTGTTACTTGAACAGGGTAAGGATACATTGTCGTACAACATGTTTTTTGAACTTTGGAAGAACACTCAGAACTATACTTATTACTGGGATATGGCGTTTATTGAAACAGCGAGGGGAAAAATTGCTGTGGTTGATTCAATGATTCAACAAATCATGAAAGCTTCAGATAACATGGAAAAGAAGGTAAGATTGGCACATTTGGAAGCGCAAATTCAAGAGGAAGTTCCTGCTAAGGCAGCATTTTTGTATTTGAATTCTCTTTTACAAAATAGCCGTCATGATGTTTTGGGTGCTGCACAATCATTGCAAGAAGCTTTGAAAATATCGCCAAAATTCTATGCTGCACAGAGAACAATTGTTGAATTGCAAAGAGCAGAAGCCCAACGCAATATGCAACGCCGTTAATAAAACAACTGGTCTATTTTGAAAATAGACGAAACGAGTTTGTGATCACCAGGTACATTTGTTCTGCTGTTATAATCTATGCAGGTCATTGGGTCTGAAAATAGAATGTAATCAATTCTGAAACTTGGAAAGGGTCCTTTATAAGTTCTTTCCAAGCCTCTGCCACATTTTACAAACGCATCTCCCAATCCATTACAAACTTTTCTGTAAGTATGGCTTGCAGGTACATCATTGAAATCACCGACTACAATTTTAGGGATTTTGCATTCAGCAAGATTATTGGTTAAAATTTCAGTTTGATTGGCTCTTTTTGAGTAAGCAAGTTTCATTCTGGTGATTAAACCGTCTGTACGTTCTTTATCAAGTTCTTTGTTTGAATTGACGTTTTCGATGGTTTTATAATCGGTTTTGTTGAATCTAAAAGATTGTAGATGAACATTATAAATTCGGATAGTTTTATCAACTGCAAATTCATTTGAATGCATTTTAACATCTACCCACATGGCCATATTTCCTGTATTTTCACCTAAGGAAATTCTTTTCCATTTATGAATAGGGTGTTTAGACAGAATCATCATTCCATATGGTCTGTTTTCAGTGAGTTTATAAACTACACCGTATGGATAATTACAGCGTTTTTTCATTCTTTGAAACAACGATATCATTGTTTCATTTTTTGCATAAACTTCTTGTAAACAAACAATATCTGCATTTTCAGTTTGTATAATTTGAAATACGGAATCTTGTTGCCAACTTTCCGAAAACGCACCGAATAAATTCGCATTGTAAGTAACTACCTTACACAAATCTTGTGGCCGAGATTGAAAATCTGGTTTGGAATTCCACTGAAAGTATAGGCTCATTTGCCCCAAATTAAATAAGAAAAAAGCAGCCGGAATAAGGCTTTTCCATTTTAACTGAATCAACCAATAAATAAGGAAACATAAATTCAACGCAAATAATACTGGAAAAGCAAGACCAATTAAAGGCAAGAAACTACTGATTTTGGGTGAAAAAGATGCAACTTGTCCTGATGCCATAAGCAACAAACCAATAACTATCGTTACTGGAAAAATAACAAAGTTGAATATTTTAATGAGCAGTTTCACTATTTATTTTTACTTGCCGAAAATAACTTTTCTTTTTCTTTTTGAGTAAGGCTATCATAACCGCCGCTGCTAATTTTATCTAAAATTGCATCAATTTCTTGTTGGCTCGGAGTTGAGTTTGAATTGATATTGACTTTCGCAGAGCGTTTTGGTTTGTCTGATTTTGAGGGAAATTTTATGTTTGGGAAATTCCACTTCCCTTGAATTTCGGTGATATAAGCCAAACCAAATAAATAGCCACCCAAATGGGCCAAATTTCCTCCAAAATTTGCATGCAATAAAAGTGCGATGATATCATAAGCAATTTTCACTATTACAATCCATCTTAATTCAATTTGAACTATCCCAAATAGAAATACGCTGTATGTTGGAGCAATCATGGCTGAACTAATTAAGAGAGCAGCCACGCCACCAGATGCGCCTAGCAACATGTTTGAATCGCCAGAAATTTGAAGTACCAATGCATATAAAATAGTACCCGAAAGTCCCCCCAAAAGAAACAACCTGAGTATATGTTTTTCCCCAATTAAATTTTCTATGATTGTGCCAATAAAATACAGCCAAAGCATATTTCCCAAAAGATGCATGAATTCTTGATGAACAAAAATATTGGTTATGAATGTGTAGAAATAGAGTAAATAAGATTTCGCAGGGTCAAATATCAAACTTTCAGTGGCAATTGCTCCACCAGGGAATAATCTGAAAATAAGCAAAATTAAAAACAGCAATACATTTACCCAAATTAAATTCACAACAACACCATTTAGAGGACTAAAAGGCTTGTTCAGCAGTGAAAATGGTTTGTTATTCATGGGTTAAACTTTTTTATATTTTTGCCAAATTTTGATGATGATAAATCCAGTCAACGCACCACCAATATGTGCAAAGTGTGCAATAGAATCTGATTGTAAATCTAATACCCCTAAAATCACATCAATTCCTACAATTGCGGGTACCAAGTATTTGGCTTTGATGGGATAGGGAATAAACAAAAAAATCATGGTTTCGTTTGGATACAAAACAGCGAAGGCTGTCATAACACCATACAATGCACCACTTGCTCCGAGCATTGCCGGGTAAGGAATATCTGACCCAACGGCATGGTTCGGAAAGAAGTATCCAGTTTGGCTGTATATAAAAAATCCAAACCAAATAAAATGTAATAAAACAGCACCCAGTCCGCTAATAAAAAACAACTTTAAAAACCTTGGGGTTCCCAATCGCATTTCTACCACCATTCCAAATGAAAACAGTGCCAATGCATTAAAAAGGATATGGCCAATTCCACCATGACAAAAAATATGTGTTACCAATTGCCAAATTCTAAATTGCGAACTATCGGGATAATATAAAAACCATTCTGATGGGTCAATTCCAAGTCTTGGCAAAGCCAATTGTGCCATTGAACCTAAACCCATAATGATTAGGATGTTTTTCAAACCTGGGGGCATGTTTTGAATCATAGTACGCGTTGTTTTTTAAATAGGTCGAAAATTGTTTCGGCAGTTAGTTTTACGAAAACCAACTTGCCATCAAATGTAAATTGTGGATTGGATAAAGCAAAGATTTCTTTGATTAAAAACTTAACTTCATCGCTAGAGGTGAAATTTTGCGAATAGTTGACACCTTGCCTCGACATACTTAATGCCAAGCTTTGGTGTTTGGTTAATTTTAAATCACCTTGGGTATTTATATAATCCTCTAGAATGTGTTCTATAAGTTTTTGCTCATCAGCGGAAGAAATTTGAGCTGGCAATCCATTTACCAGAATTGAATTTCCCCCAAAATGACCCAAGTCAAAACCTAAATGTTTTAAATCGTCAATTATTTCTAAGGCCACAGCCAAATGGCTCGGCGACAATTCAACGTTTCTGGGAAATAACAATTGTTGGGTTGTGCCTTTTAATTGTTCCAATTGCTTAAAATACTGTTGGAAAAGGATGTGCTGATGTCCCAATCTTTTATCTATAATATACAAATTTCCCTCCACATTTGCAACTACATACCTTTCAGCGAGGTTAAACCAACCCAATATGGCAATGTCATTTTCAGTTGCTGGAAATGCATCTTGTTGATGGGTATTTCCCAATGTTGATTGAATGGTTTGTTGATTAAAATGGGGTTCAACTGACCCCAATATCTTTTGCCAATCTTGGTTAGAATTTCTATCGTATGGTTTGCGATCTTGTGTAAATGGATTATATCTCGAATCAACTTTTTCTGTGTAAGGCTGTTCTATTCGATTCCAATCATGAGATTGCTGCAAATTATTTGGTTGCGCTAACCATTGATTGATATTTTCCATTCCCAGTATTTCAGAGTTTGGTTGTACTACAAATGTTCCAAGTGCTTTTCTTACCGCCGCCTTTATCAAATTGTAAATGTGTTTTTCATCCTCGAATTTTACTTCTGTTTTTGTGGGATGCACGTTTACGTCGACTTTGCTCGGTTCAACTTTCAAAAAAAGCGTATAGGTTGGAAAACTATCAGTATCAATTAATCCTTCATAGGCGGCCATTACCGCATGATGAAAGTAAGCGCTTTTGATAAATCTATCATTCATGAAGAAATATTGATCACCACGTGTTTTCTTAGAGATATTTGGAGTTCCAACAAAACCAGTAATTTTAACAATTTCAGTGATCTCTTCAAGGGGTAAAAATTCAGTTGTATTTTTCTTAGTTAAGGTATCAGCCAGTCGATCAAGTTGGGATTTTGGCGCCCAATTATAAACTTCAGAATTATTATTATAAATAATAAAATGGATATGGGGATTTGCCATCGCTTGGCGTTGAAATTCCTCAAAAATATGTTTGGTTTCAACTGATATGGATTTTAAAAAATTGCGGCGTGCCGGAATGTTGTAGAACAGGTTTTTAATTGCAATTGAGGTACCCTCAGGTGCAGTTTCTATGCGTTGTTCAATGACTTCACTCGCTTCAATTCTTATAAACGTTGCAACTTCATCTTCTTTGCGTTTGGTTTTCATTTCAACTTGGGCAACTGCCGCAATTGAAGCAAGCGCTTCTCCTCTGAAACCATAAGTATGCAATGAAAACAAATCTTCTGCTTTTCTAATCTT
>Ga0209597_1000541_pt1 | contig 25015 bp, 25 predicted proteins | sample M_140625_MF_Meta_FD_187316 | JGI IMG/M metagenome (GOLD analysis project Ga0209597, IMG submission 187316) | Freshwater microbial communities from Lake Montjoie, Canada to study carbon cycling - M_140625_MF_MetaG (SPAdes) (version 2) | ecosystem: Environmental > Aquatic > Freshwater > Lake... | reverse complement strand
CAAAATTCCAAAGTTACTTGCGAGCGCAGCAATCAGCGCGCCGACTGACATGATGATTGTTCCGACAGTTAACGGTAAACGAAGTCCGACTAAATCAGCGATGCGACCATAGGCGGCCATAGTTACACCGTAAGCAAGCGAGAATCCGCTGATGACCCAAACTGAAAGTGTGGTCGAAATATTAATATCAGTTGCCAACTTTGGCAGGACTACAGCAGCGCCAGCTGATAGAAGTGAGCAAAAACCAGCCATCAACCCAAGTACTACCGCTAAACCAATTCCAGGCTCTGCGGTAGTTACCTGAGTGGATTTATTCACTGAGTCTTCTTTTCGTTCTCTAACCGATCACGCAGTTCATGTTTGAGAATTTTGCCGCTGGTATTCGTTGGCAATTGTTTTTCAATGCGAATTTCCGATGGAAGCTTGTAATTTGCTAGTTCTTTTTTGCAGACTTCCTTGATTGCATCTGCTGATAAGGACTCACTGTTTGAAATTACAAATGCCACCGGTGTCTGTCCCCATCTTTCGTGAGGCGCTGCCACAACTGCGCAAAGTGTCACACCAGGAATCGAGAGGATCACTCGTTCGATTTCACTTGGATACACATTCATGCCACCGCTTGAAATCAAATCATTTCGACGATCGATCATGTAAACATAACCATCAGGTGTCATACGACCAAGATCTCCGGTGTTGTACCAACCATTTACAAATGATTTAGCAGTTGCTTCTGGATTTCCCCAATAGCCACGAGCTAGCGAACCTGAGTGAGCAACCAATTGCCCAACAGCTTCGCCATCGTGCGGCAATATATTTCCATCTTCATCAATAATTTCAACAATCGCATCGGGTGCCGCTACTCCAGTTGATTCATAAATATCTGGACGTGGGTTGATGTAGTCACTAGCCCGCGTTGCAGCTAGTAGGCCACCAGAGTTTTCTGTCATTCCCCAACCTTCGACTAAGCGTGGTCCGAGCGAATCAACCAACATCGCAAGATGCTCAGGAGGCGCTTTTGAAGATGAGTGCAGCACTGCTACAAGTGATTCGACTTTGCTTGGTTCTTTATCAACGATTGCGCAAAAATCAACAATTGGTGGGCTTGGAATAATTGTGAATGTTGCTTGATGCTTTGCAATACTTTCAACTAGTAGCTCGGTATCCCATTCATCCATGAGTACCGTTGTGCCACCAACCCACATATGAGTTAGAACGTGAGCTGGAATTCCGGCAGTGAATGAGAGTGAGAGCCCAAAAACTTGGGTGCTGGCCATGGCATAACGATTTGTTAGCGCATTTGATTGACCTAAAGTTTTAACCGATCGATGAGTTAGTTCAGCACCTTTTGGAAAACCAGTTGTTCCGCTGGTGTAACCGATCACCAATAAGTCATCATCTTCAGGCGCGGGTGGCATGACATTTGCCCCTTGTGCCAAGAAAGTCTCAAATGAAACCGAGCCTTTAACGTGAACTTTGCCAGTGGTGATGGTTAAGAAGTCGCCAGCCAAGTTAAGTTCATCAACATATTGCGCAATTGTGTCGCAGAAGATGATCGCTTTGGATCCAGAATTTTCAAGTTGATACTGCGCTTCGGCAGGTTTATGACGAATATTAATTTGAACAACTACTAAACCGGCTTTAGCGCAGGCAAGATATGAATCCATGTATTCGAGGGTGTTAGTCAACCAAATTGCGACTCGATCTCCTTTAACTAGACCTTTGCCAAGGAGGGCATTTGCTAACCGATTGGTTCGCTGATCTAATTCGCCAAAAGTTCTTTTGGGCCCGGATGTTAATTCAATTGCCACTTTATTCGGTGTGCGTAACGCACAGAACTGAAGTTGAGTTCCAATGGCGGCAATTCCTGCGCGACTTGGAAGCAGTGGCAGTTGGTTCATGAAGTTACTCCAGTCAATTGGTTGCTAACTCTAAACTTAGCTAACCCAACTTGCGAAGAGTTTGCTAAATTTACTTTGCCTTTCGCGAATCGCGAGTAAGGATTGCTGAACAGACTAGATCTGATATCTCGTCTGCTGTTTGTGCCGCTTTTGCTCCATGTTGAGCTTGTAAGAAAATATGAATACCGTTTACAGCTGTCAGCAAGAAGTATGAAGCGATTCGAATATCTATATCTGGTCGGGTTAATCCAGCTTTGTGTACGTCCTCGATTAGCCCACGCACATGCGCCCGAAAGGCCTTCTGCTGTTCTTTGACTGTTTCGCGATCTTTGCCCGTTAGATGGCGAGATTCGCGGAAATAAATACTTGCTCGTTCCTGATTGATCACGTAAAAGACGGCCAAGCTGCGAACAAATTCGCGCAAATGTTCCTCGGGGCCCAAATTCTTGGCATCTACTTCGGTGATAATCAAATTCGCTTGCTCGTGGGCTTCCTGAAACATCCGATAAAGCAACGATTCCTTGGAGGAAATGTAGTGATACAGGCTGCCCTTCATTAACCCAACCGAATCGGCCACCTCTTGTAGTGAAGAACCTACGTATCCCTTTTCGGCAAAGATGTGAATCGCTGCTTCGAGAATATCCTGATCTCGATTGGCGCCATTGACCGCTTTCTCTGCTTTGGCAATCTTCTTTACCAATTGGAGCCTCCATAACGGCTGGAAATATTGTCGTTAGGGTATCAGCGCCAGCAGTTGAATCAAGGGTCATTTACTTGGCTCGATTTTGATAAAAGCTGCTTGTTCGTTGAGCCATGCTTTGGCATCGCGCTCATGTCGATTCTGATTGTAAAGAGCGCCGATTTTACGAATGACCGAAATGTCTTGTTGAGATATGGAAGCAGCAACCTCATGCGCTCGCTTCATTAGTAGTTCATGCGAAACAACTTCATTGACCAATCCCCACTCGTAAGCTTGGTTAGCGGCAATTGGTTGACAGCTGCTCATCATCTGACGCGCTCTATTTGGGCCGATGGCAATTGGCAGATGAACCGAAAGCCCCCAGCCAGGCATCATTCCCATTTTTGCGTGGGTATCAGCAAATACCGCTTTTTCAGAGGCAATTAGTAAATTGCAGGTAAGGGCTAACTCGAGGCCGCCGGTATATGCAGCGCCATTAATCGCGCCAATCACTGGAACATCTGAGGTGAAGAAAGGGCCAGTTAACGGGCCAATCTCGCTAAAGTCAGTCGCGGGATCATCTAGTTCTGAAAAATCTACACCCGCTGAAAATGCTGGGTCAGTACCGGTAAGAATTATTACTTTAGTGGCATCGCTTTGATTAAGCCGAGCTATCTCCTGCTTAATAAAGATGCGCATTTGCCGATTAAGGGCATTTCGTTTTTCGGCGCGATTAAGGGTTATCGTGGTGATGAAATCAGTAGTTTCGATCTTGATCAATTGAGTCATCTGCTACGTACCCTTTCTGCTCTCGATCACTAGTGAACTTTTAAATAATTGGTCATTTCCTGTTGACCCAAATCTAGCGCCACTGTACTATCCCAACCAACCGTTTGAAAGGTTTATGGAGGAAAAGTTATGACCACTCTGGCAAGCGCGCAGGCAGGTACTGCAGGTCACGATACTGGGCACGATATTGCGCTGTTCGAAGCAGAAGCTTCGAAGTGGCTGCAGGCTAACGTCTCGCAATATTGGCGCGAAAACCGTGGCGCTCTCTCTGAAACCGAAGAAGTAAAAATTCGTGGCGAATGGGATCGCATTCTTTACGCTGGTGGATATTCCGGCTTATCGATTCCGCGCGAATATGGTGGTCAAGGTTTAGGGCTTGCTCATGAAGTTGCATTCGCATCAGCTGCAGCACGTGCGCAAGCACCGGATGCGCTAGGTCGTATCGGTCGTATTTTGACTGCGCCAACTTTAATTGAACACGGCACTCAAGAACAAAAAGATAAATATTTAAATCCGATTCTCTCTGGTGAGCATGTTTGGTGCCAAGGATTCTCAGAGCCAGCATCTGGTTCTGATTTAGCTAATGTTAAAACTCTGGCTACCAAAGTTGATGGTGGTTATACCGTCCGTGGTCGAAAGACCTGGACAAGTTACAGTGCATATTCTCACCGCTGCTTGCTTTTAGTTCGTACCGATGCCAACGCACCACGTTATAAGAACCTCTCGCTTTTCTTAGCTGATATGAAATCACCTGGAATTTCACTAAGTCCGATCAAGCAAATTTCTGGTAGCCAACATTTCAGCGAAACTGATTTCGATGACGTTTTCATCCCAGATAGTGATGTATTAGGTGGCGAAGGTAATGGCTGGGGCGTTTCAATGACGATCCTGAAAAATGAACGTGGCTCTGTTGAAGGCGCGGTGCGATATATCGAACTGCGTGCCGATATGGATCTACTAGTTAATTGTTGCGCTCGCAATGGCGAATATAAAGAGCTCATCCAAAGCCTTGATACCCGTACCGAGCTGGTTAAATGGCAAGTCAGTAAGTCAGTAGCGCGCGAAGATGACCAAGTTAAATTCTTCTCTGCAACCGCTGGTTTAAAGGTCTATTGGAGTGATCTCTGGAAAGAAATTGCTAACTTAGGAATCAAAATCTCATGTACTTCACACCGCGCGCATTGGCGCCATCAATATCTAGAAAGTCGTTCTGCTTCAATTTATTCTGGAACGAATGAAATTCAACGTAACATTGTGGCAGAGCGAGTGCTAGGACTTCCAAAGTGAGCAAAACTGTAGATCTTGAATTAAATGAAATTGGCGTTGAAGCTGCCGCCGGATTGCGCGAAATGTTAAAGAGCGCAATTAATGGCGCACCAGTTTCAATGTATTCAGTTGCTGAACCAATTACTTGGAAAGAATTTTCTGAGGGTGGTTGGGATGCGATTGGGATTTCCGAAGCCGACGGTGGCGCCGGAGCAACTCTCCGTGATTTAGTTGCTATTGGGCATGTATGGGGCCAATCAGTAATTCCTTCGCCATTGATTACAACAATCATGGCTAAGCGTTTCTCAGCTGCAGCTCGCGCATACGACGGGCCAGTTTCTTTTGCCGTTAAAACTCGTTCATCTGGCGACCTTGGCATAATTCCTTTTGGAAGTTATGGCGAAACCAAAGTACTCAAAAACTTAACTGGTGGCGCCGATTCATTAGTTTCAACTGCAGATTTAGAAGCACTTGCCGATGATTATGCCGATTCACTTCGGTTAGCCGAAGGAAAGTTGGATACTGAATTTACTAAAGCTGCTGCCGAAGAACTTGCGCTAGTTTGGGCTTCAGAAGCAGCCGGAGCAGCATTTGCGATGTTAAACAAAGCTGTTGAGTATGTAAAAACTCGTGAGCAATTCGGACAACCAATCGGTAAATTCCAAATCATTAAGCACTATTTAGCAGATGCTCAGATGTTGGTTGAGCTTGCCGAGACCGCGACCATGATGGGAGCGCTAGACGAAAAATTACGTAGAGATTCCGCAATTTACGCTTTCGATGCTTCAATCAAGGTAATTGAAACCGCTATTCAAGTTCACGGTGGCTTAGGCTTTACTTGGGAAATGGGAATTCACGTTTATCTACGTCACGCAACAGCGCTACGCGATCTGGCTCTTGAAATCCTGAACTAATGCCAAATTTCAAGCGCATCGAACTTCCAGAGTATGACCAACTGCCAAAGATCGAAGCTCTTGGAGTTGCCTACTCTTGGGATCTCTATGGCAAAAATGATGAGTATGGCACTCTAAATAATCTTGACGATGCGACAGTGTTGTCAGCATTGGCGCAAGCTAAAACTGGCGAACGCATTGGTTTAACTCTTCCGTTAGATGCGCTTCAGCCCCCGCTATATGGTCGTCAACCAGTCAAGCACACCTTGATTCTAGATAATCGCAATACTTGGGATGACAAGTTAGATGATTTTTATCCGCAGGCATCATCACAGTGGGATGGTTTTAGACATATTCGTTGTCGTGAATATGGTTTCTATGGCGGAGTTACTGAAGATCCAACTGAGATTGGCGATCGTTTAGGTATACAAAATTGGGCAAAGACCGGAATTACTGGACGAGGCGTTTTATTGGATGTCGAAAGATATCTATCCAGTGTTGAAGGCGATTATGACCCCTTCATCGAAAGATCAATAACGTCAGAATTATTGGAAAAAGTGGCAGCGGCCCAGAACGTTGTGATTAATCGTGGCGACATTCTCTGTATTCGATTCGGCTTTACCAAAAGATATTTGGAGCTACATGCCGACGAAAAACAGGCTTATTCAGAATTAGTGGGCTCTCCTACATATGCTGGTTTAGCAGCCGATGAATCAATGGCGCGCACGTTATGGAATTGGCATATCGCTGCCATCGCTTGCGATAACCCAGGCGCTGAAGTTGCACCCGGCGACGCCAAAGTTGGCAATTTGCACCGTCGAATACTGCCTGGCTTAGGTCTAGTTGTCGGTGAACTATTTAATTTCGAAGCGTTATCTGTCCGCTGCGCCGAGTTAAACCGTTGGGAATTTCTATTCACATCAGTGCCAACGAATATCACTGGCGGTGTAGGTTCACCGGCTAATGCGCTTGCCATTCTTTAAAATCTCTAACCAACAAATTAGCTAGGAGTTAATGGAAATGAAGAGATCAATCGTTCTTGCGACACCAGCTTTCTTGTCGGTACTCGATGTTGCCAAAGCTGCTGAAAACCGAAACTTTGATCGAATCTGGACAACTGAAAATCCAGGCCGTGATGCGTTGATCCGCGCCTTAACTATTGGTTTACATACCAAGCGCATTGGTGTCGCTACTGGAATTACCTACGCATTTACTCGCGCTCCTCTTGCAATGGCAGCTACTGCTTCAGACATTGCAGTTGCCACAAATAATCGTTTTGAAATTGGTATCGGAGTAGGCACCCAAGGAATGCGCAGTCGTTGGTATGGCATTGAAGATTTCGATCACCCAGCAAGTCGCCTCGAAGAATATGTTCAGGTTATGCGAACAGCTTGGGAAGCCGAAAAGAAGTTTAAGCACGAAGGAACTTATTTCAAAGGTAACTATCCAGATCTAGATGGCGCTCGCACACCAGTGCCAATCTGGGGTTCAGGCGTAAATGAAATTATGTTAAAACTTTCGGCTCGTTCTTGCGATGGTGTAGCAACTCATCCGCTCGTTGCTAATCTAAATTATTTAGACAAAGTAGCGCTACCGGCCATGAATGAAGGAAAAGCAGCACATAATCGTGGCCTACAAATAGCCGTTTGGCGGATTACCTCAATTGATAAAGATGGCGATGTGGCGCGCGATCGTGCGAGGAAAAATTTAGCTTTCTATTTCTCGACTCCAAGTTATGCCGCTGCCGCCAATGAATCCGGTTGGGGCGAAGTGGCTGAGCAAGTTAAGGCAACTTTCCTTGAAAAAGGCGCTGACTGGGAGACCATCAGTCAGTTAATTCCGGTTGAGATGGTCAATGACTTTGCCATCGCCGGAACTCCTGCGGAAGTGCAGGAGCAATACAGCAAATTAGAAATTGAATACGCAAATCGTGGTGTAACTGAAATTGTTTTCCAGACCGTTGGCTCAGGTGATAACGAAGAAGAAACAATCAGCAATCTAAACAACATCGTAGAAACTTTCGGAAGGTAATCAAATGGCTAAAATCGCAGTAATCGGTGGCGGCCGCATGGGCTCTGGAATCGCGCATGCTTACTTGCTCGCAGGCAATGAAGTTTTCTTAGTTGAGGCAAATAATGATGCCTCTATTGCAGCACGCGATCGCATCAAAAAATTAATTCAAAGCTCGATTGATCGTGGCGCAGAAGTTCTATTAGCCGAAGTTTCTAAGCGTTTAACTTTTTTAACAAGCATTGAAGAATTGCCTAGTTGCCGCATCGCAATCGAAGCAGTTCCTGAAATTCCTAGTTTGAAGAATGATGTCCTGAGCAGATTAGATGCAGTTCTAAGTAAAGATGCCATCATTGCATCTAACACCAGCAGTATTTCAATTAATGAATTAGCAAAGTCGCTTAAGTTTCCAGAGCGTTTTGTCGGCATGCATTTCTTTAATCCGGTTCCAGCTAGCCAATTAGTAGAAATAGTTTTTGGTACTAAAACTAAAAATTCCACAACTGAAATTGCCCGCGAATCAGTAGTTGGCATCAATAAGACGCCAATCATTGTGGGCGATAGTCCAGGTTTTGCGACCAGCAGATTAGGTTTAGTAATCGGCCTCGAGGCAATCCGCATGGTTGAAGAAGGCGTTGCTTCAGCTGAAGATATCGATAAAGGCATGGTTCTTGGCTATAAATACCCGATTGGGCCCCTGAAATTAACAGACATGGTCGGCCTTGATGTGCGGTTAGCAATTGCCGAATATTTACATAGCCAACTAGGTGATCGTTTCGAACCACCAGCGCTATTGCGCAAAATGGTGGCCGAGGGCAAACTGGGACAAAAGAGCGGTGAGGGTTTTTATAAATGGGAGAAGTAACTCCAGCTGAACCATGGCGCGAGATTGCTGCGCGTTTAAGTAATTGGGGACGATGGGGTGCAGCTGATGAAAAAGGAACACTTAATTTCATTACACCATCAGTAATCGCACATGCTGCGACTCTGGCTCGCACTGGAAAAGTTTTTGCAATGGCAATTCCGTTCGACGAGACCGGGCCACAAGATGGCAAAATTAGAACAAACCCAATGCGCTTTATGCGCGAGACTGGTCATAACGATCAAGGCTACAAAGGAGTTTTTCGCTACGCTGACGATGTAGTTTTCATGGCTCTGCAATCTGCATCGCAATGGGATGCTCTTGCCCATGTTCATTACGACGGAAAGCTTTTCAATGGTTTCTCAATTGATACAATCGATGAAAAAGGCGCCCAACATGGTGCGATAACTAATTTAAATCCAGGCGTCGTCTCGCGTGGCGTATTAATTGATGTCGCAGGTTATAAAAAAGTTGATTGGCTAGAAAAAGGTTATGCGATTTCACCAGAAGAACTAGAAGAAGTGATCGCTCATCAAAAAGTTGAAATCAAAAGTGGCGACGTATTATTAATCCGCACTGGTTGGCGTAATCGCTACACCCATGATTTAGATAAAGCCGCCTTTAAAGCCGGCGAACCGGGTCTAGCTATCCGCACCCTTGATTGGCTGGCCAAGAACGAGATTGCCGCCGTTGGCAGCGATAATTATGCAGTTGAGGTAGTTCCGCCAGAGTATTCTGATCAAGATTTGCCATTTCACTTAATCGCTATTCGCGACATGGGTATGCCCTTAGCCGAGATCCTAGATTTTGAAAGCCTGGCTAAGGATTGCGCTACTGATGGGGTTTACGAGTTTCTCTTTGTTGGCGCTCCGCTGCCTTTTACCCGCGGAGTTGGCTCACCGGTCAACCCGATAGCGATCAAATAGGCCACTGATACCCAATAGTGAATTAAGACATTTCGGACATCTTCCAAATACCTAAAACCGCGCTTTATAACGGATTTAGGCTCAAATTCGTTATCTGAAAGTGATTGACATCTGCCAAATTCAAACTACCGTTCGTATGGTAAGTGTCTAGTCGCTTAATTGATGGCGAAGCACGAGCAGGCTCTCAATTGGAGATCCGAGTGAGTAATTCTTGGAAAGGAATTGCGTAATGAAAAAACTAACGCGTGGAATTGCAGTTCTAGCTGCAACTGCACTTCTCATCGGAGGAAGTGCGACTTCGTATTCAGCTGATTTGCCATTGGCAAAATCTGGCGATAGATGCTCAACTATTGGCGGTCTAGCCAAGAACGCACAAGGTGGAGTTTTGGAATGCTCGAAGGTAACTTCGATATCAAATATTTATAAATTGAAGACTGCTTCAGGACCTCGCTTAAAGATCGGCGTAGTTGTTCCACAAAGTGGCGTTCAGTCACCTGAAGGTAACGAAGTTCGTCGTGGTTACGAAATGGCACTTGCTGACTTCGGTGGAAGCGCTGGCGGACGTAAGATTGAACTTATCTACGGTGACGCCATGACAACACCAGTTGCCACTTCTGAAACAATTCGTCTTATCACACAGAAGAAAGTTGATATGTTCGTTGGAACTTATTCAACTGGTATCTCACTAGGTGTTCGTGATGCTGCTGCCCGTTACAGCAAAACTTTCGTTGAGACTCACGCAATCACGGATTCTCTAACTACAGCTGGAGCTACAAACTACTTCCGCGTTGGACCTCGCGCTGTTGACTTCGCTAAGGCTTCTGCTGAATTCCTAGCGTCAGACCTAGTTAAGAAAACTGGTAAGAAAGTATTCTTAGAGCATGAAAATGGTCTATATGGAACTTCCGTTGTTGACACTCAAGCCAAGCTTCTTACAGATGCTGGCATGACTGTTGGTCGTGGAAAGCACAGCTACTCAGCAACAGATGTAACAGATTCAGTTCTAGCCGCAAAAGCATTCAACCCAGACATTTGGATGATCACAAGCTACCTTGCTGCTAATACTCTATTCTTAAAGACAGCTGATGCTCTTAACTTCCACCCTAAGGCAATTGTTCTCGTGGGTGCTGGCGATGCTAAGTCACTCTTCGATGCAGTTGGCGCAAAGGTTGCTACTGGCGTAATGGTCTTGGCTTACACAACACCGTTGATTAATCCAACCTTCGCTCCTGGTATTGGAAAGTTCTGGGCTGCTTACGAAGCTAAGTTCAAGACAAAGCCGCTAGGTACTGTTGCGAGCACTGGTTACACCGGCATGATCGCAGCACTTCGTATGATCGATGCTGCTGAAGGCAAAGTTGACCCAGTTAGCTTTGGCGCCGCAGCAAAGACGATCACAATTCCACTAGGTGGCCAGCCAAATGGCTTCGGCATCAAGATGGATGCTGATCGTCAGAACACAGCAATTCGTTTAGTTGCTGTTCAATGGCGTGCTGACGGAACTGTTCCAGCAGTTTGGCCAGATGCAGCTCAGCTGCCTGGCGAAGCTGTTAAGTTGGCAGGTTAAATAAATAAAAGTAGTTACGCCTTAACTGGCTAACTCCGAGGGATATTGGCTCCTTGGGCATCGTTGCCCAAGGAGCCAATTCTTCGATTTTGACTCTATAAAAATCTTCAACTTTAGGTAATGATTATGTTTTACAAATCAAGAGCTAAAATTTAGAGAAATAGGAATAAATGGATCTCGCAATTGTCTTAAGTTCGGGATTGCTAATAGGTGGAATTTACGCCTTCATTGCTATCGGCTTGAATTTAATTTTCGGTGTTGTTCGCGTTGCTAACTTTGCCCAAGGTGAATTTGTAATGCTAGGTATGTTTGTCACATATTTACTGCAGACCAATTTCAATATTGATCCATATATTTCGGCCTGGCTAATAATCGCGCCACTTGGATTTATTTTGGGAGCATTGGTTTATATCCTGGTGATTCGTCGCCTTCTTGATGATCACTATATGCAGATGTTCGCTACCTTCGGGCTAATCTTTGTATTCCAGAATTTAGTTCTTTCACTCTCACGCGGTGAGGCCAAACAGACTAAATCAGTTGTAGCCGGCAAGACCATTAATGCATTTGGCGTAGATGTCAGTATTCCAAGATTGATAATCCTGTTATCCGCTGTCGCCGTGGCTTTGTTGCTCATACAGTTCTTGAATCGCACGATCATCGGCACCGCAATGCGCGCAGTAGCCCAAGATCAGAAGACTTCTACGCTAATGGGCATTAATGCGAATCAAATTTATATCCTAACTTTCGGCATCTCGATCGCTCTTGCCGCTATGGCTGGTGCGTTGCTAACCCCAAGTTATGCGGCCACAACCGAAATTGGTTTTGGCTTCATCTTGCCCGCTTTCGCAGTTGTAGTGCTCGGCGGTCTGGGCAGCGTTAAAGGTTCTTTAGTTGGTGGAGTTTTAATTGGCGTAATTGAAGGTTTAGCTGGTTATCTCTTGGATCCACAGCTTAAGCAGGCAATTTGGTTCACATTGTTCTTGATTGTTCTAGTGATTCGCCCTAATGGCTTATTTGGTAAATCCGTGAAGGGTGGAATGCTCGCATGACTCTGGATATTGAAACAACGTCACAAAAAACCACACTCAAGTCACCGCTTAAATCTTGGGGCGGCTTCGTAATTGGAATGGTAATTCTGTTAGTTTTCGCAAGAATGGTGTCAACTGATGGTTACTACAATTCACTAGTAAATGCAGGTTTTCTATTTGGCGGACTAGCTGTCGCTTGGAATATTTTGGGCGGATACTGTGGTCAATTCTCTTTTGGTCATGCGGTTTTTGTAGGTGTTGGCGCATACAGCGTGGCACTAACTAAGACAGATCATAACTGGGGAACAATTCCAGGAATCATTCTTGGCATCATGATTTCAATTGCTGTTGCTATGGCAATTTCCTGGCCACTATTTAGATTGCGCGGCTCTTTCTTCGCAATTGGAACGTTAGCTTTCTCTGAAGTAGCGCTTTCATTGGCGCTTTACTTCACATGGACTCATGGTGCTTTAGGAGTTCAAATCCCTTTCGATCGCTTGCCAATTGTTGATCAAAAAGTTTGGTTACTTGTCTTTTTTGCGTACTTAGTTTTCTGTATGGGAACTTCGTTATTCCTAATTCGCGGTCGCCTTGGTTATTACATGATCTCTGTGCGCGATGACGAAGCAACTGCCGCTGCATCAGGCATTAATCCTTTAACCATTAAAACGATCGCATTCGCAATTAGCGCAGCACTAACTTCACTTGGTGGTTCCCTTTATGTTCTTTACTTAGGAAACTTAGATCCACGAGCATTCCTGAGTACCTTAGAAATTGGCGCATTTATTCCGTTGTTAGCGCTAATTGGCGGGCTGGGAACCTTGTTCGGCCCGTTCTTAGGTGCTCTCTTCTTAGAGCCTGGTCAGACTTACCTGCGCGGTCAGTTCGCTGGTTCGCTAGCCGGTATCTCACAAGGCACTGTCGGAATCATTCTGATTTTGGCAGCACTTTATTTCCGACAAGGATTCTGGGGCGCGCTAAAGCAATTCGGTAAATGGGTACAAAGAATTGCGAAAGGGGCAAAAAAATGAGCACTTCTCCCCTATTAGAAGTTTCTAACGTTACAAAACAATTCGGTGGCCTTGCTGCCGTTGGTGGCGTTTCCTTAAAAGTTCGTCAAGGCGAAATCATGGGAATTATTGGTCCAAATGGAGCCGGTAAAACAACGCTATTTAATTTAATTTCCGGCCACTTAGATGTTACCGCCGGAAGCGTTTCGGTAAATGGAAAAGATGTAACTAACGCTGGGCCGGCTTCTCGAGCGAACAATGGTCTCGGCAGAACTTTCCAGATCGTTCGTCCAATTCCTTCCTTAACTGTCCTGGAAAATGTAATGGTTGGAGCATTTGCTTCACACCGCGATCGCAGACGTGCCGAAAAGCATGCTTGGGAAACTTTAGAGCGAGTCGAGCTAACTCACCGCGCCTTAGTTTCGGCTAAGTCACTTACTTTGGCTGACCGTAAACGACTTGAGGTTGCTCGCGCAGTTGCCGGGAAAACCGAACTACTTATGCTTGATGAAGTAATGGCTGGTCTTAATCCAACTGAGGCCGATCGCGCCATTGAAATGATTAAGCGCTTGCGTAATGAAGGCCTATCGGTTCTCTTTATTGAACATAATCTGAAAGTGGTTCGAGCCTTGGCTGATCATGTTTTGGTAATTGATTACGGTTTGCCAATTGCTGAAGGAACTCCGACCGAAGTTTTGGCTAATCAAAAAGTAATCGAAGCTTATTTAGGTACAAAGAAGGCGGAAAAATGAGCGAAGTAATCCTTGAGATAAATAACCTGACTTCGGGATATGGTGATCTGCCGGTTCTTCACGAGGTCTCACTGAGCGTCAATAAGGGTGAGATTTACTCGATTCTAGGAGCCAATGGCGCCGGAAAGAGCACTCTTCTAAATACCTTAGCCGGAACAGTTAAGGCAACTTCGGGAGCCATTAACTTTAATGGAGTCGACTTAGCGAAAATTAAACCTCATAAAATTGCTGAAAATGGTCTGGTCTTAGTTCCGGAAGGCCGCAAACTTTTTCCAGATTGCTCAGTTGAGGACAACTTAAAACTTGGTGCCTATCATTCGGCGGCGCGCAAAGTAGCGAAAGAAACAATCGAAGAAATGTATGAGATGTTTCCGCGACTAGCAGAGCGCAAAGACCAACTAGCTGGATCATTATCTGGTGGCGAGCAGCAGATGTGCGCAATCGCCCGTGGCTTAATGGCGCAACCTAAAATATTAATGTTGGATGAACCGTCACTTGGTTTAGCGCCAATTGTAGTTAGCCAATTATTTGAGTTAATTGCCGGATTACCTGCACGCGGCTTAACCGTTCTGTTAGTTGAACAGAATGTGGCTGAAGCACTTGCACTATCTGCTCGTGCCAGCGTTCTTGAACAAGGTCGCTTCACTTTAACTGGTAGCGCTAAAGATCTTCTAAATAATCCTACGCTTCAAGAAGCATACCTAGGTGTTGCGTAATGACTAAAGAGCCAATCACGCTTCGTCCCTTACCTGCTTGGTCACGCCGCAAAAACATTCTCAATTTAACTTTAGCCAAAGATCGCAAGATCCTTACGCCACTTGATGATCGATCTCTGATCCAGGAAACCCTGCACCGCTATTGCTGGGGTTTTGATGAACGTAATTTGGAAATGCTTGATGAAGTTTTCGATATTGATGCGCAATGGGAAGCCATTGTTATGGGTGAGAGCACCGTTGGCCCATTCGTGGGTAAAGAACAAGTTTTAGAGTGGTTGGCACGATTCTGGAATTATCAAAAAGATCAACGCCGTCACATGATCATGAACTTTATTGTTGAAGAAATTACCGAAGACTCCGCAACTGCCCTGGCATACCTGCTTTTAAGCGGTTCTAGCCGTTCTAAGAGCGCCGTTGAAATCACCGGTTGGTACAAAATGGGCTATAAAAAGCGCGATGGCGTGTGGCGAATTCATCGACTGTACGCAGGATTTGATGCGCCATTCTGGAAAATGGATATTTCGGAAATGTCGCCAGAGCTAATTCAGTTATTCGGTGTAACTAAACACATCCCGTCAGAGCCGAATTACCCGTAACTTAATCACCAGCAATCTGGCGAATTAGCGCTTCTTGTCTAACTGAAACAGCTAATGTGCCATCGGCAGTAAATAGTTTGCCGCTTGCAATTGATCGTGACCCTGAATAGCTGGCTGCCTCTTGCTCAAATAGCAACCATTCGTCGGCGCGGAATGGGCGATGAAAATGCATCGTGTGATCTAGTGAAGCACCCAGTTGTTTTGATTGTGGATTTCGAAGTGGCAAATGAGCGGTACGAGTTAGCGTTAAATCTGTAATGTAGGCCAAAGCGCAGGCATGAAGCATCGGGTCATCAGGCAATCGTTCATTGGCTTTAAACCAAGTTAACTGATGTGGCTCTGACGGCTCTGGCGAGATCATGGAATTATCTGGCCAGCGAAAATCGATTGGTTCGCGAACTCGTGAATTGGTTCCGGCTGGGGTGTATTGGATTAATTCACATTCAGCGGCCGAGATAACCGAAGGCATCTCGTCTTGATAACTTTGACTCTCTTCCTGAATATGGAAAGAAGAAGTCGAGGTCAGAATTAAACTCTGGCCATTTGCGCCATCTTGATAAGCATCTACTCGATAGGTACTTAGAGATTTGCCGTTACGTAATTCAGTAACTTCATACCTAACTTTAAGTTCTGGGTTACCAGGGCGAAGAAATAAACAAGAAAATGAATGAATGCCTCGTTTTTCTGGGACCACCAAGGTTGCCGAACGCATCGCTTGGGCGGCAACTTGGCCTCCAAAAATCCGACCATGCGCACCTGTAAGACAGGTGCCTTCGAAACTATTTTCGGATTGCTGGGCAACCTCAAGTAGCTCTGCCAGTACTAATTTTTCCATTATGACCCGGCTCTCATTTTGTGAATTATATGCCTAGAAACCCTTCCCTACCTACCGTTTGGCATGGTACTTTTCCGCCATGATGAACGATGATTTAGAGCGTGTAGCCATAGTAGCAAGTGCCCAAACCCAACTTCGCAGCGCGTGGGGATCCATGCAGCATGTCGATCTTATTGGAGCAACCGTTAACGACCTCCTTAATGGAAGTGGTTTTAGAATCGAAGATATCGATGTAGTTATCGACTGCGGAAGCGATGTATTAGATGGTCGTTCGATCTCTAATTGCGGCTTCCTCGGCGCAATGGGCGCGCACCATAAAGAAGAATCCCGTGTTGAAGAAGATGGCATCTTCGGAGCAATCTATGGCGCTAACAAAGTAAGTGGCGGATCAGCAGATGTAGCCCTTGTGCTTGCCTACTCAAAACCTTCAGAGTCAAGTGTTGCGGGCTATTACTCAACTTTATCTGAACCGTTCTATCAACGCCCACTTGGTCTTGATCACATAAGCGCTGCTGGTTTGCTCGCAAATCAATATCTAACTTATTCGGGTGCTACTGAAGAAGATCTAATTACTATCGCATTTGAATCTTGGCGTAAAGCAAGTCATAACAAAGATGTTCAGATGTTAGCCGCACCTTCACGTGATGACATCGCTCGTGCAGTTCGAGTTGCGGACCCACTAACTGCGCCACAGATTTCCCGCAACGTCGACGGTGCTGTCGCAATTCTGATTGCTAAGGAAAACGTTGCTCGCAAACTTTCAAATAAGCCAGTCTGGATTACTGGAATTGGTTCAGCAATTGATAGTCACTATTTGACTGAACGCGTTCCTGGAAAAATGAAGGCAGCTGAGACCGCAACTAAGTTTGCGTTAAAGAGCGCTGGCATCACTGATATCAAGCAATTCAAACTAGCTGAAGTAGCAGCGACTTCTTCTGCTAATGAAGCAATGGTCGTTGAAGCAATGGGCTTTGCTGAATTTGGTAAAGCAATCAACTGCTATGGCGATAATTCAGCAGTTTCAATTAACCCATCAGGTGGTGCTATTCCGGCAGATCCAATTATGGCTACTGGTTTAGTGCGTCTGCATGAAGCCTATAAGCAACTAAGTGGTGGCTATGGTGAAGTTAAGTTTGATAAAGCAATTGCGCACGGCGCAGGCGGTCTAGGCATGCAGAATCACTGCGTCATTACATTGGAGGCATAAGCCATGAGAAATGTTGCAATTCTTGGTACCGGGCAAACTAATCACGCTCGTCGCCGCACCGATGTTTCTACTATCGGACTTTCTCGTGAAGCTGTATTGCGCGCGCTAGAAGATGCAGATTTAACTATGGATGATATCGATAGCGTTGTCGTATGTTCTGGCCCAGTTCTCTTTGCGGCAGTTAATCAACCTGAAAAATGGTTAGCTGACGCAATCGGTGCACGAAATAAGCCAGTTGTTCGAGTTACTAGTGGTGGTGGAACTGGATTGGCCGGTGCCCTAGCTGCAGTAAATCAAGTGCGTGCTGGTCATGCTAATCGCGTACTGGTAATCGCATACGACAAACTTTCTGAAGGTGCTCTGCAGTATTCCATTTCAACTTTGTATGACCCATTCTGGGGTCGCGAGTTTGCAGTCGGAATCATGGGCTTCTCAGCTGCGTATTGGAAATCCCGTATGGATCTACTTGGACACTCAGAAGAAGCTGCTGCAATGGTTTCAGTTAAGAACCATAAAAATGCACTTCTTAATCCATATGCTCACGTGAAGAAAGAAATCACCGTTGAGGATGTTTTGAATTCCAAGCCTCTCTGCTGGCCAATTAAATTGCTAGATGTACCACCTATTTCAGATGGTGCCTGCGCAATTATTTTAGGTAGCGAAGATGCGGCTAAGAAATCTGAAAATCCCGCCTGGATTCGCGGAATGGCGTATTACTGTGAAGCTGAAAATGCGGCTTACCGCTCAATGATTCAATCTGAACCATTAACAATCGCGGCAGCTAAGGTTTATCGCCAAGCTGGCATCACTAATCCACGTCGTCAGGTAGATGTTGTAGAAGTACAAGAGCCATATACCTGTTTCGAACTTAGCTACTACGAAGGTTTAGGTCTATGTGAATCAGGTGGTGCTGCCGAACTTATGGCATCTGGGGCAACTCAAATCGATGGTGATATTCCAGTTAATCCATCTGGTGGCTGCATGGGAGCTAATCCAATTGGTGCCACTGCGCTGATTCGTCTAGCTGAAGTCGCCCAGCAAGTACGTGGAAAAGCTGGCGCATATCAAATTGATGGTGCCAAAGTTGGTCTCGCTCAAGCCGGTGGTGGCTGGGCAAACCTGCGCGGAGTTGCTGTTGTGTCGAGCGAGAAAGGGTAATTAATATGAACAATACATTTACTTCCGGAATAGATGATGACGCGGTACTTGATGCCCAAATTAATCTTCCTTACACGCTAACAACTGGCAAGGCTGCTGGCACGTTTTTGGTAGCTCTTGATCAGAAAATTATCCTGGGTACAACTTGCGAGAAATGTCAGAAAGTAATTGTTCCGGCAACAGACTATTGCGGTGCTTGTGGTGGCCAGAATGTTGGTTTCCTAGAGATGCCACATACCGGAGCAATCACCGCAGTTACTAAGGTTGAAGATAAAGTATTTATCTTTGTTCGCTTAGATGGTGCTGATATTGATTTGCTTCACCTATTCAATGGTGACCTAAGTGCGGCCAAAGTTGGCGCTCGAGTCACTGCAAAGTGGCCAGAGAGTGTTGAAGTTGCTAGTCGCATTACTTCACTAGCCGGTTTCGAATTAGCTAAAGATTCAGCGGTTGGTTCAAGCAAGCCATTTACTGGCACTATCGAGCCTATTTCTGAAATGCCTTATAAGTTGTCCCTAAATTACAAGCACTCATATGGCCCTCACTATGGTCGTATGTTTGACGAGCTAGCAACAAATCAACGAATAATTGGTTCACGTTGTTCGGCTTGCCATAACGTATTGGTTCCGCCGCGCGAGTACTGCGATGTTTGCTTTGCCCAGACTGATCTCTATAAAGATGTATCAGACGCGGGAAAGCTACAAGCATTTTCAATCATTAATCTCGAGTTCGTTGGCCAAACACGCACTCCCCCATACGTATATGGCGAAGTTGTGCTTGACGGATCTGCGACTCGCTTGATTCATAACATCGGTGGCTTTGATATAACGAAAGCAAAGGAAATCTTGACTATCGGCATGCAGGTAAAAGCTGTCTGGCGCCCGAAAGATCAATGCAAGGGTACGCTTGATGACATTGAATACTTCCAGCCAATCTTTGACTAACTCCGACTAACTAGCGAATTCGAAAGAAGCAGCAATGAGCAATGTGGAATTTCAGGATCTGACCCTTGCTGTCAATAATGGCGTGGCTACGATTTCCTTAAATCGGGTAGACGCTATGAACTCATTGAATATGAGTTTAAAGGGTGAGCTCACTCGGGCAATCGCTCAGGTTGCCCATGATCCGCAAGTTCGTGCAGTGCTTTTAACCGGAAACGGTAAGGCATTCTCAGCCGGTGGCGATATCGGCGAAATGGCGCTAAACACTTCGATGACAGTCAGTCGCGAACGGCTACAGAAGTTATTAGCCGACATCTTCATTCCGTTACATGAGTTGGAAAAGCCAACTATCGCAGCTGTTAATGGGCACGCCCATGGCGCTGGTTTAAGTTTGGCTTTGGCTTGCGACATCATCGTGGCATCTGATGCCGCAGTCTTCTCCTGTGCATTCTCCAAGATCGGCTTGTTGCCGGATTGTGGTTCGATGTATTTCTTGCCACGCCTAATCGGTATGAACTTAGCGAAAGAATTGATTTTCTCGGGTCGTAGATTCTCGGCTACCGAAGCAAAAGATATGGGAATCGTTAACCATGTTTACGCAGCAGATCAATTGCTAATCGAAGCTAACAAACTGGCCGAAGAGTTCGCTAGTGGCCCAACTAAAGCCTTTGGCCTAGCTAAGAAGATAATTAATCGCTCGCTCGAATCTACTTTGGCGCAAATCGCTGAACTTGAGTCATATGGTCAAGCTACTTTGTATACAACTGAAGACCATAAGAGTGCCAAGGAAGCTTTTGCGAATAAGAGTTCACCTGTTTATCTAGGTCGCTAAATGCACAGTTGGGGACTTATTGGTAGCGGTCGAGTAAGTGAACAAATGGCTGCTGCTATCAATAAGAGTAGCAATGCTAATTTGGTCGCGATTTTTAGCCCAACTCAAGTTAATCGCGAGAAATTCGCTGCTAAATTTGAAGTTCCTAAGACTTTCGAATCAATCGAAGATTTATTGGCTGACCCAGAGATTGAAATCGTCTACATCGCTAGCCCGAATAACATGCACGAGGAACATGTGCGTTTGGCTGCGGCCGCTGGAAAGCAAATTCTCTGCGAAAAGCCATTAGCGAATGATTTGGCAGCTGCTGAACGAATGATCGCTTATGCCGAGAGTGCTGGAATTAAATTTGGGGTCGGTTTTCAATATCGGCAACACCCAGCGCATCAGAAAATCAAGTCATTAGTTAGCAATGGTGAACTTGGCGAAATTGTCTTCGCTGATTCAGCCGTGCACTTGCCACCAATGCCCTATCCGGCTTGGTACTCCGATCAAGATATTGCCGGTGGTGGCGTGCTTCCAATGACTGGCGTGCATCGCTTAGATCTTCTGCGATACGTACTAAGCGCAGAAGTTACTGAGGTAAGCGCTTTTGTCGAAAAGCGAGACCAATCATTGCCCTTTGAAGATACCGTAACTGCGATGCTCAAATTCGACAGTGGCGCATCAGCAACTGTGCGATTTTCCATGAATGCCAGTTCTAGTGGCGAAGGCATCAGCGTTAATGGCCGAACAGGTTGGGCAGTTGCTAAAGACACCACAAGTCAATGGTGGAGCAAAAAACCAAGTTCAATTGAGTTTCAAAGCTCGACTGAAACTCATAGCCACACCTATTCCGAACCTGATCTTTATCAGTTACAAGTTGAAGATTTCAATAATTGGGTCGCGGGTAAATCTGAATTTGCTTGCCAAGCGATCGATGGCCTAAAGGCTATTGAAGTCACGTTAGCGATCCGCGAATCAAGTTTAAGGAATCAACCAGTTAAGATTGCCACTACTAAGCAGGAGGAAAAATGAGTACTGAAGCCGTTGTTCAAATTGAGATCGTAAATTCAATTGCCATCCTAAAATTGAATCGTCCCGAAAAGTTAAACGCTATGAATGGTGCTCAAGCATTGGCACTCGGCAACGCACTTGAGTCAGCAAACACTAACCCTGCGATCAACGTCATCATCATTACTGGAAATGGCCGGGCATTTTGTGCGGGTGCTGATCTAAAGGCAGTTTCTGAAAAGGAACCTCTCTACTCAACTGAAAATCCAGAATGGGGATTTGGTGGAGTAGCTCGACATTGGGTTTCCAAGCCAGTAATTGCTGCGGTAAATGGCATCGCATACGGTGGTGGATTCGAAGTTGCACTATCTTGCGACATAATCATCGCCGACCCAGAAGCTAAATTTGCTTTGCCTGAAGTAACACGTGGCTTAGTCGCAGTTGCTGGCGGAATCATTCGCACCCCACATCGTTTGCCATTCTCAATTGCTGCCGAGCTTGCTTACACAGGGCTTCCGATCACAGCTATTCGTGCGCAGAGCCTGGGCTTGGTAAACCATATTTCTGAGCCTGGCGAATCGCTTGCTAAGGCCCTCGAGATCGCAAATGTAATTGCTGCCAATGCCCCATTAGCTGTTGAGGCTACTAAGGAATTACTACATAAGGGCCATCCGGAAAGTGATTTATGGAAATCTGCTGGTTGGAAAGCGAGTGAAGATGTTCGCACAAATCTATTCTCAACAAATGACGCCAAAGAAGGCGCACTAGCTTTCGTCGAAAAACGTAAACCAATTTGGAAGCGTAACTAACTGAAAGGTTTACCTTAAATGACCGAAGCTAACCAAGATTTATTAGTCGAGTTTGATGGTTCAATTACCTGGATCACGCTAAATCGACCAACAAAGTTAAATGCGCTAACCCATGGGATGTTCGAAACCCTACGAGCCACTTTAGAAAGTGAAGCAACATCTGCATCTAAGGTAATAATCATTAAAGGAGCCGGCGGAAATTTCTCAGCTGGACATGATCTAAGTAGTGATTCGGTCGAAGTGAATGAACCTGGCGATTCACTTGATGATTTAAATCGTCAACGTTATTACTTAAGTACTTTCTTTCAAATCTTTGATCATCCCAAGCCAATTATTGCCGCTGTAGATGGTTACTGCATTGCAGGTGCTACTCAAATATTGCCGTTCTGTGATTTCATCGTAACTTCAGAAACCGCTGCTATTTCGGGTTCGCCAATGATTCCACTCGGAGGGGGCTTTATCACTCCCCTATTGGCTTACAAGATTGGTATTAGCCGAGCTAAGTTGCTCTCCTTCATTCCAGGTAAGAGCATTACTGGCAAAGAGGCAGTTGAGTGGGGCCTAGCTGTTCAGTCAGTTCCATCGGCAGACCTGATAGATACCGTTAGATCACTTGCACTTGAGATCTCTCGCACCCCTACCAGTGTTCTAAGTCTTAAGAAGATGGCGATTAACCGCACACTTGTAGCGCAGGGATTCCGTGATTATGCCTACGCTGGCGCTGAAACAGATGTGGTTATCCACGGCATTAAAGAAGTTAATGAGTATAAAAATTTAATCGCTAAAGATGGCTTGAAAACCACGATGGCACGCTTTAAAGCTGGCGAAATTTAAACTTCAATCACCATAGCAATACCTTGGCCAACGCCAATACAGGCTGCTGCTACACCAATTCCGCCACCTCTAGCTTTTAGTGCTCGCGCTAAGTCAGCGATGATGCGCGAACCTGATGCGCCAATTGGGTGCCCAATGGCAATTGCGCCACCATTTGGATTTACTTTTGCGTGATCTATTTCTGGAAGTTCGTGAAGCACCGATAAAACCATTGCAGCAAAAGCTTCATTTATTTCAAATATTGCGACATCGCTGAAAGTCTTTCCGGCTCGTTCTAGCGCCTTACGAATTGCTGGCACTGGCGCAACTGTAAATTCATTTGGTGCTAGCGCAGCAACTGCTGAACTCAGAATATAACCAACTGGTTCAAGTCCAAGTTCTTTTGCTTTAGCTTCAGTAGTAATCAGGGTTGCGACCGCGCCATCATTAAGCGGTGATGAGTTTCCAGCAGTTACTGGACCAGTCTTGGAAAATGCCGATGGCAGAGTTGCTAGTTTTTCAATTGAACTATCTGGCCGAATGCATTCATCTTTACTTACGCCATTGACTTCAAAAACGTAATCGTTTACACCTTTTTGCCAAGCAGTATCTGCCAACTGATGGGATCTAACTGCCCATTCATCTTGCGCAGCACGCGAGATGCTATATCGCTCGCCAACTTTTTCAGCGCTCTCGCCCAATGAAGCTGTCCATTCAACTGGCATCTGTGAATTAATCATGCGCCAGCCAACAGTTGTTTGCTGCAGTGAAAGTTTCGGATCAAGTGGAGTATCTGATTTTGGCAATACCCAAGGCGCACGGCTCATACTTTCAACGCCGCCGGCAATGACGATTTCGGCATCACCTGAGTTAATTAGTCGTGCCGCTTGCGCAATAGCTTCTGCTCCAGAACCACATAAGCGATTTACTGAAACTGCCGGAACTGTTACTGGAATCTTTGCCAGCAGCGCACTCATGCGCGCAACATTGCGATTATCTTCACCTGAACCATTGCTATTTCCGGCAATTACTTCATCAATTGTTGCTGGATCAAGATTTGGGACTTTGCCTAGCAAGTCTTGGAAAGTCAGACTCAGCAAGTCATCGGGGCGAACCGACGAGAGCCCCCCGCGATACTTTCCAAATGGAGTGCGTGAAGCAGCGGCAATTACGGTGCGATTAGTGGCCATGGCGCAATAGTAATCGAAAATCTAACACTTGGAAGGTTTTTAGGTAGTACTAAAAGCCGGTAACTAAACCTGTCCAGGTTTTACTGGTCGGGGCTCTGGTATCAGTCCCACTGAAGCTCCAGGTAATTGAGCAAGTTCCATTTGAAAGACCCTGCAAAACAGTTTTGTTCTTGATTCCGCCAGTTAAATCAGCAAGTTCGTTTGAAACAACTTTACAAACTGTTGGAGTATTTGAAACAGCTGTCAAAAGGTGACCCAAACTTGTTAATCCCCAGTTCAGTTTGCTATCGACATGTAGAACTGTTTCAAAGAAATTATAAAGAGTTGAATTAGAAAGTGATGTGGCGCCAGTTACCCCAATGACCATTGGCTGTTGAACCGGATTCGGTGTTGGTGAAGTAATTGAAATCGCAGCCACATTTATCCAGCCACTTGTTTTCTTCCACTCATCTGTAGCTCTGGCTTCGATTTGATAGGTACCAGATGGCCAGTTACAAGGAATTACATAATCATTACCGTATACGCCATCTAGCTTTGTGCCAGATTTCTTGTATGAAGAATTGGTAGCTCTAACCTGACCCCACGGATCAACAAAGCGATATTCGACGCTTGCTAATCCAGTGTCATCTCTTGCAGCTACATCTACACCAGCAAATGTTTTACAAACTTCAACGGTTGAAACCAAAGGAGTACCTGAAAGTACTACTGGAATTGCCGTGTCGACGATAATTGGCGCTGTTACCGTAAAATTGCCAACTTTTGTCCATAGTGACAAGTTTCCAGAAGTATCTTTTCCTTGTGCTTCAACGGTATAAATCCCATAAACAGAATTACAAGGAACGACCCAGTCATTCGACCAATTGCCGCTCAGCTGGCTTCCATCAATCCGGTATGCGCCATAAATAGTTACTTGCGTATTACTTGGATTCAAAATTCTGAACTGCATGCTAATCGCGCCGACATTGTCGGTGATTAGGGCTCGTACCGTCGAGAGAGTCTTGCAGACTTCTATCGTCGACGGTGAAACAACACCACTCACAACTACCGGCAGCGTCTTATCTGGTGTTGGTGTTGGTGTTGGTGTTGGTGTTGGTGTTGGTGTTGGTGTTGGTGTTGGTGTTGGTGTTGGTGAAGGCGTTGGTGTTGGTGAAGGCGTTGGTGTTGGTGAAGGCGTTGGTGTTGGTGAAGGCGTTGGTGTTGGTGAAGGCGTTGGTGTTGGTGAAGGCGTTGGTGTTGGGGAAGGCG
>Ga0209597_1000539_pt1 | contig 25041 bp, 14 predicted proteins | sample M_140625_MF_Meta_FD_187316 | JGI IMG/M metagenome (GOLD analysis project Ga0209597, IMG submission 187316) | Freshwater microbial communities from Lake Montjoie, Canada to study carbon cycling - M_140625_MF_MetaG (SPAdes) (version 2) | ecosystem: Environmental > Aquatic > Freshwater > Lake... | reverse complement strand
CGACCTCCGCCCGACGAGTTGCCCGTCGTGCTGGGGTAGCCGCCACCGTTGCCGTAGTTATTCGACATGTGGGGATGTTTTTGTTCGTTGGCTTGACCGGGATTGGTCTTGCCGAAATGGGCTTTAGAGCTTTGGGCTCGGGCGGTTAATATGAGGTCCAGGCGGTTTGACGGCGCGTCTGGGAGGGAAAGGGTACATGATAGGTTTTTAGTGAGAATTAGTCTCCGTTGGGAGATGTTCGCCGACGTGCCCAATCAGGAAGGCCTTCGTTTCCGGCAGCCACGCGAAGTAGATTCGAAGCAGCCGTCGGGCCTTTACGCCTTTCGAGATATGGCCGGCGATGACGACGGGTTTGCCTTCGTGGTAAACGGTGTAGTCCTTCTTGAGCTTATTCAGCGTGCAGTCCGACGACCCCGAGGCGTAGTGGAAGCCCTTCTTGGCGAGATGGGCCTGCCGCGTGCCTTTGACTCCGAAATGTCGCTCGCGCAGGGAGATGTCGGCTAGTGCCATGAGCGCGGCGTAAGTGAAGTCCGAGTCTTCGAAGTCCGAGTCAGCCGCTACCTTGAGGGCGTTGTCGTGGATAAATAGGAGTCCGCGAAACTCCGAAGCCGCGGCTTCGACCGCTTCTAGGATTGATGCGAAGCGCGCCGGCTTCTTCGGGGCACTCGCCGCAGCTTCCGTTACAGGCTGTTCCGCGGTTTCGACGACGGAGCCGGCCAGGCCATTGCCGATAAGGAAACCGATGAGGGGCTTAAGGATGACAGCGCCAGCAGGGGAGGTTGCTAGCTCGATGATCAGACCGCGCACCTTGGCCGTACACGACGCCTTGGGGTCGAGTGCATGGCGGAGGGTGAGGGTCTGCTTGGGCAGGTTAGAGGACAGGTTCCAGCGTGCGAACTGCGGGTGAGTACGAACAAGCCCCTGCGCCCTGATAATCAGGTCTAGGGGAGTTACAGAGGGTGTTAGAATAAGGGAAACCATGGAATTCTTAAAATAAGACTGCAGGCCTAGAATAGGATTGGCAAGCGCGAAATCTGGCTCTTTTATGTCAGCCATGACCCCTACCGAACGGATCCTCATAATCGGCAAGAAGCTAGAAAAGAACGGCCTAAAGGCCTTTGGAGCTTCGACCCCCGCAGGCCACCCGGCTTACTTCCGGGCCTACGGTCTGCAGATCATCCCCAGCGAAGCTGAGGAGATCGACACAGGCCATTCTTGCCGTCTGGTAATCACGCCACTTGCGGCAAGCCTGTCTTCATTAGTCACAGATTTAATTAATGTGCTCAAGGCGGCGCCAGCTGGGCAGAAGCGATTCGAAGCTTTTGTAGAGGAAATGAAGACTAAGACGTTTAAAGAGGTTCCGGAAGCAGCGGAATGGGAGGTCAAGGCTGCCAAGGGAGTCGTGAGCGCCGCTCTTAAAATCTCCGATCGCTCATTCTCGGGGCCGCCACGGGAAGAGCCAGACGATTGGACCACGATGGACCCGTTCACTGGCGAAATTCACGAACATCACAGAGACCATTTGAGTAATGCCCGAGATTTCCTTAGCCGATATGGCCGCCGAGAGATTCCTAGGTCAGCACGTTCAGCCAACTCTTCTTCTGACCGTGCCTCAGAGGCGGCTGACCTGACCTGGATTGAAGTTCGGGCTCATCTAGGTGTGGTAGTCAGAGGATATTGGATTCCGATAGGAAACGCTTCGAAACTGTCTGGCGCAGGCGCGCTGCTAGAACTGGTGAAAGCCCTTCGTCGTAAGGGTCTGAAGCCGGACATCGCGCTGACTATTATCGCCAACGCCCGGAAAAGACTCAAACGTAACGGCCGATGACGACGAAGGCAAAGACTCTGAAGGATATTGCGGTAGCCTTTTACGGCGTCACCAGCGCGGGTATTTTTACGGAAAAGAAACTCTCCAGTAAATCAAAGGTAGATGAGGATTGGGTTCCATGCCGTGTCATCCATCCTGCTGACGTTGCGTCGGAGGGGCCTTGGCGTGATGCTGACACTATCAAGAGTTCCAAGGTGGCTCGGCGATTTGTAGAAAGGGGTAGGCGCAACCTAGACCGGAGGCACCTTTCAATTGAGGGTGTAATTGAGAAAAATATGCCCAGATTGGAGCGACAGCACCTCCTCTTAGAGGGAGACATCCTGATTGCGACTCGGGGTCGTTACTCGATCAGCCCTTTAGTTTCTCGGAAAATCTTGGCAACTGGCCCAGTCGTGGCAGGGCCCGATATCATAGTTGTGCGTGCGAAGTCAGCCGCATCCGAAGATGTCAGGAAGATTTTACTCCGAAGGCACTCAGCGAATTACCTAAGCAAGAACGCCGTGCAGAAGGGGAGGGACGGGAGTAGTATGCTGACAAAGGGTGTCATAATGAATCTGCCGTTACCCGAAGAAATTCAAGGCCTCGATTCGACATTTGATGAAAGAGTCGAGAATTACGCACGTGACGCCGAAACGACATCGGGACGTATAGCGGCCTTAAGTCGGGCGTTTGTGATTGCCGCACGTTACAGGTTAGAGACGAGGCAAGAGACAAGCCGACCTCACTTTGATGCAGAAAGATTTTCATGGGAGGAGAAGGCGGCCAAAATTGAAAACGATATCCTGACGCGAAGCGGCGCAGCCCACCAAGCAATCATTACCGCGCTTCCCATTAATGCATTCGAAGCGCCGATAGACTGGTCTTGGAAAGAGCCTTTTGATAAAGAGTTAGCCGAAGTCTCCGAGAATCGAGATAAGTGGGCTTCGGAAGGACTAATCAAGTGCCTTGCCCAACTGGCCGAAGGTCGCCTCGTTGATTCGGACACTAAGTTGCTATGCAAGCTACTATCGGCCGGGATAAATCATAATGCCGTTCGCACTCAACTATCTTCCGACTCCAGGCTGCTCGAGGCGACAACGCTCCTTTTGCATCGTGGTGATTATAAAGCGTCGTCTACAAATATTGGTCGGTCGATTCGGCAATTACTCGCATCATCCGTCAGGGGCATGGAAGACGTCGTGGTGCTTTCGGCAGAGACAGGGCATCTGGCAGTGGAAGCGACACTTGATAAAGAAGCCCCCAAGAGGTTATTTTTGGTTGAGCAGAACGATTCATACCGAAATTTCGCCAAGGCTCTATGCGAATTCCTTTCGCCTTCCATTCAGATCCGAGCGTCGGCTGAAATTGCCAGCGGTTTAGGGGAGCAAAAAGTAGACGCGGCAATCATTGAGGCAACAGGCGCTGATGCGGATATAAAGGATGACAAGTTCGACCTAGCCTCACGTCAGCTCTTCGACTGGGCCAACCTTTGCCATCGGTTCAAAGATGGCGGCAAGATGTTCGTCCATGTTCCTTCCTCGCACTGGAAGTTACTCGGCACCATCAACTCGAACATCTCGACTATCGTTCAGTTGCCGCCCCTGCTCACGCCATCGGATAGTAAATATCGTCCGCGCGACGTATATGCCCCTTGTGACCAGGGCCTGATCCTCGTCGTCGAGGCAGGGTGGGGCGCAGGTAAGGATGTGAAACTCATCGATGCCACCATGATTTCCGGGGGAGGCGCTCACGTCGAATACTCAGCAGAATTGATTGAAAGCCTACGCCAGGTTGTCTTAGGTAAACCATTACATGCCAACGGCATAAGGCAGATGGATATACCGCGAGACACCCTCTTCCGTAACTACAAAACATGGCCCGGTGTGTCGAAGTTCTTCGGGACGAGGGCGCTCGCACGGGATCTCGCGAATGACTTCACCCTCGAGACGATCATCGAAGAACTTAAGTTCTGTCACCTAGCTTGGAAGGCTTCCCAGAACGCATTCCTCGGCAGCGCCGGGATACGGTTTAGGCAGTGAACTCCATCGCGTATTGGTCGAGCCGCTACGGGTTCATCGCTGATGGCTTCATCCTATAATATTCTGGGGGACTTCCAATGAACGGCATGAGAATCATTTGCCATTCATGATGAGGGGGTTATCAATCGGCATCCTGTAGTTAAAGGACCCCATAAACCCGACTCCCTTGGCCTCATCCAATACTCCCAAAGGCAACGAAGTGCCCGCACCTGCGCAGGTGGTGAAGCTGCGCTCCCGCTGCTGGTTGGTAGAAGGGGTGGAGCCCAGCCCAGACGGTAAATGGCACTTGGTCTCGCTCTCCTGTATAGATGACGACGCACAGCGTCAGCAGCTTCAAGTGGTCTGGGAAGCCGAGATTGACCCTCGAATCATCGGGGAAGAGGCATGGGAGACAATTGGTAGTAAGGATAAGCAGCCGTCTTTTGACGCCGTCCGCGACTTCGCCGCCTACTTCCGAACGATGCGTTGGAATTGCGTCACGTCCACCAATCCTCGCACGTTCCAGTCCCCGTTCCGAGCGGGCATCAAACTCGACCCGTATCAGTTGGTGCCCCTCGCCAAGGCGCTGCAGCTTCCTCGTGTAAACCTATTCATCGCCGATGACGTGGGCTTAGGTAAGACAATCGAGGCGGGCCTGGTCGCCAGCGAGATGCTCCTGCGTAAGCGCATCGATACGGTGGTCGTCGCTTGCCCGCCGTCGATGGTCTATCAGTGGCGCGACGAACTAGAATCCAAGTTCGGACTAGATTTCCAGATTCTCGATCGTGCCTACGTCCGTCGTATGCGCGAGGAGCGTGGCCATGCGACTAACCCCTGGGAGACACACTCCAACCTCATCGTCTCTCATCGTCTACTGATCGACGAGGCTTACGCCGGGCCGCTGCGCTCATTCCTTGGGAACCTGCGCCCGGGAAGCTTACTCATTTTGGACGAGTGCCACAATGCGGCCCCATCTAGCGGTGCTAAATACGCTAACGACACGAAGATCACACGGGCGGTCCGTGACCTCGCTTCAGGCTTCGAGCACCGTCTTTTTCTTTCGGCCACTCCGCACAACGGGCATTCCAACAGCTATAGCGCATTGCTCGAGCTTCTCGATCCGCAGCGATTCTGCCGTGGCACCAAGGTCGAGCACGACAATCCGGCCATCAAGAGTATCATGGTGCGTCGCCTCAAGGAAGACATCCGCGAGGTGACGGGCGGCGGTTTCCCGAAACGTGAGACGCCGGCCGTAGTCATCAATGGACTGCCTGCCGATTCGCCTGAGCTGGTCCTGCCAGCGTTGTTGGACGAATACAGGAAGGTTCGCCAACGTCGCGTCGCCGGTTTGCCAAAGAGCAAGCAGTCCGCTGCCGCGATTGTGATGTCTGGCCTACAACAGCGTCTTTTCTCCTCGCCCAAGGCATTTAGTCGCACGCTTCGTAAGCATAACGAGACGATGACTCGGGTATGGGCCGGGGAAATCGCCTCTTCCAAGGATTTAAGCGACGATGACGAGCTATTGCTCGCCGGTGGAGGCGCAGACTACGACAGCGACCGAGCTTGGCTCACGGAGGAAGAGATGTTCGCCGTGGAAGAGGGAGGGGTGGCGACAGCCACGCTCGTGTCAGCGGGCGACTCAGCCCAGGCCGACGTCAAGGAGGAGCAGCGTCTACTTGGTAGGATGCTGGAAATCTCCGCCAAGGCAGAAAGCCAGGCCGATAGTCGCGTGGTCTGGTTGATGAAGCATATCAAGGAGACGATGTGTTCCGGAGTGGGTGTCCCTGGTCAATCTGGCCCGGTCCGCGGCGCTAAGTGGAACGAGAAGAGACTCATCCTTTTCACGCAGTGGGAAGACACGCTCACTTGGCTGCATAATAACCTTAAGTCCGCCATTGCCGGGACGGACGGCGAAGACTTCCGCATCGAGGTCTACAAGGGGTCGACCTCGGATGAGCGTCGTGAGGCCATCAAGGCGGCGTTCAACGCCGACCCGAAGAAGGAGCCGGTACGTATCCTTCTTTGTAACGACGCGGCCCGCGAGGGTCTAAATCTTCAGGCGCACTGCAGTGAGCTGATTCATTTCGATCTTCCTTGGAACCCGGGCCGGCTCGAACAGCGCAATGGCCGCATCGACCGCAAGATGCAGCCAGCCGATGCGGTTTACTGCCGTTATTTCCTCTATGCCCAGCGTCCGGAAGACCGCATCCTTCAGGTCCTTGTCGAGAAAGGGGAGCGTATCCGAAAGGAACTAGGCACGGCTGGAAAGGTGCTCGAGGAGCGCGCGACGGAGCTTCTGAAGACGGGCATTTCCCGGGATCGTCTGGAAGATCTTCGGCGGGAGATTGATGGATTGGATTTCGCTAAGCGTCAGAAAGAGGCCATCCGTTCCGAACTCGAGGCTGGCCGGCGCCGCGACGAGATCAGGAAGTCGATCGACGAGATGCGCGACTGCCTCGCCGAATCCCGTGAATCCATCGGGCTTCGCTCCGACCATCTCCTGGCCGCCTTGGATGTCGCCTGCGAGAAGCTACAGATGGGCCGCATCACCAAGGCGCCCAGCGCCGAGGGTCCCGACCAGTACGTGCTCCCAGACAACCTGGGCAAGATGGACGTCGATGGCAGCTGGTCCGCCACGCTCGATACGCTGCGTCTTCCTCCGAAGGACGGCATCAAGGGAGAGCTCTGGCGCAAGAATTCCCCCATCCGGCCCATCGTCCTCGACCCGGTCGACAAGATCGACGACTCGGTCACGCAGGTGCACCTCGACCACAAGCTGGTGCGACGTCTTCTTGACCGCTTCCGCACCCAGGGCTTCGTGAACAACGACCTGTCCCGTGCCTGCCTTTCCCAGACCGAAGATTCCATCCCGCGCGTCGTCCTGATCGGGCGCATCCTCATCGTCGGCCATCAGGCCTGCCGCCTCCATGAGCAGCTGGTCTTCGTGACGGCTCGCATTTCCGAGGGCTCCACGGAACTCAAGCCCTACTCGGACGCCGAAGAGGAGAAGACCATGGCGATCATGGAAGATGCCCTCTCTGGCACCGCCCCGAAGATCCCGGATCACGTCCTCAAGAAGCTCCTCGGCCGTATCCAAGGAGACGTAAAGCAGCTCAAGGAATTCCTTAACAAGCGAGCCAAGTCCGAGGAGTCCGCCGCCCGCAAGGCGCTCAAGCAGCGCGCCGACACCGAGGAGAAGGTGATGCGCGACATCCTCCTCCAGCAGCAGGCCCGAATCAAGGCGGCCCTCGACGACCCGGATGCCATGCAGCTTCACCTCCAACTGGGCGATAAGCCGACCAAGGACGACGAGCGCCAGTTCAGGAGCGAGCGCAACTACATGCGTGCCCGCCTTCAGAAGCTCCCCGCCGAACTCGAATCGGAGCCCCTCCGCGTAAGGGGCTACTACGACGTCGTTTCCGTCCAGGTCCAACCCGTAGGGCTGGCTTACCTCTGGCCCAAGACCAACTGATATGGCTGACAACCCAGTATTCCAAGCCCACCAGCAATGGATAGGGCTCCTTCAGCCAGAGGGCCTAGTGGTCTCGGCAACCGCCCTCACCGAATCCGATATCCCTTTGCCGTCTGATGCTGGCACGCTGACCGCACTGCAGGCGAAGTTGGAGGATACTTTCTTTGAGGGGGAAGATAAAGACGGGGAGAAAATGGAGACGTTGCCTCCATTCGAAGCTGTCGCGGAGAGGTTCCTCGAGTGGCCAGCTGAGTCATTTGCCTGGGCGCACGGTAAGCGAAAGGTGCCCGATAGTCTCACGGTCCACATACCGGCATTTCAAGTGTCGTTATCGCCGACGCACGTGCTCTACGGTGAGGACGATAAGCCCCTCATTCTCGTCAACTATCTGCCTGGGTCCGACAATCTGACCGCTCGTTCATCCCGTGATAGCTCGGATTGGGATGCGAGCTTGGTGCAGCGCATGGACCGACTGCTCCGCGATACCGGCGTGCAAATCGGCATCGTCGCCACGGATGCGGAGATCCATCTGATCTACGCGCCCAAGGCCGAGAACTCCGGTCACATCGGATTCCCTCTGGCGGCCATGCGAGGAGTCGAAGGCCGCAAGGTCGTCGCGGCCTTGGATATGCTGCTCTCGTATACGCGCGTCTTGGCGTCGTATACGCCGGTCAATGTCCGTCTGCCCGCCTTGTTGGAAAAGTCCCGCGAGGCGCAGAATAAGGTCTCGGAAGAACTGGCTGAGCAGGTGCTCGGCGCCCTCTACGAACTTATCAAGGGCATCCAGACCGCCGACCAAGACGCCCGCGGCAAGGTGCTAGGCAAATACCTCCGCGAACACCCCGAGCTGGTCTATCACGGCCTTCTCACGGTGCTCATGCGTCTCATCTTCCTGCTCTTCGCGGAAGACAAGGGCGTGATGCCGGCCGGCGCTCTCTGGTCACGCAATTACTCGGTGCATGGGCTCTTCGAACGCTTGCGTGATGATGCCCAGAAGCACGGGGCCAACATGGACAAGCGTTACGGCGCCTGGGGCCAGCTGCTCACGACCTTCAATCTCGTCTTCAACGGTTGCGATCATCCGCAGCTGAAGATGCCGGCCCGCCTGGGCTACCTCTTCGATCCCAAGCGTTACCCGTTCCTGTCGCGTGACGAGGCCGGCAACCAGCCTCTGGTTTCGGACGCCATCATCCATAGCGTCCTTCGCTCGCTCCTCGTCCTCGGCGGCGAACGTATCTCGTACCGTGCGCTCAGCGTCGAAAACATCGGCGTGGTCTACGAGACGATGATGGGCTTCTCGGTCTATCAGGCCAAGGGAGCCTGCGTAGTCCTCAAGGGCGCCCAGGCGCCGGCCGCCTGCGAGCTCGACGAACTGATGGCCCTCGAGGGTGCCAAGCGAATCACCTTCATCGAAGAACTGACCGGCTGGAAGCCGAACGCCAAGGCCGGCGCGGCCATCAAGGCGGCCAAGGACCAAGGAGAGATGCTGGACGCTCTCACCGATCGCATTCGACGCGACATCACTCCGCGTCCTCTGACCCAAGGCGGGCTTACGCTCCAGCCGGGCGAAGAACGCCGCAAGTCGGGTAGCCACTACACGCCGCAGCAGCTGACTCGGCCGCTGGTGGCAAAGGCCTTTGAACCGCACTTCAATCGGATGGGCGATAAGCCGGATTCCGATGCTGTGCTCAGCATGACCCTCTGTGACCCGGCCATGGGCTCGGGCGCGTTCCTCGTGGAGGCCACACGTCAGCTTTCTGATAAGCTGCTCGAAGCCTGGGCGGCGTACCCAGACAAGGACCCGTGTAAGAAGCTAGGTGCTGACGACCGCGTGTTCGTCGCCATGCGCATGGTCGCTCAGCGCTGTATCTACGGCGTCGATCGTAATCCCGCCGCCGTGGACCTCGCCAAGATGTCCATGTGGCTCCTGACCATCTCTAAGGACCACCCGTTCACATTCATGGATCACTCCTTGAAGCATGGTGACGCGCTCGTCGGCATGTCCAAGGAGCAGATCAAGAAGTTCCACTGGGACCTATCCAAGGGAGGTTCGATTCTCCCGGAGATGCGCGTTTTGGACAATGAAGTCGATGAAGCCGTCCAAGCACGTCTTGAATTGCGCAATCTAGATGCAGACCGGACGCTCGAGCTCGAGGTGACGCTTGCGGAAGCAGACCGCAAGATGATGAAGGCTAAGCAGGCCGGCGACCTGCTCGTCTACATCTGGTTCTCTCAGGATAAGGAAAAGGCGCGTAACGAAGCCCGTGACAGATACACAGATCGATTTGCGGAAGCGCTACAGCCTGGATCTCCCGAACGTAAGGCTATCGACGCGCTACGATTCGCGTCCAAGCCTCTCGCTCCGTTTCATTGGGAATTAGAGTTTCCTGAAGTTTTTTCGGAAGCCAAGAGTGGCTTCGCCGTATTTGTGGGAAATCCGCCGTTCGCAGGCAAGAATACGGCGACAGCAGGGAACGCCGAGCATTACCTCGATTACCTTGCTGAGGTGGTCACACCCGAGTCGTCTGGGATGTCGGATCTGGTCGCGCATTTCTTCACGAGGCCGTTCGCCTTGCTTAAGTCGACGGGTTTGACCGGCCCGGGCACGATGTGCCTCATTTCGACGAAGACCATTAGACAGGGGAACACCCGCGAGTCATCGCTTGCATTAATTCGTAAGGCTGGTGGGGAAATTTATCACGCCCAGAGACGAGCGGCCTGGCCGGGGAAGGCTGCCGTTGTCATCGCGACCGTAGGAATTTCAAAGGGGAAGTCTGGACTCGCGCCAGTATTAGACGGCAAGCAGGCGAATCGGATCAGCTCGTTCCTAATTGATGCTGACGTGGATGGTACGCCGCAAGCGCTGCTCCCCAATGTCGGGCGTTCTTTCCAAGGCTCCATTGTGTTGGGCATGGGATTTACTTTTGACGATGAGAATCCCGCAGCGACACCGATTGCTCGGATGCACGATATTCTTCGAGACTCACCGGAATCGAAGCCTTTCGTGAAAGTCTATGTTGGAGGTGAACAAGTAAATAATCAGTCCGTGTTTGAAGCCGAGAGATACGTCATTGATTTCGGAGAGATGTCGTCCGATGAGGCGAAGAAGAGAAATAAGTTATGGGAGATTGTTGAAGCCAAAGTAAAACCCGAGAGGTCTAAGCTAGACCCGATCAAGTATCGCCGCCGCGCCTTAGAATGGTGGAAGCACTCATCAACTAACCCGCAAATGTATGAGGCAATCGAGGGGCACGTCCGTGTTCTTGTTGCTAATTGTGGAGCCGCAAAATACCTCACTTTTTCATTCCTGCCGGCGGGATGTGTTTACGCGCATTCCCTGTACGTATTCGCAGACCCAACTTATGCTCACTTTGCGGTGGTACAGTCGCGCGTCCATGAGGTGTGGGCGCGAATGTTTGGCACGAGCTTGGAAGACCGTTTACGTTACACTGGTACTTCCTGTTACGAGAATTTTCCTTCCCCGCCATTGTCTCCTGGCCTAGAGGAGGCAGGCCGTCGTTTTGATGAAGAAAGATCCTCTAAGATGGCGAGCCTTGGATTAGGCCTGACCCCGCTCGGCAATCGCCTGAACAATCCGGATGACCGTTCTCCGGAAATCATTCGCCTGCGTGAACTGCACGCCGACATGGATAAGGCCGTCTTGGATGCCTATGGCTGGTCCGACATCGTCCCCGCTTATGAATTCAGCGGAGATTATGAGAACGAAGACGGCAGCGCCGGCTCGGTGCGCTTGAACTTCACAGAAGAGGTTCGCGATGAGATCTTGCGCCGTCTGCTGGCGCTGCATGCGGAACGCCTGAAGGCGGAGCAATCTACGCCCCTTGCCGCAGGCAAGGCTGACACGAAAGCCAAGAAGCCGAAGAAGTCCAAGGACTCTTCTGGCCCCGACCTATTTAACCTTTAAAACATGAACTCTATCGAAGTCCGAAAGCAGCTGACGGAGACGTTGGCTCTCGACCTCATCGGTCCTCTGCAAGGCCTGGGCGACCCGGCTCTCCGGGAGGAAATCCTAGGTGAATCTCCTGCGCAGTTCTACCTAGGGGGATTCCTGATGCCGAAGGACCCTTCGGCCGCCGACGAGCCGGACTCGGAGACGGAAGATTCTGGAGATAATTCAGCGGACGAGCAGTCGGCCGACGGCTCGGGTAATGCCGACCGCACCGCTGCCAAGCCGGTCCGCCTGCAGTCCTCGTTCGGCCTCAGCGTCCTGGTCTCGGCATCCTCTAAGACCCTTGATCTCGAATTCAACTGGGGCGAATACGAACAGATCCTCCGCGAGCAGGAATTCAAGGTCCTCCGCGAGGGCAAAGAGAAGGACGTGAAGTTCCGTAGCCATTGGAAGCGCACGCCCCGTACGACGACCGCTAAAATTGACCTCACTAAAGAGCGTGCTTCGTTTCCGCTTCCCAACTCGTCCCTCAGTGGAACGGGGGGCGCGGTGATGGTCGAAGTCCTAGTCCAGCCGGCTGCGACCCCGCATTTCGACCCGGGTCTACCAGCTGGCACGCGCTCGGTCTCGGTCTTCATCGCCAACTATCGGACAGGGCAGGGCATCAGTCCGGTGGTGATGTCTCTCTTCCAGGCCGAGATGACCCTACGTTGCGACGAAGGCTTCGTGGCTCGCCCCGACCTCCGCGGCCCGTCTCGCCCCGGCGACACTTCCGCCGACTTCGACGACAAGATCGCTGACCTCCATTATCGCGACACTCATGAGTATGTGGTCGGCCATGCCGTCTCCGGCCTGGCCATCGCTTCGGTCGAAGGCTGTAAGGAAGTGAAGACCCGCTGGCTGCCGACCGCCGAGGTCGAGAAGGTCGTCCCGTGCGAAGTCAAAGGCGTCGAGTTCGGCATGGAGGCCTTGGCCGCCACCGAAGACCCGAAGGCCTTGGCCGATAAGCTTCTCCCTCTCGTCGCCGAATACCGTAGCTGGGTGCTCAAGCAACGTGCCGGGCTCGAGTCGCTCGGTACACGCGATCGTAAGGCGACCGGCAAGGCGCTCCTGGATTCCGCCGACTATGCCGCGGGCCGCATCGAAGCCGGCATCGAGCTGCTTGCCCAAGGAGGCGCGCCCTTCGAGGCGTTCCGCATCGCGAACCGTGGCATGGCTCTGGCTAATCGCCAGCGTACCGCCGTGGGCAAGGGCGTACCGCTCCAGCCCGATCATCCCTCGGTGCGTGTGCCCGCCTGGCGTCCCTTCCAGTTAGCCTTCGTGCTTCAGTCCATCCAAGGGGTAGTGAATCCCGAGCATGCCGAGCGCAAGACGGTCGACCTGCTCTTCTTCCCGACGGGCGGTGGTAAGACCGAAGCTTACCTCGGCTTGGCCGCATTCACCATCGTCATGCGCCGCTTGGTCAATCCGACCGAGCCGGCCTATGCCGGTGTCAGCGTACTCATGCGCTACACCCTGCGCCTCCTCACCATCGATCAGCTGGGACGTGCCGCCGGCCTGATCTGCGCCCTCGAGCTCGAGCGCAAGAAGCGCACAGACCTCGGAGCCCTGCCTTTCGAAGTCGGGCTATGGGTGGGAAGCTCGGCGACGCCTAACAAGCTGGGAAGTGCGCAGGACGACGGGGAGCATACCGCTCGCCACCGCGTCCGTCAGTTCATGCAACACCCGGAGAGCGCCGAATCTCCGGTGCCCCTAGACAAGTGTCCATGGTGCGGAAGTAAGCTCAGCCCACATAGCTTCCATCTCCGGCCGACCATCAGTCAGCCCACCAACTTGGTAATCTGCTGTGTAAATAAGCACTGTGACTTCTCCAAGGTAGAGTCCCAGCCCCTGCCGATTGTGGCCGTCGACGAGCCGCTTTATCGTCGGGTGCCTTGTTTCGTCATCTCTACCTTGGATAAGTTTGCGGCCCTGCCGTGGATTGCCGAAGCCGGATCGATGTTCGGCAAGGTAGACAAGCATCCTTTGACGGGTGCGCCCCTTCCGGGCGGCCTGCTGCCTCCGGACCTCATCATCCAAGACGAACTCCACCTCATCAGCGGTCCGTTGGGTACTGTGGCCGGTCTCTACGAGAGCGCGATCGAGCGACTCTGTTGGCGCAAAATCGGCGACAAGGTGATCTTGCCTAAGATCGTCGCCTCTACGGCGACCGTCCGCCGAGCGGATAAGCAAATCCGGGCGTTATTCGGTCGCAAGGAATCGATGGTGTTCCCTCCGCCGGGCCCAGATCGCCGTGATTCATTCTTCGCGAAGACGGTGACCGCGGCTGAATCCCCTGCCCGACTCTACCTGGGACTATCCGTTCAAGGTCGAAACCAGAAGGTCATGCTCATGCGCGTCTCGAACGCGCTAATGGCTGCCGCGCAGAAGGTGTATGACCAGCTGCCGATCAAAGTAGATACGAGAGGTATGAGTAAGGAGCAGAAGGAAAGGACGCTCGACGAGGCCGGCCTCAAGCACCCGGCTGACCCTTACATGACCCTGTTGTCTTATTACAACAGTTTGAAGGAGCTTGGGGGTAGCCGCCGCATCTTCGAGGACGAAGTCTATGACCGTATCCGACAGTATTCGGAACGAGACCGGCTCGTGCCTCGCATCGGCCTATTTGCCAATCGCCAGAATCGTGTGCCGATGGAGCTTACCTCACGTGTCAGCACATCGGATGTCGCCGATACCAAGCGCCGGCTCGATAAGCCGCACAACTCCGAAGACTCGTTGGATCTGGCGTTGGCCACCAATATGATCTCGGTCGGCCTAGATATCTCCCGCCTCGGCCTGCTGGTCGTGATGGGTCAGCCTAAAACAAGCGCCGAGTACATTCAGGCTACCTCGCGAGTCGGTCGCGAAGACGGCAAGCCCGGCCTCGTGGTCACCATCCTGAACGCCCACCGCCCCCGCGATCGCTCGCACTACGAGCGATTCAGCAACTTCCATGCGACCTTCTACCGTTCGGTCGAGGCCTCGAGCGTGACCCCATTCTCGCCCCGCGCCTTGGATCGTGCCTTGGCCGGCGCCCTCGTAGGCCTCTGCCGCCATGCGATCCCCATGCTTACGCCCATGCGAGGCGCTCAAGAGATTATAACCGCGCAGTCGCAGCTTGATGAGTTCGCCCTCTATCTGGGCGAGCGTGCCGCCGAACACACGGCCGAGTTCAGCAACGCTGATCGCGACGCCATCCGAGAGCATGTCCGCCAGCTTGCGCGCTCCCTGATCTCCGATTGGCATGCCATCGCATTTGAGGCCGGAAAGGTGAACGGACGCATCATCTATGGAACAGAGGGTAAGACTGAAAACGGCAAGCGCCTGATCCTCGACTTCCTGAGCAAGGAAGCTGAGGACGCTGGAGTGAAGGAGCGTCGATTCAGAGCCCCGCGATCCATGCGTGACGTCGAACGCGTCGTCGTCATCGAGGCCAAGAACCCCAGAAACTAAATTCCCCATGCATAAGCCAGAAATTCGAATGAGCCAGATGGTCCATAGTTTTGGGCCAGGATCGCTCGTGGATCTCCCCGATGACTCCATCATCATGGGCGGCCTCGAGGAATGGCGATACGGCGAGCACGAACATCAATGCCGCATCACCGAGGTCCGTCTGCTCGAAAAGGTGAAGGAGTCCCTCGACCGCGCGGACATCAAGCACGCCCCCGGTCTTTACCTACGCACGCCCCCGCCTAAGTCTGAGCGAGACAACGGACCGCAGAGCAGAGTCACCGGCTGGATTTTCCCTCAGTGGTTCGTCGTCAATCATGTCACCTATCGCGGAGAGCGCCGTAGCCGCCCGCTCGTGCACCGGAGTATGCTCGACAACCAGAAGCGATACATGGTCAACGGAGTTAGGTATTCGGCCGTCCCGATTCGTGTAGTCGCCGCCTGTCGACGTGGTCACATCTCCGATGTGGACTGGAAGGGCTACGTGCATCGGAGTCCAGGATGCGCCGCCGGCGAGTTGTTCATCGAAGAAGAAGGCAGCTCTGGCGATATCAGCCGAATCCATCTGCGATGTTCATGTGGCGCGGAACGTGGATTGGGCGATGCGGCGGTTTCAAGTACGGATTCGCCCCCTCTCGGCCAATGCCGTGGTCATCGCCCCTGGCTTGGGCTGTATGCCGATGAGGAATGCTCCCAGCCCATGCGCCTTCTTACCCGAAGCGCATCGAATGCTTACTTCCCGCTGATTCAGTCCGTTATCTCGATCCCGGTCGCAGAAGACCCGATCGTGGCGTTGGTCCGTAAGCATTGGAAGACCCTGCAGGTCGCCCCGAATGTCGACGTGCTCAAGAGCTTCCTGACGATCCCTGATCTCGCCATCGACTTTGAAGGCATCCCCATAGCCGACGTGATGGAGACCATCGAGGCTGTGAAGTCTGGAGCTCCCGCTGCCCAGCTCTCTGTCAAAGGCGCGGAGTTCCAGGCTTTTACCGGGGCACAGGTCGAAAGGTCTGCTGATAAGCCGGACGGCGAGTTCTTCGCCCGTAAGCTGCCCAAGGACGCATGGAATCGCCCGGCCCTGTCCTGCGTCCAAGACATCGTGCTCGTACACCGTCTCCGAGAGGTGGTGGCCCAGTATGGCTTCACGCGTCTCGATCCGATTCCTCCAAAGTCCGACGGTGAATCATCCGTGGGCGGCCTTAAGCCGGCCTCGCTCGCTCGAAGGCTCGAATGGCTTCCGACTGTCGAGAACCGGGGCGAAGGCATCTTCATCCAATTCAAGGCAGATGTCATCAAGGCTTGGCTAGAGAAGGCTGCGGTGAAGGATCGCGAGCAGGTACTCCGCCAGGGATTCAAGGTATGGAGAGACGAGCGCCCGACGATCGACCGTGAATTCGAAGGCGCCGCCTATTACATGCTGCACTCCTTGGCTCACATGCTGATTACGTCGTTAGCCCTGGATTGCGGCTACCCGATGTCCTCACTGCGCGAGCGTATCTATGGTGGTGTCGGCATGGAAGGTTCCTACGGCATCCTCATCTATACCGGCTCTAGCGACGCCGAGGGCACCCTGGGTGGGCTTATCGAAGCCGGCCGCAAGATCGACCGTCACTTCCTGCGTGCGTTGCAGGGCGGCAAGCTCTGCTCCAATGACCCTGTCTGCTCGAATCATGACCCGAGTTCGGAAGGGGCGCAGAACCTGCTCGGCAGCGCCTGCCACGGTTGCCAGCTCATCGCTGAGACCTCCTGTGAGCAGTTTAACAACATGCTCGACCGCACTCTGGTGGTGCCGACGCTGAACAGCCGCGACGCGGCGTTCTTCTCCTGAAGACGATGGCATTCCTTGGATTCAATAAACTCAGCGAGCCGACGCTCAAGGACCTAGCAACCTCGCTGCAGGGAGGTCGTCTATCAGCCGGCCTTTCTGAGGCCGATGTACGCGCCATCTGCGGCAACTCATGGGAAGCCGCCTGGGCTGATTTGAAAGCTGCCGATGCGTCCGGCTTCAGTATTCCGCAGCTCGCAGTCCTCGTGGAAGCCATCTACGAAGCCCGAGTCTCCGAGCCTGACCCCGAGAGGCTGTTCGAACTCATCCTGACCGGACCGCACATGAAGGGCGCGGAGGTCACCTCGACTGAAACCATGTTCCACCGCATGGTCGACCTAGCCCAGGAGGAGCTGATTATCGCCGGGTATGCCTTCTACAACGGGAAGACCCTGTTCAGCGCACTCGCGGCGAAGATGCAGGCCAATCCGGAATTCAAGGTGACCTTCTGCGTCAACATCGAGCGCAAGGATCACGATACGACCACGGACATTGGTTTGATTGAGAAGTTCAAGTACGTCTTCTCGACCTTTAATTGGCCGGCAGGATGCAGGCTTCCCGAGATATACTATTACCCGCCTGCCCTCAAAACGAACGACACCGGGAAAGCCGTAATGCACTCCAAGTGCGTCATCATCGACGGCAAGGAGGCCCTCGTGACCTCAGCTAACTTCACCGGTAACGCCCAGCGCACGAACCTAGAGGCCGGCGTCTTGGTTAAAGATCGGCTCATGGTCAAGCGCCTCCGCACCTACTTTGTGTCAGCGATTGAGAGCCGACTGCTAGAGAAGGTAATTACCTAGTGCATATTCTAGGTGGCATAAGAAGTACCCCTAAGCATACTTTATTTCCATGAGTGAGCACAGCTTCGTCCAATTACCCGCGCGAGCCGGCTTTGCGGACATGCAGGACTTAATTAAGGCCCTGTCGGTGACAGACGTGAACAAGGGAGACATCTTCGTTTCGATGAGTGAGATGGAGTTTTACGAGCCCAGCGCAGTCTGTGCCTTGCTTGCGCAGCTGACTCGATGGAAGCTGGTCGAAGGACGGGCTGTCACAGTTCTGCCAGAAAGGCGCCGGAATTCCGTGGTCGGATATATCCGCCACATGGGTTTTTTCCAGAAACTGGGCATCACCGACGATGGTGCCACTGCGAAAGGCGCGACTGCCAATTATGTACCGATTGAGGAGGTGAAGGGCGACTCCAAGGTAGATGTCGTCGCCTTAAAGATGGTGAAAGCAGCGATGTCCGGCCGGTCCGCAAACGATGACGTTAGGCAGCTGCTTTGCTATGCCTTGGGTGAGCTTCTCAAGAATGTCCAGCAGCACAGCCGTGGCACGGGTTATGTCATGGCCCAGTATTACGAAACCGGGCTTTTCCAGATTGGCATCGCAGATAACGGCATCGGTATCAAGGAGAGCTACATCTCCAGCCTGTCGCCTAAGGTGAAGGGTAGGGAGACTTGGAGCGACGCCCAGTGGGTCGAAGAGGCTATTCGATGCCAATCCTCGAGTAAGGTCCACCTCCGGAGCCCTCATGGCGAAGGACCGGTCAACCGCGGCATTGGTCTTACCATGTGCAGCCTATTCGCCAAGGAATGCCTCGGGCACTTCGAGTTGATCAGCCACGCTGGCCGTCTATCCCACGACTTTAAGTTTATGGACAAGCCGAATGAGCCGGCGGCGGTCGAAATCAGTCCGCCCTATCATGGGGTTCTTTGTAGTATCGCTTTTAACCCATCTGCCATGGGGCAGATTTCGTTCATGGACCTTCGGAGACAGGCACTTACGGAGCTTGGAATGCTAGGAAAGGCCACACCCTTGACGGGCTCTGATACAATGTTTAGTAGTTAAATACATGTCTACGACCATCCAGATGCGCCTGCGCTTCGACTCGACCTTCCTCGCGGATGGCGACGTCGCCGTGCGTTTCTGTTCACAGGAGGTAGAGCCGGCCCTTCAGCGTGGCGAGTCGGTGGTCTTTGATTTTGAAGGCGTAGATAACATGACCGACTCCTTCTCGAACGCTTGTTTCGCGAATCTTTTCAAGAAGCACCGCGGGCTCGTCGGTAATCGCATCCGCTTCAAGGCCTGCACGCCCCTGATCAAGGACTTCGTCCTCTCGGCCCTGACCATGGCCGATAGCAAGGATAACTGAGTTGGCTCCCTTTAATCTAATCTGTCATGAGCAGCAGCAAGCCTTGCAGGAAATGCGGGTCTCCTGATGTCACATTCGGCTTTCTTCCTGGAAGGTTGTACTGCACTAAATGCCAATCAAGCCAGGAGGTGCCCCGTTCAAATATTTACAGCATCAGTTATACAGATCCGGTGGCTGATCGACCAATAAGGTCCAGGTCTCACGAAAAATGGGTATGGTTACTTTTGGCCATGATTGTATACGCTGCGGTGCTTCTCCTAAGCCGTTAAGATGGTAGAGGTGTGGGCCCTAAGTATTAGCTATTGAGCTCAGCACTAAGACCGGGAATGCGCGCCTGGGCTTTCTCGACCATTGATTCTAGCTCATCCTCTTCGAAATGCTCTCGAAGGGATTCCAGTTTCTCTGCTGCTTCGGGAGCGCCCATGTGGTGGGAGAGGATGAACCACGCGGCAGCCTCTAGGGGGTCTTTCTTAACATATGTGCCAACAAGATAGAGTTGGCCGACATTGAGGAGGGAGGGGTAGTCCCCCGCTTTGCAGGCACGAAGCATGTAGTCATAGCCGAGTGGCTCGTTCTTAGCACAGCCGTTCCCGTACATATACATAAGGCCAACATTTCGCATGGCGCTCAGGTGCTTCTTGGCCGCTGCTTTCTCGAGCCAAGGGAGTGCCGACTCCGGGTCTGCTTTGCCTGAGTAGCCGAGCAGGAAGGAGGTCCCAATGTTAAACTCAACTTCAGGGAGTCCGGCCTTGGCCAATTCCATGAGCCATTTAAGCCCTTCGCTGAAGTTGCGATGCTGAACGGGGGCGGCAATGAGTCGGGCACCAAGCTCCGCTTGAGCATCTTGGTCTCCTTTCTCCGCTAACGGACGTAACTCTACAATGCGGGCCACATATTCTTCGGTGGGGTCTTCCGCCTCAACAGCTTCTCGGCCGTCTATTTGCAGGTCGCAGGCCCGGATGAGATCGGAGATTTCAGCCAAGCCGGGGACAATTTTACTGATGGTGGCTAGCCTATGGTCAATCCCGATACCAAAGTATTCCGAGGATGCGCTCGAATTAAAAAGCCAGACTCGGTCGACCTGATTATCGTCTTCGTCTTTAGGGAGGTCCTGCCAACTTCGCATTTCCGTAGTACCCAAAACTTCAAAGAAGGTATCCCACTCCGAAGGGGTAGTTCGGCTAAATTCACGTGGCATGGTTCCGGGTACTGAGCCGGAGGTAAGCTTCCAGACCTGGGTGTCGCGGTTCCATTCGAGGTAAAAGCCGCCATTGCGAACCCCGTCAGCGTCAATCCGCTGATACTCAAAGCCCCGTTTCTTCCGGACCTCGTCGATGATTTTTTGAAACCCGTCGTCAGGGCCAGTGCTTTCGCTCATCAGGAAACTATCTATAAATCACGCATAAAATCCAACGTTAAGTAACCGAGCGGACTAAGAACCCACAACGGGGTTAGACCCCAATGTTGTAGCCTGACCCATTATCGCGCCCCGACGAATAGGCGTTGGCCGAATTATTTTGACCACATATTGTCATCCGAAGTAAGTGTTTCATCATGAAATTCGTCCTAAATTCGATCCTAGTTGCTTGCGTCGTATTCGTGACAGGATGCAAATCTCAGCCGCAATTTTCGAAGATCGAGGTAGGTATGTCCAAGGCGGAAGTTGTCTCCATACTTGGCGAACCCTTCACCCAGAAGGCGCAGGGAGGGGTTACTTATCTGATCTACCGCGACTATAACCACCCTTTGGCCAGCTCCAACAGCAACTACAACCCGCAGCACTTCGTCAGGATTATCAATGGCAAGGTCGAGAGTTTCGGTGACAACGGAGATTTCGATTCGACCAAAGACCCTACCCTTAATCTTAACATCAGGAACCGGTAGGCAGATTTGAATGAGCTTCAACCGCCTTGGCTGATGAGTCGTTTCTCGTCAGGCGCTCTGCCGAATACCGGGTCAGGCCGCTCCACGGTCAAGGGTGGGACTAAATATGGCCGAAACCTCTGAATCTAGTCACGCCTCCCAACAGGGAGCGGCCTGACCCTTGTCCCTTCCTTTCTTTTCAACCCACCGGCAAAGGGAAGTATAGGATCTTGAGGGAGATCTTGGACTTGTCCTTGGGGTCGATGGTGAATTCGCGGAGGGCTTCGCCGAGATGTCCGAGCGGCTCACTGGAGCTGCAGCCGGCGACGGCGTAGGTGCCGACCTTGGGATAGAGGAGGGCTAGGGGAAGGGGCTGTTCGCCGGGTGGGGTGATGATCTGGGTGTAAGCCATCATCTGGTAGACGTCCGGCTGGCTGACGCCGAGCTTGACTGTCTCCTCGTCCTCGGCGTCGTTCAGAACCTTCCACTTGGTGTCGGCAATCATGATCGGGGTTCCGTCCTTGTAGATCAGAATGTCGGGCTTGAGCATGAAGGCCTCATGGGTGCCCTTGGCATCCTGATAGGTCGCGACCTTCCAGGTCTGCTTTTGGCCGATGGCGTAAAGTTTGCATCCCGCCTTCTTTCCGACCGCGGCCAGGGTCTTGTTGAGCTGATTGATCGCGTAACGCTCGTAGACGTCCCACATGCGAAACATGAGACCTGCGCCTTGCTGGCCCTTGGCCTTACCGCGGATATCTAGCGGCTTGCTGGAAAGGAAGACGATGGCCCATTGCTTCAGGGATTCGAGGTGTCGGCTGCCTCGGCTGATTGGCGTGGCCTTAGCGTAGTCCACGCTGATCGCCATGTCCTGCACTTCGTCGAGCAGCTCTTCGGTGCGACGGAGCATCTGCTTGGTCTTCTTGCCGTGGACAAGCGAACGGGCGGCTCGTAGGCCGGCCTTGAGCACACGGTTGAGCCGCGTATCGACTTCAAAGGAGTCGTAAGTGCAGGCGAGGGTGGGGAGCCCTCGGGCGGTCGCGACCATCTGGCGCTCGAAGTCGATGCGACCACGCAACGTGCCGAGCATCTCCCTTCGCTCGATATAGGTGTGCGGGAGGCCTCGGGTGATCTCGCGTAGGAGCTTCTGGTTGTAGAGGACGGCGAGGTGGTCGACGAATGCGTCGTTCTGGTCGAGCTTCGGCACCTCCTTCGGGTCGAGGTCGATGTAGCCGGCGCCAAGAAGCATGGCCAAGAGGTCAGCCTTGGGGGCGGACATTGACTTCTGGCTACCGTCTGGGGTCGGGTCGATCTTCGGGTATACGGAGATCTGGACATCCGACAGGTTCAGTACGCCTACCCAGGAGCCCGCGGTCAGCTCCATGCATCCGGCCTTGCGGTTATGGCGGAGACGGAACCACTCAGCCGGGTTCTTGCAGCCGAAGTCCTTACGTAGCCCGATGATTTCATCGGCCTCTTCGCGTGTGATGTTCTCTGGCGTCGACGCTGAGCCGATGCGGATGGGGTCGTATTCCCCGACGATGATGGGATCCCGTTCGGACAAGGTCAGGATTCCGAGAACTTTTTGAGGGCTACCAGGGTTACCTTGCCGTCTTCCGTCAGCTGGGCGATGAGCTCTTTCTTGGCGTCGGCGTTGTCGTAATACCACTCGTCAAGCAGGGGTAAAATCTTGTCGTTGAAGGCGTCGACGAGGTCTTTCGCTGTGGCCTTGGCGTCGAACTTCATCGGCAGCCAGGCATGGCCGATCTGGTGATCGGGAGAGAAGGCTTCCACGAGAATCTCGTTCAGCTTGGTTAAGAGCTTCGGTAGCTTCACGCCATCGAGGTCGGCATGGAGCAGGTCGGGCTTCGGCTCCTTGCGGACGAACTTGAAGCGGCGGCGCAGGGCCGTGTCGAGTAGGGCGATAGAGCGGTCGGCCGTGTTCATCGTGCCCAGCAGGTGGACGTTCGAGGGCAGGCTGAACTGGCAGGTCTCCTTGCCGTCGGCGCCCTTGAAGGCGCAGGGGAGGGTGACCTCCAGCGGGAAGTCCCCGTCGCGGCGCTTATCGGGTTCGATGAGCGTGATCAGCTCGCCAAAGATCTTGCTGATATTGCCTCGGTTGATCTCGTCGATGATCAGTAGGTAAGGTAGTTGCGGGTTCTTCTCCGCCTCCTCGGCCAGGCGCATTAGGACGCCCTTCCGCACCTCGAAGCTCATCCCCGAGGCGCTGGGTACAGGTTTGAAGCCGATAATAAAGTCCGAGTAGTCGTAGGACTGGTGAAAAGTCACGAAAGCCACGCGCTTATCGGCGACCAGCTTGGCGAAGTCCTCCTTCAGCGTAGCCGGGGTTGCCTTCCCGTTACACAGCGTGACTGCGTGCTCTTTCGTGTGGAAGGTCTTCCCCGTTCCGGGAGGACCATAGAGGATGACGTTGGTGGGTTTATTCATAGAGGGTTTATTGGGCATGACTGTCGCAGTAGGTACGGGGGGCAGCGCTTCGAGGTTGATACCGAGCTTGGCGGCAATCTCGTCGACGTAGCTCAGCCAATTACCATAGGAGATATCGGTCAGGGCCTTGGTGATGATGTCAGCGGCTCGAGAGACATGAACCTTGTTCGTTGTTAGCCATTGGACCTTACGGTAGTGCTGGTAGGTCTCGCGGGTGGCGTCGAATTGGTAGTCAGAAACCACTAGGCCAGCGATGTAGTCCTGAGTCTTCGATTGTCGGGCAAAGATGACGTCACCCATCTTCATCTTCTTGGCGAAGAGCCAGCACATGAGAGCCGTTCCCGTCGGCTTCCGGCTCGGGTAGGTTCGGTTGTAATAGTTGCTCAGCTTCTCCCCTTTATAGGTCCAATGCGGCATGGGTCCGATGTAGTAGCTCGTACCTCGCAGGCGCTGGGTCACGTCCGTCATGGAGACCTCTTCCCCTTCGAACTTCACCTTACGGTCGTCAATGACCTCCACGGTCTTGGTGGGGTCAGCCGCATAGCAGAGGATGGCTCCCTTGGGGATGCCCATGTGGAAGAAGTTAAAGGAAGGCCTACGGCCAGCATCCTTAGAGTCATCCTGTGATTCGTCGGTGTCCAGTAGCTCCAAGGCGTCGGCTTTGCCTTGATCCTTGTCGGCCGACAGATTGGCCAATGACTCGGTCGTTAGCCAATCAGCGCGAATTTCTCCAGTTCGCAGGAGCGTTTCGAAATCGTTGATGCCGTCCGCATCATCCTGACCATAACTGAAATTCCAGTAGCCCCGGTTGGGGGTCGTTGCCTCATCGGGCTCGTCTTCGGTTGGCTCAGTTTCCTCCGCCTTGACCGCGTCCCACAGGGCCCACCCGACTCGGTTCAAGCAAAGTCGTTCCGGACCCTTTTCAATCGCAAGGGCGTGGAGCTGAGATACCGGCATGGCATCGACCCCCGGAACCTTTTCTTTGAAATAGTCACGCAGGGCATCCTCGACGACGCAGCCCACAATGCCGGGGCGATCTTGATTTTGGTAAAGGAAGGCGATTTTCCATTTAAGGGCTCGACGTAGGGGGTTGCTGTCGAGCTTAGCGTATTCTCCGGCCCGTGCAGCCTCGATGACCTCGATGATCTGACTCCGTAGCTTGGCGTAGGCGTCTTCAGCCGTTTTGCCAAGCTCGGCATCCCACGCGTAGCGGGCATCCTGTAGGGCATTCTGCATTTTGGTGGGCTTCCTGAACTCATAGACGCCAAATTTGAGGGCGTTGCCACCGCCGATGCCTAAAGGCGTCTCATGCTCTAGGGCGTAGCAAAACGAGCCCCGGAAGGACTCGTCCGTGTCGTTGTTGATGCGGCTATAGTCGGTCAGCGGCATCGTCCGCACCCGGGAGATTGGCCAGTCGCGCAGAAACTTATCCAACTGGTCTTTGTACTTGGGCTCGTGGCAAATTGGCAGGGGCATGGCCTTATGCAAAGCCCCGCGCCGCGCAGGACAACCTTCTTTGAATATGGATAATATAATAAAGTGAGAGTTGAGTGTGATACGAGATTGGGCCGCCCAGGGGGCTGTACCTTTAACGTGCTGAGCCAAAACGGATGTGCATGGAGCGGATTTCGGCTCAGGTACTTGCAGGGAAGGCCAAGACCATGAGCTTCCTCCTTTCGTGGGCTTTCGAAGGATGGGCTTGTACTCTTCGCGACGGGGTCAGACCCCAATAATGGGGTCAGGCTACAACATTGGGGTCTGACCCTATTATTGGTGCCTGACCCCATCGAGTAGAGGGGAATACTGGTCAGAGGGTTTTCCGGATCTCGATGGCCGCGGCTTTGGCTTTGGGGAGTTTATCGGCGGGGAGTTTCTCGAGGATGTCTTTGATCGCGGTGCGGAGGCTTTCGTCGTCCCCAGGGTCACAGACAATCAGCCAAGCGGCGCCTTCGACGTCGTTTTTGGGCACACCCATGCCGAGGAAGAGCATCATGCCATATTTAAACATGCCCTGCGGGTGGCCTTGCATGGCGGAGAGTTTGAACCAGCGAACG
>Ga0209597_1000535_pt1 | contig 25124 bp, 24 predicted proteins | sample M_140625_MF_Meta_FD_187316 | JGI IMG/M metagenome (GOLD analysis project Ga0209597, IMG submission 187316) | Freshwater microbial communities from Lake Montjoie, Canada to study carbon cycling - M_140625_MF_MetaG (SPAdes) (version 2) | ecosystem: Environmental > Aquatic > Freshwater > Lake... | reverse complement strand
GTGCAGGCCGGCATCCTCACCGGCGAGCTGCGCGACCTGATGCTCAACGACGTGACCCCCCTCTCGCTGGGGTTGGAGACGATCGGGGGGGTGATGAAGGTGCTGATCCCTCGCAACACCTCCATCCCGGTGCGCAAGAGCGATGTGTTCAGCACCTCCGAGCCCAACCAGAACTCGGTGGAGATTCATGTGCTCCAGGGGGAGCGGCAGATGGCGGAGGGGAATAAGTCGCTCGGCCGCTTCCGCCTCTCCGGCATCCCGCCGGCGCCCCGGGGGGTGCCCCAGGTGCAGGTGTCGTTCGACATTGACGCCAACGGCCTCCTGCAGGTGTCTGCCACCGACCGAACGACGGGCCGTCAGCAGAGCGTTTCGATCCAGGGGGGCACCAACCTCAGCGAAGAGGAGATCAACCGACTGCTCGAGGAAGCCGAGCAGAAGGCGGTGGAGGATCGCCGCAAGCGCTCCGAGATCGACCGTCGCAACCGGGCCCAGACGCTGGTCTCGCAGGCGGAACGGCGCCTGCGGGATGCGGCCCTGGAACTTGGTCCCTATGGGGCCGAGAGGCAGCAGCGTTCCGTGGAGCTGGCCCTGCGGGATGTGCAGGATCTGCTCAGCTCCGAGGACACGTCTGAACTGGAACTGGCCGTGAGCCAGCTTCAAGAAGCCCTGTTCGGGCTGAACCGCCGTCTCCTCAGCGAGCGTCGCGCTGAAGCCGGTCCCCTGCAGGGCATCAAGAACACGCTCGGCTCCCTGCGGGATGAGCTCTTCGCCGACGACGACTATGACGAATGGGATCGGGACGGCCGCTCGGATCCCTGGGCCAGCGTGCCGCGGCGACCGCCGCTGGACCGCTTCAGCGATCGCTCAGCCTCCTTCCCGTCCACGGGCCTGGGTCGGGGCGGTGCGGTGCGGTACGACTCCCGCGACGATGGGCCAATCGACCGTTGGGATCCAGGCAGCGAGCAGCGCTTTGGGCGGGACTCCGGCTATCTCCCCCGGGAGGACGGGAGCCGTGACAGCTGGAGCAATCCGGCGCCTGCCCGCAGGGATCCAGGGGGCTACGGCGGCGATTCCTACGGGCAGCTCGATTCCGATCGAGAGCCCCCGTCCGGCCGCTACGGAGAAGCCCCCCCCGAAGACGGCTATCCCGCCAATGGCCCGGACGGCTACCCAGGGCGCCGCGAGCAGCCCCCAGCGCTGAGGCGGGACGCCGCGCCATCCCGCCGGCCCCAGCCCCAGCCCTTCGCCGACCCCGATGACCCCTGGGCCAATGGCTGAAACCTTGAATCGATCCGATTACTGGGAGGTGCTGGGGCTCAAGCCCGGTGGCGATGCGGCCACCTTGAAGCGCGCCTTCCGCGAACAGGCCCGCCGCTGGCATCCCGACCTCAATGGCAGCGATCCGGTGGCCGAGGAGCGCTTCAAGCTGGTGAATGAGGCCTATGCCGTGCTGTCCGACCCCCGCCGCCGCCGGGCATGGGAGCAGGGCGAGGGCGAAGGCAGCTCCGGCGAAACCGATCCCTTTGCCACGGGTTTCCCCACGTTTGAGGCCTACCTGGATCGGCTGTTCGGCCGCGATGGGGGCCAGCGGTCAGCCCGGCAACGGGACGAAGCCGATCAGCGCTTCGCCGATGACGATGACGACGCTGCAGGGCCGGTGCCATCGGGCGGTGGAGGTTGGGCAGGGTGGTCGCCGCGCCGCGACAGCAGCGTGACCCCATCCCCATCCCCACCACCCCCGGTGCGGGCGGCCAGCGATGCCGAAAGCCTGGTGGAGCTCACCCCCGAGCAGGCCCTGGCCGGGGAACGGGTCGAGATCGAACTCGCCGACGGGTTGCTGGTGGAGGTCACCACCCCGGCCCTGGCCGGAGATGGCTGGCGTCTCCGTTTGGCCGGCGTCACCCCGGGGGGAGGTGACCACTTCCTGCAGCTGCGGGTGCGCACGGCTGAAGGTCTCCGGATCGATGGCCTGCGGGTGCTGTATCAGCTGGATTTGACCCCGGCCGATGCCGCCCTGGGCTGCCAGGCCGTGGTGCCGACCCTGCGGGGACAGGTGCGTCTGCGGGTCCCGGCGGGATCCTCCAGTGGCCGCTTGCTGCGCCTGCGGGGGCGGGGTCTGGAGGATGGCGAGCGCGTGGGCGACCAATTGGTGGAGGTGCGAATCGTGGTGCCCGAGGACCTCGATGGGGCGGAGGAGGCCCTTTATGGCCGGCTGCGCCAATTGGCCCAGGAGCGTGACGAGGAGGGTGGCGGCGAGGGGCGCGGGTGAGACACTAAGCCGGTGTTCAGGCCGGATCCATGGCTGGCATTTCCTCACCGATGCGGGTGCATGTGCTGCTCTTCGATGCCGGCGGCGACCAGGAGGGCATCCACTCGATCGAGCTCAACGGCCGCACCGTGGTGCTGCTGTTTGAGGACCCCGACGATGCGGAGCGGTATGCCGGCCTGCTGGAGGCCCAGGATTTCCCGGTGCCCACCGTGGAGTCGTTGGATCGGGAGGAATTGGAGCTCTTCTGCAGCCAGGCCGGTTACGAGGCCCGCTTCGTTCCGGCCGGCTTTCTGCCCCGCAGCGATGAGGAGCGCCTGCTGATCGCCCCGCCCGAACGGAACATGGATGTGAGTCTGTGGAAGGAGGAGGCGGAAGCCGCCGCCAAAGCCTCCTCCCCATCCACCGAGGAGGGGGGGACCGGCACGGCGATTCAGGATCCCGAATTGGAGGCCTTCCGCCGTCGGTTGGAGGGGCTGCTGTGAGCCCATCCAGCCAGGGTCTTGATCGTGGCCACCTGCTCACCGAGCAGGCCAACCCCGCCAGTGAAGCCCTCGACCAGCTGCCCACGGCGGATCTGGTGAACCTCTTCTGCGAGAACGACCTCGAAACCCAGCGGGCCGTTGCCGGGGCTGCGCCGGCCCTCACGGCGGCGGTGGATGCCATCGCCGCCCGGCTCGCCCAGGGGGGCAGGCTCTTTTACCTGGGCGCCGGCACCTCGGGCCGCCTCGGCGTGTTGGATGCGGCCGAATGCCCGCCCACCTTCTGCTCCCCCCCCGAGTTGGTGCAGGGGGTGTTGGCCGGTGGCGCCGCCGCCCTGCTGCGCAGTTCGGAGGGGTTGGAGGATCTCTTCGATGCGGGCCCGGCCGACCTGAAGGAGCGCGGCTTTGGTGCGGCCGATGTGCTGGTGGGGATCGCGGCCGGCGGCACCACCCCCTACGTGCTCGGCGGCCTCAGCCATGCCATGGCGATCGGTGCCCTGGCGATCGCCATGGCCTGCGTCCCCACCGAGCAGGCGCCGATGCCCTGCGCCATCGACATCCGCCTGCTGACCGGGCCCGAGCTGCTCACCGGCTCGACGCGGCTGAAGGCGGGCACCGCCACCAAGATGGCCCTCAACATCCTCTCCACCGGGGTGATGGTGCGGCTGGGCAAGGTGCACGGCAACCGCATGGTGGATGTGGCCGTCACCAACAGCAAGCTGGAAGACAGGGCCTTGCGCATCCTGCGGGATCTGGCCGGGGTGGACCGCGTCCGCGGCGCCGAGCTGCTGGCGGAAGCCCAGGGATCGGTGAAGCTCGCCCTGCTGATGGCCCTCACCGGACTCAATGGGGAACGGGGCCGCCAGTTGCTCACGGACCACGGCCCTTCCCTGCGCCAGGCACTCGCCGCTCAGGTGTCGATGGACGCTTGACCTGATGGCCTGGGGCAGGGCCAGGCTTCAGCCGTGCAGCCGTTCGGCGGGCACCACGATCCACAGCCGCCGTTCTTTGCCGCCGTAGTCAGCGGAGCCAGCACCGGTGTAGATCGCCACCATTCCATTGGGCCCCACCTTGCTGAGGCCGGGGGTGTAGCCGTAGCGGGCCCCGTGGTTGATCAGACTGCTGGCGGATCGCAGGCCAATGGCCTGGGCGGCCACACGGGTGGGAACGGGCGTTTCGCCGGCGAGGCTGGCCAGCTGGGCGGGGCTGACCCATTCGCTGGCCTTGCCCGGCGGGCCGGTTTCCGGGAGGGCGCGCGCGGTGGCGAGGGGCGCTTCGACCGGTTTGAGGTTCGAAAGCTGGTGCTCCAGGGCCTCCAGCCGGTTGAGCACCCCATCCAGGCTGGCCTCGACCTTGGGCGGAGGCACCGCGGAGACTGCGGGCGCGGCGGGCTTGGGCCGCCGGAAGAACATCATCGTAAGGACGCCGACCGGGAACACCCCCACCAGCTCCCACCCCTTGCTGCCGTGACCGTTGAGAAAGGTCTGGAGTTGCTGGGCCGGATGCTGGCTCTGGCCCCCCTGGCCTTCGGCGGGCTTCTCGTAAAGATGGGGAAATTCCTTCTTGAGGAAGGTTTCCGAAAACACGGGCTTTGCTGTTCCGGCCTCGGGTGGTCCATCCGCCTGGCCGCTTGGGGCCTCACCGGCGGCGCCTGTGGCTGGTTTCGGCGGTTCCACATTGATATGGATCACCTGGTACTCCCAGCAGTCCATGGGGACCCCTTCGCTCATGGGTCCAGACTCTCATCCGACCGTTCCACCCCAGTAGGGGCTGGTGAACAGTTCGGTGCGCTGGCGCGTCTCGGCCGGGACCGCCGCCTCGGGGGTCATCAGGGCATGGCGCAGGGCGTGGTGGGCGGCGCTGGGCGGCCTGAGGACTCCCACCCGTTCGGCGGCCAGGGCCACAATTTTCTGGGCGAGATCCGCATTGCTGCGGAGGTTGTCGATCACCATCTCCACGGTCACGGCGTCGTGCTCCTGGTGCCAGCAGTCGTAGTCGGTGACCATCGCCAGCGTGCTGTAGGCCATTTCCGCCTCCCGGGCCAGCCGGGCCTCGGTGTGGTTGGTCATGCCGATCACCGAGCAGCCCCAGGAGCGGTACAGCTCCGATTCGGCGCGGGTGGAGAAGGCCGGCCCCTCCATACAGAGGTAGGTGCCGCCGCGGTGAAGGGTGCGGCCCGTGGGCATCAGGCTGTCGCCCACGTCCGCCAGGATCTTGCTCAGCACGGGGCAGAAGGGATCGGCCACGCCAACGTGGGCCACCAGTCCATCGCCAAAGAAGCTGAGCGGGCGTTGGTGGGTGCGGTCGATGAACTGATCCGGCACCAGCATGTCGAGGGGTTGGTACTTTTCCTGGAGCGATCCCACGGCGGAAACCGAAAGGATCCAGCGCACGCCCAAGGACCGCAGGGCCCAGAGGTTGGCCCGGTAGGGAACCTCGGTGGGGGTGAAGGAGTGGTGACGGCCATGGCGGGCCAGGAACACCACCTCCACATCCCCGATCCGGCCAAGCCGTAACTGGTCGGAAGGGGCGCCATAGGGTGTCTCCACGCTGATCTCGCGCAGATCTTCGAGTCCTTCCATGGCGTAGAGGCCGCTTCCCCCCAGGACTCCGAGGCGGGCCTGGCTGAGATCGGAAGCGATGCTGCTGCTCATGGCGTTGGTGTGGTTCTCGGCCCTGTCTACAACAGGATCTCGGTGGGACGGGGTGTCGAACCCGCTGGAGGATTGGTGGTCGGGAGCTGGGGCCGCATCAGCTGGCAAGATTGACTCCCCACGGCCCGACCACCATGACCACCGCCCTGATGGACACCGAAGCCGGCCCCATCACCCTGGAGCTTTTTGATGGCGATGCCCCGGGCACGGTGGCCAACTTCGTCAAGCTCGCCAACGAGGGCTTCTACAACGGCCTCAGCTTCCACCGGGTGATCGATGGCTTCATGGCCCAAGGCGGTTGCCCGAACAGCCGTGAGGGGGCCCGGGGTCAGGCCGGCACCGGCGGGCCGGGCTACACGATTCCCTGCGAGATCAATACCAACAAGCACAAGGCCGGCAGCCTCTCGATGGCCCATGCGGGTCGCAACACCGGCGGCAGCCAGTTTTTCCTATGCCATGGCCCCCAGCCCCACCTCGATGGCCAGCACACGGTGTTTGGTCAGACCAACGACCTCGATGTGGTGCTGAAGCTTCGCAATGGCAGCCTGATCAACAGCGTCACGATTCAGGCTTGAAGGCAGATTCGCTGCGATCCCAACTGATGAAGGCCCCTGGCCGCAGCGACAGCCGCGGACAATGGGCCCCTGCGGTGGTGTTCAGATCGAGCAGCGGCCGGTGCTCCGCGCTGAGATCTTCGCTCGGATGTTCCACCCGGTGGCTGTCGGGGGCCAGCAGGAGGCTGATCCCCTCGCATCCGGGCCAGTTCACCATCGTCTGGAGTGCCTCAGCCAGAAGGGGCGCGCTGAGCTCCTCCGTCTCGGCCGAAGCGGTCAGCAGCAGGGCGACGCGGGGCTGATTGAGCAGGGCCAGCAGCCGCGGATGGTTCTCCTGCTCCAGCAGCAGCTCCTGCCGTTGGGCCCATGCCCGCAGTTCCTCGATGCGCTCGGCCACAGCCTGGGCGCTGGCCTCGCCGCTCCAGGAGAGCACCGCCGTCAGGCCATGGGGCCCCCCATCCCCCTCCGTCCCTTGCTTAGGACCCATCAGATGGCCCAGCTTGTCCTGTTTGGTCTGGAGGTAGGCAGCGTTGTGGGTTCCCGGATCCATCACCAGCGGCACCCGGTCCTCCACCGTGAGGCCATAGCCACCCAGTCCGGCAATCTTGCGGGGGTTGTTGGTGATCAACCGCAGCCGGTGTACCCCCAGGTCGCTGAGGATCTGGGCCCCAACGCCGTAATTGCGAAGGTCCGCGGCGAAGCCAAGCCGTTCGTTGGCTTCCACGGTGTCGAGGCCGCCATCTTGAAGGGAGTAGGCCTTGAGCTTGTTGATCAGGCCAATGCCCCGTCCTTCCTGGCGCAAATAAACCACCACCCCTTCCCCGGCCTCCTCGATCAGGCGGAGGGCCGCCTCGAGCTGGGGGCGACAGTCGCAACGGAGGGATCCGAAGGCATCGCCGGTGAGACATTCCGAATGGACCCGCACCAGCACCGGCCCGCTGGCCCGCTCGGGATGGCCTTTGACAATCGCCACGTGCTCGCTGCCATCCAGCTCGTTGCGGAAGCCGATCGCCCGGAAGTTCCCGAAGGCGCTGGGCATCGTGGCCTCCGCCTGGCGCCGCACAAACCGTTCGGTGTCGAGGCGGTAGCGGATCAGGTCGGCGATCGAGATCAGCCGCAGGCCGTGTTCGCGGGCATACTCCACCAGCTCGGGGAGGCGCGCCATCGAGCCATCCGGGTTCTGGATCTCGCAGATCACCCCCGCCGGATACAGGCCAGCCAGACGGGCCAGGTCGACGGCGGCTTCGGTGTGGCCAGCCCGCTTGAGCACGCCGCCATCGCGGGCCCGCAAGGGGAAGATGTGACCCGGCCGTCGCAGATCGACGGGGCGGCTTTCGGGGTGGATGGCCACCTGGATCGTGCGGGCCCGGTCCTCCGCCGAAATCCCCGTGCTCACCCCGTTCTCAGGGCCCGCATCCACACTCACGGTGAAGGCGGTCTGGTTGCTGTCGGTGTTGCGATCCACCATCAGCGGCAGATCCAGGGCATCGAGTCGCTCCCCCTCCATCGCCAGGCAGATCAGGCCCCGGGCCGCGGTGGCCATGAAATTGATCTGTTGCGGCGTGGCGAACTGGGCGGCGCAGATTAGGTCGCCTTCGTTCTCCCGGTTTTCATCGTCCACCACCACGATCGAGTCGCCGTTGCGGATCGCCGCCAGGCCATCGGCGATCGAATCGAACCGCAGCACGGTGCTGTCCGAGGCGCCTTCCCGTGGGGGAGGGACCGCGGATTCAGGGCTCAGGGCCTGGGGAGTGGAGGCGGCTTGGGCCAGGGCCATGGGGTTCACTTCAACCTGCAGTTATAGAGCCCGGTACGATCCACCGTTCCCTCGGCCCGTTCATGACAGGCACACGCGTCGCCGTGATCGGAGCCAGCGGCTACGGGGGTCTTCAGACCCTGCGCCTGCTCCAGGATCACCCATCCTTCACGGTGACGTTCCTGGGCGGGGAGCGCAGCAGCGGCCGCCGCTGGAGTGACCTGGTGCCCTTCCTGCCCCTGCCGGGCGATCCGGTGGTGCGCACCCCCGATCCTGAAGCGATCGCGGCGGCGGCGGATCTGGCGGTGCTCAGCCTCCCCAATGGCCTGGCGGCGGGCTTGGTTCCCGAGCTGCTGGAACGGGGCGTGAAGGTGGTGGATCTCTCCGCCGACTACCGCTACCGCTCCCTGGCCCAGTGGCAGGAGGTCTATGCGACCGAAGCCAGGGAGGTGCCCCGCCAGGACCAGGCCCTCTGCCAGGAGGCGGTGTACGGCCTGGTGGAGTGGGAGGAAGCCCGCATCCGAGCGGCCCGTCTGGTGGCCGCCCCGGGTTGCTTTCCCACCGCCAGCCTGCTGGCCCTGCTCCCCTTCCTGCAGCAGGGGTTGATCGAACCGGCCGGCATCGTGATCGATGCCAAGACCGGCACCTCGGGCGGGGGCCGGGCCGCCAAGGAACACCTGCTGCTGGCTGAGGCCTCAGAAGCGGTGTCCCCCTACGGCGTGGTGGGGCACCGGCACACCAGCGAAATCGAACAGATCGCCGGCCAGGCCGCCGGCCAGCCGATCCAGCTCCAGTTCACCCCCCATCTGATGCCGATGGTGCGGGGCCTGCTCGCCACCGTGTACGCCCGCCTCCGGGATCCGGGTCTGACCGCCGACGACTGCACCACCCTGCTAAGGGCGGCCTACCGCCACAGCACCAGCGTGGCCGTGCTGCCGGTGGGCACCTATCCCTCCACCAAGTGGGTGCGCCAGACCAACCGTTGCCTGCTCTCGGTGCAGGTGGATCGCCGCACCGGCCAGCTGATCGTGATGAGCGCCATCGACAACCTGATCAAGGGCCAGGCCGGCCAGGGGGTGCAGTGCCTGAATCTCTTGGCGGGCCTGGAGGCCCACACCGGTCTGCCCCAGCTGCCCTTCTATCCCTGAGCGGTCTGGACCGTTTGCCTTGAATCCAACCGAAGGGCGGCCAGGGCTACCGCATAGGGCAGGATCCGGTGTTCCTGCGCCTGGATGCGGGCGGCCAGGCTGGCGTGGTCATCGCCCTGCAGGACGGGCACGGCCGCCTGGACCAGGATCGGGCCAGCATCCACCACCTCCTCCACCAGATGGGCGGTGCAGCCGGTGAGGGTTACCCCGGCGGCCAGAGCCTGGCCCACAGCATCAAGACCCCGGAAGCTGGGCAGGAGCGAGGGGTGGATGTTGACCAGACGGCCCGGGTAGGCCCCGATCAGCACGGGGCTGACGATCCGCATCCAGCCCGCCATCACCACCAGCTCCACATCGGATGCCGCAAAGGTGGCCGCCACCTGCCGGTCGAGGTCCTGCCGCTGCGGATGGTCGCGATGGTCATGGAGACGGCAGGCGATGCCGAGCCGTTCCGCCCGCTGTCGGGCTCCACAGGCGGGATTGTTCACCACCAGCTGCACCACCTCGGCCCGCAGCGGACCACCGCGGCAGGCCCGCACCAGGGCCTCGAAGTTGCTGCCGTGGCCGGAGGCCATCACCCCTAGCCGCAGGGCCCGATCCAGCCGGGGCCAGCCCCAGGCTTCTTCGCACTCAGAGTGTGGCGTTGGCCACTGGATCGCCAGCTCCGGCTCGCTAGCGTCGTCCCAACCGGTCATGCAGGCCATGTCCCATCTCTCCATCTTGCCAACGGTGCTCCGAGATGCCGATCTGCTCGAGACCTGTCTGCGTTCGATGGGCCACAGCCCCCAGCGGGATGCCCATCTCCAGGATTTCGGTGGTGATCGGCGGGCCGTGCTGGTGAAACTCCAGCTCGATCCCCACACGTCCCTCGGTTGGTGCCGGGATGGGGATGGCTCCCTTGCCTTGGTGGGCGATCTGCAGAGGCTGAGCCGGTCCCGCTCCCTGGAACCCCTGCTCGCCAGGCTGACGCGGGAATACGCGGCCCGTGACGCCCTGCGGCAGGCCCGATGCCACTTGGGCGAAGCCCTGGTTCACGTCGGAGACTGATCCCATCGAGCGGCTCCAGCTTCACCTTGATCTGCGGGAACCCCATCAGCATCTGGTGAGGGCCACCCTGAGCTTTTCACCGCGCACTCCCGTCGTTCGCCTGCGGATGCCGGGGTGGACGCCGGGCTCCTACCTGATCCGCGACTACGTGCGGACCCTGGAAGACCTCCAGGTGTGGCAGGGCCATGACCAGCTGCCTGTGGAACGGCTCGAGCCGGCCTGCTGGCAGGTGCGCGCTGCCGCTGGAGCCCCCCTTGAGGTGCGCTGGCGCATCCTGGCCACCGATCTTTCGGTGCGCACCTGCCATCTCAACGCCGACCATGGGTTTCTTGCCCTGGCCGGCGTGGTGCTCCAAGTGGAAGGGGAGCGTTGGAGCCCGATTCGCCTCAGCCTTGATCTCCCACCGTCCTGGCACCCCTATCTGTCCCTGCCCTCCGATGGGGAGGGCGGCTGGCTGGCCCGTGATCTCGATCACCTGATCGACACGCCCCTGGAGGCGGGTCCCCATGCTTCCCACGCCTTCACGGTGGCCGGGGTGCCGCACCGCTGGGTGGGCTGGGGTGATGATCTCGTGCTGTCGGATCCCACCTGGCTGGCCGATGTGGAGAGGATCTGCCTGGCCTGCTGCCGGTTGATGGGGGTGGAAAGGCCCGCGGCGGATTCCTACCTCTTCGTGCTCCACCTCCTGGAGCAGGCCTATGGCGGGCTTGAGCACCATGACGCCACGGTGCTGCAGTTCAGCCGACGGGCCCTGGCCGAACCCCGGGGGCGGCGCCAGCTACTGCAGCTGGTGGCCCATGAATATCTCCACCAATGGAACGTGCGGCGGCTGCGACCCGCCGAGCTCACGCCGATCGATTACGACCGGGCCACGGTGGTTCCCACCCTTTGGTTCGCGGAGGGGGTCACCAGTTACTACGACCAGCTCCTGCCCCTGGCCGCCGGTCTCAGCGACGAAAAGGACCTGCTCGAGGACCTCGGCGCCGATCTCTCCCGCTACCGGCTCACGCCCGGCCGCGCCATCCAGTCGTTGCGGCTCAGCAGCGAAGAGGCCTGGGTGAAGCTCTATCGCCCCGATCCCCACAGTGGGGATTGCCAGGTGAGCTACTACCTCAAGGGTGCCGTGTTGGCCCTGGTGCTGGATCTGCACCTGCGCCGACACGGCTCCGCCCTGACCCTTGTGCTCAGGGATCTATGGCGCAGCCATGGCGTTCAGGAGCGGGGCTACCGCTGGTCGGATCTGGTTGCGGCGTTCGTGGCCCACGCACCGGATCTGTCCACTTTGCTGCCGATCTGGTTGGAAAGCGAGGAAGATCCACCCCTAGACAGCTACCTGGAGGACGTGGGACTGGTGCTTTCAGCGGAAACCTCCCCCCACCCCAATCCAGGATGGCAACTTGACGTTGGGGCCACCACCCTGGCCCGGGTGGCCCGCGGTGGCGCCGCCGAGCGGGCCGGACTCCAGGTGGGTGACGAGCTCCTGGCCCTCGATCAACACCGGCTCCGGAGCCCCGAGGATGCCAAACGCAGGCTCATGACCTGCGGCTATGGAGCGCCCTTCACCGTCCTCTACTGCCGCGATGGTCTGGTGAGGCAGAACGTGCTCGTCTGCGAGCCGCCGGCAATCGAGCGCTGGCGGCTCTCGATCGATCCCGCCGCGCCCCCACCCACCGCCGAGGCTCGCTTCCGCTGGCTGGGTCTGTTGCCATGAATGCCGAGACGCGCCGTCCCCTCCTGCTGGCGATCGTCGCTGCTTCGGTGCTCAGTGTCGGCGGGCTGGCCTGGCTGGCCCGGGGCCTGCTCATGCCCGCCCATCAAACGGGGAGTAGCTCCCTGCTCGAACTGCTCAACGACAGCCGGCGCCAGGGAGCGTTGGTCGAGAAGAACAGGCCCCGGGCCCCAGCCCCGCCAGCCCACTTAGCCTGGGCCTCACCACTGCGCCAGTCCTGTCCGGTTCGGGACTCGGCCCTGCAGCAACGGCTGAGCCAGCAGTTGGACGACCTCAATCAGCGCCGCCGGCGGATCAAGATCGACCCCTCCAACTACGGCCAGCGCTACCGCCGCGACGTCTTCGGCAACCCCCTGGATCCCACCCCCCGGGTGGTGGTGCTCCACGAAACGGTCTACGGGTTGAATTCGGCGCTCAACACCTTCAAGACCGCCCATCCCAACGACGACGACCAGGTGAGCTACCACACCCTGATCGGGCAGGACGGGGCGGTCCTCGACACGGTGGATCCCGCCAAGCGTGCCTTCGGTGCCGGCAATTCCGCCTTCCAGGGACGCTGGGCGATGACCAGCCGCCGCGTGAGTGGATCGATCAACAATTACGCCCTCCATCTCAGCCTCGAATCACCCCTGAATGGCGAGAACGAAGCCCCCAGCCACAGTGGATACACCAAGGCCCAGTACGACGCCACGGCGGTGGTCCTGGCCGATTGGATGCGCCGCTATCCGATTCCCGTCGAGGCGATCACCACCCACCGACAGGTCGACTTGGGCCAGGAGCGGGCCGATCCCCGCAGCTTTGACTGGAGCGAGCTGCGCCGGCGACTGGCGGCGCTGGGAGTGATTTGCTGAACCTCTTAGCCGTGGGCCGGCTTGGCCTGATGGGTTGGGGGCTCAAATGAGCGGTGAAATCTCGCGGTTGCGGCTGCCGTAGATCAGAGAATGGAGTTCGGGATCCTGCATGTAGCGGAGGATCCGTCCGGGATAGTCGAGCTTGCCGTTGTGCAGATAGGCCAAGGTGGCCAGTCCCTTGGCATCGCGATGGGAGGCGCTGGCGATCAGGATGTGGTTCTTCGGAAGTCCGAGGTCCTTGCTGAGGCGGGCGAATTTACCCACCAGCAGGGAGACGCTCCGCTCGGGATCGAGCAGTTCGAGCCGGGCCTGATCCAGTTCCGCTTCCGTGGCAGCCGGGGAGAGAAGCCCCTGCTTCACCATCTCGCCGAGGCTGAGCTGGGCGGGGCCATGGGTGCTGAATAAGCCCGACTGGGCAGCCAGGGGAGTGTTCTCGCCTGGCTTGGCATGCTGCAGCTCATCGAAAAGCACGGCGGCCACCAGCATCGGATTGATGTGCTGGCGGCGGGATTCGGCCAGGATCACGGGGCGGAGCTCCACGACCATGTCGAGGGTATGGCTGCGCAACGGCTGCAGGTTGTCGAGACCCTCGGTAAAGAGCTGGGCCAGCTTCGGTTGCGGGCCGTGAACGCCGAAGCGTTCGTTGAGGGCCCGGAGCTCTTCGGTGCTGAAGTCGATCGGATCGGGCCGCAGGCCTTCCGTCGGCGAGGCCAGCTGGGGGGAAGCGATGGGGGTGCTCCCGATCGCCGGGGCTTCACGGAAGAGAACGGGCCGGTAGAAGGCGCTCACGGTGCTGCGCACCAAAGAGCCGCTCACCAGAAGGAGTGAAGCCAGGGCCAGCAGCCCCTGGGGCCTGGCGGCCGGTCGGATTCCGGGCCGCCAAGTGCGTTGGGGCATGCGGAACCGGGGGGGCATGGCCAGGGCGGGGGAGCCGGGGAAGAATTCAATCTACTTTCCAACATTCTTCAGGTTTGACCAGCGGGGTGGTTCGGTCTGTGGGGTGGACCACACAGCCGCCCGCCTCAGCGTCTGCTGGGCTTCCCAAGCCCACCTGGGATCGGTTTGGATGCGGCAGCTGGACTCCACGGAGAGCCAGGTACCCCCCGCCTCCATGCCGTCTCCCTCCTTCACCAACGACCGCGACAGCGCTGGTCTCTGGCAGCGTTTTTGCGACCTTCTGTGGCATGACCCTGGTCTGGGAATTTGGCTGGATGTGAGCCGCATGGCCCTGGCTGAGGCCGATCTCGATGCCCTCGAACCCCGCTTCAGCGCCGCCTTCGCTGCCATGGAGGCCCTGGAGGGCGGAGCGATCGCCAATGCCGACGAACACCGACAGGTCGGTCACTACTGGCTGCGCAACCCAGCCCTGGCCCCAGATCCCGAGGCGGGCGCCCTGATTTCCGGCGAGACCGACCGGATCGAGAGCTTCGCCTCCGATCTGCTGGCCGGAAGGATCACCGCGCCGGCGGGCACAGCCTTCACCGATGTCCTTTGGATCGGGATCGGCGGGTCGGGCCTGGGGCCGCTGTTGATGATCCGCGCCTTACAGCAAGAAGGCTGCGGCCTGCCCTTCCATTTCTTCGACAACGTCGATCCCCACGGATTCAGCCGGACCCTCGCGGCCCTGGGCGAGCGGCTCCGCACCACCTTGGTGGTGGTGGTGAGCAAATCAGGCGGCACCCCGGAACCCCGCATCGGCATGGAGCAGGCCCGGGCCCGTCTCGAGGCGCTTGGTGGCGCCTGGGCCTCCCAGGCCGTGGCGGTCACGATGGCCGGCAGCCAGCTCGATGGTCTCGCCGCCTCGGAGGGTTGGCTGGCCCGCTTTGACCTGCCCGACTGGGTGGGCGGCCGCAGCAGCATCACCGGCGCCGTTGGGCTCCTGCCCGCCGCCCTGATCGGGGCCGACATGCGCGGCTTTCTGGCCGGTGCCGCTGCCATGGATGGGCTGACCCGCCTGCCGAGCCTTCGCCACAACCCAGCCGCGCTGATGGCTGCGGCCTGGTATGCCGCCGGCGATGGCAAGGGCCGCCGCGATCTGGTGGTGCTCCCCTACCGCGATCGTCTGGAGGTGTTCAGCCGCTACCTGCAGCAGCTGGTGATGGAGTCCCTCGGCAAGGACCGCGACCGCCAGGGCCAGACCGTGCACCAGGGCCTGGCGGTCTATGGCAACAAGGGTTCCACCGACCAGCACGCCTATGTGCAGCAGCTGCGCGATGGCCTCGACAACTTCTTCGTGACCTTCATCGAAGCCCTCGACGATCCCGCCGACATCGCGCCAATCGCTGGGGAGCGGCCGGAGGATTTTCTGGAGGGTTTCCTGCAGGGCACCCGCGCCGCCCTCTCGGAGGGCGGTCGCCAGAGTCTCACCATCACGCTGCGGCGCTTTGATGCCGTGGCCCTTGGTGCCCTGATCGCCCTGTTCGAGCGGGCCGTGGGCCTCTATGCCGAACTGATCGATATCAACGCCTACCACCAGCCCGGCGTGGAGGCTGGCAAGAAGGCCGCCGCCGAGGTGCTGGCCCTGCAGTCCCGGCTGGAGGCCTTGCTCAGCGACGGCACCGCCAGAAGCCTGGACGAGTTGGCCGCCTCCCTTGGGCTCAGCAATCCAGAAGCGCTGTTTTGGACCCTCAGGCACCTCTGCCACAACAGCCGTGGTTATCTGGCCGAGGGCGATTGGGGCGATCCCGCCAGCCTGCGCTTCCAGTACGGCGGCGGCATCGGTAGCGATTAACACCACACCAGCCGAACAGCCCCATCACCATGGGACTGCGGACATGATTTCTAGGGTTCCGGTCCCAGAGCCGCCAGGTTCAGGGGTGTCAGGTCCGAGAGAAATCCCATGAACCTTCCCTGCAAGGTCCATGACACGGAGGGATAAAAGCCCGGGAGGCCGCCATCAACCACCCTCCCCAATCCCATGGCTTCCGTGTCTGGACCTTCCTCCGAGGAAGGGTTTGAGCGTTTGCATCCCAGTGAGGGGCTGAAGGCCCTGGAGATGGAGGCGCGCCTCCCGCTCACGGGTTGGCAGCAGGAAGTGGATCAAGGCCTGCGGCTGGGCCTGGAGGCCGCCGACAGCATCGTGGACCGGCGCATCTCCACCTTCTCCCGAGGTGAATTGCCCCACTACGCCGGCATCAACACCTTCATGAAGGCTCCCTATGTGGAGGATGTCAATCGCGTCGGCGATTTTGATGTCGCGATCCTTGGCGTTCCCCACGACAGCGGCACCACCTATCGCCCTGGAACGCGTTTCGGCCCCCAGGGCATTCGCCGCATCTCAGCCCTCTACACCCCTTACAACTACGAAATGGGTGTCGATCTGCGTGAGCAGATCAAGTTGTGCGATATCGGTGACATCTTCACGATTCCGGCCAACAACGAAAAAAGCTTCGACCAGATCTCCAAGGGGGTGGCCCACGTCTTCGCCAGCGGCGCCTTCCCGATCATCCTCGGCGGTGACCATTCGATCGGCTTCCCCACGCTGCGTGGTGTCTGTCGCCACCTGGGCGATAAGAAGGTGGGCATCATCCACTTCGATCGCCATGTCGACACCCAGGAGACCGACCTGGATGAACGCATGCACACCACCCCCTGGTTCCATGCCACCAACATGGCCAATGCCCCTGCCGAGAACCTCGTGCAGCTCGGCATCGGCGGCTGGCAGGTGCCGCGGGAGGGGGTGAAGGTCTGTCGGGAGCGGGGCACCAACGTGCTCACCGTGACCGACATCTGCGACATGGGCCTGGAGGCGGCGGCCCGTTATGCGATCGAGCGGGCCACCGATGGCACCGACTGCGTGTACATCTCCTTCGATATCGACTGCATCGACGCCGGCTTTGTGCCCGGCACCGGCTGGCCAGAACCCGGGGGTCTCCTACCCCGAGAAGCGCTGAAGTTGCTCGAACTGATCGTGCGCAATGTGCCGGTCTGCGGCCTGGAGGTGGTGGAGGTTTCCCCTCCCTACGACGTCAGCGACATGACCTCGCTGATGGCCACCCGCGTGATCTGCGACACCATGGCGCACCTCGTGGTGAGTGGCCAGTTGCCCCGCCGCCAGGCTCCAGCCTGGCTGAACCCGGTCTGCAACATGCAGGTCGATCAGCGCTGGAGGTAGGGCCATGCACGAAGTCGACATGACCCGGGCCCTGCTATTGGCAATGCACAACTGGAAGCAGAGCCATACCCCCCACCAGCCCCAGGTGGGAACCGTCCACCTTCAGGTGGGCTCGTTTACCTGCGTGGAACCCGATCAGCTGGTGTTCACCTGGAGGGCCGCCACGCTGAACACCTGGCTCGAGGGTTCGGAGTTGGCGATCGAGCCGGTGCCGCTGATGGCCCGCTGCCTCGGTTGCTCAGCCACCTACAGCCCACAGGCGGAACAGGGCTACCGCTCCCCCTGCTGCGATCACCCCATGGAGGAGATCGTGAGCGGCCGCGAACTGCGGATCCGCAGCGTGGACTACCACTTCAGTGATTCCCTGTCCCCTTCCCCCCGTTGATCGCCATGCACATGCCCCTCGAAGACACCCTGGGTCTCAACCTGCTGGCCGCCAACCAGCACCAGGCCGCCCACAACCGCGAGCATTTCGATGCGTGGCAGCTGCTCTGCGTCAACGTGATGAGCAGTCCGGGGGCCGGCAAGACCTCCCTGCTGGAGCGCAGTCTCGCCCTGCTGGCCGATGTGTACACGATGGCCGTGCTCGAGGGCGACATGACCACCGAGCTCGATGCCCAACGGCTCGAGGCCGTGGGGGTTCCGGTGGTGCCGATCACCACCGGCCGGGCCTGCCACCTCGATGCCGCCATGGTGAGCGGCGGCCTGCGGCTGCTGCAGCAGCGCCTTGATCCGGCCGACCTCGATCTGCTTTGGGTGGAAAACGTGGGCAACCTCGTCTGCCCGGCGGAGTTCGAGGTGGGTGAACACCGCAAGGTGGCGCTTTTGAGCGTCACCGAGGGCGAGGACAAGCCCTTGAAGTACCCGGTGATGTTCCGCGAGGCCGACTGCGTGCTGATCACCAAGATCGACCTGCTTCCCTACCTGCCCGTTCAGGTCGAGCGGATCGAGGCGCACATTCACCAGGTCAACCCCCGATGCCGGGTGCTTCAGGTTTCAGCCACCACCGGCGAGGGCCTGGAGGCCTGGCACCAATGGCTGGTCGAGCAGGTCGCTTCGCAGCGATCCAGCCCTGCTGCCCCGGCATCCGAGCGGCACGGACCTCCGCCCGCGCTCCTCAGCGCGGTCCATTGATCGCCGGAGCGCCCGGGTCTGCCCATCGGTGCGACCCTCACCCCCCTCCCCTTCCACCATCGCGCCTGTCCCTTTCCATCCCCCAGAGCCATGAACAACGCTCCTTCCCGTCGATCCCCGAACCGCATCCGCTCCCTGGCCGCCCTGGCCTTAGTGGGGGTGGTCGCCAGTTCCTTGGGCGGTTGCAGTAAAACCGGCCCTACGGCCAGCGAAGCCCCGGTGCGGATCGGCTACAGCGCCTGGCCCGGTTGGTTCCCCTGGAAGGTGAGTGAGGAGCAGGGTCTGTTCACCGCCGCTGGCGTGCCGGTCAAGCTGATCTGGTTCGACGGCTACCTCGATTCGATCAATGCCCTCAACGCCGGCCAACTCGACTGCAATAGCCAAACCCTGGGGGACACGCTCTCCTCGGTAGCCGGCGGCGCCGACCTGCAAGTCGTGCTCACCAACGACATCTCCAGCGGTAACGATCAGATCATCGCCGCCCCCGGCATCCGCACGGTGGCGGAGCTGAAGGGCAAACGAGTGGCGGCAGAAGAGGGCACCGTGGACCACTATTTGCTCCTGCTGGGTCTGAAGAAGGCGCGCATCTCCGAGAAGGACATCACCTTCGTGCCCCTCGAGACCGGAGCGGCGGCCGCCGCCTTTGCGGCGGGCAAGGTGGATGCGGTCGGGGTGTTCGCGCCCTTCACCACCCAGGCCCTCAAGCGCCCGGGCAGCACCACCCTCTTCAGCTCCAAGGACTTCCCAGGTGCGATCAGTGATCACCTCGTTTGCAACCGCGAATTCGTGGCCAAGAACCCCGAAAAGGTTCAAAAGATCGTGAACAGTTGGTTTGCCACCCTCGCCCAGATCAAGGCGCAACCGGGCCCCTCCCTGGCGATCCTGGCCAAGCGCGCCGGGGTGAGCGAAGCCGACTACAAGGCCTACGACGCCGGCACGACGATCTACAGCCTTGAGCAGAACCGTCAGGTGTTCAAACCCGGCACGACCATGACCTCCCTGCCCTTTGCGGCCGAGCAGATCAGCGCCTTCCTGCAGGCCGTTGGTCTTGCCAAGACGGCACCAAAGCTGGAGAGCCTGCTCGAGCCGAAGTTCGTGAATGCCGCGAACTGAGGATCTGTGCGCCCGATCCCATTCCTCCCGACCATCTGGCGGTCGCGCCTCCGCAGGCTGATGCTCCATCCCTGGTCCCTCGGGGTGGCAGGCATCGCCCTCCTGTTTGGCCTTTGGGCCCTGGTGTCCTCGCTGGGCATCCTCGATCCGCTCTTCCTGCCCACCCCAACGGCCGTCCTGGCGGCGGGGGTGGAGGAGGCGGCCAACGGCGATCTCTGGCGCGACATCAGCGCCAGCGTGCTGCGGGTGTTGGGAGGATTTGGTCTGTCAGCCCTGGTGGCCCTGCCGCTCGGGATCGCGATGGGCACCAAGACCACCCTCTGCCGCTTCTTGGAGCCGCTGCTGGCCCTGCTGCGCTACATGCCGGCGCCGGCCTTCATCCCCCTGTTGATCATCTACTTCGGCGTGGGTGAGTTGCCCAAGGTGCTACTGATCTTCATCGGCACCCTGTTCTTCAACACGTTGATGATCATGGATGCGGTGAAGTTCGTGCCGCGGGAACTGCTGGAAACCACCCTGACCCTCGGGGGGCGGAAGCGGGATCTCCTGCTGCGGGTGATTACGCCCTACATCGCCCCCCAGGTGCTCGATGCCTTCCGCATCAACATGGCCGCTGCCTGGAATCTGGTGATCGTGGCTGAGCTGGTGGCCGCCGAGAGCGGCCTGGGCAAGCACATCACCCTGGCCCAGCGCTTCCTGCGGACCGATCAGATCTTTCTCGGTCTGATTGTGATCGGCCTGATCGGCCTGCTGATCGATCTGACCTTCCGCATGGTGATGCGACGCAGCTGCGCCTGGGCGACATGAGAACCGCACCGTCCCCCTCTGGCCCCCGATGAATTTGGTTCTTGACTCCGTCTGCAAGCGCTTTGGCGAAGGCAGGGATGCGCAGCTGGTGCTGGATCAGATCAGCTTCACCATGCACACCGGCCAATTCCTGGCGCTGCTGGGGAGTTCGGGATCGGGCAAGTCCACCCTGATGCGCATGGTGGCGGGTTTGGAGAAACCCTCGAGCGGCAGCCTCCACCTGGATGGTGAGGCGATCCGCGGGCCGGGGTCGGATCGGGGCATGGTGTTCCAGAAGTACAGCCTCTACCCCTGGCTCACGGCGGCCCAGAACGTGGCCTTCGGGCTCAAGATCAAGGGCCTCGACCGCGACCAGATCCGGGAGCGCACCGGCTTCTATCTCGAGGTGGTGGGGTTGGCCGATGCGGCGCGGCGGCTACCCCGGGAGCTCTCCGGGGGCATGCAGCAGCGGGTGGCCATTGCCCGGGCCCTGGCGGCCGAACCGCGCCTGCTGCTGCTCGACGAACCCTTCGGAGCCCTCGATCTGCAGATCCGAGAATCCATGCAGGAGTTTCTCCTGAATCTCTGGCGCAGCACCGGCCTCTCGGTGCTGCTGATCACCCACGACATCGACGAGGCCCTGTTGTTGGCCCAGCAGGTGCACATCCTGGCCCCGAGGCCCGGGCGCATTGTGCAGAGCCTCAGCCTTGATCTCAACAACGACGACCTGCGCGACCTGCGGATTTCGGCCTCCTTCCAGACCCTGCGCCACCAGGTGGCGGAGACGTTGCGTCAGCTCGATCGCGATCCCCCCTGAAGCTTCTGGGCAGCTCACGAACGCTCGCCAGGCTTGGTGCTGAGCGATCCGGTGGGCGGCGACACCGGGCGATCGAATCAGGCCGGGGGCTCCTGCCAGAGCTCCGGGGGCAGGTTGAGGTACACCGCCTCCTTGAACAACGCCTGCTTCGCCTCCGCATCCCCCCGGGCGTCGGCGAGGGCGAACCTCTGCCTGAGGGAAGCGATCAGCGTCTCCCTTCGGGGATCGTCGCCTTGTTGGCTCATGGCACCAGGTTCACCAGCTTGCCGGGCACCACGATCACCCGGCTTGGCGCCTTCCCCTCCAGCCAACGGGCGGCCACCTCGCTCTCCAGGGCGAGCTTCTCGAGGGTGGCCTTATCGGCATCGGCGGGCACCTCGAGATTGCCGCGAACCTTGCCCTTGATCTGGATCACCAGAGGGATCGTGTCCCGAACCAAGGCGGTGGGGTCGGCCACCGGCCACCGCTGGAGGTGGATGCTGCCGCTACCGCCGAGCTTCTGCCAGAGCTCTTCGGCAAGGTGGGGAGCGAAGGGAGCCAGCAGGATGAGCAGGTTGGCCAGGGCCTCGGCGGCCACCGCATCGCCGGCAGCCTCGAGGTGATCGCCCATGGCATTGCTGAGCTTCATCAGCTCTGAAACGGCGGTGTTGAACTGGTAGTCGCCATCGAGGTCTTCACTGACGGCGACGATGGCCGTGTGCACCGCCCGGCGCAGATCGCGCTCGGCGGGCGAACGATCCGCCGCCGTGGTGGCCTGCCCATCCGATCCCGGCTGGACCGTGCCGCCCGACCAATCGGCCAGGCTGAGGCCTCGCTCCAGGGCCCCCTCCACCAGCCGCCAGATCCGCTGGAGGAAGCGGAACTGGCCCTCCACGTCGGCGTCATCCCATTCGAGGTCCTTCTCCGGCGGCGCCTTGAACAGGATGAACATGCGGGCCGTGTCGGCGCCGTAGCGGTCGATCACCGCGGCGGGATCAACGCCGTTGTATTTCGACTTCGACATCTTCTCAAAGAACACCTCCAGAACCTCACCGGTGTTCGGATCCCGGGGATCGTTGGGATCACTGACATCTGCCGGTGCGATGTATTTGCCGCTGTGGGGATTCTTGTAGGTGATGCCCTGCACCATCCCTTGGGTTAGCAGGCGGGTGAAGGGTTCATCGAAGCTGAGCAGGCCGCGATCCCGCAACACCTTGGTGAAAAAACGCGAGTAGAGGAGATGCAGGATGGCGTGTTCGATGCCGCCCACGTACTGATCCACCGGCAGCCAGCGGTCCACAGCCGAGCGCGCAAACGGCAGTTCGGTGTTGTGCGGATCGCTGTAGCGCAAGTAGTACCAACTGGAGCACATGAACGTGTCCATCGTGTCGGTCTCCCGCCGGGCCGGGGCGCTGCAGCAGGGGCACGGCACGTGCACCCAGCTCTCGAGTTGGGCCAGTGGTGAGGCCCCCTTGCCGCTGAAGGCCACCTGCCGAGGCAGCTCCACCGGCAACTGATCGGCCGGCACCGGCACCACACCGCAGCTGTCGCAGTGGATCACCGGGATCGGGCAGCCCCAGTAGCGCTGGCGGGAGATCAGCCAGTCCCGCAGGCGATATTGCACCTTGCCCCGCCCCCAGCCCTCGGCTTCGGCGGCGGCGGTGATGGCCAGCTTTGCCTCGCGGCTGGCCAGGCCGTCGAAACGGCCGGAATGGATCAGCACGCCGGGTTCGGTCCAGGCGCCGCCCTCGAAGACGTGTTCGTCGCTGCCATCGGGAATGATCACCTGGCGCACCGGCAGTTCGTACTGGCGGGCGAACAGAAAGTCGCGTTGGTCGTGGGCGGGCACGCCCATCACGGCACCGGTGCCGTACTCGGCCAGCACGTAATCAGCAATCCAGAGGGGCACCGCTTCGCCGTTGGCCGGGTTGCGCACCATCGCCCCGATCGGCACACCCCGCTTGGGTCCGTCCTCAGCGGTGCGCTCCTGGTCGCTCTGACGGCTCACCTGGTCGCAGAAGGCCTGCACCGCGATCGCCTGGTCGGCCGTGGTGAGACGGGCCACGAGGGGGTGCTCCGGCGCCAGCACCACGTAGCTCACCCCGAAAACCGTGTCTGGCCTGGTGGTGAACACGGTGATCGTTTCACCGCTGGGTTTCCCCTCGCCATCGAGGAGGGGGAAATCGAGCTCGGCGCCGTTGGAGCGGCCGATCCAGTTGGCCTGCATGGTGCGCACCCGCTCCGGCCAGCCCGCCAACTTCGGCAGGTCGTCGAGGAGCTGGTCGGCGTAGGCAGTGATCTTGAGGAACCATTGGCGCAGCTGCCGCTTCTCCACCAGGGCGCCGGATCGCCAGGAGCGGCCCTCCCCATCGACCTGCTCGTTGGCCAGCACCGTCTGGTCCACCGGATCCCAGTTCACCGTGGCCTCGCGCCGGTAGGCGAGGCCCGCCTCGAGGAACTGCAGGAACAGCCATTGGGTCCAGCGGTAGTAATCGCTGTGGCAGGTGGTCACCTCGCGCTCCCAGTCGATCGAGAGGCCGAGCTGGCGCAGCTGCTCCCGCATCGACGCGATGTTGCGGTCGGTCCAGGCGCCGGGTTCGACGCCGCGCTCGATGGCCGCGTTCTCGGCCGGCAGGCCAAAGGCGTCCCACCCCATCGGATGGAGCACCCGGTGGCCGCGCATGCGGGCGCTGCGGGCGATCACATCGGTGATCACGTAGTTGCGCACATGGCCCATGTGGAGGTTCCCCGATGGATAGGGGAACATCGAGAGGGCGAAGAAGGGGGTGCCATCCGTTCCCTCCGTGGTGCGATCGAGGCCCTGCTCGGCCCAGGCCTGCCGCCAGCGGCTTTCGATCAGCTCGGGCCGATACCGGCTCGCTTCAGTCACGGCGGGATGCAAACACTGTTGCCCCGATCGTCCCACAGGGGATCAGCTGAGCAGGCGCAGCACCACGACCTTGGAGCGGTTCACCATCAGCAGGGGCAGGTCGGGGTCCTGCTGGATGGCCAGGAAATCGTGATCTTGCCAGCGGATCGTGCCCTGCAGGCTCTGGCCACCTTCGAGTTCGATGTTCACCGGCGAGGCCCGGCGGATCAGATCCTGGAGGTGACGCACGCTGGGGGAACTGGTGTCGAGCCTGGGCCCCCGTTGCTCGAAGAAGCTCTGCATAGGATCGGTCCGTCGGACAGTGGAATGGATCGGTGCTCCAATTCAGCAAGTATCAGGGACTCGGCAATGATTTCCTGCTTCTGGATGGCCGCGATCTGGAGGATGGTGAAGCCGCCTTCGGATTGGATGCGGAGGCCGTGCGCCGCCTCTGCGACCGCCGCTTCGGCGTCGGCGGCGATGGGGTGATCCTGGCATTGCCGCCCCGGGACGGGGGGGAACTGCGGATGCGGATCTTCAATGCCGATGGCAGCGAACCGGAGATGTGCGGCAACGGCATCCGCTGCTTGGCCCGCTTCCTGGCCGACAGCGATGGCGACGCGCCGGGCCGCACCTGGCAGGTGGAGACCCTGGCGGGTCGGATCGTGCCGGAGCTCTGCTCCGACGGCACCATTCGCGTGGACATGGGTCCCCCGTTTCTCGAGCCGTCGGCGGTGCCCACCACCCTGCCGGTGGGGCCGGCCGGCCTGCCCCAGGGTGATCTGGAGGTGGAAGGCCACTGCTTCACGGTGGCTGCCGCTGGCATGGGCAATCCCCATGTGGTGATCCCCGTCGAGGATGTGGACGCCGTGGACTTGGAGCGTTTCGGCGCCGCCCTCGAGCGGCATCCCGCTTTCCCAGCCCGCACCAATGTGCATTTCGTGCAAGTGCTCAGCCCCGACCATCTGGTGATGCGGGTCTGGGAACGGGGCGCGGGTCCGACCCTGGCTTGCGGGACCGGCGCCTGCGCCACGCTGGTGGTCTGCCATCGGCTGGGCCTTTGCGACAACCGTGCACGGTTGGATCTGCCCGGGGGACCGCTGTGGATCGCGTGGGCCGGTGAAGGGGCCCCGGTGATCATGAGCGGCCCCGCCGAGGCGGTGTTCGATGGTGTGGTGGTGCCGGGTCTGCTGGGGGAACATGCGGATCGTCTCCAACCGCTTCCGGAGAGAGCCGCCGATCCCGAAACGCCCCTGGCGCCTGCTCCGGCCCAGGGAAGCGAGTCTGCCCCCGGCACCAGCGCCTCACCCCCTCCCCAACCGGCGATCGATTGCGCCACCGCCTGCGTTAACGGTTGCCTGCGGCCCGAGGCCTGCAGCAGCGCCGAAGCCCGGTCCCGGGTGGCGGCCCTGTTGGAGGGGCGCTCCCTCGACGATCTGTTGGCCCTGGCCTCGGCCTCCGCAGAACGGCGCTTCATGGAGGGCCCTCGCCCCGATGACGCCCCCTGAACCGCAGCAGGATCTTTCGGGCTATCTCGATGCCTGCGCCACCAGCCCCCCCAGTGCCGGGGTGATGGGCGTGATGGCGGCGTTGCACCACTCAGCCTGGGGGAATCCGTCCAGCCTCCACGGCTTCGGTGTGCGGGCCGCCGAGGTTCTCGAGCGCAGCCGCTGGCAACTGACCGACCTGCTGGGAGCCAGCCAACACGATCTGATCTTCTGCTCCGGCGCGAGTGAGGCGATCCACCTGGCCCTCCTGGGCCAGGTGGGGACGGGACCCCCGGGCCGGCTGGTGATCTCCCCGGTGGAGCATCCCGCCACCCTGG
>Ga0209597_1000533_pt1 | contig 25164 bp, 27 predicted proteins | sample M_140625_MF_Meta_FD_187316 | JGI IMG/M metagenome (GOLD analysis project Ga0209597, IMG submission 187316) | Freshwater microbial communities from Lake Montjoie, Canada to study carbon cycling - M_140625_MF_MetaG (SPAdes) (version 2) | ecosystem: Environmental > Aquatic > Freshwater > Lake... | reverse complement strand
CCTTGGTCGACAAGATTTTCATCCTTGGCCTGCTCGTGGGCCTCGCCGCCATCGACTGCCTGCCAGTTCCGCGCTGGAGTGATGCCGGACAGCCGCTTCCCGTGGACGGCGGTACGGTGCTCTACACATCGTTCGGCGTGATGCTCATCATCATCCGCGAATTCCTGATCACCGGCCTGCGCCTTGTGGCCGCCGCTTCGGGTCAGGTGCTCGAGGCCGAGGGCCTTGGCAAGATCAAGACCTTCCTGCAGATCATTGCGATCGGACACCTCATCGGTCTGCGCGCCTATGAGACGCATTGGCATCTCTCGGCCGAATGGCACCAGAACTGGGAAGTCATCATCATGTCGCTCTTCTGGTTGTCGGTGGCGATCACTGTGGTCTCCGGCGCGAGCTACCTCATCCGCCATCGTCGACACCTGCCGGGTCTGGCTTCATGATCGTTCAGATCGCGACGCTCGGTCCGCTCGGCCGCCTCAAGGCGCCGGGTACGTGGGGTTCTGCGGCCGGGCTGCTATGGTGGGCGGTCGTAGTGCGACTCGCGCATGACAAACAAGGGCCGCATGAATTCATCTTCGACTCGCTCGTCGTCCTGATGGCGATCCTGCTGTGCGGCGTGGCCGCGGCCTTCATTGGGAAGAAGGATCCTTCCGAGATCATCCTCGATGAGTTCGCCGCGATGCCGCTGGTCTTCCTCTTCAACCCTTACGTCTACGGCGGCAAATCGTCGCTCCTCCTGATCCTGCTCGGCTTTCTGCTTTTCCGTCTCTTCGACATCGCGAAACCTTTCGGCATCAAGGCGCTCGAGAAGCTGCCCGGAGGCTTTGGTATCGTGCTCGATGACGTGATGGCGGCAATCTACGCGAACCTCGTCCTGCATGGCATCGCCCTGCTTTGGAAGGTCCTCTGATGTCCCTGCGCTGCGCTCCAGTCGACACCGCGGTCGTCCGGGTGACGGGCGAGGACGCGGCGGCTTTCCTGCAAGGGCAGTGCTCGGCAGATCTCCGTGGCGGCGCGCTGGCCGATGCGCTCTGGTTGAATCGTAAGGGCAGGGTGCTCGCGCACACGGTCATCGCGAAAGAAGCCGATGGCTCATTTCTCTTACTCTGCCCGCATCTAGGCGCCGCTGAAGTACTCGCCGTCGTGACCGTGAACGTCATCGCCGACGACGTCGTCGCGACGGACGAGTCCGCCCTTTGGGAGAAGTGGGTCGTCTGGGGTGCGGAGCCGGCGAACGCCGACGTGAAGGCCTTCGCGACGAAGCGTTTCGGTGTCGACGCCTGGGACGTGCTCACGCCAATCGGTGCTGTCGCCCCTGGTGAGCTTGCCTCGCTCGCCGAGCTCGATGCCCTGCGCGTCGCCGCCGGCGTTCCTGCGGTGCCGGCCGATTGCGGGGCCAATGAATTTCCACAGGAGTGTGGTCTCGATGCCTGGGTTAGCTACACCAAGGGCTGCTACCTGGGCCAGGAAGTCATGGCTCGGATCCAGTCCATGGGTTCGCTGCGCCGCATCCTCCGTCGCGTGACCGGGCCGGTGTCGGTCGGGCAGGAGCTGAGGACGCCGGAAGGTAAGGTCCTGGGCACCGTGCGTTCCGCCGCTGGTGACGTCGGGCTGGCCCTGGTGTCGGTCGATCTGCCTGAAGGGTCGGTCATCGGCGAGGTGCGCCTCGGTGCTCCGGCGCTGATGCCCGCGCGCTGACCTGTTTCCGTTTGCGGGCGGGGGTGCCGTCCCGTATAGTGGCGGCGATGGCTTCTCCCTTCCATTACCAGGAACCTTTCCCGCTGGGCCCCGATACCACGAAGTATCGTCTGCTCACGAAGGAGCACGTCTCCGTCACGGAGTTCGCAGGCCAGCCCATTCTCAAGGTCGCCCCGGAAGCGCTCACGCTCCTCGCCAATCAGGCGTTGCACGACATCAATTTTTACCTCCGCACCGAGCACCTCGAGCAGGTCGCCGCAATCCTCGCGGACAAGGAAGCCAGCGACAACGACCGCGCCGTCGCGCTTGCCATGCTGCGTAATGCCGAGGTCGCCGCGAAGGGCGTGCTGCCTTTCTGTCAGGACACCGGTACCGCCGCCATCACCGCCAAGAAGGGCCAGCAGGTCTGGACCGGAGGCGACGACGCCGAAGCGCTCTCGCTCGGTGTTTATCAGGCCTACGCGCAGAACAACCTGCGCTACTCGCAGCTCGCACCGCTCGATCTCTACACCGAGAAGAACACCGGCACGAACCTGCCGGCACAGATCGATATCGCCGCCACGAGCGGCTCGAAGTTCGAGTTCCTCTTTGTCGCCAAGGGCGGAGGCTCTGCTAACAAGTGCTACCTCTATCAGGAGACCAAGGCCGTCCTCAACCCGAAGTCCCTGGTCAAGTTCCTCACCGAGAAGATGCAGTCGCTCGGCACCGCCGCGTGCCCGCCGTATCACCTCGCATTCGTCATCGGCGGCACCTCCGCCGAGGCGACCATGAAGGCCGTCAAGCTGACCTCGACCCACTACTACGACGCGCTCCCGACGTCCGGCAATGAGCATGGCCGCGCCTTCCGTGATCTTGCGCTTGAGGCCGAGCTCCTCAAGGTCGCCCACCAGCTCGGTATCGGCGCGCAGTTCGGCGGTAAGTGGTTCGCGCTCGACGTCCGCGTCGTCCGCCTGCCGCGTCACGGCGCTTCGTGCCCGATCGGCCTCGCCGTCTCCTGTTCCGCCGACCGTAACGCCAAGGCCAAGATCGATAAGGACGGCATCTGGATCGAGCAGCTCGAGACGAATCCCGGCCGCTTCATCCCGGCCGACGCCCGCAAGCATGCCGATGCCACCCAGGTCGTGAAGATCGACCTCAACCGTCCCATGGCGGACATCCGCGCCGAGCTCTCGAAGTATCCCGTTACCACGCGCCTCGCGCTCACCGGCACGCTCGTCGTCGCCCGCGATATCGCACACGCCAAGATCCGCGAGCGCCTCGAGAAGGGCGAAGGATTGCCGCAGTACATCAAGGACCACCCCGTCTACTATGCCGGCCCCGCCAAGACGCCCGTCGGCATGGCTTCCGGTTCGTTTGGTCCGACCACCGCCGGGCGCATGGACAGCTACGTTGAACTTTTCCAGAAGCATGGTGGTTCGCTCGTCATGATCGCCAAAGGTAACCGCGGCGAGGCTGTCACCAACGCCTGCAAGGCCCACGGCGGTTTCTATCTCGGCTCCATCGGCGGCCCCGCCGCCATCCTCGCGCAGGAGAATATCCGCAAGGTCGAGGTCATCGATTATGCCGAGTTGGGCATGGAAGCCGTCTGGAAGATTGATGTCGTCGATTTCCCCGCGTTCATCCTCGTCGATGACAAGGGCCACGATTTCTTCCGCGAATTGCCCGGCGGTTGCGGCATCTGCGGACCCTGATTTATTGACGCAAGCTGGCTGGGGTGTATCCAGAAAGCATGCCCCTCATGCTTTCCCTGGCTGCATTCCTGTGTGCCGCCGAGCCCGCGCTGGTCGCCAAGCCGGTCGCCGGGCCCGCTTCCGAAGACACCCCGGCCGCGCTTAAGAAAGTCCCCGTCTATCCCAAGACCGTCACGGTTCTCAAGGACGTCGCTTATCTCGGCGGCACGCGCAAGGAGAAGGCGGACATCTATTCACCGCTCGACCACGACAAGGCCAAGCCGCTCCCCGGCATCATCGTGATCCATGGCGGCGGCTTCAACGACGGCGACAAGGCGCGTGGTCGCGAACTGAACATCAGCGAGAACCTCACGCTCAAGGGTTACGTCTGCATGAGCATCAACTACAAGCTGCGCCGTACGCAGGGGCAGGTCACTTGGCCGCAGAGTGTCCACGACGCCAAGGCTGCTGTGCGCTATCTCCGGAAGGAGGCGGCCAACCTCGGCGTCGACCCGGAGAAGATCGGCGTCATCGGCTGTTCGGCCGGCTGCAACCTCTCTATGATGCTCGCCACGACCGGGCCGGCGGACGGCTTCGACGCCGTCAAGGGCGAGCCCTATCAGGACGTCTCGGCGCGCGTCACTTGCGCGATTGGTTTCTACGGCGCCGTCGACCTCATGAATTATCATGACATGAAGATGTTCGCGAAGACCCGCGAAGAGGCGCCGGAGCTTTATAAGAAAGGGTCACCGATCACCTACCTCGACGCCAAGGATCCGCCCATGCTCCTTGTCCACGGTACGGCGGACGTCACCGTCCCGCTTAGCCAGAGCGAAACCTATCTCAAGATCGCCAAAGAGAAAGGCGCCCCCTGCGTGCTCGAGGTCATCCCTGACGCACCGCACACCTTTGACCTGCAGCCCAAACAGCGCGACCTGCGTCCGCTCGTCACGGCCTTCTTCGACCAGCACCTCAAGGGCAAGTCGGCCAAATAAAAAAGGCACCCGAGTGGGCGCCCTTTTTATTTGCGATCAACCGACAGCTCAGGGCTGCTGGTTGTAGGTCGACTTATCGAAGGCTAGGGCCGAGCGGAAATAGAAGTCCGTGACCGGGATGGCGAGGCCCAGGCCGAAGCCCACGCCCTTGCCGAAGCGTTTCGCGATGCGCTGGCAGAGCCAAATCCACCAGGCGGCGAGGAGGACGAGGCAAAGCACCTTCGCGCCCTTGTCGTGGGCCTTGAGGAACGGAATCACCAGCAGCAGCGGGAGCGTCCACCAAGCCGAGAGGCCGGCGATGCGGGTGAGGATCACGTGATGGTAGACCGGGATGAGCGCCTTCCAGCCCTCATGGCCGGCCTTCTCGAAGATCAGCCAGAGTCCGCGGATACTGAAGACGAGGGCGGCGACCAGGGCGACGGCGAGAAAGCAGACGACGAAGATCTTGCCGTAGACTTCGGACGGGACGTCGGCAGCGAGGAGGGAGGCGAACACAGGGGTGAGGTTCATGACGTCATTTCTAGGCCAAGCCTGAGGGAAGTCTACTGGCAATCGCCGCCTTATGGCTTAGGCGTCGCTTCTTGTGGCCTTGGGTATCCCTGTAAATGAGAAGGGCACCCATTCGGGCGCCCTTCTCATCGCATGGACGGTTCAGTCTTATTTGTCCCACTCCAGCGCACCGCGCTTGAACTCGTAGGCGAGGCCGAGGACGAGGACGCCGAGGAAGACCGCGGTGGCAGCCGTGATAGCGATGCCGGCGGCGAGGAACTCGCGATAGACCAAGGCCCAAGGCACGAGGAAGACCACTTCGATGTCGAAGAGGATGAAGAGCATCGCCGTCACGTAGAACTTCACGGCGAAGCGCGGGTGCGGCTTTCCTTCCATCGGGAGGCCACATTCGTAGGCCTTGTCCTTGATGTAATTGCCCTTGGCGCGCTGGCCGAAGAGGTGGCTGACGACCAGGATGACTGCGGGGATGGCGAGACCTAGGACAATCTGCACGAGGGCGGGCAGGTACGTGCTGAGGGACTGGGATTCGGCGGCGGCCATCGGTAGCAGACACAAAAAAGCCCTCGCCTCGGGAGGCAAGGGCTTTTGCGAAAGGGGCCTTATTTGACCTTAATTTCGGGCGAAGTGATGATCGCCGGGGACGGGCCGGGAATCTGGATGGTCGGCGCCGTGGGTTCGGCCGCTGGCTGCTGCAGGCCTTTCTTGAAGTCGGCCAAGGAGCCGGGGACCTGCTCGGCGAGCCAGGCAGGGGCGACGAAGGCGGCCTTCTTCGAGGTGGCGTTGACCTTATGTTTGGGGTCGGAGTGTTCGACGCGCACGAAGACCTTGCCGGGATCGTTGGGTGACGTGCCCGCGAGTTTCGCGAACGTCAGCGTGGCGGATGCGCCGTCGAAGAGCGTGAGTTTCACCACGGCCGAGCGGGAGGCCTTCGCGGCATCCTTGTCGTCGAGCGCGACGGCGTCGGCGGCGCGGATGGTCGCCAGCGTGGCGACGATATCCTCGATGGCCGGGCCTTCCTTGCCTTCGAAGAGCGTGCCGAGTTCCTTGCGAGAGAAGGCGGCCTTGCCGTCCTTCCATTCGAAGCCGACGGATTTGATCTCGGCGGGTTTGGCCGAGAACAGCGTCAGGTCGACCCACGAAAGCGGGTCGCCTTCGAGGTAGCCCGAGAAGTCCGTACGCACCGCGAATTCCTGGCCGGCGAGGCGGGCGCTGGCGCCGAGGCCGTCTTCCGTCGGCTTGCCGAACTGGATCGTCGTCGGCTTGCCGTCGGGGCCGACCAGCGTGAGCGTGGTGTCGGCGAGGCCGAGTTTCTCGAGGCGCTTGGGATTCGCGGTGAGCTGACCGAAGTTATTCGCCTTCTGCAGTCCGCGGATGAGCGGTAGTAGGCGGTTCTCGACGTCGGCCGGGAGGGAGAGCTTCTCCTTCACTGTCCAGCCTTCAGCGGACTTCTCGACCGTGACACTCTTGTTGTTGGCCTTGATCGTGAGCGATTTCGCGCCGTCGAGCAGGGCGGCGGCGACGAGCGGCTGCTTGCCGGCTTCGGTCTTGGGCGCTTCGCGGGTGAGACGGACGACCGCAAGGGCGATCAGCCCGAGGACGAGCGTTCCGATGAGCAGGTTCTTATTACGCATGGCGGATTACGAAATCTTACGGCGACGAGCCAGGGTGTAGAACAGGCCGAAGAGGAGGGCCAGCGCGGGGCCGGCGAGCAGGTTGAGCACCTGCAGGCGACGACCGAGGGAATTGACGTCTTCGCTGAGCCCGCGGCGGATGACGCGGCGTTCTTCGGAGAGCTTGTCTGCCTCGGTCTGGAATTTCTCGATCTCGCGCTGCATCTCGGGCGTGATGACGATGCCCTTGGCGGTGACGCCGCCGGTCTGCTTGGAGAGTTCGGTGATCTTCGCGTTGGCCTCCTCGAGGCGGCGTTCGATCTCGTCGAGCTTCGCTTGGTAGCGAAGTTGGGCGACGCGTTCGAGGTCTTGGACCTTCTTGAAGGGGCGCAGCGAGGTTCCCTTGGAGCGGAGCGTAACGAGTTCGTCGCTGCCGCTGAGGGTCTCGAGGGCGCTGACCACAAAGCCCAGGTTATCGTTGATCGGTTCCATTGCGGCCTGACCGCCGACCTGGCGCTGGCGGACCGTGAACGGGTCCATCATGAAGTCGGAGTCCGCGACCACGAAGAGACGGCCGGGCTTCGCGCTCTTGGCGAGGTGCGGTCCGGGCAGGGGCTTGGCGACTGGCTTCGGCGGCTGGCCAGGCAGCGTGGGCTCAGGCTTGCCGGGAGCGGGCGCGCCCTTCGGGAAGGCGGAGACGAACTCGCCGGACACGGAGGCCACCAGCACGCGGGACTTGCCGTCAGTCTTGAAGGACAGGGCGACCTTCTCGAACGGACCGGCGTTGGCGGAGGCGACGTCGATGGCACCCATACCAGGTCCGCTCATCGTGACGAGGGGTTCGAACTTCAGGCTCTTCTCGGCGCCAGAGATCAGGCCGATCGAGCCAGCTTCCATGAAGGCGAGCTCGCGGAGGTCAGTCGTCAGCGGCGATTCCTTGGAGAACGCGGCGCCGCTAGCGGCGAAGGCCGGCTGGTATTGCACAGGGTCGCCGCGGGAGCTGCGGATCGTAACCGAGCTGGCGGAGTCGCCCATGACGGCGTCGAGGTCGACGTTGACGCCCCAGGCGCGGAGCAGGGCAGGGTCGCTCGCGGCTGTTAGGGCCATCGGTGCCATCATAAAGGGCATGTTGCCCTGCGAGAACTTCTGGATGCGCGAGAGCGGGTCGACGGCGGCGAACACGGGCCCGCCCTTGAGTAGGAACTGGTCGATCGCGTAGGCGAGCTGCTCATCGATGTGGTGGGCGTGGACGAGCGCGACGACCGCGACGTCCTTAGGTAGTTCGCTCGCGGTGGTATTGAGCGTGATCACTTCGTAGGTCTGGCTGAGCTCGGCCAGGAGGAAGTCGGCCGGGCCGGCCTGCTGTTCGCCGCCCTGCGGGACTTGGTTCGTGATCGGAAGCGAGCTGATGAAGGCGAGTTTCGGGCGGTCAAGGCGCGAGGCTGAGGCGATGAGCTTGGAAAGGTCGAACTCCAGGAAGCGTTCGCGCGAAGGGTCGAGCATCGGCAGGGCCTTCACCGTGTCGGCCTGCTGAGCGGTCAGGCCGAGGTAGGCGCTGCCTTGGGCCGCACGCATCGGGGCGATACCGTGGCGCTGGGCGCGCTGTTCTTCCTTTGTGTCCGGGCGCGGATCAGTGACGATCAGCTTCACCTTGCCGCCGGAGGCCGCGACGTATTCGCGGAGGAGCGTCTCGATGCGGCGCGAGTAGCTTTCGAGGTACGGACGCAGCTTCACGTCGGAGCGGCTGACGAAGAATTCAAGCGTCACCGGGTCGTCGAGTTTGGTGACGATACGCTTCGAGCCCGGCGAGAGCGTGAAGGTGCGGTCGGCGGTGAGGTCGGCGCGGGCGGGGACGGCGCTGGAGATGAGGTTAACGAAGAATGCCGCCGCGAGGACGGCGAAAGTGGCGAGCAGGGCTTGGGAGCGGTTCATGGCTGGGGTTTCCGGTTAGCGGCGTTCGACGATGATGGTGCTCAACCCGAGGCCGGCGAAGGCGACGGAGAGGAAGTAGGCGATTGGGCGCACGTCGACGAGGCCGAGCGTGAACGGTTCGAGGTTGCGCCACAGGCCGAAGCGACGGACTTCGTCGACACCGGCAGAACCGAGCAGGCCGGCGAGGAGTTCGTCGAAGACGCCGTAGCCGACGAGTACGAGGACGAAGCAGGCGAGGAAGCCGGTCACGAAGGCGATGACTTGGCTGCGGGTGAGGGCCGAGGCGATGGCGGCGATGCCGAGGCAGGCGCCGGCGCAGAGCAGCGAGCCCGCGTAGCCGGCGATAATCACGCCCCAGTCAGGGTCGCCGAGCCAGCCGACTGTGAGGGCGACGGGGACGGTCATCAGTAGCGCGCAGGCCAGGAAGAGCCAGGCGGCGAGGAACTTACCGAGGGCGGCCTGCCAGACCGTGATCGGCCAGGTCAGGAGCAGCTCGATGGTGCCTTGGCGGCGTTCTTCGGCCCAGAGACGGGCGCCGGCGGCGGGAGCGAGGAACGCCCAGAGCCACGGATGGTAGAGGAAGAAACGATCCAAGCTGGCGATGCCGGATTCGTAGAGCCCGCCGACGAAGAACGCCAGGGACACCGCGAACGCGTTGAACACCGCGAGGAAGACGTAGGCCAGCGGCGTGCGGAAGTAGCCGGCGAACTCGCGGCGGACCATGGCCGTGAAAGGCTTGAGTCCGGGTGAGGAGGATTTTTCGGAAGAGGACATGACGATGAGATTAGGCGGTGAGCTGGCGGAAGACGGCGTTGAGGTCGGAGCCGCGAGCGAGGAACTTGTCGCGGGACTCGTCGCAGCGGACTTCGCCCTTCGCGATCACGATGACGCGGGTGCAGAGCTCGCCGACTTCCTCGAGGATGTGGGTCGAGACGATGACGGCCTTGCGGGCGGCCATCTCCTTCAGGATGCGGCGCACCTCGAACTTCTGGTTCGGGTCGAGGCCGTCGGTCGGTTCGTCGAGGATGAGGACCTCGGGGTCGTGGATCACCGCCTGGGCGAAACCTACGCGCATGCGGTAGCCCTTGGAGAGAGTGTCGATTGTCTGCGCGGCGACTTCGTTGAGGCGGCAGAGCTCGAGCGTCTGGCGGACGCTTTCGGCCGGGTTGGCGAGACCGCGCAGGTCGGCGGCAAAGCGGAGGAATTCGCGCACGGTCATCTCGCCGTAGGCGGGCGCGCCTTCCGGCGAGTAGCCGAGGTGCTGCTTGGCCTGGACGGCCTGGTCGGCGACGTCGAAGCCCGCGATCACCGCGGCGCCTTCGTCGGCGCGGAGGTGACCGGTGAGCATCTTCATCGTGGTGGATTTGCCGGCGCCGTTAGGCCCGAGGAATCCGACGACCTCGCCGCGGTCGACGGCGAAGGAGACGGAGCGTACGGCGCGGATGGCGCCGTAGGACTTGGACAGGTTCTTGGCTTCGATGAGGGGCATGGCGAAAGATTAGCGGTTCTGCGGGGTGCCCATGACGGCGAGGCGGATACCCGCCTGCTGGAGGCGCTCCGCGATGCGGATGATCAGCTGCTGGTTGAACTCCAGTTGCTTCACCGCGGCGGCAGGGTGATACCAGTACATGAGGCGGATATTGACGGCCCAGTCAGCGAACTCTGTCACGTGGACGAGGGGCGGGTGGCTGGACTCGAAGCCTTCATGGTCGATGAGTAGCTCGCGGACGATGGCGACGGCCTCGCGGACCTTCTCGGCCGGCGTGTTGGCCTCGAGGTGGATGAGGTCCTGCGCGCGGATGAAGTCGCGGCGGGTGATGTTGACGATCGAACGGGTAGCGAGGTCGCTGTTCGGGATGACGAGTTTCTGGCCGTCCAGCATCATGATCGTCGTGGAGCGCAGGCCGAGGGACTCCACCTTGCCCTCATGGGAGCCGATATTGATGATGTCACCGAGCGTGAAGGGCTGGTCGACGATGAGCATCACCGCGCCGAAGACGTTCTTGATCGTGTCCTGCGAGGCGAAGGCCAGGCCGACGACGGCGCCAGCCAGCAGGCCGAGAATCGCGTCCGAGGACTTCGGGTCGATGATCGAGATGGCCTTGAAGGAGCCGACGAGGACGACTGCGATGCGGACGACCGTGGAGAACATCGGGACCAGGATGTCATCGAGTTTGTTCTCGGTCTGGTCGGCGACCTTCTGGGCCCAGGCGATCGGAATGGCGACCATGTAGAAGAGTGCGGCGGTGTGCGCCAGAGAACAGAGGAAGGTGCCGCTCGTGACGGCGAAGCCCAGCCAGCCGATGTGGGCGAGGTAGGGCTTCGTGTCCTTGATGAGGAAGAGCAGGGTGTAGGCCGGGAGGACGTAGGGGAGAGACTTGCCGAGGGCGGCGACGGCGGCTTCGGCGATCGGGCTGGCGCCGAACTTCGTCGAGATCCAGCGCATCAGCTTGCTGGCAATCCAGCCGACGAGGTAGGCGACCGCGACGAAGCCGATGGCGTGGATGATGATGTTGCTCCAGTCTTCGGGCGCCTTGGCGACGACCTTATGGATATCGCCGATGATGAAGTTGTCGGCCTGGATGGCGGCGGGGGCGGCGGCCGTGGCAGGGGTGGCGACGGGGATGATTTGGGCGAGCGACATGGCGGGGGCGATTTGGGCGAAGGGCTATGTAGGCGGACGGCTCCCGTATTTCAAGCGTCACCGAGCCTCCAATCCGCTTGATGCGGGGCGGACCCCTTGCCACGCTGGGGGACCGGAATGAGCGAAACTAGCGAAAAAAAGCCCGCCAAGCCCGTGGTGCTGACCTGCGCCCAGCCGACCGGACGCCTCCACCTTGGTAATTACCTCGGAGCGGTCCTCAACTGGGGCCGGATGCAGGACGACAACGAGTGCTATTTCGGCATCGTCGATCAGCACGCCATCACGGTGCCGTATGTCCCGGCCCAGCTCCGGGAAAACACCTATTCGTGCCTGGCCCAATACGTGGCCTGCGGTCTCGACCCGGCCCGGAGCCGACTCTTCGTCCAATCCCACGTCATCGGACACACCGAGCTCGCCTGGATCCTTGGCTGCCTCTGCCCGCTCGGTCAGCTCGAGCGCATGACCCAGTTCAAGGACAAGTCGCGCAAGCAGGAATCGATCGACGCCGGCTTGCTCTTCTATCCGGTGCTCATGGCGGCGGACATCCTGCTTTATAACGCTTCGCTCGTGCCGGTCGGTGACGACCAGAAGCAGCACCTCGAGCTCGCTCGCGACCTCGCCGAGAAGTTCAACCACCGCTACTCCGACACCTTTAAGGTACCCGAGCCCCTCATCTCGAAGGTCGGCTCGCGTATCATGTCCCTGCAGGACCCGACCGCGAAGATGTCGAAGTCCGACCCCAACCACTCCGCGACGGTCTTCATCACCGACCGCCCCGAGGACGTGCGGAAGAAGATCATGTCCGCCGTGACCGACTCTTCCGCCGACGTTCGTTCCGGCCCCGATAAGCCCGGCGTCACCAACCTGCTTTCCATTATGTCCGCCTGCACGGGACGCTCGGTCGCCACGCTCGAGTCCGAGTTTGCCGGCAAGGGCTACGGCGACTTCAAGAAGACTGTCGCCGACGCCGTGGTCGCCACGCTCGATCCCGTCCGCGTGCGCTACGACGAGCTCATTAAGGATCGCGGCGAACTCGACCGCATCTTCAAGTCCGGCGCCGAACAGGCCCAGGCCACCGCGTTCCGCACGCTCTCCAAGGTCAACCGCAAGGTTGGCTTCGTCGAGCGCCCACGCTAATCACCCCCTTACCCCGCACCCCCATATGAACCGCGAACTCGAGAAACTGCTCAAAGAAAAATGGTTCCTGGTCGCCGCCGACCTGATCGCGGTGATCGCGATCCTGGTCGTGATGCCTGATAAGCGCGATGGCCTGGATACCTTCCTGATCATGTGCGCCATCCTCGCCGCCTCGTTGATCGTGGTCATCCCGGTCCTCAAGGACGGTGGCAGCAAGGTTGAGCGCCAGGCCGAGCAGGCCCGTCTCCGCGCCAAGCTCGCCGAGGAGATTGACCTGCAGCGCGACAACGTCCGCGCCGGCAACGAAGCCCTGAACCGCCGCATCGCCGAGGTGGAGATGTCCGCGCAGAAAGCCGCCGAGGCTTCCGCCGTGGCCGTCGCCCAGCGCGCGTCCGCCGAGATCAATGCTATGAAGGCCGCCCTGGCTGCGCTGGAGAAGAAACTCCAGGAAGCCGACGCCAAGGCCCAGTCCACCGAGGCGCTCGACGAGTTGTCCGACAAGGTCGATGCGTTGGCCACGACCGTCCGCGCCGTGGTCGCCGACGCCGACGAGGCCGTCGAAGCGGCGGGCAAGGCGAAGGCCGAAGCCGCGCAGGCGCTCGAAGCCGAACTCAAGTCCGTCCGGGATGAACTGAAGAAGGCCACCAAGTCCGCCGAAAAGTCCCTCGATAAGGTCGAATCATCGCTTGAAGCCATCCGTGAAGAGGTGCGTGAGATCCGCGCAAACCCTCCGGTGGCCTCCGCTCCTAGCAGCCCGTCCGTGACGGCGTCGGAGACGGAGGCCGTGTCCGCCCCTGCTGAGGTTGAAGAGGAGGAAGAGGAAGAGGAAGACGAAGAGGTCATCGAGGAGATTGAGGAAGAAGAGGCCCCCGCTGCTTCCGTTCCCGAATCATCCGTCGCCGGCACGGGTACCGCGCTCATCGTGAACCTGATGATTGGCATCGGCAACAAGCCGTTCGTCCGCGGCACCGGCCCGGGCCTGAGCCAGGACAAAGGAGTCCCTATGAGTTTCCTCGGTATCGGACGCTGGCAGTGGGTCTCGCCGGATCCCGAGGCTCCCGCCACCGTCGAAGTCTGGAAGAACGATCAGTCTCCGATGGGCGAACCCCTGCATATTTCCGGCGGCGAACCGCTGGAAGTCGACGAAGGCCACTTCGGCGGCGTCTGATATGCTGAGCCTCCTGGCCGCCTGTGCATGGTTGGCCGCGGCCGAGCCCGTGCCGCCGGCGCCGGCGCACATCTTCTCAAGCGACACGCCCATCGCGTTGGTCGCCGGGGAGAAGTTGACGGAGGTTAGCTTCGTCGCCGCACACTGCGTGGCCTTGCAGCGACATCTCGAATTCGCGCTTAACCTTCCGCCCCCGCCGCCCCCGCTCGCGCGGCTCGAAGTGGCGGACATCCCCGGTTTCGCTCCGCTTGAGACGAGGGTCGGCGCCGGCACGGTGCTCGTCGTCGTTCGGCTGGGTGACGGACTGGAGGCTCCCGGCCGTGCGGCCGAAGCGGCGGCCCGCGCCTGGCTGGCACGGGTCGCGTTGGTCGCGGGCAAGCCGGCGAACGCGAGCGAGCCGTGGGCGCGGCAGGCCTTGGCCTGCGAGGTAATCGCGCAGCTGCGTCCGTCGATGAACGATTACTGGTATCGCGAAGGGCGGCAGGCGATTCCCGCTACATTGGCGGACATCGTGGCGGGCAAGGCACCCGACCGGGAGGCTTTCCTTTTCTGGCGCGCCTTGCGTCAGACGCTCGGCGCTCCCGTCGAGCAATCCAAGGCGATGATTGCCTCCGCCCATGGGGATTCCGTCCTCAAACTACTGGCGGCGGCGGCCAAGTCGCCTGACGAATGGTGGCTTGTTCATCGCGCCGAGCTGCTGCTCTCCCGTGCCCCCGTCAGCCTCGGCCTGCACGAATCGGCGGAGTCGCTCGACGACATCTCTCGCTTCGTCTTCGACGTTGGCCATGGCGACGAACTCATCTCGGGCAACGACCTGCCCAAGCATCGCGCCCTGCCGGCCGTGAAGGCGAGCATGCAGGGGCGACTCTCCGGACTGCGTCGCGAGATCCTCCGCCAGAACCCCGTCTTTCATAATTCCTGGCGTACTTTCGGAGCCTGGCTGGAGCGGTTCCCCGAGGCCAAGCCGGAGGAGCTCGCGGCCTTGTGGGCTGAGTATCAGCAGGAACGGAAGCTGGCCGACGAACTGCGTCGGGAAGTCGAAGCCGCGATGAACTTAGTCGTCCCGGCCGCCAAATAGGCGGGCAGGGCGGCTTAGTTCGACTGCTTACCGTCGACCGTCTTCGGCAGCATCTGGTCGGCCAGGGTCACGCGGAAGAGGTTGATGGCCATCCAGAACACGCCAGCGAGGCAGAGGCCGCAATAGGCTGCGCCCAGAAGGACGGCGGTATCACCGCGCTCACCCCAAGGCACGTGCTTCTTGAGGATCGAGGTGATCCAGACGAAGAAGACCACCGTCAGGACGAGGTCGATGACGACCGCCTGCTTGGTGATGAGCTTGGGCTTCATGTTATCCATGGGGTTGCATTGGTGCGTTTCCCGTCCGCCCTGTCAATCCCGCCTCGCCCATAAGGGGCTCGGACCCCATCTCCGCCCTTGCCTCGCTGGCATACCCGTTCACCCTGCCCGCCCCGAGGGGTGCGTAAGCCCTTCACCGACCCACTTTATCACGTCAAAAATGGCCGAAGAGCTCAAGGATACCCTCAACCTGCCGGTGACCGACTTTCCCATGCGGGCCGGCCTGGCCGAACGCGAACCCGTCCGCATCGCCCATTGGGAGCGTAACGGTCTCTATGGCCAGATTCAGGCCCGGGCCGCCGGCAAGCCCGCCTTCGTCCTCCACGACGGCCCGCCTTTCACCAACGGCGACGTCCATATCGGCACCGCCCTCAACAAACTGCTCAAGGACTCCATCCTCCGTTATAAGTCCATGCGCGGCTTCCGGACGCCTTACGTCCCCGGCTGGGACTGCCATGGCCTCCCGATCGAACACAAGGTGATGAAGGAACTGCAGGCCAAGAAGCAGTCGCTCGACGCCCTTGGCGTCCGCAAGGCCTGCGCCGAATTCTCCGCCGCCTATATCGAGAAGCAGCGCGGCCAGTTCAAGCGCCTCGGCATCCTCGCCGATTGGCAGTCTGAATACCGCACGATGGATCCGGCATATGAAGCCGAGATTCTCAAGGGCTTCGCGTGCTTCGTCGAGAAGGGCTTGGTCTACCGTTCGAAGAAGCCGGTGTATTGGTCCATCCCTTGCCAGACCGCGCTCGCCGAAGCCGAGATCGAATACAAGGACAAGCGCTCTTACTCCGTCTGGGTCGCCTTCCCGGTTGCTGATCCTGCCGCCAAGCAGCTCGCGCCCGCGCACCCGCTGTCCGTCGTCATCTGGACCACTACGCCGTGGACGTTGCCCGCGAACCTCGCGATCGCCGTGCACCCCGAGCTCGAATACGTCGAGGTCCGCCATGGCGACCGTTCGTTCCTCGTCGCTTCCGCGTTACGCGAAGCGTTCGTCGCTGCCTGCGCGCTCGAAGGCGCCACCGACGGCTTCAAGGTCAAGGGCCGTGCGCTCGAAGGCCTCCAGCCGCACCATCCTTTCATCGACCGCGCCTCGCCGATCGTACTCGCCGATTACGTCACGACCGACGCCGGTACTGGCTGCGTGCACACCGCGCCCGGCCACGGCCTTGAAGACTACCAGACCGGCAACAAGTATGGCATGGAGCCTTATTGTCCCGTGCGCGACGACGGCACCTACGCCGACGATGGCAAGGTCCCGGCCTCGCTCGTGGGCATCACCGTCCTCGAGACCGACGGCAAGAACCCCGCGAACATCGCCGTGCTTGAACTGCTCAAGTCTAAGGGCGCTCTGCTCAAGGCACAGAGCTTCGAACATTCTTATCCGCATTGCTGGCGCTCCAAGACGCCCGTCGTTTTCCGCGCGCTCGACCAGTGGTTCGTCGGCCTTGATCGCGGTGACCTGCGGAAGCAGGCCCTCGCCGCCGTCGGCGACGTGAAGTGGATCCCGGCTTCCGGTGAGAACCGTATCCGCGCCGCCCTTGAAGGCCGTCCGGATTGGTGCATCTCGCGTCAGCGCGCCTGGGGCGTGCCGATCCCGGCTTTCTATTCTCCGTCTAAGGGCGAATCCTATCTCGACGGCGCCGTCGTCCGTCACGTCGCCGAGCAGGTCGCCACGCGTGGTGGCGATTGGTGGTGGGCCTCCTCCGTCGAGGAAGTCCTCGCCGGCGCCCCCGTTCCCGCCTCCTGGCCCAAGGATCTCCGCAAGGGCACCGACACGCTCGACGTGTGGATCGACTCCGGCTCCAGTCACCTCGCCGTTTGCGCCAAGCATAAGGACCTACACTGGCCGGCCGACCTCTATCTTGAAGGCTCCGACCAGCACCGCGGCTGGTTCCAGTCCTCCCTCTGGACGGCCATCGCCGTGAAGGGCTCTGCGCCGTATCGCGCCGTCCTCACGCACGGTTTCGTCGTGAACGAGAAGCGCCAGAAGATCTCGAAGTCCGACGGTAAGCCACAGACCGCCGACGATTACGTCAAAAAGTACGGTGCCGACATTGTCCGCCTCTGGGTCGCTTCTGAGAACTACCAGAGCGATATCCCGCTCTCCGACGCGATCTTCGAGACGATCTCCAATCAGTATCGCAGCATGCGTAATTCGCTGCGCTACCAGCTCGGCAATCTCTTCGACTTCGACGCCGCCCAGCACGCCGTGCCGGTGGAGAAGATGACCGCCATCGACCGCTGGGTGCTCGTCGAGACCGCGAAGCTCGTCCGCGAAGTCACGGACGCCTGCGAACGCAATGAGTTCCACCGCGCCGCCGCGGCCCTCGCCGGCTTCACGACCGGCACGCTCTCTGCCACCTACCACAACGTGGTGAAGGACCGGCTCTACACCACCGCGCCCGACGACCCGATGCGCCGCTCGACGCAGACCGCAATCGACATCGTCCTGCGCGCCTACCTAAAACTCATCGCTCCGTTCGTACCGTTCACCGCCGACGAAGCCTGGTCTCACCTCAACGCCAAGTCCGAGTACACCGACGCTTCCAACGTGCACCTGCAGGATTGGCCCGCGATCGATGCCCGCTGGGAAGATGCCGCCGGCTTGGCCGCCCATGCCGCGGTCGCCCGCATCCAAGCCTTGGCCGCCCAGGTCAACGTTCCCATGGAGCGCCTGCGTCAGGATAAGAAGATCGGCCAGTCCCTTGAGGCCTCGGTTGTCGTGACCGGCGACGCGGCAGATGCCGATTTCGCCCTGTTGGCCGCCCAACAGGCCCTCCTGACCGAGCTTTGGATCGTCTCCTCGGTCCAGCTCAAGCCCCAGCCTGGCGCCGCCTTGGCCTTCGCCGTCGATAAGGCCGAAGGCGTCCGTTGCCCCCGCTCCTGGCGATGGGTCCCCGCACTTGTGGAAGCCGGCAGATTTGGTATGGTATCCCCACGTTGCCGCGAGGCTCTCCTTTCCAAGTACCCGCAACTCTAACCCTCCTTTCCGATGCCCAAGAAAAACGATTCCAAGAAGTCCGCCAAGAAGCCTGTGCCCGCTCCCAAGGCCAAGGCGAAGCCCTCGGCCAAGCCCGTACCGAAGCCGCTCGCCAAGGTGGCTCCTGCCAAAGGCAAGCCGGCCGCCCCGGTCAAGGCCGTTAAGGTCGTCACAACTCCGGTCGCTAAAGGCAAGGGTGCCAAGGCTACTCCGGTCCTCGCTGTGAAGAACGCGAAGGGCGCCGCCACCACTCCCGTCAAGGGTGCCAAGGGAGCGAAGGCTCCCAAGGTCGATCATGCCGTCCAGAAAGGGCTGCTGAACAAGCACCGTGACGAGCATCATCAGTCTGACGCGTTGGTCGTCGTTCCGCGCCCCAAACTGCAGTTCTACACAATCAACGAGCTCAAGTCCTATCTCGAGAAGCGCAATAAGTCCAAGTCCAAGCTCAACGTCTGGGTTCCCGACGAGGAGCGTAAGGCGCGCGAGAAGGCCGCCGCCGCCGCTCGCTCGCAGGGCAGCCGTTCGAACAATATCGCTACCGCTTCCATTTCCGACCTCCTCGGAGGTTCCAATCCTTTCCGTAAGGGTGAAGGCTTCGTTGACGAATCCAAGCAGGTCCCTGAGAAGTTCCGCCGTTACTACCGCCTCTTGGTCGACATGCGCGATGCGCTGCACAAGGGCCTCGCCTTCCACTCTGAGTCGGCCCTCAAGAAGTCGGGCAAGGACGATGCCGGTGACCTTTCTGGTTACTCGCAGCACCTCGCCGACGCCGGCACCGACACCGCCGACCGCGACTTCGCGCTCTCGCTCATTTCGAATGAGCAGGAAGCCCTCAAGGAGATCGCTGACGCAATCGAACGCATGAAGAAGGGTTCATACGGCACCTGCGAGATCACCAGTAAGCCGATCCCGGCCGCGCGCCTGATCGCCGTTCCCTTCACCCGCTATTCCCTCGAAGGCCAGAAAGACCTCGAGCGTAACCGTCGTGCTCATCGTCGCCGCGGCGGTAATCCGCTCGGCGAGATCGGCGATGAAGTCGGCTTCGGCACGGGTGGCGGTGGGAATGAAGACGAGCCGAGCGATTCCTGAGCGGCCTTCGGTCCATGCTATCTCGCCTCCGCCCCTATCTGTCCTTCTGGGCGGTCTGCGTGGTTGCGATCGTCGTGGACGTCGCGACCAAGCTGCTCGTCGTCCGGCACATTCCGTTTGGGGCCTACTTCTCCAACGATCCGGCCCGTCCGCCAATCATACTGTTCGACCGTCTCTGGATTGTGCATGTGGGCAACAAGGGCGCGGCCTGGGGTCTCGGTGCCGAGCATGACGTCCGCCCATTTCTCATCTTCCTTGCGCTGGCAGTGCTCGCGCTCGTCTGGCGCTGGCGCCAGCCACTCCTGCGCGAGCTCCAGGGTGGCCAGCTGGCCTTCGGCCTGTTCGTCGGCGGCACCCTCGGCAACGTCCGTGACCGCCTGTTCGGCGACCACGTCATCGACTTCATCGACGTGCACCTTCCGTATTACCGCTTCCCGGCCTTCAACGTGGCCGATTCCTGTATCTGCGTCGGCGTGGGTATTTATATCATCATGTCGTACCGGCATGACCGCCTCCGCCGCGAGGCCATCGTCTCGCATGGTGGCGAGGATCCGCCCGCTGGCGCATGAGCCTGCGCTTCGACGTCGCCGCCCATCCAGGTGCCCTGGCGTACAAGCTGCTCGCCGGGCTCGTCGTCCCGCGCCCCATCGCGCTCGTCACCACGATCGACGCGGCCGGCGTCGTCAACGCCGCGCCGTTCTCGTTCTTTAACGTCATGGGTGCCGAGCCGGCCATCGCCGTCTTCGCACCGGCCGATCGCGACGATGGCACCCCAAAGGACACCGCCGCGAACCTTCTGGCTAACGGCGAGTGCGTGATCCATCTGTGCGACGAAGCGGTCGCGGCGATGATGGTCGAGTGCGCCCGCCCCCTCCCGCCTGGTGTGAGCGAAGTGCCGCGCGCGGGCTTCACGCTCGCGCCTTCTGAGCGCGTCCGCACCCCGCGGTTGGCCGAATGTCCCGTGGCGCTCGAGTGTCGCGTGCTGGATATCCGTAAGTACGGTGAGAATCGCCTGGTCGTCGTTGAGATCCTGCTCGCTCATGTGCGTGAAGGCGTCGCCGACCCGTCGACGTGGAAGGTGGACTACGCGCAGTACGCGCCGATCGGCCGCCTGAACAGCCCGGACGGTTACGCGCGCACGACGGACCGCTTCACGCTGCGCTTCCCGTCGGAGGGCTGATCAGATTCCCTTCGAGAGGCGCTTTACCACCGTCGCGAAATCATCCGGCCGTGGTGCGACAACTTCAAATTCCTTGCCCGAGACCTTGCCGGTGACGCGAGCGATGCGCAGCAGCAGTCCGCGGTGCAGTGGCTTGTCTTCGCCTTTGTTGAGGCGGCCCTTCGGAGTCGTGTCGGTGAGCGTCACGCGGCCTGAGCGGCCATATTTCAATTCGCCGGCGATGCGGATGCCGCATTCGGTGGCGTGGATGCGGACCTGATCGCGACGAGGGAAGGGCGTGTGCGCGGTCCAGATGCGCCAGCGTCCGCAGGCGCGGCCGGGTTCGAAGCGAGTCTGGGCGTGCTTGCCGTTGCGGTGCGAGACGAAGGCGCGTTCCTGCGAATCGTCCATGCCCACGGGCAGGTCACAAATGCCCGCGTCTTCCGGGGCGTCTTCCGTGCGCGCGATGAATTCGAAGTCGAAGCGGAACGCGCCGGAGCCGAGGGCTTCGCGCCAGTCGGCCATCGAGGTGGCGCGGTCGGCGATGATTGCGATACCGGCGGATTCCGGTTCGGGGCCGAAGATCGCGGCGGGTTCGGCGAGGCCGAGTCGGACCATCTCCGGCTTGCCGGCTTCGAGCTGCACGCGCAGTTGCCCGAGCAGGGTGGGCGCGCCTTTCTGCCAAGGGTGTTCTTCCAGGGCAACGCCGCTGGGTTTGTCGAGCGCGACCCAGCCGGGGCCAGAGGCCAGCACGGTGATGCGGTAGGCTTCCTCGCCGAGCAGGCCGGCGGCGAAACCGATGGTGGTGGGGGGCTGGTCGGACATTTCCGGGGACAAAAAAACCCCGGCGCCTAGGCGACGGGGTTGGTGGCGGGGCCAGCCGGCATTACTTCTTGGCGGCAGCGAGCTTCTTCGCGAGGCGAGCCTTGATGCGGTTCGCCTTGTTGCGATGGATCACGCCGGTCTTCGCGGCCTTGTCGGCGGCGGAAGCGACCTGGGAGGCGGAAGCAACGACGTTCTCACCGGTCAGGCTCTTGACGAGGGACTTGAGGCGGGTGCGGACGATCTTGTTATGCTCAGCGCGACGGGCGGTCTGGCGGATGCTCTTCTTGTTAGCTTTGATGTTGGCCATGTGAGTGAGTAGGGAAGCGGGGGGTGCCCCTCGGAGTCAACGCGGATTTGAGGGTCTCAGGCAGGGAGAGGCCCCTTTTTGAGGGGCCTCATGAGTCCTGCTGGTGGAAGGGGTGGGATTCGAACCCACGAACAGCGAAGCTGAACGGATTTACAGTCCGCGACCTTTAGCCACTTGGATACCCTTCCGGCCAACAGGATGGGCAACTTGGCAGTGCCGCAGGCCCATGACAAGCGCTTTCGCTGGACTTAATGGGCCTTTCTCCGGGCGCTGTGGGGGCCTTTTTTGCCCCTTCACACCGGCGAGGCATCGCTTAGGCTCCGCCTATGCGGAAAACGCCTCTGGTCGTGCTGATCGACGGCACCTGCGCCCTGTGCAACGGCACGGCGGCCTGGCTGGCCCGCCGTAACGTTGACGGCGTTATGGTCTTCGCGACGAACCAAGGCGAGGTCGCCCGCATCGCCGGGGAGCCGCCGGGCGGTGACATGGGCACGATCGTCGTCTGGGATGGGTCACGTCGGCTGGTGCGTTCGGACGCCGTGCTCCTCCTGTTGCGGACGCTCGGCGGATTTTGGAGGCTGCTGGCATGGTTGGCTTGGCTCTGTCCGGCCGTCGTTCGCGATTTCATCTATGACCAGGTCGCCCGCCGACGCCATCGTTTCGCCGGGCCGTCCTCCTGTACGCGCTTGAGCCCGTACGACCTCGCGGAATAGAAATAACACCATGAAGTTCCTGCCCCGCGCCCTTCTGCTCATCTGCGCGCTACTCGGCGCGGGTTGCGCGATGCCTGACGCGAAGCGTGACGCCGACGATCAGCAGCGACGGCTTATGGACGACTCCGATGAGCGCAAGGCGCGCCTGCAGGCGCGCGGTACGCTGAGTCCGCAGGAGTATGAGGCCATGGCCCTTAAGATGGGCTGGACGACCAAGAGTAAGGACGGCCTCCCGGCTGCGCCCACGACCGAAGAACTTGAGAAGCGCGTCAAGGCCGCCGAGACGAATCGCTGATGGCTTACGTCCTGCGTCGCCTACTGGAGATGGTTCCGGTGCTACTCGTCGTGGTAGTCGCCACCTTCTTCCTCGCGCACGCGGTCCCGGGCGGTCCTTTCGATAAGGATCGGCCGATGCCAGCGGAAGTGAAGGCGCGCCTTGAGCAGTATTACGGCCTGGACCAGCCGGCCCATGTCCAGCTCGGTAATTATATCGTCAGGCTCGCGCAGGGCGACCTCGGTCCGTCCATCAAATATCCCGGCTGGTCCGTCCGCGAGGTTATCGGGGCGCGCATCGGCGTCTCCGTCTCGCTCGGCCTCGTCGCGTTGCTGCTCGCGGTGCTGGTCGGCGTGCCGGTCGGAGTGCTTGCCGCTTCACGGCCCAACAGCTGGCTCGATCGCGTGCCGATGGGCTTCACGCTCGTGGGTATCTGCGTGCCGTCTTTCGTGCTCGGCCCGATCCTCGCGCTCATCTTCTCGCTCGGCTTGGGCTGGCTTCCGCCGTGCGGCTGGGGCTCAGCGATCCATTTCGTGCTGCCCGCCTGCACGCTCGGGCTCATCACCGCCGCGCCGCTGGCCCGTCTCACGCGCGGTTCGCTCATGGAGGTACGTTCCTTGGATTACATCCGCACCGCCCGGGCCAAAGGCGTGCCGCCGCTGCGCGTCTGGTTCGTGCATGCACTGCGTAATGCGCTGCTGCCCGTCGTCACCTACCTCGGACCCGCCGCGGCCGGCCTCGTCTCGGGCTCCTTCGTCATTGAATCGCTCTTCGACGTCCCCGGTCTGGGGCGTCTCTTCGTCACCGCCATCATCAACCGCGACGTCATGCTGATCCTCGGCACGACGATTGTCTACGCGGCGGCGCTGCTCTTCCTCAACCTCGCGGCCGACCTGGCTATCGCCGCGCTGAACCCCAAGGTGGCCCGCGACCGATGAGCGAGCCCACTGTCGAATCACTCGCCTCCGAAAGTGGCTGGCAGCGTTTCCTGAAGGACCGTGCGGCGGTCTGGTCGGCGTGCTTCCTCCTGTCGATTTCAGCGGTCTGCTTCCTGTCGCCGGTGATCGCACCGTATCCGTACATGGAGCAGAATCTTGCACACAGCGCGATGGCGCCGTCCTCGGCGCATTGGCTCGGCACGGATCTCCTTGGTCGCGACGTCCTCTCGCGCCTGCTGCAAGGCGGCATGATCTCGCTCTTCGTCGGCTTCATCGCCACCGCCGTCGCGTTGGTCGTGGGCATCTTCTACGGCGTGCTTGCGGCGGAAGTCGGTGGCCGCGCCGAGGACGCCATGATGCGCTTCGTCGACATCGTGAGCACCTTGCCGCTGACACTCATCGTGATCCTCTGCACCGTCGTCTTCGGCCAGAACATGCCGATGATTTTCCTGGCCGTCGGCGGCGTCTCCTGGCTGACCATGGCGCGTATCATCCGCAATCAGACCCGCGAGCTCAAGGCCTCGCAGTTCGTGCAGGCCGCCGAATCGCTGGGCCAGTCCCGCTGGGGCATCTTCAGCCGGCATTACCTGCCCAATCTCGCTGGCACCATCGCCGTGTGCGCGACGCTCACCGTCCCGGGCGTCATGCTCCTCGAGGCCTTCGTGAGCTTCCTGGGGCTCGGCGTGAAGGCCCCGATGACCTCCTGGGGCCTAATGATCAAGGAGGGGGCCGACATCATGGAGGAGTGTCCCTGGCTGCTGATCTCCCCCTCCATCGTCTTCGCGCTCACGCTGCTCTCCCTAAACTTCCTCGGCGACGGCCTTCGTGACGCCTTCGACCCGCGGTCCTCCCGTAAGTAACCCATGCCGCTGCGCCGCTACATCGTCATCAAGCCCGACGGAGCCGAGGGGGATGAGTTCGAGGCCGACCTTCCGCCGGAGGTGCCCGACTTCACGCATCACCCCGTGACGAAGGAGCCGTGTCGCCGGGTGCTCGAGTCGCCCACGCTCACGACCAAGTACGGCGAGGGCGCCATGAAGCAGGGCCTAAGCGACAAGCGTCTAGCCCAGGCCGGCTTCCAGCGATTGGAGAAGGACGGCAAGGGTGGCTGGAATAAGCTCAACTGAGTTTCGGACCCTCGGCGACCTCCCCAAATGAATCACCCCGCCGGGTGGCGGGGTGAAGCATCGTCAGGGTGGGCGTTTCCGCCGTGTAAATTAACTTAGGCCTTGGCAGCAGCGGCCGACTCTTCGCGTGCACGCTTCACGAGCGACTTCGCGGTGTCGGATGGCTGGGCGCCGAGTTTGACCCAATGGTCGACGCGCTCGACGTTGATCACCAGACCCGGGGTCTTACCGCGGGCGCGGGGATTGTAGTTGCCGAGGACTTCGACGAAACGGCCGTCACGGCGGATGGCTTGTTCGGCGACGACGAGACGGTAGGTCGGCTCGTTTTTCGTACCGAAGCGTTGGAGGCGGATGCGTAGCATTGGATTTGGAGAAGGTGGTGTGGTTATCGTCCTTAGAGGGTTCTCAAAAGACGGATGTGCAAAAACGCAGGAGGGAGGGGGCGAGTCAAGCATTCCCCAGAAGGTTTTGTCAAAAAATCACCTGCACCTGCCAGACCCTTCGTTAAAACACACATAACAAGCCACTGTTAATAAGTGGGTTAGGCTGTATCCTGCGTATAGGGGGTCAGGAGGCCTTTTCGGTCGGCTTCCAGTTTGCCCTCGGATCCGGGCACAAAAAACCCCGCCAGTTGGCGGGGTTTCGGGGAAGCCGGAGAGGGCTTACTTGGCAGCAGCGGCAGCAGCAGCGGCAGCGTGCTCGGTCGGGTCGAAGCGCTTTTCTTTGACCTTGGTAGCCGACTTGCCCTGGCGATCGCGGAGGTAGAAGAGGCGGGCGCGCATGACCTGCGAGACGCGTTCGACTTCAATCTTCTCGATGTTGGGGGAGTGGACCGGGAAAGTGCGCTCGACGCCTTCGCCGAAGGAGATGCGGCGAACGGTGAAGGTGGCGTGGATGCCGCCGCCCTTACGCTGGATGACGATGCCGGAGAAGGTCTGGGTGCGCTCCTTGTCGCCTTCGCGAACCTTGGTGGCTACCTTGACGCCGTCGCCGACCTTGAAATCATGGTCGCCGCGGGCGGTCTTCAGCTGG
>Ga0209597_1000532_pt1 | contig 25169 bp, 16 predicted proteins | sample M_140625_MF_Meta_FD_187316 | JGI IMG/M metagenome (GOLD analysis project Ga0209597, IMG submission 187316) | Freshwater microbial communities from Lake Montjoie, Canada to study carbon cycling - M_140625_MF_MetaG (SPAdes) (version 2) | ecosystem: Environmental > Aquatic > Freshwater > Lake... | reverse complement strand
CCAGTCGCTCTTGCCCTCGATGGCCGCTTCGGTGAGAACCCTGGTGGTTTCCTGGAACGAGGCGGCCGAGATGAAGCTGTCGGTGTTGAGGGAGGCCTTGGTGATCCCGAGCAGCACCGGCGTGAACTCAGCCGGTGCGCCGCCGGTGATCGCCATGGCGGCATTGCCCTTTTCAACCTGACGCAACTCGATCAGCTCACCGGGCAGCAGGGTGGTGTCCCCCGCATCCTCGACGCGCACCTTGCTGGTCATCTGGCGCACGATGACTTCGATGTGCTTGTCGCTAATCGAAACGCCCTGGGATTTGTAGACGTTCTGCACCTCCTGCACCATCTGGAACTGCAGCTTCGAGATCGCTTCCTGGGCGGCCTCCATGGTGGGCTTGCGCAGGCGCAGATCCTCGAAGAGGCAATCCAGCAGCTCGTGGGGATTGATCGGACCATCCGTCAGCAGCTCACCGGCGCTGACCTGCTGACCATCGCTCACCATCACGGTGCGACCCAGCAGGATCGGGTAATCGGTGATGGCGTCGTCAGCTTCGATCACCGAAACGGTGATGGTGTCGTCGTCTTCCTCCTGTTTGATCTGCACCGTGCCGCTCTTGCGGCAGAGAATGGTCGAATCCCGCGGCCGGCGGGCTTCCAGCAGTTCCTCGATTCGGGGAAGACCCTGCACGATGTCTCCGGTCTTCTGGCGCTCGAACACCAGCAGGGCCAGGCTGTCGCCACGTTGAACGAGTTCGCCGTCGCGCACGTGCAGCACCGAATCGGGCGACACCATGTAGGGGCGGCCCAGGCGGATCGTGACGGTTTTGCCCTTGATCGCCTCCACCTGGCCGCAGCAGGGGGCCGTGACGCCCTCCGCCAGGGGATCGCCATCCACCAGTCGGTCGCCGACGGCCACCAAAGCGCTCCCTGGGAGTTCCAGGCTGCGGGTGTCTCCGGCGCGCTCCACGAGCAGGCGGCGGATCGGTTCACCAGTTAGGGATTCCGGCAGCTGGACCACGCCATCATCCTTGCAGAGGATCTGGGTGGTGGCCACCACATCGCCGCGCTTCACGGCGATTCCATCTTCGACTTGGAGTTCGGTGTGGGTGGAGCCGTGGCTGGCATCGGAGAGGGTGTCGCGCCGCACCAGAAGCGTCTCAAGGATCACCAGTTGGAGGCGATCGATCGTCTTGGCCCGCTTGTCGGCCACCGCTTCCACATCCACCGTCATCTGGGGGGTGGTGTCGATGGTTTCAAGAATCAGTTGGGTGCGCAGGAGCTCAACCCCTTCCACAGATTTGATCAGTTCCCCATCTTTGTAAGTGAGCCGCTGGGTGGCCTTGAGGCCCAGGGAGGGACCACCGCTCTGCTTCACCGAGGCCAGTTCAGGCAGGTGGGCGGCATCGGGGATCGAGTATTCCTCCACGGGCCGCAACAGGAGAGCCCCTCCCTGAGGGGTGTCGACCGCCTCGACGAAATGCATCACCTCGGCCACGAGTCCGGGGGCGATCTCCTCACCGGGGTTCACCATGCGTCCGTCGCCACCAAAGCGGCTGAGGACCTTGCTGTCGCTGATCTGTCGCAGATCACCGGAGCGAACAATGATTTCCCGCAGGATGTCGTTCTTCTGGGTCACCGTCACGATGCCGGCGGTCTGGCTGAAGATGTCCTTCACCACTTCCGTGCCTGCCTCGATCCACTGGCCGTCCTCGATCATCAACAGGGAGATGTCCTTGTTGATCTCGTGGGTTTCCTGCGGAACCCAGAGCAGGGTTCCCCCTTTGCTTACTTCGTAGCCGTGCTTGGCGGAGCGGGCTTTCTTGATCGAAAGCCCGGGGGCGAATTTCACGATGCCGCCGGTCTGGGTCCGGAAGCGGTTGTCGTGGAGTTCCGCAATCACCTCACCGGCCCCGATCTTGGTTCCGGGATGGGTGATCAGCCGGTAGCGGCTGCCATCCTTCTCTTCGAGGAACCAGTTCTCGCCGCTGTGGGTTGATTCGCCCTGCAGCTTGCAGTCCTTGAGGGTGATGCTGGCGGTAACGATTTGCACTTCCCGCGAATCGCCAGCCGATTCCCGCAGCCTTACCGCGCCGCCATATTCGCTAGACAGCCGGCTCTCGGCGAGCACATCACCGGTGTGAACCGGTTTGTTGCCCTGCACCACCGGCTGGGCATTCGGGGGAAGGTTGTACACATCGCCGCTGAACACCCAGAGGCGTCCAAGGCGCTGGGCCTTGTGGGTGATGTTGCCCTGGCGGTCGGTGACCTCGCGGGGTTGAATCACGTCTTCAAAACGCACCTGACCCGCCAGGTCGCAGATCACATCCTTGGTGGCCTTCTCCACGCTCTTTTTGACCTGAGCGCCCGCGGAGATCTGGGCAAGCATCGTGTCGGAGGGCACATGGGCACCATCGTTCACGAACAGGATGGAGCCGGAACTGACGCTCAGTTTCTGGTTTTTACCCTTGGCACTTTTCACCTCCAGAGTGAAGTCGGTTTCGGCCAGGTGGGCTTCCACACCGTGGGGTGTGCGGTGGGCCCTCACCCTGGCCTTGGCACCGAACTCCACGGTGCCTTCGATCGAGGAGCGCACCACACCGGTTTCAGCGGTGGACACACCGCCGGTGTGGAAGGTGCGCATCGTGAGCTGGGTGCCAGGCTCACCGATCGACTGGGCGGCGATGATCCCCACGGCTTCGCCGAGGTCCACCAGTTCGTTGTGGGCCAGCGCCCAGCCGTAGCACTTGCGGCAGACCGAACGGGAGGCCTCGCAGGTGAGCGGCGAACGGACCACCACGGTGCGCACCCCGGCCGCTTCAATGCGGCCGGAGAGGGGGGGATCGATCTCGCCGTTGCGGTCAACGATCACCGTGCCATCGGCGTCGAGCACCGGCTCACCGGCCAGCCGGCCCACCAGTTTGGCGGCGTACTTGCCTTTGTCGTCGGCATCGATCGGGATGCCGCGGGTGGTGCCGCAGTCTTCCTCCCGCACGATCACATCCTGGGCCACGTCCACCAGACGGCGGGTGAGGTAACCGGAGTCGGCGGTTCGCAGGGCCGTGTCCACCAGACCCTTGCGGGCCCCGTAGGAGGAGATCACGTATTCGGTGACCGTGAGGCCCTCGCGGAAGTTGGTGCGGATCGGAAGGTCGATGATCTCACCTTGGGGGTTGGCCATCAGGCCCCGCATCCCCACCAGCTGCCGCACCTGGGACATGTTGCCCCGGGCTCCGGAGTTGGCCATCATCCACACCGAGTTGAGCGGGTCGTTGTCGTTGAAGTTCTTTTTGACTTCCTCGACAAGACGCTCGTTGGTTTCGGTCCAGGTGTCGATCACCTTGGTGTGCCGTTCCACCTCGGTGATCTCCCCGAGCCGGTAGCGCTCTTCGGTGTCGGTGATCTGCTGTTCCGCCTCCTGCAGCAGGCGCACCTTCTCGCTCGGGATGCGCAGGTCGTCCACCGAGATCGACACTGCCGCCTGGGTGGCGTAGTGGAAGCCCAGGTCCTTGAGCTCGTCGGCCATGGAGGCGGTGGCCGCCGTTCCATGGTGCTTGAAGGCCCAGGAGACCAGGTTGCGCAGGGCCTTCTTGTCGATCACCCGGTTGCGGAACGGGGGAGCCTCCCGGCTGAAGGCGGGTGTGGTTTCCGGCACGGCCGGGGCTGGAGCGGCCTTGCTGCTCTTCTTGCTCGACTTCTTGGCGGGCGTGGCGGTCATGGCGTGATCGGCGGTGTCAGCGCGGAGAGGAAAGGCTGGTCGGAAGGAGGGAGGGAAGGCGGTTTGCCGTGGACTGCGCTCGGGCAGCGCAAGCCGGTGGGAGGGCAGCGCCTCCCCTGACCGGCATCAGGCGGCGGCCACGGCGGCGATGATCGTGTGATTGATCACCACCCGGCCCACGGTGGTCAGCAAGTAGCGGGTGATCAGGGCGCCGTCCTCGTCGAAGCGGTCACGGCGGTACTTCCACTGCTCCACGCGGGTGGCGTCGCTGAGGGTCTCGCTCGACTGGGGCTCCCGGTCTTCGTCGTCGCTCTCGACTTCACCGTTGAAGCGCACCCAGATCCAGTCGTGCAGATGGAGGTGCTTCTCCTCGAAGGCATGGATCACATCCTCAAGGTCAGCGAAGGTGCGGGAGCGATCGCCAAAGGTGGGCTTGGCGGCGCCGGGCTGCTCCGCGGTGAGGTAGTAGGCACCCAGCACCATGTCCTGGGAAGGGGTGATGATCGGCTCCCCCGTGGCAGGCGAGAGGATGTTGTTGCTGGCCAGCATCAGCATCCGGGCCTCGGTTTGGGCCTCGATGGCCAGGGGGACGTGCACGGCCATCTGGTCGCCGTCGAAGTCGGCGTTGAAGGCTGGGCAGACCAAGGGGTGCAGCTGGATGGCGCGGCCATCCACCAGTTTCGGCTCGAAGGCCTGGATCCCGAGACGGTGGAGGGTCGGGGCGCGGTTGAGCAGGATCGGGTGACCTTCGATCACCTCCTGAAGCACCTGCATCACCTCATCGTCGGCGCGCTGAATCAGCTTCTTGGCCGCCTTGATGTTGTTGACGATGTTCTGGCGGATCAGGCGATGGATCACGAACGGCTGGAAGAGCTCGATCGCCATCTCCTTGGGCAGGCCGCACTGGTGCATCTTGAGCTTGGGACCCACCACAATCACGGAACGGCCGGAATAATCCACCCGTTTGCCGAGCAAGTTCTGGCGGAAACGCCCCTGCTTGCCCTCAATGATGTCGCTCAGGGATTTGAGGGCCCGGTTGTTGGCTCCCACCACGGTGCGGCCGCGGCGGCCGTTGTCGATCAGGGCGTCGACGGCCTCCTGCAGCATGCGCTTTTCGTTGCGCACGATGATCTCGGGGGCCAGGATCTCCTGCAGCCTTGCCAGGCGGTTGTTGCGGTTGATCACCCGGCGGTAGAGGTCGTTGAGGTCGCTGGTGGCGAAGCGGCCGCCATCCAGCTGCACCATCGGCCGCAGATCCGGTGGGATCACGGGGATCACATCGAGCACCATCCACTCGGGACGGGCATTGGTGGCAATGAAGTTATCGATCACCCGCAGGCGCTTGATCAGCTTGGCCCGCTTCTGCCCTTTGCTGGCGTTGATGTCTTCGCGAAGCTGCTCGCCGATCTCGTTGAGGTTGAGGTCTTCGAGGAGTTGCTTCAGCGCTTCTGCACCGATGCCGACCACAGGTTCATTCTCAATCTCGGAATCTTCGGCGAAGATCTGATCCTCGATTTCCAGCCACTCGTCTTCAGTAAGCAGCTGTTTATAGGTGAGATCTTTATGGTCGCCCGGATCGAGCACCACATAACAGTTGAAGTACACGATTTGCTCGACATCGCGCAGGGGCATGTCGAGCAGGATCGCCACATAGCTCGGGATCCCCTTGAGATACCAGACGTGGGAGACGGGCGCCGCCAACTTGATGAATCCCATGCGGTGTCGCCGCACCCGGCTTTCGGTGACCTCCACCCCGCAGCGCTCGCAGACGATGCCGCGGTGCCGCACCCGCTTGTACTTGCCGCAATGGCATTCCCAGTCCTTGGAGGGGCCGAAGATCTTCTCGCAGAACAGCCCGTCCATCTCGGGCTTGAGGGTGCGGTAGTTAATCGTTTCCGGCTTGGTCACCTCGCCCACCACTTGGCCGTTGGGCAGCGTGCGCTGGCCCCACTGCATGATCCGCTCGGGGGAGGCGAGCGTGATCTTCACGTAGTCGAAGTGGTTCTCGGTGCGGAGGTTGCTGTTGGACATGGCGGCTGTCGCGCGGAGAGGTGGGAAAGCGGGGGCGGGATCGAACTCCCTTGCGGCCGCCCCGGGAGGGCGGCGCCGGGGGCGATCAGCGATCAGTCGTCGTCATAGTCCGCGACACCGAGGGATTCGTAGGTGGGGCGGCTTGGGGTGCTGCGGCGAGGGTTCACGTCCTGCATCAGGTCCACTTCCTCGCCAGCATCGGTGTAGACCGCGATGTCCAGGCCGAGGGACTGGAGTTCGCGCATCAGCACCTTGAACGACTCGGGGGTTCCTGGCCTCGGGATCGGTTTGCCCTTCACGATGGCGTTGAGGGCTTCGTTGCGGCCCTGCATGTCGTCGGATTTGACGGTGAGCAGTTCCTGCAGCGTGTAGGCGGCGCCGTAGGCCTCCAGGGCCCACACCTCCATCTCGCCCAACCGCTGGCCGCCCTGCTGGGCCTTGCCCCCCAGCGGCTGCTGGGTGACCAGGGAGTAGGGACCGGTGGAACGGGCGTGGATCTTGTCGTCCACCAAGTGCACCAGTTTGAGGATGTGGGCATAACCCACGGTCACCGGCTGGTCGAAGGCTTCGCCGCTCCGCCCATCAATCAGTTGGATCTTGCCGGGGTTGGAAGGGTCATAGACCCAATCCTTGCCTGGTTGCTTGGCGGCTTCTTCGAGGTAAGCCTGCACCGTTTGCTTGCTCTTCTCGGCGCCGTGCATCTCGTCGAAGGGCACCACCTTCACCCGGCAATCGAGGTGCGAGGAGGCCCAGCCCATCAGGCACTCGAACACCTGACCCACGTTCATCCGGCTCGGCACACCGAGGGGGTTGAGCACGATGTCGATCGGGGTGCCATCCGGCAGGTAGGGCATGTCCTCGCGGGGAAGGATGCGGCTGATAATGCCCTTGTTGCCATGGCGGCCGGCCATCTTGTCGCCCACCTGGATCTTGCGGCGCTGTGCCACATAGACCCGCACCACCATGTTGGCGCCGGGGGGCAACTCATCGCCCTGCTCGCGGGTGTAGATGCGCACATCCACCACCCGACCCCGTTCGGTGCTAGGCACCCGCAGGGAGTTGTCGCGAACGTCGCGGGCCTTCTCACCAAAAATGGCGCGTAGCAGCTTCTCCTCGGGGGGCTGGTCGGATTCACCCTTGGGTGTCACCTTGCCCACCAGGATGTCGCCGCTCTCGACATAGGCGCCAATGCGGATGATGCCCATCTCATCGAGGTGCCCGAGGCTTTCCTCGGCCACGTTGGGAATTTCCCGCGTGATCTCCTCGGGGCCGAGCTTGGTTTGGCGGGCCTCGATCTCATACTTCTCGATGTGCACCGAGGTGTAAAGATCGTCTTGTACCAGACGCTCACTGACAAGAATGGCGTCCTCGTAGTTGTAGCCCTCCCACGGCATGTAGGCGATGAGCACGTTCTGGCCCAGGGCGATCTCGCCGCCCTCACAGGCCGAGCCGTTGGCCAGAACCTGGCCGGCGATCACGCTGTCGCCCTGCTTCACGATCGGCCTCTGGTTGAGGCAGGTGTCCTGGTTGGAACGCTGGTACTTCTGCAGCATGTGGTAGTGATCTTCACCCTGCTCGTCGCGGATGATGATCTGGGTGGCGTCGACGAACACGACCTCGCCGTTGACCCGGGTGATGGGCACCATGCCGGAGTCGCGGGCGACCTGGGTTTCCAGACCGGTGCCCACGAGGGGCCTCTCCGGACGCAGCAGAGGCACCGCCTGCCGCTGCATGTTCGAGCCCATCAGGGCGCGGTTGGCGTCGTCGTGCTCAAGGAAGGGGATCAGGGAGGTGGCCACCGAGATCACCTGAACCGGAGACAGCTGGACGTAATCGACCTGTTCGGGCGGTACTTTTTCGAAATCCTGGCGGTAGCGCACCGGCACCAGGTCGGCGGTGATGTGGCCGCTGGCGTCGGTAGGCACGTCACCGGGGGCGACGCGGCATTCGTCCTCCAGGTCGGCAGAGAGATAAATCGGATTGCCCTGCTTGCTCACAATCCCGTTTTCCACCCGCCAGAAGGGGGTTTCGATGAAGCCGTATTCGTTGACGCGGGCATGGGTAGCCAGCGAACCGATCAGGCCGGCATTGGGGCCTTCCGGGGTTTCGATCGGGCAGATGCGGCCGTAGTGGGAGGGGTGGATGTCGCGAACAGCGAAGCCGGCCCGCTCCCGGGTGAGGCCTCCAGGACCGAGGGCGCTGATGCGGCGCTTGTGGGTGAGTTCGGCCAGGGGGTTGGTCTGGTCCATGAACTGGCTGAGCTGGCTCGAGCCGAAGAACTCCTTGATCGCCGCCACCAGCGGTTTGGGGTTCACCAGCTGGGCAGGGGTGAGCGAATCGGTCTCGCCGACGGTCATCCGCTCCTTGATGATCCGCTCGAGCCGATTGAGGCCCACCCGCACTTGGTTCTGCAGGAGCTCACCCACCGAGCGAACGCGGCGGTTGCCGAGATGGTCGATGTCGTCGAGGCTGGCGCCTCCGACATCAAGCTCGAGATTGATCAGATAATCAATCGTGGAGAGCACATCCTCCGGGGTGAGGGTGCGGGTGGCATCGGGAATGGTGAGCCGCAGTTTTTTGTTGATCTTGTAGCGACCAACCCGACCGAGGTCGTAACGTTTTGGATCGAAGAAGCGGCTGTGCAGAAGGGTCTGGCCGCCACTCACCGAAGGCGGTTCACCGGGACGCAGTTTCTTGTAGAGCTCCAGGAGGGCCTGATCTTCGGAAGCGATGCCCTCATCGTTGGCTGCCTCGATCGACTTCTGGTAGTACTCCGGGTGGCGGAGCTTGTCGAGCACGTCGTTATCGGAAAGGCCGATCGCCCGCATCAGCACGTGGGCATTGATCTTGCGGGTCTTGTCGACACGCACGTGCAGGAGATCGTTCTTGTCGGTTTCGAACTTCAGCCAGGCGCCCCGATTGGGAATCAGGCTGGCGTTGAAAGTCTTACGACCATTCTTATCCTGCTCATCTTTGAAATAAACGCCGGGAGAACGAACGATCTGATTGACGATCACGCGCTCGGCACCGTTGATGATGAAGGTGCCGCGTTCGGTCATCAGGGGCAGTTCACCGATGAACACCTCCTGCTCCTTGATCTCACCGGTTTCCTTGTTGATCAGCCGGCAGGTCACATACATCTGTGAAGCGAAGGTTGCGTCACGCCGCTTCGCCTCTTCCACATCGTGGCGGGGACGCTTGAGCCGGTACTGGTCGCCGACGAAGTGAAGCTCGAGCTTGCCGGTGTAATCGGTGATCGGGGAGAAGCTGTCCAGCTCCTCGATCAGGCCCTTCTCCAGGAACCACTTGAAACTCGCCCGCTGTACCTCCACCAGATCCGGGAGGTAAGTGACGGTCTTAGCGACCTGGATCGCGCTGCTCATGCGGTGAACCTGCAGGAACGGGTGGATAAGAGAATCGGCTTGGACATGGGACCGATGGTCAACCTGGGGGCGACGATCGGCGGGCGCAGCGGAGGGTCGGCGGTGTCGACACAAACAGCCGTTCCTGCGATCAGGAACGGCTGTCTAGGCGAAGCTCCCTACCCGGCATCCCGCAGGGCCGAGGTGGTGGAGGATGCCGCCTGGGACCGGGTGGAGATCCCAAGCGCAAGCGCTGTGGTGATCCGGGGGGTGAGCCGAAGGGTGGACAAAGAAGCGATTCCGCTGCCAGACCAATGAAACATCATACATTGTGAAACGGCAGAGAAAAGAGGCGAGCCGCATTGGCGGTGCTGGTAGAGGCCACCTGTTCAAGCGTCTCCCCCCGCAGTTCCGCCACCCGGGCGGCCACCATCGCCACGAAGGCCGGCTCGTTGCGCTTGCCCCGGCGTGGCACCGGAGCAAGGAAGGGGCAGTCGGTCTCCACCAGATAGCGGTGGGCCGGGACCTGGCGGGCGCATTGGTGGGTGGCTTCGGCCTTGGGGAAGGTGACGGTGCCGCTAAAGCTGATGTACAGGTCATGGGCCAAGAAGGCTTCCATTTCCTCCGGGGTGCCTCCCCAGCAATGCATCACCCCGCGGGGAACGCCGCCAAGGCGTGCGCGAGCCGCCAAAAGCTCCAACATCGGGGCTGCGGCATCCCTGCAGTGGATGATCACCGGCAGATCCAGCTCGACGGCCAGATCGAGTTGGGGCTCCAGCACGGCCAGCTGGTGCTCGAGGTTGCTCTCCCGGAACAGATCCAGGCCGAGTTCCCCGATTGCCACCACCCTGGGATCGGCCTTGGCGGCCATCCGCAGGTCGCGGGCGGTGTGCTCATGCCAGTGGTGGGTATCCAGCGGATGGACGCCCACCGCGTAGCGGAGTTCCGGAAAGCGGTCCGCCAAGGCGCGGATTGCCGGGATTTCCGCGGGCTCCACACAGGCGTGCACCAAGGCGGTCACGCCTGCCTCGCGCCAGCGGGCGGCCACGTCGTCGAGGTCCGCATCGAAGTTGCGGAACACGATGTGGCAGTGGGAATCAACCAGGGCGATCGCCGTTTGAGGCGAATCGAGCAGGCTGTTGGTGGCATCACCCGCGGTGGTGGAGATGGACATCGGGGCGGGCGGCGGCGGAGGAAACGGGCTCACCATTGTGAGATTTCCTGGGAGATCTCCGGATAAAAGCCCCGACCCCACCGAAGGGGTCGGGGCGGCTTGCCCTCTCGACGTGGGGGGAAGCTCAGGCTTGGGCGGGCTCGAGAACCTTCCTCACAGCGGCGCTCAACCGCGATTTCTGATTGGCGCCGGTGTTGCGGTGCAGCACGCCCACCTTCACAGCCTTGTCGATTTTGCTGAATGCGGCGTTGAGGCTCGTTTGCACGGCAGCCTTGGCTTCGGAGGCCGGCTCCTGGTTGTAGGCCGTGCAGGCGGTGAGGCAACGCTTCATCAGGGTGCGCAGGGCCGACTTGTAGGTGCGGTTCCGCAGGCGGTTGCGCTCGGCGATTTCGATGCGCTTTTTCGACGACTTGTTATTGGCCACAGGTGCTGGCGCTGACTCGACAAACGAAGATCCTACCTTGCCACTCTGCCTGCAGCTTGGCCCGCTTGCACAAGTCCGGCCCGGCGGCGGCAGCGGGCACGGCCAGACCTAGCCTTTCCCCGTTCCGCCCCGAGTCCGGATCAGGTTCTTGGATCCGCCGGGGAATCCGTTGTTGAAACCGTTCGTGAACGAGGTGGATCCATCGCAGCAAGGGCCCGGCCTGCAGGCTCTCGACCCTCCCCTGGCCCTGGTCTGTCTTCGGGATCTCGAGCAGGCTGGCGCCAGGCTGGCCGCCATCGCCCAACGGACCGAAGGGAGTGCGATGGCGGAGCAGCAGGAGCGGGTAGCCGCCATCCTGGAGCGGGTGCGCCTCGAGGGGGACGCGGCCCTTTTCGATCTCACCCAGCGTTTCGACGGGGTGCGGCCCGACCCCCTCGCCATTGGGCCCGAGCGCCTGGCCCAGGCCTGGGAGTCCACGGCGCCTTCGCTGCGTGCCGCCTTGGAGCTGGCCCACGACAGGATCACCACCTTTCACCGCCACCAGTTTCCCGCCGACCTGGCGGTGTGCGGGCCCCACGGGGAACGGCTCGGGCGCCGTTGGCGTCCCGTGGCGCGGGCGGGCCTCTACGTGCCCGGCGGGCGGGCCTCCTACCCCAGCACCGTGCTGATGAATGCGGTGCCGGCCCGGGTGGCCGGTGTGGAGCGGATCGTGATGGTCACCCCGCCGGGCCCGGATGGGGAGCCCAGCCCCACCGTGCTGGCGGCCGCCCATCTCGCTGGGGTGCGGGAGGTGTATCGGGTGGGCGGGGCCCAGGCGATTGGGGCCCTGGCCTATGGCACCGAATCCATTCCCCGGGTTGATGTGATCAGCGGGCCTGGCAACCTCTGGGTGACCCTGGCCAAGAAGGCCGTGTATGGCCAGGTGGGGATCGATTCCCTGGCTGGCCCCAGCGAGGTGCTGGTGATCGCCGATCACACGGCCCGGGCGGATCAGGTGGCCGCCGATCTGATGGCCCAGGCGGAGCACGATCCACTGGCGGCCGCCATCCTGATCACCACCAGCGAGGAGCTGGCGGCGGCGGTGCCGGCGGCGGTGGCGGCCCAACTCGCTCGGCACCCCCGGGCGGCGATCGTGCGCCAGGCCCTGGCCGATTGGGGGTTGATCGTGGTGTGCGGTGACCTGGTGGAGGCGGCCGAGCTCAGCGATCGGTTCGCGCCGGAGCACCTGGAGCTGCTGGTGGAGGATCCGGAGGGTCTGGCGGAGCGGATTCAGCACGCCGGCGCCATCTTCCTTGGCTCCCACACGCCCGAGGCTGTGGGGGACTATCTGGCCGGCCCCAACCACACCCTGCCCACCAGCGGCACGGCCCGCTTCGCCGGAGCCCTGAGCGTGGAAACGTTCCTGCGCCACACCTCCCTGATCCAGTTCAATCGAGAGGCCCTAGAGGCCACCGGCGCGGCCGTGATTGAGCTCGCTGAGAGCGAAGGCCTGCACAGCCACGCTGAATCGGTGCGGCGCCGGCTCGATGGAGAACCGTGCGACTAATGGCCCCGGCCTATAATCGCAATGCGGTAAAATAAAGCAAGGTTGCTGCAATGTAGATTCGACCACGCGGCGTTCGTCTGCAAGGTCACGCCCTCGAGTCAATAAAAGCCTATGTTCCGGCTAAGAGAATTAAGCCTGAGACTGTTGACGTGGGGCCTTCCCAGCTCACTTCATCCACTCTCTCTTTTCTTCTTGATCAGCTCCATGTGCCGATCATCCGGGTCGTGCACTACCTGTATCAAGGACCATGGAACCTGGGTTGGCAGTGCACTGCAAACGGCAGTCTCGGACGTGGGGCTTGGGATGATCGCAACTCCTGCCACTCCGATAAATTGTATTGGTAAAGTCGCAACGGTAGGACTTAAGGGGACGCATTCATGAATGCCAAGCTCGCCAATCCAGAGCTGATGGTGGTCCTGTTTGGCGTCAATCGTGCCCTCAGCATCACCTACCCCAATCTTACCCGGCAGGTGCTGGAACCGCTTGAGCGCCAGGCGGTGAACTATGCAATCAGCTGGGCCTTCAATGAGATCGGAGCCCTGCGCAATCCCCGCAGCGGCGAGGTGGGACTTCCGACGGAATTCGATTCGGCCCGGGCCCTCAAGGCCCTGCAGGGAACGCTGCTAGACCAGGATCATGTGGATCGCATCATCCAGCCACAGTTTGAGGCCGCCGCCGCTTGTGGCGACCCCTGGGACGACGGTTTTGTCTCCCTGCGCAACCACCTGCGCTATCTGTATGTGCTGCAGGTTGCAACCCGGCAGGCCCTGGCCCTGGCGCCCCACTGCCGCTGGTTTTTCTTTGTTCGGCCCGACCTCCTATTTTCCGAACCCCTGGATCTCGCTGGCCTGATCGCCAACCACCCCAACCCCCACCAGGAGGTGGTGATCAGCGCCAGCTGGCATCGATGGAGCGGCACCAATGACCGCTTCGCCCTGGTGACGCGGGGGGCCGCCGAAACCTACGGACTCCGCTACGGACAGATCGACACCTTTTTGCGGGAAGGGGTCGCTCCCCTGCACGCCGAGCTCTTTCTGCAGTGGTGCTTGGATCAGCAGCCGGCGATTGGCCAGTTGCCGAGCATCAGCATCAGGGCCCATCGGGTTCGTTGCAAGGAATCGACGGAGTTGCTGGCTGCGTTGGACCTCTCCCTGCCGGGGCTGGTTGCGGCGCAGTTGGCCTTACTCGGGTCAGTCCGGGCATGGTTGGGACAGCAAGCCCTCGTGAAACGGCGGGCCTTGCGGGGCTGGATGGGGAGAGTGCGTCGCTGTTTGGGTCACCCTTCGAGTCCCTGACGCCCTTCGGGGGGCTTCGGCGATCAGAACCGCAGCCGATAGCGTGGATTCCCATTCACCGGCCCACGATGTCCCTTCCCCTCCGCCCGCTGCTGCTTGGCCTGGGCTCGGTTGGCGTGCTGGGGACAACGGTTCTGGTGCGGCTGCCCTCGGAAGCCACCGTCACCCCCGCAGCTTTGTGGGCTCAACCTCCCGCCGTCCCCTCAACGGCCGGGGCAATGGCCCCTTCGGTGGTATTGCCCACCCGGCCCGGACTGCCCACCGCACCTGACGGCCGCCATTACCCCCTCGTGCCAGCGGAACCCGCCGTCAGTGCCAGCCTGCTCGCCCAGGTGGAGGAGGCCCTGCGATCGCAGAGCACCCCCGCGGCGGATCTGCCGGCCCTGGGCCACCAACAGCAGGTGATCTACCGGGTGCTGGCCTTCCAGCCTGAGCAGGCCGCTCGGGTGCGTGCCGCCCTGCCGGAGCGCTGGCGGCCGGTGTTCGATCGACACATCCGGGCCCGGAGGGAGTTCATCGCCATGCACGATCCGAAACGGCGGCCGGCCAACCTGCCCGCTTGGCGGATCATCTCCCCGGAACCCGCCGCCAACCTGCTGCGCTACTACCGCGAGGCCAGCGCCGCCACGGGTGTCCCCTGGGAGGTGTTGGCCGCGGTGAATCTGGTGGAGAGCGGCATGGGGCGGATCGATGGGGTGTCGGTGGCCGATGCCCACGGCCCGATGCAGTTTCTCCCCAGCACCTGGGCCGAGCCGGGCATCGGCAACGGGGGCAACATCCGCGATCCCCGTACCGCCATCCATGGCGCCGCCCGCTACCTGGTGCGCCGCGGCGGCTTCAAGGACATCCGCAAGGGGCTGTGGGGGTACAACAACAGCGACCATTACGGCCAGGCGGTGCTGGAGTACGCCGCCCTGCTGAAGGAGGACCCACGCGCTTACACGGGGTTCTACAACTGGGAAATCCACTTCGCCTCCGCCGCCGGTGACCTGTGGCTGCCCGTGGGTTACTTGCAGGCCCGGCCGGTGCCGGCCAGCACCTGGCTCCAAACCACGCCGGTGGGGGCGCCGCCGGCGGGGAGTTCGGGCTACTGAGGGCTGGGGCGGACTTCGCGGGGATCAGGCCCGCGGTTCCAGCCGGCCGGTGAGGGTCACGCTGTAGCCGATCCGATGCAGCACCTCGCCGGTGCTGTAGACGCCGATCGTGGCGGTGAGGGGCACCGAATCCGTGAGCAGGGTGTCGCTGGGACCGTTGAACTCGTGAACGGACCAGCCGACGGTGGACACACCGCCGATGCCGTTGAGGGTGATCAGGGGGGCCGAACGGATCACCCGAAAGGCCTGATCGGCGGACACCAAAGCCCTCGGCAGGGCGATCTCCAGGTTGAGATCCTCCAACACCCAGTTGGATTTTTCCTTCACGAACAGACCGTGCTCCGCCTCCAGGTCGACCTTCACCACTCCGGTGAGGGTGATCAGATGAACTCCGCCCACCCCTTCAAGATGGGCCCAGTGGGTGGAAGCAAAGCTGTCTTTGTGGTGGCCACTGAGCTGGCTGAAGGAGAGGGCCACCGTCAAACAAGGCAATCATTATCCCCGTACTAGCACGTAAGGCCCTGATCGCCAGGGCCTGAGCCGCTGCGAAGCCAGAAGCGGCCTTAGCGTTTCACGAGGTCCCGCACGCCCGGCACCCCATCCACGATCTCGCCCACGAGCACCTGGTCGGTGAGGTTCACAAACAGGCCGTTCTCCAGCACTCCGGGAAGGTTATTGATCGTCTTCTCCAGGGCCTCGGGATCGTTGATGCCGCCTGGGAACTTCACATCGAGCACCAGATTGCCCTGGTCGGTCACCACCGGGCCAGCCTTGCGAACCGCCATGCGCAACACGGCGTCACCGCCCAGCTCCCCCAGCTGCCCCTTCACCTGGCGCCAGGCGCCGGGCAGAACCTCCACTGGCAGCAGGAACCCCAGGTTGAGGGTGTCGACCAGCTTGGTGCTGTCCACCACCACCACGAAGCGTTTGGCCCGCACGGCCACCAGCTTCTCCTGCACGTGGCAGGCGCCGCCTCCCTTAATCAGTTGGAAGGAGGGATCCACCTCATCGGCGCCATCGATGGCGAGATCGATGCGATCCACGGCATTGAGGCTCTGCAGAGGAATGCCGAGCTCGGCCGCCAGCACCTCCCCCTGGAAGGAGGTGGTGACCCCCACGATGTCGCGCAGCTCGCCGCGGCGGAGCTTCTCACCCAGGCCCTGGATCATGAGGGCCGCGGTGGAGCCGGAGCCCAGGCCCAGCACCATGCCGTCGCGGATCTGTTCCACGGCGGCCGCGGCCACCGCCTGCTTCATCTGGTCCTGCAGGTCCGACATCGCGAGGGCTGGCAGAGGGGCCAGACCGTAGCAGGCAAGGGGGGCAACCCTGGGCTGCCCAGGCGACCGCCACGGTTGGGCTCCCGATGGCCCTGGAGCGCTTGGCCATCAAAAAGGGGCCCAGCCATGAACGACTGGACCCCGGGGAGGGAGCGATTGGCTCAGCCCGCCGAACCCTTCTCCGGCAGGGCCGCCGGACGGATCGAGAGCTGCATCTCCTTCTGACCCCTCAACACCTTCAGGGCCAGGGGTTGGCCCACCTGGGCGTGCTCCACGGCCTGCAGCAGGGCCGAAGGGTTGGGCACCGGTTGGTCGGCAATCGACACCACCAGGTCGCCCCGCTTGAGCCCGGCCGTTTCGGCGGGGCTTTCGGGCAGAACCTTCTGCACCAAGGCGCCGTCGCGCTCGGGAAGTTGCAGCAGGGCATCGGGGTCCCGGTTGTTCTCCCGGGCCACCCGGGCGGTGAGGGGCACCAGCTGGAGGCCCAGGTAGGGGTGGATCACCTTGCCCCCCTCGGCCAGCTGGCCCGCCACCCGTTTGGCCAGGTTGATCGGGATCGCGAAGCCCAGGCCGGCGCCGGGGCCGGAACGCACCAGGGTGTTGATGCCGATCACCTCGCCGCTGGCGTTGATTAGGGGGCCACCGGAGTTGCCCGGGTTGATGGCGGCATCGGTCTGGATCAGGTCGAGGCGCTTGTCGGCGAAGCCGAGGCTGTTGATGTCGCGGTGCAGGCTGCTCACGATCCCCAGGGTCACGGTGCGCTCCAGGCCGTAGGGGCTGCCCAGGGCGATCGCCCAGTCGCCCACCTCGAGGGCCTCGGAATCGCCCAGCGGGGCGGCCTTGAGCTCGCCCTTGCGGCCCACCCGCACCACGGCCAGGTCGGTGACCGGATCGGCCCCCACCACGCTGCCGTCGAGCTGGCTGCCATCGGCGAGGGTCACCTCAACGCTGTCAACCGAATCCACCACGTGGGCGTTGGTGAGCACCAGGCCGCGGCTGGCGTCGATCACCACCCCCGACCCCTGGCCGCGCTCGCGCATCGAACCGGAGGGGTCGCCGAAGAGATCGCGCAGCAGCGGATCGAGCATGGCCGGATCGAAGGGTTGGCGCGCCACGTTGCGCTCGGTGTCGATCCGCACTACGGCCGGGCCCACCCGGCGGGCGGCTTCGGCCACGAAGCTGTGACCCTCCGGGGTGAGGGCCGCCGTTGCCGCGCTGGCCAGGGGTGCGGCCGTCTGAGCCTCGCTTCGCTGCGCGTCCGTGGCCGGAGGGGCTACCCCATCCAGCGGGTTAGCGGGGGCGCGCCCTAGCGGGGTGGCCGGCACCCCCTGGATCGGAATCGCCTGGGCGGGGAGCGGGGGTAGGGCCCCCACCGCAAGCAGAACCACGAGGACCACTGGCCGCAGTAGCGCGGTGAGCCGACGAAAAAAGTGTTTCAGGGGAGGAGGCCGCTGGGGGACACGACCTTCGAAAACTAAGGGAACTCCAGGGCCGGCCAGCGAAGCAGGCGATGCCGGATTACCCCATCCCCTCCCAGCTCCAGTAGGCGGCCCCCCGGATCGGTGGCCCGTCCCAGCGGGCAGGGCTGAACGGGTCCGTAGCCGATCAGGGTGGATGGGCAGCCGAGCAGGGGGACCTCCGGCCGGCCCGGCAGGCTGCCCTGCCAGTGCTGGTGCACGTGGCCGAACACCAAACCCCGCACCCGGGGTGACGCCGCCAGCAGGGCAAGCAGGCGTTCTCCCTCTCCTAGGCCGATGGCGTCGAAGCCCGGGTCGCCGATCGCCAGCGGCGGATGGTGCAGCGCCACCAGCAGAGGCTCCCCCTCCGGCGGGGTCGACAGCACCTCCTCCAGCCAGGCCCACTGGGCTGGATCGAGGCGGCCCCCCTCCCGGCCGGCGCAGTGGCTGTCGAGGGCCAGCAGGCTCCATCCCGGTGCCGGCTCCAGGGGCCAGAGCCCCGGCGCGATCCGGGCCTGTCGGCCGAGGGCGGCGCGGAGCAGCTGGGGATGGTCGTGGTTGCCCGCCAGCAGGATCGGTGCCGCCATCCCCTCTGGAGTGGGGGCGGATAGGGATTCGGGGAGCTCTGAGCGCAGGATCTCGCCGAGCCGCCGGTAGCCCCCCCAGCTCTCGTCCTGGCAGAGGTCGCCGCTGATCAGGAGCTGATCGGGGAAGGCCCCGACGGCCCGGAGCTGGGCCAGGGCCTGTTGGAGCCCGTGCTGTAGCAGGGTCGCGGGCCTTCGGCCCCGCAGGTGGCCGGTCGGATCCGCCAGCAGGTGGGGATCGCTGAGCTGCAGCAGACGGAGGGGGGGGACCATTCCCAACGAGTCTTGACGAGTGGGGCGCACCCGCGGGCACGGGCGGCCCGATTCCGCGAGGATCCCCTTAAGTTGCCCGCCTTGAAGGCTGCGTGCCATGCCCTCTATTCCCCCCGGCACCCGTCAGCGCTGCGACCTCTGCCAGGTGGAGATTCAAGGGATGGTGGGGGGCGTCGATCTGGTGCACTTCACCATGGGCGCCCCGGGCACCCGGGCGAAGCTGTGGGCCAGGGTGTGCCAGTACCTGCGGAGCCCCGAGCAGTGTGCCCAATGTCTCAACCAGGACGCGAGTCTGCGGGGCACCGTGACCAGCAACGACTACTACGCCGAGGCGCCCCTGCTGGATCTGGGGGTGACCCCGCCGGTCGATCCCCTAAGGTGATGTAATGCCCGCCGGGCAGCACTCTGGCTTGAGCCGGCGCCCCTGAGGGGCACGGGGTTAAGCCAGGGGCAGTTCTAATAACTGCGGCCGCGGCGGCTGCCCCGCCCCCGGATCCGGTTCCCCTGAACCGTCCGACATGCCGCACCCCCTTGCCCAATCCCTTCGTCACGGACCTTGAACGGCTGGTCGGCCCGCACGCCGAGGCTGCCGCCCTGAGGCTGGAGGCCGTTCATGTGCACACCCACCGGATTCCCATGACGGTGCAGGTGCTGGTGCGGCGGGCCGATGGATCCGATGTGAACCTCGACGACTGTGCCGCGTTTAGCGGTCCCCTCGGTGAGGCACTCGAGGCTGCCGCCCTGCTGGAAGCTCCCTACGTGCTGGAGGTGAGCAGCCCCGGAATCGGCGAGGAGCTCAGCACCGACCGGGATTTCATCAGCTTCAGGAGCTTCCCGGTGGCGGTGGATCGCCTGGCCGCCGATGGATCGGAAGCCATCCAGGAGGGCCTGTTGCTGGGCCGCGACGCCGAGGTCGTCCAACTCAATGTGCGGGGACGCACCGTGCGGCTGCCGCGCCAGGAGGTGGTGCGGGTCCGTCTTGTGAGTCCCCGCGACGGCCCCTAGCCCCCCAGCCCTCGCCCCGCCTCTGCAGCAGGGCAACCCCTCTTCCCCGACGGCCTCCTGCCGTTCCGCATCCCCGACTCCCTTTCCAAGCCATGGCCCTGGTCCTTCTCCCCGGTCTGAACAACCTGATCGAGGACATCAGCGATGAGAAGAAGCTTTCTCCCCAGGTGGTGGAGGCGGCCCTGCGCGAAGCCCTGCTGAAGGGCTATGAGCGCTACCGCCGCACCCTCTATCTCGGCATCAGCGAGGATCCTTTCGAGGAGGATTACTTCTCCAATTTTGATGTGGCTCTTGATCTGGAGGAGGAGGGGTATCGCGTTCTGGCCAGCAAGATCATCGTCGATGAGGTGGAGAGCGATGACCACCAGATCGCCATTGAGGAGGTGCGTCAGGTGGCCGAAGACGCCCAGATCGGCGACACCGTGGTTCTCGATGTGACACCCGAGAAGGATGATTTCGGTCGCATGGCCGCCGCCACCACCAAGCAGGTTCTGGCCCAGAAGCTGCGGGATCAGCAGCGGCGCATGATCCAAGAGGAGTTTGCCGATCTGGAGGATCCGGTGCTCACGGCCCGGGTGATCCGCTTCGAGCGCCAGAGCATCATCATGGCCGTGAGCAGTGGCCTAGGCCGGCCCGAGGTGGAGGCCGAGCTGCCCCGCCGCGACCAGCTGCCGAACGACAACTACCGCGCCAATGCCACCTTCAAGGTGTTCCTCAAGGAGGTGAGCGAGGTGCCGCGGCGGGGGCCCCAGCTGTTCGTGAGCCGTGCCAATGCCGGCCTGGTGGTGTATCTCTTTGAGAACGAAGTACCCGAAATTCAGGAGGGTTCGGTGCGGATTGTGGCGGTGGCCCGGGAAGCCAACCCCCCCTCCCGCTCGGTGGGTCCCCGCACCAAGGTGGCGGTGGACAGCGTGGAACGGGAGGTGGATCCGGTGGGGGCTTGCATCGGCGCCCGCGGCTCCCGCATCCAGCAGGTGGTGAACGAGCTGCGGGGCGAGAAGATCGACGTGATCCGCTGGTCGCCCGACCCCGGTCAGTACATCGCCAATTCCCTGAGTCCCGCCCGGGTGGAGATGGTGCGTCTGGTGGATCCCGAGGGGCACCATGCCCATGTGCTCGTGCCCCACGATCAGCTCAGCCTGGCGATTGGCCGGGAAGGTCAGAACGTGCGCCTGGCCGCCCGTCTCACCGGCTGGAAGATCGACATCAAGAACGCGTCGGAGTACGACCAGGCCGCCGAGGATCACGTGGTGGCCGGCCTGATTGCCCAACGGGAGGAGGAGGAGGCTCTCCAGGCCGAGGCGGAGTCTCGCCTTGCCGTGGAACAGGCCAACCGGGCCGAAGAGGATGCCCGTCTGCGGGAGTTGTATCCCCTGCCGGAGGACGAGGAGGATCAGGGCTACGACGCCGACGTGACCGCCGAGGAGGAACTCGGCGGCGGCGAGCCTGCTGAGGCTGACGGGTCCGACCCTGAGGCGAGTGAGGCCCCCGAGGCGTCTAGCGATGACGGGTCCAGCGAGGATGCGGCCCGGTGAACCCCCCTCGCCCCGTGCTGCGGCGCTGTGTCTCGTGCCGGATGCTGGTGGATCGACTCCAGCTCTGGCGGGTGATCCGCCTGGCCGACGGGGGACTAGGACTGGATGGGGGGATGGGCCGTTCGGCCTATCTCTGTCCGAGTCCTACTTGTCTGGATGAGGCCAGGCGACGCAAGCGTCTCCAGCGGGCGCTGCGTTGTCAGGTATCGGATTCCATCTTTGCCAGGCTTGAGGCCCGTCTCTCGACAGCCGCGACCGCGAGCCCTGAGGCAAGATGAACTGTGGCCGTGGCGTTTGTACGGCCCGGTGGCACCCCTGCCCCCCCGGCGGCCCCATGGGCCCCGCCCCTCGGAGACCTGAATGACCAGCAGCGGCAAAGTCAGAATTTATGAGCTGTCCCGGGACCTTGGCCTGGACAACAAGGACGTGCTCGATGCCGCCGAGAAGTTGTCCATCGCTGCCCGCAGCCACAGCAGCTCCATCAGCGACGACGAAGCGATCCGCATCAAGGCCTTGATCAAGGGCCATGGCTCCGCCACACCGCAGCCCGCCGCCAAGGCGATCCTGTCGGTGAAGAAGGCTGACGTGGCCCAGCCTGCGGCTCCCGCAGCGGCCCGCACCTCTACGCCCCCCACCGGCCCCGTGGCGTCGCCCCGTCCCCCCCAGCCGGTGCGCCCGGTGGCCACTCCCCCTCCGGCCCCGAGCCGACCTGAGGCGAACGGGCCCTCGCCCCTCTCCCCAGAGCCCAAACGGCCGGTCGTGGTCCCCCAGGCTCCGGCACCGGCCCGGTCGGCCGCGCCAGCTTCGCCGCCTCCGGGCTCGCCGGGAGCCCCAGGTCGTCCCGTGATCGTCTCCCCGTCCACCCCCGCTTCGGCGGCACCCCCGGCCAAGGCGCCCGCATCGACCGCACCTCCGGAATCCCCTGCCCGCCCGGCGGCACCATCCGTTGCCTCCACCCCTTCGCCCCGTCCGGTGGCCCCGCCGCCCCGCCCCGCGGCCAGCGGTCCCGCCAAACCCGTCACACCGGTGCGGCCCGCCACTCCCCGCCCCGTGACCCCTGCCCTGGTGAATCGCCCCGGCCAGGGCGCCCCGAGGCCCGGCGCCGTGGCCGCCGCTCCCCGTCCATCGGCGCCGCCACCGGGTAAGCCAGCCCAGCCCAGCCGCCCCGGTCCGGCTTCCCGTCCCCAGTTGGTGGGCCGTCCCCAGCCCGGCGCAGGATCCCCCTCTGGCGCTGGATCCGCCCCTGGCGGGGCTGCCCCAGCTGGTGGCAGCCGTCCGGCTCCCCCGGTTCCCCGTCCCCAGAGACCGGGCGCCCCTGCGCCGATCCGCCCCGCCCAGGCCGGTGGACGGCCTTCGCCCGGCGCTCCCACCCGCACCTCACCAGGCCCTGGCCGTCCGGGTGCCACCCCCCTCGAGCTGGTGGGCAAACCGATTCGCCGCGACAGCGCCGGTCCCGGCAGTGCGGGCGCGGTTCGCCCTGCCGCCCCGGGCCGCCCCGGCATGCCCGCCGGCATGCGCAAACCGATGGCGCCGGGCGAGCTGTTGCAGCTCCAGAAGCCGGGCATGCGTCCCACGGCTGCGCCCCCTCGCCGGACCGATCGGGGCGAGACCGGCCCCGACGGCACGCCCACCACACCCGATCTGGTCCGTCCCACTGCGGCGGCCCCCACGGCGCCCCGGCGCCCGGGCTTCCGGCCTCCCCAGCCCGCCGGGGCTGCCCCGGGCCGGGCCCGGCGTCCCGACTGGGACGACAGCGCCAAGCTGGAGGCCCTGCGCAGCCGCACGCCCCAGAAGCAGCGCCAGAAGGTGCACATCATCGGCGAAAACGATGATGCGCTCACCGCCGAAACCGGTGGCTACGCCGGCGAACAGGAGGCCTTTGTTCTCCAGGCCAGCCTGGCCCGGCCGGCCAAGCCCCGTACCCGACCCGCCGCCGCCGCCAAGCCCACGGTGGCGGTTCGGAAGAGGAAGAAGGAAACCACCCGCCAGCGTCAGCGCCGCCGCGCCATGGAGCTGCGGGCCGCCCGCGAACTCAAGGCCCAGCGTCCCGAGATGCTGATCGTGCCGGAGGGCAACCTCACGGTTCAGGAGCTGGCCGACCGCCTCGGGGTGGAGAGCTCCGAGATCATCAAATCCCTCTTCTTCAAAGGGATCAGCGCCACCGTCACCCAGACCCTCGATCTGTCCACGATCGAGACGGTGGCCGACGAGTTCGGCGTGCCGGTGCTTGAGGACGACGTGCAGGCGGCCGCGGCCAAGACCGTGGAGATGATCGAGGCCAGCGACCTCGCCCACCTGATCCGCCGCCCCCCCGTGGTGACCGTGATGGGCCACGTGGACCACGGCAAGACCAGCCTGCTCGATGCCATCCGCAAGACCCGCGTGGCGGCGGGCGAGGCCGGCGGCATCACCCAGCACATCGGTGCTTACCAAGTGGAAGTGCCCCACGCCGGGGAACTGCGCAAGATCACCTTCCTCGACACCCCGGGCCACGAGGCCTTCACCGCCATGCGGGCCCGAGGCACCAAGGTCACCGACGTGGCCGTGTTGGTGGTGGCCGCCGATGACGGCGTGCGCCCCCAGACCCTGGAGGCGATCAGCCACGCCCGCGCCGCCGAAGTGCCGATTGTGGTGGCGATCAACAAGATCGACAAGGAGGGAGCTTCGCCTGAACGGGTGAAGCAGGAACTCTCCGGCCAAGACCTGGTGGCCGAAGACTGGGGCGGCAGCACCGTGATGGTGCCGGTGAGCGCCCTCAGGGGCGAGAACATCGACCACCTGCTCGAGATGATCCTGCTGGTGACGGAGGTCGAAGACCTCCAGGCCAACCCTGACCGTCTCGCCAAGGGCACCGTGATCGAGGCCCACCTCGACAAGGCCAAGGGTCCTGTGGCCACCTTGCTGATCCAGAACGGCACCCTGCGCAGCGGCGACGTGGTGGCAGCGGGCCCGGTGCTTGGCAAGGTGCGGGCGATGGTTGACGACAGCGGCAAACGGGTGAAGGAGGCCGGCCCCTCCTATGCGGTCGAAGCCCTGGGCTTCAGCGAAGTCCCCACCGCTGGCGATGAGTTTGAGGTTTATCCCGATGAGAAGAGTGCCCGCGCCGTGGTGGGCGACCGCGCCTCTGAGGCCCGGGCTTCGCGCCTGGCCCAGCAAATGGCGTCCCGCCGGGTGTCGCTGGCTTCGATGTCCGGGCAGGTGAGCGAGGGCGAGCTCAAGGAGCTCAATCTCATCCTCAAGGCCGATGTGCAGGGTTCGGTGGAGGCGATCCTCGGGGCCCTCGAACAGCTTCCCAAGGCGGAGGTGCAGGTGCGGGTGCTGCTTTCGGCCCCGGGCGAGATCACCGAAACCGATGTGGATCTGGCCGCTGCCTCCGGCGCCGTGATCGTGGGCTTCAACACCTCGATGGCCCCTGGCGCCAGGCGCGCCGCCGATGCCACGGGTGTGGACGTGCGCGACTATGACGTGATCTACAAGCTCCTGGAAGAAATTCAGATGGCCATGGAGGGCCTGCTGGAGCCGGAGCTGGTAGAGGAGGCCCTGGGCGAGGCCGAGGTGCGGGCGGTGTTCACCATCGGCAAAAATGCCGTGGCGGGCTGCTACGTCACCAATGGCAAGCTGCAGCGCAACTGCAAGGTGCGGGTCCACCGCGGCAAGGAGAAGGTCTATGAAGGCGACCTTGATTCCCTTCGCCGCAACAAGGACGACGTCAAGGAGGTGGCCACCGGCTTCGAGTGCGGCATCGGTTGCGATCGCTTCTCCTCCTGGCAGGAGGGTGATCGGGTCGAAGCCTTCAAGCTGGTGACCCAGCGCCGCACCCTCAGCACCTGAACGCCGTGAGCGAGGCCGCGCCGTCTCCCCGAAGCGAGCCGCTGCTCTGGTTGCAGCTCCTGGCCCTCGGGCTTCTGCCTCTGGAGGCCCTGTTGCTGCTCCTGCTTCTAGGCGCCAGCGATCCAGGTCCCTTGCCGCTTCTGGAGCGTTTGCTCTGTTGGGCGATCGGGGTTTTGGCTCCCGCTGTTCTGCTCTGGCGCCTTCCCGCCGACCCCTGGTCGCTATTGGTGGCGCAGGTGCCCCTGCGGGGACGCCGGCCGATCCAGCAACGCCTCTCTGCCCTGCCGCCGCCGTTGCTGCTAAGGCTTGGAACCCTCGTGGGCGTTGGCAGCCTCAGCCTGCTGATGCTCTGGTGGTGTGACGACCATGCCGCCTTTGCCAGCGCCTTCTCGCCCGTGGCGGAGAGCCCCCGGCTGGTGGGTCTGTTGCTAGCCGCGGCCCTGCTGGCCTTGGTCCAGTGGCAGGGGCAGCAGGTGGTTCAGGCACTCTGGCTGCTGAGCCGCTCTCCCGAGGATGTTGCGGCGGTGGCCCCGATGTCTGGGGCTGCCCTGGAGCGGACCCGGCGGCTCAGCCCTGGAC
>Ga0209597_1000531_pt1 | contig 25189 bp, 23 predicted proteins | sample M_140625_MF_Meta_FD_187316 | JGI IMG/M metagenome (GOLD analysis project Ga0209597, IMG submission 187316) | Freshwater microbial communities from Lake Montjoie, Canada to study carbon cycling - M_140625_MF_MetaG (SPAdes) (version 2) | ecosystem: Environmental > Aquatic > Freshwater > Lake... | reverse complement strand
TAGTGTGTTCATAAAAAAGCCTGCTAAAAAAGTGGAAACCAAATCTCTTTTACTCATTAATTTTTCTTTACTATCCTCTCCCCCTTCAAAAACTATTTTTTTAAAAAATAAAGTATACACACTCATCACTAATAAAAAACCTGCACCTAGCATTGCAATAAAAGCCTTATGTGCTAAAGCGAGTGTAAAAAAACCAGTAAAAAAATTACAAATAAATAATAAGCCAATATCACTTATAGAAACCCCCGCTACAAAAACATAACCTGCTTTATGTCCATTGGTTAAGCTTTGTTTTAAAATGGCAAAAATAACAGGGCCAATGGATATACTTAAGATAAGCCCAAGCAATAAACCTTTTAAGATGGGGGCTATCATAATTAAGCAATAAATTTTTTCCACTCATCTAATACACCCCCTTTAATAACTCTTGGAAACTTATGCTGGCCGCCCACTTTGCCCTTGCTGCTCATAAAATCCATAAATACGCTTTCTTTCAAAACAGTTATAAAAACTTTCTTTAAAGCACTTTTTCTCTCAACGGCATAATCATCATTTAATTCAATTAATTTTTCGTCAATATTTTTGATGAGTAAATCGCTGTCTACGGCATCATTGCAAGCCACATACCAATGATGTGCAAATAAATTTTCGTAGGGTACACCTGTAACACCAAACTCGGGAATAGATATATTCATTTCCTCACTTACTAGTTGAATGGCCTTATTCATATTATCTACACTAAGGTGTTCGCCCACTAAACTTAAAAAATGTTTGGTTCTACCTGTAATAATTATTTCTGCATTGGCTTTATCTATAAAGCGAATGGTATCTCCAATTAAATAGCGCCAAGCACCCGCCGCAGTGCTTATTAAAATGGCATAATCTTTATTTTCTTCAACTTCGTGTATTAATAATGCCTGAGGGTTTTCAATCATTTCTCCATTATCATCAAAGTTATTTTCATCAAAAGGAACAAATTCAAAAAAGATATGCTGGTTAAAGGACAAGCGCATACCCACCCCGTCTTGTTTATCCTGCCAGGCTAAGAAACCCTCACTTGCCAAATAGGTTTCAACATAAGTGATAGGTTTTCCTAATAATTTTTCAAAACCATGTTTATAAGGCTCAAAGCTTACTCCGCCATGTGCAAAAAAACCAAGATTGGGCCATATCTCGTGAATATTATTCAGCTTGTATTTTTCAATGACCATTTCAATACACATTTGTATCCAAGCAGGCACCCCCACTATAAATCCAATATCCCATTCGGGTGCTTTTTCTACAATTTTTTTCAATTTATTATTCCAATCTCTTTCTTTAGCAATTTTTTTACCAGGCTTATAAAAAGGTTGAAACCAGAAAGGATTTTTTTTCGCAGTTATACCACTTAGATCACCTGCATAAAACCCAGCTTCCTTTTGTAAGTCGGTACTTCCACCCAAAGCAAGCCAACCCTTGCCAATGGATGAAAAAGTTACATCACTATACTTAAACAAACTTATGAGTTGTTTAATCATAATAATTTTATTGCCTCTCAATAAATCGTTGGTAATGGGAATGTATTTACTAGCAGACTCGCTCGTACCACTACTTAAGGCAAAATATTTTATTTTACCTGGCCAACAAATATCTGATTCTCCTTCAAGCGTTCGGTGCCACCATTCCTTATAAATTTTATTATAATTATAGGCAGGTACCGACTGCTGAAAAACTTTATCCGCCCTTTTGCTCAATAAAATTTTATCAAAATGAAATTGTTGGCCAAAAGCAGTATACCTTGCTCGGCGCAGTAATTTCTTGAGCACGCGTAGCTGTGCTCTTTTGGGGCTTCTTGGGGGAATGCCCAAAGCTTTTTGAATACTTTTTGGTAGGTTAATCTCAAAAATGGGCATCTACAGAATCGGGGTTTATTTTTTAAAGATTATATGCAAAAATAGGAATGTTATTCGAGCAAACGCACCTACTTTTGCCTTATGATTAAAAATACACTTTTAAAGGCTGTAGAGGCCGGTGGCAAAGAATTAAAGCATTTTTTTAACGGATCTTTTACAATTTCTAGTAAGGGTTCTCTGAACGACCTTGTAACCGAGGCCGATCATGCAGCAGAGAAGGCTATTTTCAAAGTGATTCAAGAGGCATTTCCGACGCATTTTATTTTAAGTGAAGAAACGGGCGAAATCAAACAAGATTCTAAAATTAAATGGATCATTGATCCAATTGATGGCACTATCAATTTTGCGAATGGAATACCCATTTGTTGTGTGAGTATTGGTGTAGAAGAAGAAGGTAAAATGATATTAGGCGCCGTATACAACCCTATCATGAACGAACTTTTTATTGCAGAAAAAGGAAAGGGCGCTACTTTAAATGGTAATAAAATTCAAGTAAGCGATAAAGATAATTTATTAAGCAGTTGTTTAGTTACTGGTTTTCCTTATCAATATTTAGATACTGAAAACGGGCCCTTACAAATTTTTGAAAAATTAATTCGCAAGGCCATTCCGGTTCGAAGACTAGGAAGCGCAGCCATTGATTTATGTTGGACAGCGGCAGGCAGGTTCGATGGTTTTTACGAACATAAACTACAAGCCTGGGATAGTGCTGCAGGTTTTTTAATGGTGGAAGAAGCAGGTGGAAAGGTAACGGACTTAAAAGGAAACCCCTACAGCCCATACCAGCCGGGTATTATAGCCACCAATGGTAAAATTCACGATCAATTATTACACGTTATAACAGGCGGAAATTTATAAATTATTTTATGTCAACAGAAAGAACTGAAATTGATAAATTAGGGGAGTTTGGTTTAATAGATCATCTCACAGAAAATTTTGAAACAAATAATGCCTCTACTATTTTATCGATAGGAGATGATGCAGCGGTGATAGATCATTTTGGAAAACAAACAGTGATCACCACCGATTTATTAATAGAAGGTGTACACTTTGATTTAATGTATACCCCTTTAAAACATTTAGGCTATAAAGCAGTGGTGGTAAACCTAAGTGATATTTATGCAATGAATGCAACGCCTACTCAAATAACGATGAGTATTGCCTTTAGCAATCGATTTAGTTTAGAAGCCCTGGAAGAATTTTATGAAGGGGTGAATATTGCTTGTGAAAAATATGATGTGGACTTAATTGGAGGCGATACCTCCACTTCTCAAAAAGGTTTTATTATTTCAGTTACCGCCTTAGGAGAAGTAGCCCCTGATAAATATATAAAAAGAAGCACGGCCGAAAGTGGAGATCTGATCTGCGTTTCAGGCGATTTGGGTGCAGCTTTTTTAGGACTAACCCTTATGGAGCGTGAGAAACAAATATTTGTAGAGAACCCGCAAATACAACCCAATTTAGAAAACGAAGATTATATAGTAGGTCGTTTATTAAAACCAGAAGCTAGAAAAGATATTATTGAAATTTTAGAAAATCAACAAATACTAGCTACCTCCATGATGGATATTAGTGATGGCTTAAGTAGTGAGTTATTGCATTTGTGTAAGCAAAGTAATTTAGGCTGTAGAATTTATGAAGAAAAAATTCCTATTCATGATGCTAGTCGCGCGGCTGCCTTTAAGTTTGGATTAGACCCCACCGTTTGTGCATTGAATGGTGGAGAGGACTATGAACTTTTATTTACCATGAAGCAATCCGATTACGATAAAATAACACTGCAAGAAGAAATTAGTGTGATTGGTTATATGTGTGATAAAGAAGAAGGCGCTAAATTAATTACCAAGGGTAAAAATTTATTTGATATAACAGCACAGGGTTGGAATGCTTTTGGAAAATAAAGCGAATTTATTTTAAGTGTATAGCTAAGAAACATTTTAAGCTACCATCATTTTTATTAAACTAAGGTCTGCTTCTAAGCAAGCTAGGTCTGCCTTTCCGCCTATTTCAATACTGCCCTTAATTGTATCGTGGTTCATTACCTTGGCTGGATATACACTACACATTCTTATGGCTTCTCCTAATTCAATACCTACATTATCTACTAAGTTTTTCACCGATTTTAATTGCGTTAAAGCAGAGCCACTTAATACACCATGGCTTTCATATTTATCTCCTACTAGTGTATGTTGGTAGATACCAGTACTTGCAGTGGTCACCGCATCGGTAATACAAAACAAACGGTCGCCCATCATTTTTTTAGCAATTTTAATAGCTGCAAAGTCCACGTGGTAACCATCCGGAACTAAACTACACATAGCAGTGGGGTGATTAAACATAGCCCCCACCATACCAGGTGCACGATGTTGCAAACTACTCATAGCGTTGTATAAATGTGTACCCACTGTAATGCCCTTATTTAAAAAACTAGTGGCTATTTCATAAGAAGCGTTCGTATGTCCTGCAGAAATAACAATATTATTTTCTTGTATTAAATCAATAATTTTTTGATCCACCACTTCAGGTGCAATGGTAATCATGCCAATACAATCTTTTCCATATTCAATAATTTCCTTCACTTCTTCATAAGAAGGTGAATGAATAATTTCAGCCTGATGCGCCCCTTTTTTTTCTACATTAATCCAAGGCCCTTCAATATGGAGTCCCATACAACCTTTGCCACCACTAGCTTTGTAAGCCTTTACAGCCTCTATTGCTTTTAAAATGATATCATTAGATTGCGAGGCAATGGTAGGTTGAAAATAAGCGGCACCTCCTTTTAAACAATAGCGGTAAGTTTTTTCAATGGTGTCTGCATCGGGAAATTCAGACAACAATTTATTTTCTGCTCCATAAATTTGAAGATCAATTAAAGCAGGTATAACAATAGGCATTGCATTATTAGCATCATAGCCCTCGGTACTTATATTTTTAATAATTCCATTTTCTATTTCAACCACTACTTCCTTCATCCAATCTTTTCCCGTAAATAATTTTTGGACAGATAAACTTATGTGCATTGTATTTTAATTTCTAATTATTGAATTTGAAAAAAATCGGCATCCTTCCAAAAAGGAAATTGATTTCGAGCAGTCGTTAGCTCTTCTTTTTGTAGCGTAATGGTAAATACATCTTCTTTGAAAGCGCAGTGGTAGAGCACTTCTCCCAGCGGCCCTACTATTAGAGAGTCCCCACTATGTGCTATATTATTACCATCTATGCCTACTCTATTTACACCAATAGTATAACACTGATTTTCAATAGCACGCGCTGTTAATAATGTTTTCCAAGCATGATTTCTTTTCTCAGGCCAGTTGGCAACATAAAGTAGTACATCATACTCTTCCCCTTGTTGACGCGCCCAAACAGGGAAACGTAAATCATAACAAACCTGTAAATTTATTTTCCATCCTTTCACGCTGGCAATTAGTCTTTTAGTTCCTTTTGCATAATGTTGGTCTTCACCCGCAAAGGCAAACAAATGTCTTTTATCATAATAACCTAATTCTCCATTAGGTAATACCCAAATAAGTCTATTATAAAATTGAGGCGCTTCTATACTAACTTCTTCTTTGATAATTAAAGAGCCTACTATAATAACTTTTCTTTCCGAAGACAATTGCTTCATCCACTCAACGCTAGGCCCATCCATGGTTTCAGCAAACTCAGTAGGTCGCATACTAAAGCCTGTGCTAAACATTTCAGGAAGTACCACTACTTCTGTATATTCTTCAATAGCCCTTATTTTTTTAGCCAACATAGCTAGGTTGGCCGCTTTATCTTCCCAAAATAAATCGGTTTGAATAAGTGAGAAACTAAGGGTGGATACAGACATTCTTTTTTCTTGTTTACTAAAGGTACAATATTCAAATAAAAAAGCTACTTCTTGTTTAGTGCTTGTATAATGGGGCTAATTAAGTTAGATTCAAAGCCCCTTTGATTTAAAAAAGATTGCGTTTTTGCCATACGACTCATGCCTCTTTCCCCTTTTAGTGAATTCCATTTTTTAGTAGCTAGGTTTAGCAATGTTTTTTCATAAGCCCTTTCATCAATACAGAGCAAGGCCTTTTTAATATTTACAGGGCTTACTCTTTTTTGTTGCAAGGCATATTTTATTTTTTGCTTACCCCATGACTTTATTCTGAAATGACCACCTGCAAAACTTTCTGCAAACCTTGCTTCATTTAAAAAATTATCTGATATTAAATCGGAAATTATTTCTTCTACTTCAACAGGGGTCATGCCGAAAGCATAGAGCTTATCTCGAACCTCTTGTTGGGCCCTTTCTTGGTAAGCACAAAAATGCCGTATCCTTTGTATAGCCTGCTCTTTGCCTATTCTAATCTTTTGCATTTTGTAGATAAGTATGTCAATAAGAAATGCTAAAATAGCTTTTTAATCTTAAGATTTTGCATTAGTTTCGTTAGTGTTATTTAAGGTTATTTTGGTCGGTCAAGGAAACAGTTTTCAGACCCTATTCCGAGTCAAAACCTACTAAAAAACAAAACGTATTATCCTATGAAATTCATCGTTTCTTCTTCTTCGCTTTTAAAACACCTCCAACAAATCTCAGGTGTTATTAATACCAACACAGTACTTCCTATCTTGGAAGATTTTTTATTCGAAATCGAAGATAAAAAATTAAATATTGTAGCTACCGATTTAGAAACGGTCATGCGCGTTCAAATGGATGTGGAAAGCAAGGCCAACGGCCGTGTTTGTATTCCCGCTAAAATTTTAATTGATTCTTTAAAAAATATTGCAGACCAACCACTTACTTTCAATATAGATAAAAACTATAGTGTAGAAATTACCAGCGATAACGGTAAGTATAAAGTAATGGGAGAGAATCCTGATAATTTTCCAAAAGAGCCTACAGCCGATGATACCACTGGCTTTAACATGACTAGTACTAGCTTGTTAACGGCTATCAATAAAACATTATTTGCAGTAAGTGGAGATGATTTGCGCCCTGCCATGACAGGTGTGTTCTTTGAACTAACCAAGGACAGCGTTCAGTTTGTAGCCACCGATGCACATCGTTTAGTGCGTTATAAAAGAACTGATACCAAAGCAAAGCAAAATGCTTCTTTCATTGTGCCTAAAAAACCTTTGAACTTATTAAAGAATGCTTTACCCGATAACGAAGATCCTATCACTTTAAGCTTTAACAATAATCATCTTTTTGTAGACCATGGTTCTACACAATTAATTTGTCGATTAATTGATGCGCGTTTCCCAGATTATAAAGTAGTCATCCCTGCGGATAATCCATACCGTTTAACTGTGAACAAGCATGATTTTCAAAATGCACTTCGTCGTGTAAATGTATTTAGTAATAAAAGCACGAATCAAGTGGCATTGAATATTACAGGCAATGAATTACAAATGGCTGCTCAAGATATTGACTTTAGTTTTGAAGGTAATGAGCGTATGAGTTGTGAATACAAAGGAGAAGACATTCAAATTGCATTTAATGCAAAATTTTTAATTGAAATGTTATCTGCTGCTGATACCGACGATATTTTCTTAGAACTCTCTACACCTAGCAAGGCCGGCCTTATCAAGCCTTCTGAGCAAGCGCCAGGAGAGGACCTACTTATGTTGGTAATGCCTTTAATGTTAAATAGCTAAAATAATCCCTACTCTATAAAGCTTTTATTTGATTGCTTAAATAAGCTGTTTAATAATTACTTTAACAAATGCTCTAATAATTAAACCCGGTGGCCCAATCAATGGTACATCGGGTTTTTTTATTTACATTTATACTATAAATTAACGACCATGTTAGACCTAATTAAAAACTATTTCGAACACATTCCAAGTGCACACAGAGCCTTGTTGTTAGCAGGGGGCATCAGTTTTTTCTGGTTGGTGGAAATAGCAGTACCCTTATTTAATTTTAAATACAATAAGTTCAAACACGCAGGCCTGAATTTGTTTTTTACATTCACAACCATTGTTATTAATTTTTTGTTCGCACTTGTAATGGTAAAAGTGAGCGATTGGACAATAGCTGAAAACTTTGGATTACTGCATATTATTCAATTAAGTCCTTGGTTGGAAGCTATTGCAGGTTTATTATTATTAGATTTTATTGGTGCTTATTTAGTGCATATGATAGAACATAAGGTAAAATTTTTATGGAAATTTCATATGGTGCATCATGCCGATACACAGGTAGACACTACTACAGGCAATAGACATCATCCGGGGGAGTCGGTGGTAAGAGCTGTATTTGCTATTTTGGCTGTATTTGTTTTAGGCACACCTATATGGATAGTAATGGTATACCAAAGTTTAAGTGTGGTACTTACTCAATTCAATCATGCGAATATTAAAATACCAAAATGGTTCGATCAAAGTTTTGGATACATAATTGTATCTCCTAATATGCATAGAATTCATCATCATATTAAGCGTCCACAAACCGATAGCAATTACGGAAATATATTTTCTTTCTGGGACCGTTTATTAGGTACTTATAATTATACACCCATGAATGAAATTATTTATGGATTAGATGTAATGGATAATTCAAAAGATAAGTCAATAGCTTATCAACTAAGGGCGCCCTTTGATACATCGATAAAATCAGATTACTAATCCAGTTTTAAAAGACAAATAAGATAAAAAACGCAATGACTAAAATTGGAGCCTTTATACCGGCCCGCTATGCAGCAACTCGCTTTCCAGCAAAACTCATGCAGGCCCTGGGCGCTAAAACAGTTATTAGACATACCTATGATAATACAGTGGCAACGGGCCTCTTCGATGAAGTCTATGTGGTAACCGATAGTGAAATTATATTCAATGAAATTACTTCACACGGCGGCAAGGCCCTTATGAGTAAAAAAGAACATGAAAGTGGATCCGATAGAATTGCAGAAGCGATAGAACATTTAGCCATTGATATCGTGGTGAATGTACAAGGTGATGAACCCTTTGTAAAAAAAGAACCCCTTGAAAAATTAATTGCTGTTTTTAAGGATGAAAAAGTAGAAGTGGCCTCCCTCATGCAGGCATTAACTAATTCGGATTTAATTGCCGATCCTAATTATGTAAAAGTAGCCGTGGATAAAAATATGCATGCATTGTTTTTTTCACGTAGTGTTATTCCTTATCCAAGAAATACAGAAATAGCTATAACTTATTATGAACATATTGGTGTGTATGCGTTTAAAAAACAAGCCCTCCTTAATTTTACGAACTGGCCTATGTCCCCATTAGAAGCGGCGGAGAAAATAGAATGCCTTCGTTATTTAGAAAATGGCGTTTCAATAAAAATGGTAGTTACTAGTTATATGGGTGTAGAAATTGATACACCTGAAGATTTAATTAAAGCAGCGAAACTATTATAAAGATTAGCTTTATAATATTTACTTTTATTAGAATTTATACAATAGCAATTAACAGAAAGCATTCATTACATTAATATTTAACAATGAACAAAGGAAAATTATTTCAATCAACAGTAGTAGCCGCCCTGGCTGGATTTATTTTTGGTTTTGACATGGTGGTTATTTCTGGTGCAGATAAACCTATTCAAGAACTTTGGCATACCACACCTTTGTTCCATGGCTTTTTTATTATGTCCATGGCATTATGGGGAACCGTTATTGGCTCTGTGTTTGCGGGCGCTCCTACTGAAAAGTATGGTCGTAAAAAAGTATTGATATGGTTGGGTATTATGTTTATAGCATCCGCCATTGGCTCTGCTCTTGCACAAGATCCTTATACTTTTTCTTTCTTTAGATTAATAGGCGGTATTGCCATTGGTGTTTCTTCTGTAGCGGCACCAACTTATATTTCTGAAATATCGAATAAAAATAATAGAGGAAAATTAGTAGGTATGTATCAGTTCAATATCGTCTTCGGTATTTTAATTGCTTATTTATCTAATTATTTTTTAGCAGGTTTCGGTGGCGCCAACGATTGGCGATGGATGTTAGCAGTATTATTAATTCCATCTATCATTTATACTTTAATGACACTGGGTTTACCAGAAAGTCCAAGATGGCTGTTCTCTGTTAAAAACGATGAGGCAGGGGCAAGAGAAAACTTAGCCATTGTGGGCGTAGAAAATATTGATCAAACCATTCAAGAAATAAAAACAGCTTACGAAGAAGAAAAGGCACAGGGGGCTATTCAATTATTTACCAAGCATCACCGTAAAATAATTTCCATTGCTTTTTTTGTGGCCTTTTTTAATCAGGCTTCGGGCATTAATTTTCTTTTATACTATGCACCTAGAATTTTAGAAGAAGCGGGTTTTGCAAAAAACAATTCATTATTAAGTTCCATTTCATTAGGCCTTATGAATTTAGTTTTTACATTCGTAGGACTTTACTTAATTGATCGCATTGGCCGTAAAACTTTATTAATTATTGGATCATTTGGATACATTATAAGCTTATCCATGGTGGCCTATGGCTTTATTAACCATAGTGCCCCGGAGTTTATGCTTAGCTTTTTATTATTATTTATAGCATCACACGCTATTGGACAGGGTGCGGTTATTTGGGTATTGATATCAGAAATCTTCCCTACTCAAATTAGAGCCAAGGGCCAAGCCTTCGGCGCCAGTATTCATTGGGTATTTGCAGCGCTTATTACCTTAGTAACCCCTGTATTTTTAGATAGCGAAAATGGTATTTTCAAAGATAATCCTTGGCCCATCTTTGCTTTTTTTACAGTGATGATGGCCTTGCAATTAGTTTGGATATTAAACAAAGTGCCAGAAACCAAAGGCGTTTCTTTAGAAGAACTACAAAAGAAATTAGCATCGTAAATATTAATAAGATTGTAACTTTGATAATAGTAAAAAAATAAATATGCAGTTTCGTAATTTTAAAATGGTTGACTATGTGGTGTTTGGCCGTGGCTCTTTCAATCAAGTAGATGAAATTATTGCCCCACATCGTAAGGGCGATTTTCCAATGATATTTTTTTTAGATCATTTTTTTGTAGGCAAACCACTTGCCGGTAGAATACCCTTAAGAGGAAAAGATAAAATTGTATATGTAGATGTTACGCATGAACCTAAAACAAAACAAGTAGATGCGCTCGCTTCAGAATTAAAAGCAGAGTTTGGAGAAGTGAGTGGTATCATCGGTATTGGCGGCGGCTCTACTTTAGATTTAGCCAAAGCAGTTGCTTTAATGATGACCAATCCCGGTTCTTCTGCAGACTATCAAGGCTGGGACTTAGTAAAATTACCTGGTGTATACAAAGTAGGTATTCCTACCTTAAGTGGAACAGGTGCTGAAGTAAGCCGCACCACAGTATTAACAGGACCTACGCGTAAGCTAGGCATGAACTCCGACTTTACGCCCTTTAATCAAATTGTATTAGATCCTGAATTAACAAAGAATGTTCCAGCCAATCAACGCTTTTATACAGGCATGGATTGTTATATACATTGTATTGAAAGTTTAGAAGGTACTTTTTTAAATGAGTTTAGTAAAAGCTACGGGGAAAAAGCCTTGGACCTTTGTCAAAAAATATTTGTACAGAAGGATAAATGGGATGAAGAATGCGATGATCAATTAATGATGGCCTCTTTTGCAGGCGGTATGAGCATTGCTTATAGCCAAGTGGGTGTAGCACATGCAGTGAGTTATGGCCTTAGTTATTTATTAGGAACAAAACATGGTATTGGTAATTGTATTGTCATGAATCATTTAGCAGAATATTATCCAGCAGGTGTTGAAGAGTTTAAGTTCATGGTAGAAAAAAACAAAATTGAGATTCCTACGGGTATTTGTGCTAATTTAACAGAAGAGCAGTTCGATACCATGATTAATGTATCTCTTGGTATGAAGCCTTTATGGGAAAATGCCTTGGGTCCTAATTGGGAAAGCAAGATTAGTCGAGAAAAATTGAGAGAACTTTACGGAAAGTTGTAATAATTAAATATAGAATACCCCCCTATTCATTTTAAATTAAATAATATGAAAAAGGGGATACTTGTCTTGTTTGTATTGTCTTTTATAGGCTGTAGTAAAAAAGATACCATACCCGCGGCCCCCATATTACCCGTTGTTGTAGAAGAACCCGTTAAATTTACATTTAGCCCAGATATCGCAGCAAGTAATTACTTACTTACCAAAGACACGCTTGAATTTACCATTACTGTTAGTTCAAAAATGCCCGCTACTGGCTTTATTTATTCCATTGCAATAAATAGACTAGATACAGCACTAGGCATATTCAAATTAGATTCTACTATTTCACAAAATTCATTGGTCGTAAAAACGGGTGGCTTTTCTGTAAAAGCAAATTATACGATTAAAATTACCATAAGCTCTAAAGCTACTTCCACTAATTCCGCTAATCAAAGCTTTCAAATAAGTAGGGGTAGGATTTATAAAAATTATTTAAAAAATTCTTACGAGCTCTCTAATTTTGATACTTGGTTTTCTTCAGCTCAATTGTATAAAGCCGACGGTTCAAAATATCCCAATAATCCATTCATTGATGAGCAGTCTACGCAAATAGATATTGACGGAGATGGACAAGAAGATCTTTTTTATTATGAAAGCTATGATTTAAATATTAGTCCTACACCGAATCCCCCTCCATCAGTTTTTATGAACACGGGAACCGCATTAAAACAAACCCCTTGGACGGGCCCTACTATTAAACAGGCGCATGGCACAAAATTATTGGTAGGCGATTTTAATAACGATTCCTTACCTGATATTTTTTCATTAGTTGCCGCTGATCCTCCCAATAATTCTCCCGCAGGTTTTTTAAACACCTATGATATTTGTAATATTTTATTAAACTCATCCACCGGATTTAATAAAGAGAAAGACTATACAGACGAAGGTTATTGGTATAGTGGTTGCTCTGGTGATATAGATAATGATGGAGATTTAGATATCATCGCTTTTAATTTTCATAATCAATCCAATGGAGTAAAAAGTAGAATAATGTGGAACGACGGAAAGGCCAATTTTACCAATGATTTTAATGGTGTGGGTGATATTCCCGTTGTATATCAATCAGAGCTAGTGGATGTAAATAATGATGGATTTTTAGACCTTGTCATTGTTTTTGTGCCAACCACTTTTCCTAGTAGAGTCAATGATTTCAGGGTTTTATGGGGTAATGGTAAAGGATTTAGCTTAACTAATTCAAGTTCTATTAGCCTATCAGGAGAATGGTATTTGATGAATTTAGACTTTACAGACTTAGATGCAGATGGCACTAAAGAAATAATAGCTAGTGGAAATTATACCAATCCAGTGGGCAGCGGGGCGCCTATTTATTTTATCTCATTATTTAAATCGGCAGATAAAGGAAAAACATTTTCAGATAAAACAAGTCAATACATTGATAACAATACAGCTGGTCGTTTTTATCATATACGCGTGCAAGACATTGACAAGAATGGGCAATTAGATATTTTTTCTGGCGAGAAAAAAGATAATATAAGATGGGAGTGGAATGGGACTAAGTTTATCAGAAAATAACTAGTTCTAAAATTTTTAATTTTTAGAATAAAATTATAACCACTACTCAGCTTCTGCTACTACTTCTTTTACTTCAGGAATCATGCGCTTCATCATGCCTTCGATACCTGCTTTTAAAGTAACCATGCTTGAAGGGCAACCGCTACAAGAACCTTGTAACATTAAATTTACGATGCCCTCGTTATAACTTTTAAATTGAATGGCACCGCCGTCCATTTCTACTGCGGGCTTCACATAATTTTCTAATAATTCTTTAATACGCTTTACTACATCATCATCATCGGCGTTAACGGTGTTGCTAGCTTCTTGTTTCATTTTGGCTACCTCTTCTTCGTTCACCACTATGCCACCATTTTCTAAATATTCTTTCAAGAAAGTTTTAATAGTAGGAATGACATCCTGCCAGTCATCTTGCTCTGTGTTTTTTGTAAGTGTTACAAAGTTGCTTGCTATAAAAACACTTTTAATAAAAGGGAAACTAAATAATTCTTTGGCAAGTGGGGAAGCAAAGGCCAGGTTCTCGTCGGCAATGTCAATACTTTTTCCAGGATACAAAAGTTTGTTGGCCACAAACTTCATCGTTTCTGGGTTAGGAGTCATTTCGGTATAGATACTTACAATGGTATTGCCTGTGGTAATCATAGTTTCAATTTTTAATTCAATGCGTTTTAAAATTCAACGCGTTACAAAAATAATCAAAAAGCCTTGCTGGAAGAGGGCTTTGGGCTAATTGGACCTTTATTTTTCCGATATCGAAAGACTTTTAGGGTATTATACTAAGCTTGGCGTAGTTCAACATGATCTTTTTCTCTCCATTTTTATCAAAAAGGATAATGGCAATAGGATTATGCGCCGACCCTTCTATTTCTTTAATCACCCCAAATCCAAATTTTTGATGCTCAATTTTATTGCCAGCTTCTAGCGCCGAAGGATCACAGGGAGTGAAATTTGCCGAAGGGATATGGTTTTTATTTAAAGTATGGGGCGCCACAACAGGAAGGTAACTTGGCTTGGACCCCTCCGCTTTTTTACTAGATGCCTTTTCTGGATCGATCCAGCTTTTATTATTGCCGCCTTGCATTCTATCATAGGCCGATCCCCAACCACTAGATTGATTTCTTGCCCCACCACCAGAACTACTCTTGTCAATTTGTTCTTCTGGCATTTCATCTATAAAACGGCTTGGATCATTTTGTACTAACTGCCCATATCTATAACGCGTGTTGGCATAGGTTAACCATAAATGTTTTTTGGCCCTGGTTACTGCTACATAAAATAATCTTCTTTCTTCTTCTAATTCTTCTCTTGTATTTACACTCATGCCGCTAGGAAATAAAGATTCTTCCAGCCCCACTAAAAATACACAGGCAAATTCTAATCCCTTTGCAGCATGCACCGTCATTAATTTAACAGTGTCCTCATTGCCGTTATCGTTATCTGCATCAGTGATCAAAGTTATTTGTTGTAAATAAGATCCTAAACTTTTATCTCCTAATTCTCCGTCGTCGTTACTCGGACTTTCTGTCCACTCTTTAATAGAGTTTAATAATTCTTGAATGTTTTCATAACGCGCTAAACCTTCGGTAGACTTATCATTAAATAATTCTTTTACTAAATTAGTATGCTTACCTACTTGCACGGCTACATCGTAGGCATTGTGTTTAGTAAGTTGATTTTGAAAATACTTAATCATGGTCACAAACTCTTCAATAGCGGTGAGTGTGCCTGCTTTAAATCCAAAGCCTTTTGCCTTTTCAAGTACTTCAAAAAAAGTAATGTTTTGTTCACCCGCAATGACCAAACATTTTTCCATGGTGGTTTTACCAATACCTCTTGCAGGATAATTGATAATTCTTTTAAGTCCTTCTTCATCCTTGGTATTGGCAATAATGCGCAGATAAGCAATATAATCCTTCACCTCTTTTCTTTGATAGAAGCTAAGCCCACCATAGATCTTATAAGCAATGCCCGTTCTTCTTAAGCTTTCCTCAAAGGATCTACTTTGTGCGTTGGTTCTATATAAAATAGCAAAGTCTTTATTGTAAAAATGATTTCTTAATTTATTTTCTTGAATGGCGTCGGCTATATATTTTCCTTCGTCATTATCGGTCATCGTTCGCACCAACTTTATCTTATCACCTGTTTCATTTTCTGTCCATAACTCTTTAGGAATTTGTCCGACATTATTTTTAATGACATGATTCGCTACACCAATAATGGATTGACTACTTCTATAATTTTGTTCCAACTTCACTAGTTTGACATCGTCATAGTCTTTTTGAAATTGTAAAATATTTTCAATGGTGGCACCGCGGAAACTATAAATACTTTGCGCATCATCACCCACCACACATAAATTTTCATGTACGGCTGCAAGTAATTTCGCAATTTGATACTGCACCGGATTGGTATCCTGGTACTCATCAATTAAAATATATTTAAACTTATGTTGGTACTTGTGTAATACTTCTGGAAAGTTTTGTAATAGCTCATGCATTTTAAAAAGCAAATCATCAAAGTCCATCGCACCGTTTTTAAAACAGCGTGCTGCATAACTGGCGTAGATATCTGCAATGGCGGGTCGGTTCGATCTTGCATCTTCCTGCTTTAAAAAAGTATCCATTGCATATTCAGCGGGGCCTACTAATGCATTCTTGGCACTAGAGATACGATTATGTACAATATTGGGTTTGTATAATTTATCATCTAAACCCATATCGTTCACTACTGCTTTTATTACAGAGCGAGAATCATCGGTATCATAAATGGTAAAACTTTTTGGGTAACCTAGCTTGTCTGCTTCTGCCCTTAGTATTCTTGCAAAGACACTGTGAAAAGTACCAATGTATAAATTTCTTGCTTCGGTATTACCAAGTGCTTTTTCGACACGCTCCTTCATTTCGGCTGCTGCCTTATTGGTAAAAGTAAGTGCCAATATATTGAATGAATCTACACCGCTATGCATTAGATGCGCCACGCGGGTAGTTAATACCTTTGTTTTACCACTTCCCGCACCAGCAATAATCATTAAGGGGCCTTTAATATGTAAAACCGCCTCTAATTGCTTTTCGTTCAAACCATTTAAATACGCTGCTTGCATGTTGCGAAGATACGGGCAAGACCCCTCATTATTGTTAGAGGTGGAAAACTAAAAATGAAAACTTTCTATAAAAATAAACCCCTCCCGAATGAACGGGAAGGGCTTATACTATTTTAAAACAGAGAAAAGAATTACTTCTTCTCTAATAATTTAAAGAATTGATCTAATTGAGGAAGAATTACAATTCTTGTTCTGCGATTCGCTGCTCTATTTTCTGCAGAATTGTTTTCTACAACAGGAATGTATTCACTTCTACCAGCTGCTGTCATACGCTTAGGATCGATACCATAAGTATCTTGTAATACACGAACAATCGTAGTGGCTCTTTTCACACTTAAGTCCCAGTTGTCTTCCATTAAATTACCACCGCTAATTAATTGCTTAGAATCGGTATGGCCTTCTACCATAAAATCAATAGCAGGTTGTGCAGCCAATACTTTAGCTACTTTACCTAAAACCACTTTTGCTTTATCGGTAATGTTGAAGCTGCCACTTTTAAATAATAATTTATCTGAAATGTCAACGTATACAACGCCTTTATCCACTTTCACATTGATATCGCCATCGTTTAAATCGCCAATCGCACCTTTCAAATTCATCACCAAATTCATGTTGATAGAATCTTTACGCGCCATTGAACTTTGTAAACCTTGGATGTATAAATCCTTTGCACCAATATTGTCTAATGACATTTTAATGCTTTCTGCTTGTGCACCTGTCACAACAGACATATCTTTTAATTGACTTAAAACAACATTGTTATTAGATTTTAAGAAATCTACTTGTTTGTTTAATTCGTCAATCGTGCTTTGTAATGATTTTGTTTTATCAGAAGCTCTTTCAGCATCTGTCTTACTTTTAGTGATGGCATCTTGTGCATCACGGTATTTACCTTGTAAATCGGCATAAGCTCCATTCAACTGGCCGTATTTAGCTTCTGCTTCCTGCAATTTCTTAGGACTTACGCAAGAATAAGCACCAATGCTAAGAACCGCAAGCGCTAAAAAAATTTTACTTTTCATACTGTATCTGTTTTATTTAAAATGAATATAAATAGGTCTAGGACAAAAATACTAATATAGTTTATACGGAAAAACAATATTTTGTTAAACACGAGGCTAATTTTCTAGGTCCTGGGTGATTCCATATTCAGGGATATAGCCCTTAAACTGCTTGAAAAACTGTACAATATTCTGTTTATCTGCTTTTTCGTCGGCAGATGCAAAAAAAGGCTCTGCAAAAACCACCCTTCTTTGAGCAAAATCAAAACCCACCATCACTATGGGAATATGGGCGTTTTTGGCAATATGATAAAATCCAGACCTTAGTTTTGTTACCTTTTTACGGGTTCCCTCAGGAGAAAGCGCAAGGTGAAACCGCTCTTTTGCATTAAAAATACCCACGACCTGGTCTACCATATTCTGTTTCTGCTGTCTATTTACCGGGTAGGCACCTAGGGAGCGTAAAAACCAACCTAGTGGTGGCCAAAAAAGTTCGCTCTTGCCTAAAAAATGTACAAACATAAAACCCAATTTTTTACGAACAGCAAGTCCTATAAAAAAATCAACCCAATGCGTATGAGGTGCTACTATCATAATAGACTTAGGTAATTCAAAATGAAATTTACCTTCAATTTTCCAGCCTCTAATGGTGAACATCCACCAAGCAAGTAGTTGTTGCATAATTTATAAAATTGAAGATAACCAAAAAACTTAGATAATAAATGATGATACACATCATTCACTTAGCTTTTCTAATAATTGAGCATTATGATTTGGATCCACCATTTCAGACAAAACGGGGATTAACTTAATTTTAGGAACTACTTCGTTTTTTGTATTTTTTTCATACCATTTATCATAGTACTTTAATAAAATAGAGAATGCTTCTTTCAATGAGCCTGCTATAATATAATCCACAGCAGTCTTGGTTTCTAGGCCGCCTAATCTTTTTTGTATACGCATTGTTGCCTCTATTAAACTTTTTTGATCAAAGCTTCCGTATCCTTCCACAATAAAGTTTAGTCTTTGCTCAAAAGGAATAGTTATAAAATAACAAGTACTATTTCGCATTAAATGAAATAAGGGTGTAGGGATTAAAACTGTTCCTATTCTTTGACTTTCATCTTCTATCCAAATGCTATTATTATTTTTATTTGCTTCGAATAATTTTTTGGCTACAATATTTTCAAACATTTCTTGACTAGGTTGTGGTAGTTGTCCAATGGCACCATAAGCCGAACCTTTGTGATGTGCTAGCCCCTCTAAATCTATGACAGCGTAATTTTTTTCTTTAAGTGCATGTAAAATTTCTGTTTTACCAGAACCGGTGTAACCGCCTAAAACTTTGAGTGAGTATGGAATCGTAAATTGCTCAAGCACCCAATTTCTATAGGCTTTGTAACCACCTATTAATTGAACTACTTTATATCCATATAAGTCTAATAACCAAGCTACCGCTGCACTGCGCATGCCGCCTCTCCAACAATGCACGTATATAGTCGGCTTAGTTAAATCATCTTCTTTTTGAGCAGCAGCTACCCAGCTTTCCACTGTTTCAATCATGGGTAGCATCTTATTTCCAAATAGAGGCAAGCCTGCTTTAATAGCCGCCTCTCTACTTTGTTTTTTATAAGTAGTACCAATCATGGCACGCTGCTCATCATCAAATAAGGGGATGTTAAGTGCATGCGGAATATGTGCATGTTCATATTCTGCAGGACTTCTTACATCTAAAATAATGCTTGAATGAAGGGTAAGATCAATGTCTACATCAATGCTTACTCTTGTTTCAATTATAAAATCCTCAATATTAATTTTTTGAACTGCCATATTTATAAAGATAACTGCTTTATGGCAGCCTCAAGTGCTTCTATGGAAAAAGCTTTAAAGGGCGCTTGTTTAAAATGAAAACCACTCGCTTCTTTTAAAGCAATATCTAATTTAAAATTTTCTTGCGCATAGCAAAGTGCCCAATTTTTTTGCTGCCATAATTTTCCTAAATAAATTTGTTCTGTTTGTCCGGGGGTAGGAATAAAAATTAATTTTTTTTCAAAAGGAATTAATTCCATCAAAGTGGTATAGCCCCCTCTGCAAATAATATACTCTGCTCTTTTAATTTCCCTCACTAATGCAGGTGCTGCTAAATGTGCATATAGTTTTGCATTTTTATTTTCCTCTATTAATTTATTGGGCTGGTCTTTAGAAGGAGTGCCTGCAATGACTACAAACGCAATATTCAAGGCATTACCCGCTTTCCATAATAATTTTTCAAGCAAGGTTCTTTGTGGTTCAGGTCCAGAAACAATACCTAAAAAAACAGTTGAATCATGACTATTGGTATTGTCACTATTAGTAGTTGTATTATAAGTAATAGTATTCTGAGTAGGTGTATCAATGAGTCTTGACAAGCAACCCATATACCATAAAGGAATACTAGGCTTCTGTTTTGGATTGGCTAAAATGCCCGATAAATTATGGGCACCTTCTATATCGGGAATCCAACAAGCTGTATATTTTTTTAACCAGGCATATTGTATTTTTTGAAATAAGCGGGTGGCCCAAGTAAAATGCATTTGTAAATTGAGTTGATGTGTTATAAAAACACTAGGCACTTGTTTATGATAAAATCCAAATCGATTATCGGAAACAATCAAATCAAATTCATATTGCGCTTGTGCTTTTTTCAACCAATTGTTTTCATACAGTATACTATATATAATTTGAGGTAGTTGAAAAAGTAAAACAAGAGGAAGTATAAAACCCCATTTAGCATATCTTATTCTGTAGCCTCTTAAATGTAAAAAATGCGCAGTAGGAAGGGCTTCTTTTAAAATGGCCTCATGATAGCCCTCTGTTGCTATATATACTTGATATCCTAATTTTTCAAAGCCTTTGATAAGTGTAATGCACCTAGTGGCATGGCCAAGGCCCCAATCAATAGGAGAAATACAAATAGAAGGTCGTTTCATAAAACACTAATTTAGTCAATATTATACATGTTTAAAATGTAAATTTGAGATACCATTCAAAAAGATAAATATGCCACTACTTTCCAAAGATAAATCCATTGCACTCTATGCAGCCCTTGTTTCTTTTGGTACTTATGTGTTTATTTTTGGTTTTAGAAAATCATTTACTGTTTGCACATTTGATGGACTCACCTTTGGCCCCATTGCTTATAAAACGGCACTAGTCATTAGTCAAATGCTAGGCTATATGTTGGCTAAGTTTTATGGTATTAAATTTATCTCAGGGCTTCAAAAAGTAAATAGGTATAAAATTATTTTTTTATTAACCGGCATTTCTTGGTTGGCTTGGTTATTGTTTGCCATTGTGCCTGCACCTTATAATGTAGTGTTCTTATTTTTAAATGGGTTTCCCTTAGGCATGTTATGGGGGGTTGTTTTTTCTTATGTAGAAGGACGTAAGAGTACCGATTTTATTGGGGCAGCCCTTGCGGTAAGTTTTATATTTTCATCTGGTTGGGTAAAGTCGGTGGGGGCCTGGTTAATGGCGCAATATCATATTACAGAATTTTGGGTCCCTTTTTGTACAGGATTAGTTTTTGCCTTACCGCTGATTATATGTGTTTATGGTTTAGAAAAAGTGCCGCCTCCTTCCGAAGAAGACGAATTACTTAGAACTAAACGCGTTCCTATGACGGGCATTGAGCGCAAATTTTTATTGAAACAATATTTACCAGGTATCATTGCCTTTGTAGCTATTTATTTATTTGCCACTATTTTTAGAGATATACGAGATAATTTTTCAGCAGATATGTGGAAGGAGATGGGCTTTAGCTCAAGACCTGCTATTTTTACGCAAACAGAAATTCCGATTACTATTTTTATTTTAATTATTATGGGAGCCGTAGTGCTTATCAAAAATAGTTTCAAAGCATTAATGGTAGCCCATGTATTTATTTTACTGGGTTTTATAATAGCGGGCGTTTCTACTTATTATTTTTCAGAACATTTATTAGATCCTTTCTGGTGGATGATACTTGTAGGACTTGGTTTATACTTAGTGTATATTCCTTTTAATTCTATTTTCTTTGATCGACTCATTGCTGCCTTCTCCATGAAAGGCAATGCAGGCTTCTTTATATACGTGGCCGATTCGGTGGGTTATGTAGGAAGTGTAACTGTGATGCTCGCCAAAGAAGGAATGAGCCTACAAATAAAATGGACCCAATTTTTTTCACAAAGCGTGATGATACTATCTTTTGTAGGCGTATTTATAACACTCTATGCCATGTATTATTTTACAAAAAAACATAAATCAAGTTTAGTGGCTTCTGCTGCGTAAATAAAAGTTCTTAAGCTAAGACAAAATTATTTCTCTAAACTTAGTACCACTCCATTGATACAGTAACGAAGTCCTGTGGGTGGTGGACCATCTTCAAATACATGTCCTAAGTGCCCCTTACATTTTCCGCATTCTACTTCGGTACGACTCATACCAAGTGTGTTATCAGGTATATATATTATAGAGCCCTTGGTGATGGGTTCAAAAAAACTAGGCCAGCCACAACCACTTTCAAACTTGGCTGTGCTTTTGAATAAGGGATTGCCGCAGGCAGCGCAATGAAAAGTGCCCACTTCCTTGCTGGTTTCAAAGGCACTAGTAAAAGGTCTTTCGGTTCCTTTCTGTCTTGAAATCTGATATACTTCGGGCGATAATACTTGTTTCCAAACGCTATCGGCTAATACTAATTTCTCTTTACTGGTAGTTGAATAGTACTTGTTTTGGCTTGCTGACATAGGAGCTTTTTTTAATGGGCTATTATTGGGGCTCTGAGAGCAGGCTCCCGTGCTTAATAATAGTAAACAAAAGATGATTTTATACATAGACCTTATTTCAATGTTAAAAATACTAACAACTATTCATCTATTTTGTTTAGAGAAGCATAAAATTTTAGCAATATCGAAATTTTCAAAATTGACAGAGATTGCTACTTAAAATTATTTAAAATTTAAGGCAGTTCTGTATCTTTGAACTCAACTCTACAGCATGTTTAATTTAATCTTATTTGGCCCTCCGGGCAGTGGCAAGGGAACTCAAAGTGAAAATATCATTGAATCTTTTGGTTTACAGCACCTAAGCACTGGTAATTTATTAAGATCAGAAATTACGAATCAAACTGAATTAGGCATGGAAGCCAAGCGCATAATGGACGCGGGTCAATTGGTACCAGATGCAGTAGTGATTGGAATGGTGGGTAATTTTATAGACGCGCATCCCGATGCCAAAGGTTTTTTATTTGATGGCTTTCCACGCACCACTGCTCAGTGTATTGCTTTAGACGCTTTATTGAAAGAAAAAAATAATGAGATTAATCTAGTATTAGCCTTGGAAGTGAGTGAAGAAGAATTAGTAAAAAGATTATTAGGACGTGGCTTAACATCGGGAAGAAGCGATGATACGAATGAAACCATTATACGCGCTAGAATACAAGAGTACCATGATAAAACAACTGCGGTAGCTACTTATTATTTAAAATTTAATAAGGTAGTAATGGTTGCTGGCGAAGGCTCCGTAGAAAGCATTTATGCCGATTTGAAAAAAGAAATTGACGCAAGAATCTAATTAAGTTCACTAAATATTCAAACCACCACAAGCACTTAGTACTTGTCCTGTGATATAGCTACTTAAATCACTTGCTAAAAATAAAGTGGTGTTTGCTATCTCTTCTGCTTTTCCAAAACGTCCTAAAGGAATTTTATCTAAGAAAGCTTTTCCTGCATCCCCCTCATTTAAATAATGCGTCATATCGGTTTCTACAAAACCAGGTGCTATGGCATTGCATCTTATATTACGACTGCCAATTTCTAAAGCAATAGACTTTGTAAATCCAATGATACCCGCCTTACTAGCTGCATAACTACTCTGTCCTGCATTGCCACGAATACCAATAATAGAACTCATATTAATTATACTTCCACTCTTTGCTTTCATCATTGGGCGAATGACTTGCTTGGTCATATTGTATACGCTTTTCAAATTCGTATTCATTACATCATCCCATTGTTCTGGGGTCATACGCAATAATAAATTATCTTTTGATATACCTGCATTGTTCACACAAATATCTACTGTACCAAAATGTGCAACTACATCATTCACGAAACTTTCACAGGCAGCAAAATCGGCTGCATTGGCTTGATAGGCTTTTGCTTTCACCCCTAATTTTTCTATTTCAGCAACTAAACTATTTGCCTTCTCTGCGCTACTATCGCTTACATAGGTGAATGCGATATGGGCACCTTGCTCTGCTAATTTTAAAGCAATCGCTGCACCAATGCCTCTAGCGGCTCCGGTTACAATGGCTACTTTTCCTGTTAATAGTTTCATTATTTTTTATTTTTAATAAACCAATAAGTATGCATTACCATGATACTAATATTCACAAATATAATAGGATTATCCTGTTTTAAAAAACCATAACCAATCCAAAGAATACTACCGGACATATTGACTATCCTTAGTTTTCTTTGATCCTGTATGCCAAATGAACCCACTACAACAGCGGTTGCAATCCAACCTAAGGTTTCAATCATTGTATTTTTTATTTTCTTAGCTGGTTAATTAATTTTATTTCCTCTATAAATTTACGCTCATTGGAGAGTCTGGGTACTTTATGTTGTCCACCTAGTTTTCCTTTTTGTTTGAGCCATTCATGAAAACAACCCGCTCTCACTGCTGTTATTTGTGGAAGACCTAGTGCAATATTTTTATGTCTCTTGGCCTCATAGTCGCTATTGGCTGCTTGTAAATTTTTATCTAATAAAAGGGTAAAGGCTTCAAGGTCTTTTGGGTTTTCATCAAATTCAATCAACCATTCATGTGCCCCCTTGTTTTCATCTGACATGTAAATAGGCGCTGCTGTATACTCTTTAATAGTAAGTCCTAAGGCAGAGCAGGTTTCACTAATGGCCTTATCGCTATTATCTGCAATGAGCTCTTCTCCAAAAGCATTTATAAATTGTTTTAATCGGCCGCTTACTTTTATTCTATAAGGACTTGTACTAACAAATTGAATAGTATCGCCTACTAAATAACGCCATAAACCACCATTGGTACTAATCACTATCGCATAATTTTTTCCTACGACTACTTTATTCAATCCATAAGTAATGGGATGTGGCTTTCCATATTCTTCCGTAGGCATGAACTCATAAAAAATGCCATGTTGTAAATAGAGTAACATACCCTCTTCATTCATTCTATCTTGGGCTGCAAAAAATCCTTCACTGGCATTATATATTTCTATATAATTACAATTAGGTCCAATGACTTTTTTAAATTGTTCTTTATAGGGCGTGAAAGAAACGCCACCGTGAATATATAATTCAAAATTGGGCCAAACTTCTTTTATGTTCTTCTTCCCTGTAATTTCTAAAATTCTTTTTAATAAAACTAAAGTCCATGTAGGCACCCCTGCAATTGAAGTAACATCTTCTTCAATGGTACTTTGTGCTAAGCTTTCTATTTTATTTTCCCATTCATCCATTAAGGCAATCGATAATTCTGGTGTACGAATTAAGCCTGCCCAAAAAGGAGAATTTTGTAATAAAACCGCACTTAAATCACCATATTGAATATCATCTTTAATAGGATGCACTTGATGACTTCCTCCAATCACCAAAGATTTTCCTGTCAGTAAATCACTATCGGGTAGTGCATGATAATAACTAGTGAGCACATCTTTCGATG
>Ga0209597_1000529_pt1 | contig 25235 bp, 22 predicted proteins | sample M_140625_MF_Meta_FD_187316 | JGI IMG/M metagenome (GOLD analysis project Ga0209597, IMG submission 187316) | Freshwater microbial communities from Lake Montjoie, Canada to study carbon cycling - M_140625_MF_MetaG (SPAdes) (version 2) | ecosystem: Environmental > Aquatic > Freshwater > Lake... | reverse complement strand
TTTAACTTGTATCGCACCTGACGTTTCGATGCCTCCATTTGCGGTAAGCAATTTCCCAGTAGGAATTGTGATACCGTTATTTGCGTTGATTAATCCAGACGCATTGATGGTGGTTGCGGATATACCGCCATTGGCGGATAGCGAACTTCCCGCAGATAGGATGATTCCTGCGTTGGCATAGATTGTATCGGTCGCATTGATAGACGTGGAGTAGATGCCTCCGTTTGCGATAATCGCGGCACCGAATGGTAGCGTAATGCCTCCGTTCGCATTGATTGTCTCGGACGCATTTAGCACGACGGTATTGATGGTATTTACGTTCATCGCTACGGTAGCCAATTCACCAATCACATTTAGAGTCTGTCCTGCGGGAATAATTAAACCGCCGTTTGCTGTAATTCGCCCTGAAATATTCGCAGAGCCGACTACGTCAAGAGGGACGGTAGGGGACGAACTGCCGATACCGAGGCGTCCTCTTGAACCACCGACGATATAGATGTTGCTTTGCGTGATGGAGTTTGTGCCGAACTGTGCGATTGGTGCGGTGGATATTGTGTTCGCAACAACAAGGTTCGAGGTTAGCGTGGTTCGCCCGAGTATAGAAACGTTGCCGACGATATCGAGTTTTGATGAGGGAGATGTGCTACCGATACCTATATTTCCGCTTTGTAAAATACAGAAGTCGATGCGATTCGAGGTATTGTTAAGTATATTAAAGATGCCATTGTTATTGATGAGATTCCAATTATTATAATTATAATTGTCATCACTATATATTTCAATATTACTATTAATACACTTAATCATTTTGTTATGGGTATAATATTTAATATATATATATATATTAAACCTTCATAAAAATTGATAATATCCGATTCATTTCATAATACAATACCGAACAACCAATGACGCACGAGCATAGCGAGACGAACATTTACATTGATGGCTCTTGTATTCACAATGGATTCCCGAATGCCATCGCAGGGTATGGAGTTTATTTCAAGGAAGGCGACGAACGCAATGAATATGCTCGGGTAGTTGGAAAGCAAACGAATAATACAGGTGAATTAACTGCGTTTATTCGTGCGGTAGAGAAAGTGATGGAAGAACAGACGACATCGGCATCCGCCTCCACCTCCGTATCAAAAACCAATATCTATACGGATTCGGAATATGTCATCAAATGTGCTGGTGCGTATGGGGACAAGTTAGCCAAGAATGACTGGAAGACAACTGCTGGAAAAGTTCCGCCGAACCTGAAATTGATTCAAAGAATACAAGAAATCTACAAGCCAAATAAGAAGCGTTTTACATTACACCACGTGAAAGCACATACTGGGTTAAACGACGAGCATTCGATAGGAAACGCGGAAGCGGATAGGTTGGCGAACTTGGCGGTGGGCGTTGTGGTATCGATGCCGTTTTCGAGTTCGCCGACAGAATCCTTGGATAATACTTTAATCTCAAATATCAAAGAGACACCCGTCAGTTATAAAAATTATATCAATATCAAGTTCGATTACAAGGACGCCGTCAAGGCGTTGGGTGCGAAATGGGATATGAGTTGTAAAAAATGGTATTACGAGGATAATATATCCAAGGACAACAAGGACGCAATCTTGGAGATTGAAAAGAAGTCTGAAAGTGATGTCGAAGAACACACAAAGGTATATGTGAAGATACCGTTTAGTAAAAAGAAGGACGCTCAGAATCTCGGGTGTCGCTGGGATTCGGAGAAGAAGTCGTGGTATTATATGTCTAACCACGATAAGAAAAAGATATCGGGCATTACCAAGTTGGAGACGATGCCTTTGTGAGTATAGTAATTTGTATTTGTGATATATATCTTCTTTTTATAATTAAAAAAGTATAAAATAAATAATGTATAACCTTTCAGTCTTTCAGTCTTTCAGTCTTTCAGTCTTTCAGTCTTTCAGTCTTTCAGTCTTTCAGTCTTTCAGTCTTCAAGTATTATTTTTATATTATTACTAAATATTTCAGTATATTCGGTGGGTATATTCTCAAACGATATCAGTTTCATATTCAATCGGAACTTGTCTTCGTATCCGCATTCCTTTATATACTTTTCTCGTTCGTCGTCCGTCATATTCGAAATCATCAGTGCTTTTTCTTTTGTTATTCCTGAGCCAATCTTGGTTATATTGTCGCTCTTGTCGCCATAGATTGCCTTAAATAGCAAATCGACTTTCGGGTTATTGTAGCCTCGCTTCATCAGTTCTTTAAACTGCATGTTATATACGAGAACCTGCGTATCGACCAATTGTAGAAAGTCGTTGTCGTTCGTGATGATGACGACGTTAATGTCGTTGTTTTTCAATATTTCCAATTGCGTCTTAATCATCTTTTGAGACAGATAGATGACGTCGTCGCCTTCCAATCGACTTTGCGATATGTATTTGAACCCCAAGGAACTCATATAATCGCTGAATATGCTAAAAATCTTTTTATTAAAGTTGTTCTTTTGAACCCGCGTCGCCTTGTAGGTATCGTGAATGTCATTTCGCCATATTTCGGTTCTCTGGCAATCCACGCAAAATACGATGTTATCCTTGTTCGTATTCCATTTTTTACAGATTTTCTTGATGTCGTTGTTAATATGCTTATAAAACGCATTAATGAACACCTCGTTGTGTATGATGTCATCGACGCTCACGTCGATATTTTGAAACGAAAACCATCGATAGGTAGCAAAATATCTATGAAAAACATAGTAACTGCTATCTATCAGAATAATATTATTCTTGTTGAAACAAATAGTATTCATCATATTAATATATTTAATATATCGTATATTTTTAAATACTAATTATCATTTTTTATTTACAATACCGTGATAATGATTCGCTTCCACCATTATCAACCGTAATTCGTCGGGCTTATTCTTGTATTCCTTCCATTCATACCTCGCGGTATCGTAGTTCTTCTTGTTATCCCCTCCTGAAATCTCCTTCATCTGATGAATACGATAGGTTATGAATAGTGTATAATCGGTGGGCTTGACTGTCTTACTAACCTTCTCTTTCACGACTACATCACTTTGCGACGGTGGCGAAAGCGGAGCAATTTCTGGTTCTTGCGACTGTTGCTGTTGCTGCGTAAGCGACGTAGTCTGTGTAAGCGACGGTTGCTGTTCTGTTTCTGTTTGCTGTGTGAGCGGCGTGAGCGGTTGTGTAGGCTGTGTGAGCGGCGGGAGCGGCGTGAGCGGTGTCGATTCGGTGATTAAAGGTATCTCAAAGGTCATCTTATTAATATGCTCTTTTTTAGTCCATACCTTCTTGTTATTGCGAACTTCTACAATCCACAAGTCTTTATCAAAACCTTCCATAATCGAATTGATTTCATAACCTTCCGCAGATAATCCAAAATGTAATGGCGATTGCTCCTTGCCAGTATAATAGGACGTAGGGAAGTTCAAGCAAACCTTTCGGGCAGACATATTGGTTGCCTATTGATATAGTAGCATAATCATTTTTTATTTTTATTTAATTTGTCCTTATTCGCTTCTATTTATATATAAAAGTGATAGGTTTGTGTTGTTCTAATTGATACACAAACTGGAATGACAACATTCTATGACGACATTAACGATTTTTTCGAAAACGATGAGGATGTTAAAAACAATATCAATGAGCCGTGTCTCAATATCCTTCATTCCAAAATTATCAAAGATTACAAGGAGCGGACGGAGCGGATGGGAGGAGGATGCGAAGGTTGCTTTGAGGACAAAGTGATGTCTCGCTTCAACGAGTATTTAGGGGGGGCGGCAACGGCATCGTATGACGATATTTATAGCCACATTATATTCATCTACTATAATAGCGTGACGGAACTTGACGATTACTATAATGACATTTACAGAAAAAGAAAATACCGTTTATAAATAAAGATAAGGATGATTAAGACAAGTTGGATATATATACTTTTTTATATCAAATTGGCATTGATAGCAAACCTTGTGCTATATATAGTGGTTGCTCTCGTCGATGCCTTTGTTACAGGCACATATATATTTAAGCCTTTTGTGCGATATACGTTTGGACTTTTACAACCTTTAATGGTAGTCCCTGTAATTACATTTGAAGCCGTTAATCTGCGTCCCTTTCAATGGATATATCTGATAATTATAGTACTTATATTTGTTATCGAAGGGTTGATTATACTTTTATGGGTAATCGCATTGGCAATACGACCTATCCTGTTTGGAAAGAACTTTTTGGCAGGTGTGCCACCATTCGAAGAATTAGAGAGAGACGGGGCGTTTGAATGGTTCTTTGAAAAAGCGGAGGCTGATGTAAAAATCAAAGAAATCGCCTTTTATATTCTTAGTCTATTGAGAGAGATTTTGTCTCCCGAGGAGTTTGCCGCGGCAGAGCAAAGATGCCGTGAGATGTTTGATAGCAGCGGTAGCCGCGTCGAAACCTTTGTGGGCGGCAGCGGTGGCAACGTGATAACGAGTATGCGAGGTTTTACGCCTATCCCTCCGAAGGAGCATATTGATTATGATTATGAAAAAATATATGAAACGGACGATAGAAAGGATGACCGTTTTTACAGGGGTTCATACGAGTCGATTCGGCATCGAGACGACGCGAACAGATATAAGAATATGGTGATTGCTCGTCCAGACACGCCTTCTTTTCCTGAATTGCCCGATGTTAAAAATAAGATTGTATCTGAGATGAATTATTTGAATATTAAATTAAAATAACTTAGTTAATATGAAATATTAAATTAACTTAATATATATTAAGAATAGGTATGGGAAACGCATTCGCAAAAGCAAAGACAGGATGCCAAGTTGATAATCGCGGGACAGGGGTATCGACAGATGTATTCTGTAAAATCGTGTATATCATAGACTTTCTCTACACACCGTTTAGTGCCTTTATAGAACCTTTGCCGTGCCAACTTATCAATACGATAACACATAAACCCGACATCACCCTTTTTATCTATTCCGTGCTATACTTGTGTGTTATTGCGATGATAGGTATTTTTGTATATTGGGATACAATCTACAAAACCGCAAAGAAACTTTCAAAGTGTAATAATATTTCCAAGATTATCGACGAAAGCGTCTATACCGAAACACCTTATGTTTATACGATTATCATCATCAATACGAAGCGGATTAAGAAACTATCCGAGTATATCATCAAGATAACCTATGATTTTAACAAGATGGAGACGCGTATTGAATACGGCAATACAGAGGGCGAAGATGCCATCTTCCAATATCGAATAAACGACTACAAGAGCGTCCTTAAAGATATAGATGCACTTAATACACAAAAAGGGTATTTAAATGAGGCTGGTGTAACAAAAGACGCCACGTATCGAGCGGAAATGAGTAGGATTACACTTCAATTGATGGAATTAAAGAACTCGGACGAAGGGAAGAAGGCTGAACAGTTAAGAGAATTACAATCAAGCGAAAAAAAGAAGTTTTATGATAGTTTTGATTACAAGTATTTTAATTTAAATACTATGAAATCTGATGTCATCGAAGACCTTAGCCTCAGGATTAATAGCAATACCTACAAGTATTATGCGGTGGATAAGGATTTTAATATGATACAGTCCTATACGACAAGCGAACTCATTAAATTTACAAAAGGGTATTCCGATAACGAAAACTATCCGATGCCCATAATTGATTATATCATTTTCTCGAAGATACAACGGGACAAAAATATCAATATATGATGATATGTATATGATTATATATATTATATATAATATATATATATATATTTCATAGTCAATATATAATATTATATATTATTAAACACATAATGGATACTATTCTCAACGATATCAAGGAATTATTTGTGAATATCGACAAGACGTCCGAGCAATCCATAAAGGATATCTCGCATATCGCCGATGACATCAAGGATGTTTATTTTATTCTCGAATATAAATATCAGATTTTTATGAATATACTTTTTTTATTTATAATTTGCGGAATATTGTATGTGTTGTATCGCGATTATATCTATCGTATCGCAAGTAAAATGACGCGATGCTCCGACATCACCGACATCATCAATTACAATATCAAGGACAATGACAACTCATACATCTATAATATCTATATCGTGCATGTGAATAATAGCAATAATATCATCAAGGATTTTGTTGTGAGGTTAGAGTATAACTTCCTAACCGAGAAAACGGGAATAACATTGGGAGAACACAAAATCATAGTGCCTCTGCTATTTACTCCCACGGATAATATTAGTAAAATGAAGAACGCCTTCTATATTTTTGATTTAGCCGAAAAGAAACAGAAATATGTCGATTATTACGAGAAAAATAGCGGTAAGGTATTCTTTCTCGATAGGAAGAAAATGGCAACGAAAAAATACAAATACTATATCACCTCGAATACCGACGAAAAACTGAACGACGAGCATTCCATCCTCTTGGCAAACTTTATAAAAAAATATGCGTATGACAACAGCACCAACATTGACCCAATATACAATATATTATATGCGATTGAAAGTAAAAAGAATATGGAATATTAATATTAATATTAATATTATTATTATTATTATTATTATTAAACATAGAAGACGTCATTCAGTAATGTCCTCAGTTCTTCAATCTTGTCGGTAGCGGTAGCAGCGTTCTTAATCTTCGGGTATTGGATAGCGAACTCGACGAACATATTTCCCTTATTCGCGGTATTCACGATTGGCATCCCTTTACCTTCCAACAGATAATTCTTGCCATTCGAGATGACACCGAATATATTCGTGTGTATGGTTATTTTTTCCTTGAAATAGGGTATCACAACCTCTTTCCCGACGACTGAATCGATAAACGATATGTCTGTTTTATAATACAAATCATTTCCTTTTCGTGTGAAATGCTTATGCTCCTCTATCTTCACGTGTATTATCAAGTCGCCCGGTTTGACATTGGGTATCCGCGGTTGCTCCCCCAATTCGGGAAATGCGGTTTTGTAATTCTCGTCAATACCCTTCGGGATGATTAAGGTCGCCTTTTTATCTTCGTTGTAAAACCCTTTGCCATTACACGTTTTACATCCCGACTTCCCTTCAATCGTTATCCCCGAACCCTCACAATTATCGCACGTGCCTTGAAAGATTTGTTGCATGATACCGAGGCTACGTATCTGCTGTATGATACCACGTCCATCGCATTTACCGCATTTCTTATTACATTTCAGGCAATATTTGCGAATATTGATATTCAAATCCTTATTGATACCGCTATATATATCGTCGAGGTTGAAAACAAACGTCTTCTCGATGGACGAGGCTTTCTTCGGCTGTCGATTGGACGCGTGTCCGCCCATACCGAACGAAAATATATCTTCGTCGAACCCGTGTCCGCCGAAAGGATTTCCGCTCCTACGAAAGAATGCCTCGAATATATCACGCGGGTCGTGTGCTTCTTGCCCTCCACCCGAACCGTTGTTATAATTGGTATCTCCGATGGCATCATATTTCGCCTTCTCTGCGTCATCACTTAATACATTGTAGGCTGCCGAGATTTCCTTGAACTTCTCTTCGGCTTCCGCGTTCCCCTTGTTTTTGTCGGGATGATATTTGAACGCAAGTGCCTTATATGCCCTCCTTATATCATCGGACGAGGCGTTTTTGGCGACTCCTAATACGCCGTATAATTTGTGATTATCGCCTTCCATCAGATAGTTAATAGTTAGTTAGTATGCTATATATAAAATGTTTATGTTTATATGTGTATAAAAAAGATTTGGTTATTAGGCTTTCGCTGCTTTCGCTGCTTTCGCCTTCATTCGTTCCTTGTAGTCCTTCACGGTTATCAAATCGCCCTTATACTTTAGGTATTCCTTACGGTCGCCTTGTATCTTGTAGATACATCGCACCTTACCGAGTATCGTCTTCTTGTTTATCTTGCGATTACCGCCTTCGGATTTATTAATTTTAATAAAATCATTTAAACTAATATTATCTACTGTTTCGTTATTGTTTGTATATTCATTATACGCATCGATAATCTTATTTCCATAGCGTTGTCGTAGAAAATCATTTAAAAATAGGTTTGGGTTTTGTATTTTATTCTTATTAAAATCATCAATGGTATCGGTTCCATAGCGGTTTCTTCTAAAACCATCTCTTATTTTAATCGTATTTTCACTCATCTTTATCTCCTATTATATACTATATAATATTATGTAAATCACGACAACATTAACGATATAGATGTATTTTCGAAGAACGTCTTTTGCGACTACTGCGTAAGGATTATATACCCTTTGTGTCCCACTATACCTACACGTATAATATACTATTCTTTTGTTTAACGGCACGTAGGTGGATGCTGTGGCTGCGTTCGTTGCGTTATATTTGAGGCTCTTACAAATGTTTTTATTGAATAAAGGTATCGTGTCGTGTCGATGTTTATCACAGTATCCCGTCGCAAATATAAAAAAGAATACGAGCGGTTTCAAACAAAGACGATAACGAATACAATGATTTATTATCGTCATATTTATTATCTATTCTTTATTACTATATAGTTTATATCTATATTTAATTACATACATATCGCATCATCACATTCATCGAGTATAACTCTTGGTTGAGGAGTTTGAACGCGTAGGGCATTCGAACCTGTGCGATATCCGTATTATTTTTACAATATTTACAACTATAAATGCCCTTGTCCGTATTCACGTTTGCATGCATCCCGCATTTCTTACAAATGAACACCCTGTAATTGTCGGATACGTGAAGCATCCTCTCCGCAAGAAAGTTCGACGTGCCGTGTGCGATAAAGCAATCCCTCTCCATCTCGCCTAACCGCAATCCGCCCGACCTCGCCCGTCCTTCGCTTGGTTGCCTTGTTAGCATCACAATCGGACCATTCGAGCCACGAGAGTTTCCAGTCCATACCGACTTACCGTTGCGTCGAACCATAAATACTTCGCTCGATACGCTAATACAATACACTGCGCCTGTGTAGTGATACACGCATTCGCTGCTTTCGTTGCTTTCGCTGCTTTCGTTGCTTTCGCTATTCGCGGACTTCGTAGCATTCGCATACGGTTTATTCTTCTTCTTGATAATCGTTATCTTCCAAAGTCCCTTATACAGGCTCTTGATACCGCTCCATCCCGCGTGGATACATAGTCGCATCATATCGTCCGCCAAGCGTTCCGACGCGACACAGAACATATTGTCGTATTTATTATTTCCCGACGTCATATTTGTCGCTATCATAGACTTCATCAAGATACGCACTTGTTTGCTACTCAACTTCCATACCCACGAGGGCATACTCGTATTCGTCATATTACACAAATATTCAGTAATATTTCGAGTATCCTCAGTATCATTATGCGAACCGAATTGATAAAGCACCTTATTATCGCATCCGCTCGAAATCCATTTGCCAAAGAATAATAGCCACGCTTCCATATTAATCTCCTTATCGCTATTCGGTATCATAAACTGATAGTCCGGTGCGTCCCATACACAATCCTTCTTGTATTGGACGCATTTCCCAACAATATCCTTTGCCTTCTTCAATAGATACCCTTGATATCCTTGATTATCGCAGACATACATTCGATGCTCCTCAGTCGCATTCAAATCAATCTGCGTATTACGGATATTATACATCATACCTGAATACTCAGGATATGTATGGACTTCCATAGGCGTCTCATACACAAGCCGTCTATCCTCTTTGAGAACCGCAACCTTGTCATCCGTCGTTATCTCACGAATCGACTTCCAGCCGTTGCTTGTTAATACGTCGTGGTCTTCTGTGAGGCAATGGATTTTATCTGATACCATATGCTTCAATCTCTGGTAATACGTCGGTCCGATAAAGATATCCGTGTGGATTTGCTCTCCCGTTCGCCCGTTATACAATATTTCATTGCCGTATTTCTCCATTCCAGACATTTCAAGTACCTTTGTAATCCCTTCCACCGAGCAATCCGTGTAAGGCGTCGAATCGCCAAACGCCCCAATATGACAACACGCCTTCCCCATAATCGATTCCATCAACTGGGCTATCGTCATACGCGAAGGGATTGCGTGGGGATTCATAATGATATCAGGAACAATCCCATCCTTTGTAAAGGGCATATCTTGGTGTCTGTAAATCATCCCAATCGTCCCTTTCTGCGCACTGCAACTCGCACATTTGTCGCCAATCTCGGGCTTCCTGTTCTTACGAATGCGAACCTTACAGAACTTATAGCCTTCGCTATTGATACCATTATAATTCATATCGATATATCCGTCGTCATTCGCCTTCATCGTTAGGCTACTGTCTTGATACGTGATAACGCCATTCGCCTTCTTTGGCATCACCTTGCCGACGATAACATCATTGCCATTCACGTAGGTATTCTTCGATACAAATCCGTCGTCATTCAGTTTCTCGTAAGAATACGGTTTCTGCGAAGAGATATTCGTGGGATTCGTGAAAATCTCCTCTTCCCCCGTGCTATGGTTCTTATTACACACGTCCCGCATCGCCTTATAATAGGTGCTTGTAAATAACCCTCGGTCGAGTGCCGACTGATTCACCATAATACTGTCTTCCTGATTAAAACCCGTGTGCGTCATAATCGCCACAATCGCATTCACGCCCGAAGGCAACTTGTGAGCCATCGTATATTTTGACAACTTCGTATAGACGAGCGACTTCTGAGGATAATTCAAGATGTTCCCCATCGTATCGATACGTTTATTGAAATTACTCATATATACACCGAGAGCCTGTTTGCCCATCGCACATTGATAGCAGTTGCGAGGCGACTGATTGTGGTCGCTAAACGGAATATTGACACCGAGGATACCATTCATCAAACTCGGGTGGATTTCGCAATGGGTGTAAAACGGAGGCAACGCAGTTCCTTTGATGCCCTCTTCCAAATCGACGGGAAATGTCGCAATCATCGCCGAATTGATTTCGTCGCAATCCATATATTCCAAGAATCCCTCTTCGTCGAGATATTTCTCGGGGTCGTCTGGGCTTTTCGCAACTTCGTTGGGGACGATAAAGTAATCGAAGTGCTTGTCGGCGATATATTCTTTCCAACTGATATTCTTCCTGCGTAATACCCGCTCAATCCGCAATTCACGCTTATTCGTGGAGGGGTCAATATCGACAATATAGAGCGGTCGATACATACGCCCCGCTTCCGTGCTGATGATGATACACGACTTCTGGATATTCCAGACAATCGAGGTCATCGGGTATATAACTCCGCTACGCTTGTAATGCTTCAAGGTCAAATATAATTTGTTGGGATTCGTATAATAACCGACAATATCGCCATTCACCATAATATAGACGTTGTCTTCGCTACCCATCTGCTTCAAATATTCGATGGGTGATTTCTCGGGATTCGCCATCGAATAGGAGTCGTCATACACGACTACGCCGAGATTCACTAAAATCCTGCGGATATGTGTGCTATTCATCGCAATCGAAATATTCGTGCTAAGTGCCATATTTTTCACAAGCCCTACTGAACTGCCTTCTGGCGTTTCCGCGGGACATATCATACCAATCTGGGAATTGTCTAATTTACGCGGTTGAACCAGTTTCCCGTTCTTTTCCATTGCGGTATTGATGCGACGCATATGCGATAGCGTACTGGCAAACGACATACGATTCAGGACTTGCGAGACGCCTTGCTTGATATTTTGAAATGTGCCGATGCTTTTGATACCCCAGTTTCCAGTCGAGAGCGAATAGCGAATCCACGAATCGAGTAGCGATTGCTTGAAAAACCTGTGAATACTGATATCGGAAATAATATTCGAAATCGGGATGTTCGCATTCCCACGCCACAAGTTGAGTTCCTTCTCAATCGCTATTTTGAGTTCCTTCGTCATCTTTCCGTAGCACTGGCGAAACAAGTTGCTCATCAAGACACCCGGTGTATCGACGCGTTTGTTGATATACGAATCGCGATTGTCATACGTATCATACCCTAAATAGATGCGTATCATCTTGCGGATAATATGCCCCACGTATAACGCTTTGCGACGATAAGATTTGCCGACGTGCGGTAGAAAGTCGTTCATCAGATTATTATGGAGTTGTGCCTTGTTCGTTTCGTGGTCGTTGTTCTTATTCACTCCAATCATAATCTTAATGAGCGTATTCTCGGCGTGTTCCTGTGTGTTGATATCACAGGCGTCTTCGCAACACGCCATCAGTTCGTTGATGATACGCTGATTCTTATCGCTATCCGTATCATATACAATGTGATTGATAATCTCGCGGTCGCTAATGACGCCAAGTGCGCGAAATATCACAAAGATAGGCACTTCGGAGCGAATAAACGACGTGTTGATGCGAATAATGCGTCCCATATGATTCAACTTACCGCTCATATTGAGACACGTGGTTTTCGGTGGCAGATAGGTCGAGTCGCACATCGAGCGTATTTCGGCATACAAGCCTTCGGCATTATTATTCGGGTGAAACACGAGAACCTTGTTTTCGTTGATGCGGTCTTGCGAAATCAGCACCTTCTCGTTGCCATTAACGATAAAGTAGCCGCCGAAATCATAGATACATTCGTTCTTGTTCTCTTCGCAGATACCTTGCATCTGGCTGAGAACGCAGAGTTTCGAACGCACCATAATGGGGATTTTGCCAATATAGACGCCATTGACGGTCTTGTCGAACTTCTCGGTCATCCCGTTCTTGTTGGTAATCTCTGTGGAGATATGGACATTCACGTAGATACCGCTCGAATACGTCATATTATTCATACGAGCAATATAGGGCGTCATAATATTCTGGGTGCCGTCTGGAAGTTGATAGTTGGGCTTGACGATGCTCGGGTTCAGGATGTTGATAGAGATATTATAGGAGTTGTCGGGCAACTCTGCCTTCTGGTTCGTAATCTTCACCTTGATGGGATTGAAACCGCCTATAATCTGTCCGAGCGTATTGTCGATGAACTTGTTATAACTATCAATCTGGTGCTTTACAAGCGGATTCGACGATTCAGGAGAACCACCCTTCTGGTAGTAGATGTCCAGAATGTCCCAGCAAAGAGTAGAAAACATCAGTTGTACGGTTGTATTGTTAGTAGTAAATAATTCTTAAATATCAATTTTTATTTTTATGCCAAAAAATGATATTTAAGATAAAGAATACCTATTATATTCATATGCCAATGCCAATGCCAATGCCGAGGATTATTGCGATTTGTGGGGCGAAGCGAAGCGGGAAGGATGTATTGGCAGAGCATATCGTGAAACAGTATCATTACGAAAGGGTCGCATTTGCGAACCCTTTGAAACAGGCAGTGAAAGCCTTGTTTAACTTTAACGACGAGCAAGTAGAAACGGATAAAAAGGATATTGTGGATGAAAACTGGGGGATTACGCCGAGAGCCGCCTTACAATTCTTCGGGACTGAAATGATGCAAGAGAAGATACAGGAGTTGTTGCCTGATATAAAGAGAAACTTCTTTGCGAATACCTTGAAGAATTATATTGCGTCTCGATGCGACGCGGACGGACAGAAGACGTCGTTTGTGATTAGCGATATGCGATTTCTACACGAATACGAGATGCTATTTCAAATCCCAAACATTCGCAAAGAGGATATTGTGGTTATCCGTGTTCTCCGTCCGACGACGACGGGTGTCGCCGCTGCCACATCAGATTCGCATATATCCGAATTGGAATATGTAAATATCCCCTATGATGTTGTATTGGTGAATAACGGCACTATCGAGAACTACCTTGCCAAATTTGATAAGATTATGGAGATATAAAATAAAAATAAAAAAATCATCGTTTTAATATCACCATTTGGTCTTATTTTATAGTTTGCTTCGTATGTCTTTCTTGCGTTTTCATCAATGTCCGAAGCGAATACACAAGATGCCGTAGGAATAATATTTTGTATTGCTTGATGAAATCCGCCTATGCCACAGAACAAATCAATATATTTTATATTATTGACATCAGTTGTTGGAATAATATCAACAATACAAGGTATAATTTCATTCGTATCGGTATCCTTATCCATATTTATTATAAATATGTTAATAAAAATAAAAGTCCTTATCTGCCTATATCATTTTTTATTTGCGATGATATTGCGTGATACATTTCTCGACGGACGTTTTAATATCTGGAATATCAGGGTAAAGCGAGTAGAGTTTATCGGTCGCCAGTTGTGTATTGGAACGCTTCGATAGCAGTATCGCATTTTGCTCTTCGACACTGAAATTCTCCCACGTAAAACCCTTATCAATATGTTCCTTATACATCTCCAAAATCTCATTGTGTGTGATAAGCCCCTTATTCACCAAGTTAAACGTCCCTGTCGTTTTGTTCTTTATCATATCCATTATGACAGGAAACATATCCTCCAATACGGTCATCGAGTTTGGCATCGAGCATATCTTACTATATTTAAAAATCTTACTTAGAAAGTTCCTGTCGTGCTGGAAATTCACGATAGGCATCCTGATACGCAAGTTGAGCGTGTTTTTCGAATACAAATGTTGAAGCCTGTCGGTAAAACCCTTCACAATCGAGTAAGAAGAACCGAAGAAGTCGGGTTTCTCGTCGTCGCCAATGCTCGATGTCGTAGGGTCATCACTGCTAAAAATACAACCCGTCCCCAAGTATGTGTAGTGAATGTTATAACGCTCACACAATATCGAGAGGATTACAGGCGAGTATAAGTTATCGCGAAGATTGTCTTTGAGTTTTCCGGGTAGTTCCAAGTAATCAATCGTGTTATGTTCGCCCCCGTGCGTTCTCCCGATAAACGAGATGATATGCGTCGGCGAATACAACTTGATTTCTTCTTCTACTGCCTTCTCGTCATCCGCTCGTACATCCGTGCTAATGTAGGTGATGCCGTGCGAGTTCAAGTAATCCCCGAATTGCTTTCCAATCCACCCCTTGCTACCGAAGAAAAGGATATTCATTTTTGATTTTAATATTAATATATTAATACTATTAAGTAGGTATTCTTTTATATTCTTTTTGGATTCGAATGAGATTCTTGATAATCAATATGTATAAAAAGCAGGTGTTGTTTAAAAGTAGGAAGGTGAAAGAGTTCTTTATCGATGCTTTACAAGGTCATACATTGATATTTAAAAAATGGGATGACGTAGAAGGCATACGGAATATATTGAAAGGGAAGCGGATAGACGGGAAGCGGATAGACGGGAAGCGGATAGACGGGAAGCGGATAGACGGGATTATAATACCAGGCTCTGATTATTATGTAAAAGACGAGGGTAGTGCGATAATAGACGAGTGTATTCTAACATCCAACATACCAATATTAGCGATGTGCTATGGATTTCAATATTTAGCGTATAGATATGGAGAACCATCCTTTATTAAATCGAGCAAACGCAAAAAAATATATTCTCGAAGTTTTCGCATAAAAGAACCATTCTATATTCCTAAAATTAAATATTCTTTTTGGCACAAAGATTATATTGTGAATGTTCCGAAAGATTACAAGGTTATTAAGAAAATAGGAAACAAAATAATTATGGCATATAACTCAAAAAATAACATACTTGGTGTTCAGTTTTATCTCTATAAGTATAAAAATGCTGTCAAAATATTTATGAAGCACTGGATAGATGAGTGTGTTATTTCGAAGCCCCGAAGGTAGCGTAGGTAGCGTAGCCCCGAAGGTAGCCCCTGAGGTGCGTAGAAACAAGCCTTTATATAGTATGAATAGTATATAAACAATTGATAGTCAAGTAAATATATACTATGACAACATTAAATCTTAATAATATAAATGATGGTTTGATAGAAATTAACAGGGATACCTTTAATAACAAAGGGATGAGTTTCAATATACCGAGCAAACAGCAGAGGGCGAGTCAAAATAATTTTATGAATGATGATATTTTATTTAACAAGAACAAGATAAGCAATGACGTCATCTCGATGTCTTCGCGTTCTTCGTCGAGGGCAAGTTCCGTAAATGGCGACTATGACAAGGGTGCTTATATGAAGAATATGAAGCAAATCTATAAAAACAAGAACGGCAACGGCAGTGGCAACGGTGGCGGCGGTAGCAACATATCTAAAAAATCGAAATATGAGGAAAGCGATTGTAGCAGTAGCGTGGTTAGCAGTTCAAGTAATCGAAAGCCAAACAGAAGCGGTAGCGGCGGTAGCGGCGGCATCAACGGCAACTATAAAAAACAAGCGAAATACGATGATGATGTCGAGGAAGACGACGACGAACTGGACGATGATGACGAAGTTGATGAAGACGAAGATGACGAAGATGACGAAGACAACGAAGTTGATGAAGATGACGAAGACAACGAAGTTGATGATGAAGACGAAGCGGATGAAGGTAGTCGTCGCCCTACGCGACATTTATCGGCGAAAGAGATTATGATGAATGAATTAAATGAGAAGAGAGAGATTATCTATCAGTTGGATAGGTTAGAATCGAAGGGTTTTAAGATACCTTTTAAGTTCAATATGAACTCGGATTTGGAAGAGATGAGGACGGAATACAATCGCTTGGTTCGCGAGAAGGAACTTGACGGTAGCGTAAGGTTTCAGCAAAAGATGTTGATGGCGTTTATTTCGGGAACTGAGTATATGAATAGCAGGTATGACCCGTTCGCTATCAAACTGGATGGATGGTCGGAGCAGGTGAATGAGAACATCAATGATTACGATGATATATTCGAAGAACTTCATTATAAATACAAGGCGACAGGTAAGAAGATGGCACCCGAACTCAGGTTGTTTATCTCTTTGTCAGGCAGTGCCTTTATGTTTCACTTGACAAGCAGGATGTTCAAGGAGCAACCGATGCCAAATGTAGAGAATGTGTTAAAGTCAGACCCTGAGTTAATGAAGCAATTTCAACAGGCAGCCGCAAAGCAATATATGATGGGGAATACTGGGGTTGGCAACGGCAACTACAATCAAGCCCCCGTAGCCCCCGTAGCACAGAACATTCCTTTAAGTAATATGAGCGGTGTTAGCAGCGTGAGCAGTATGGCAGGAATGGCAAGTAGTATGGCGGGAATGAATGGAATGAGTGGTGGCGATAATGGCGGTGGATTGTTCGGGATGGTTAGCAGTCTGTTTAGCACATTGAATACGCCTTCGGCGATGCCTTCTATGCCTCAGCAACAGCAACAGCAACAGCAACAGCAGTCATATCGCCAATCTCCAAATATCACTGAATTAAGAAATCACAAACCCTCAGCGGACATTGAGAATATTATAAACAACGTCCATAATAATATATCCATCGATAACAATGATAATAATATCGAAACTCTTTCTGTAAGCGACGAAGAGATAACCTCAATTATTGAAGACACAGCGGATATCAAGATATTAAGGGGTGTAGGGAGACCGCGAAAAAACACGAGAACATTAAATATATAGAGTATATCAGAGAATCGAATGTTCTCGTATATTCGCAAAATAAATAAGTTATATAACGGAGGCGACGGAGACGACGGAGCAGACGACGGAGTGTATTTGTTTGATAGCCAGACAATCGCGAAATGGGCGAAGCCAGAGGATGAAAGCGGAGATATCCCGCTGATATTCTCATATAATTAATAAAATAAAAACTGATATAAGAATATAAAATATCGCAAATAAATAATAATGTTGGAAGTTCCACGTGTTCCACTTTCACAGGCTTCGCTATCGTTGGAAGAACTTGTTATACGCCTTAAATTCGAGAAGAATATGCGAAAACTATTCAAGTATTAAATGCTTACGCATTATGTGCTTATATGTATTTATTTTATTTTTTATAATATATAGAATAATATATAGGCACTATGGATATTATACAAGGTTTAATTGAGAGCGGTAATTCTGGTAAGCCAGGGTGGCGTATAGTGAATAACAATGGGGCGTTTGGCGTCATCAATAATCGTTCGAGTAATGTTTTTACGATATTGAAGGACGGCACCATCGGATTAGGTAGTAATGTTCCAGCGAACCTTCTATCGTCATATAGTAATCTCAACGTGGTAGCCAATTACGCAGGTTCTGTTTCAACCGACGTCGTCGTCAAAGAAACGACGTATGCCAGTAATTACGTCTTTGCGACGAGCAATATATTAACGACAAAGATTAATAGTATCCCGATTCCTTGGACGAGCGGAGCAAGTAATATCTATAATCTTTCGTGTAATGTTGGAATCGGCACAACGAACCCCGCAGTTAAACTACACGTCATTGGCGGGGACATTGCGTGTTCTGGGAACATCTCCGCATATTACTCAGACGAACGTTTAAAAACCAAGGTTTCTGATATTACAGAGCCTCTTGAAATCATCGAAAAATTGAACGGATTCTATTATATACCCAATGCCTTAGCGTATAGCAATGGAATCACCCATCATACGCAAGAAATCGGTTTGTCAGCCCAAGATGTCAAGAGCGTGTTGCCTGAGATTGTGAATTTAGCCCCGTTCGATTTGGCAAGAGACGAGGATGACAATATGGTATCCAAGTCGGGCGAAAATTACCTAACAATATCCTACGAGCGATTAGCACCCGTCTTCGTAGAAGCCATTAAAGAATTAAAAAAAGAGAACAACGTGTTGAATGAAAAGTATGACAACCTTTTACGAAAGGTGGATAAACTTTCAGATATTTAATAAATCCATAATATATAATATATATATAATAATATAATAAAATGGCGTCCTGCTCAAATATGGATTTTATTCAGGGTTTAATCGATGTAGGGAGTATAAGCGGTTCTGAATGGCATATTGTGACGAACGACGGTTCATTCGATATTTTAAATAATTGCTCTGGTGAAGTATTATTTACAATCTTAAATGACGGCAGTATAGGGACGGGACCGAATTATTCTGCCAACTTTCTTAACACATATAGCAATATAACGGTTGGCACGAGTTTCGGCAGTTATACGACTACGAGCAACTACATCTTTTCTACGAGCAATACCTTGGTTCTCAAAGCAAACGAAAACGACGCGAATATGAGCAACTACGTCTTCTCGACGAGCAACATACTAACAAACCGCCTGTATATCCTCGACCAACTCACGAGCAACGTGGTAAATAATAGTATATCCACGTTAAACGTATCGGTTGGGGCGAATGATACCAATGTTAGCAACTACGTCCTATCGACAAGCAATCTCATTTCAACACGAATCACCAACTTAACTACGGATATGATTACAGAACCCGCGAATGCCACAAGGAGGTTTATTGTGAATAATAGTTATAATAATAATTTAGAAGTGAATGGCACATTAACTATCAACTCAAACTTAATCGTCCTTGGGGATACAACGCAACTTGATACAATCGTATATAATACCGAGAGGTTAGAGATAGTGAATGGGAACAACACTACATCGGCTTTGATGGTTCAGCAGAACACAAGTAGCAGGGACATCTTCTTAGCGTCCAATATGTCTGCTACGGTATTTAAGATAGCCAACAATGGAGACGTGCTTATGAACGGCACTTTGACGGCAGCGAATATTGCGGGAGCGGGAGCAAATATGACTGCTTTGAATATGGCGAACGCTTCAAGCGGAACGTTGGCAGTCGCAAGAGGAGGCACAGGTGCTTCGACTTTAACCGCAGGACAGGTGTTGATAGGTAATACAACGTCGGCTTTATTACAAACCGCAAATCTAACGTGGGATGTCGCAAACAATCGCTTAGGAGTTCGAACAGCAACACCAGCGACATCATTACACGTCGTAGGAGAGATTGTGGCGACCAATAATATAACCTCGTATTACTCAGACGAACGCTTAAAAACCAAAATCGCGGATATTCGCGAACCTCTCGAAATCGTAGGCAAATTGAACGGGTTCTATTATATACCCAACGCACTCGCACATTTGAATGGGATAACCCATACTACGCAAGAAGTCGGTTTGTCCGCCCAAGATGTCCAGAGCGTGTTGCCAGAGATAGTTAAAATCGCCCCGTTCGACTTGGCAACAGACGACGAAGGCAATAAGATATCCAAGTCGGGCGAAAATTACCTAACAATATCCTACGAGCGATTAGCACCCATCTTCGTGGAAGCCATTAAAGAATTAAAAAAAGAGATTGTGATGTTAAAACAGAGGATTGCGGTTTTGGAAGAATAAAAACTGATGTCTGTTTATTTATTTTTATTTATATTATATGAATATTCTTAGAGATATCGAGGACGTCCGCGGGGGATATAAGGAAAATAGTAAGTTCAATGGGATTATGGAGAGCGTAGCGGAGGAGTTTAAGAATGCGATGGATGGATTTGCGACGGTTGGAGATATCGATAGGTTTAAGAAGTGTATTCAAAAAAAGTATAAATATACGTTATCGAATGCCGAGTTTATAAGGATATACAAGCATTTACATCTCGACAACCAGCAATTACGCAATCTCATCACGAAGAAAAAGTGTAAGTCGGACTCGGGCGTTCTTGTAATCACGGTGCTAACGTCAGCATACCCCGAGTATATCGATGAGGATGGCGGGGCGAAACAAGTAAGCGAAGCGAAACAAGTAAGCGAAGCGAAACTGTCGCGTTTTTCGTGTAAGCACGATTGTGCGTATTGCCCGAACGAACCAGCCCACGAAGGGAACAATTGGGTAGCCCAGCCACGAAGTTATCTATATTCCGAACCCGCCGTATTACGTGCGAACGCGAATGATTTCGACCCAATAAAGCAGATGAACTCGCGTATCACGTCGCTTATCAATATGGGACACATACCCGATAAATTAGAGATTATCGTGTTGGGCGGGACGTGGAGCGAATACCCACGTTATTATCAAGACCGCTTTATATCGGATTTATATTACGCGGCGAATGTTTATTTTGGCGGCGGCGTGAAGCGTCCTAAGAAGACGCTCGAAGAAGAGATAGAGATAAATGAGACGGCAAAGGTTCATATTATCGGGCTAACTTTGGAGACGCGTCCTGATACGATAACGATTGAGGAAATCGCGAACTTTCGTCGTTATAACTGTACGCGGGTTCAATTGGGCGTCCAGCATACGAGCAATGCGGTATTGAAGAAGATTATGCGAGGACATACGATAGAACGTGCGTATGAGGCAATCAAATTATTAAAAAATAATTGCTACAAGGTGGATATTCATATAATGCCTAATCTTCCCGGTGCTTCTTTCGAGATTGATAAGGCGATGCTTGAAGAAGTCTTGTATGACGAGCGAATACAAGTCGACCAGTATAAGATATACCCGACTGCCATAGTTCCTTTCACGAGAATTAAGCGATGGTTCGACGAAGGCAAGTATGTGCCTTATGATGACTTGCTATTGTATGAGTTGATAAAGGAGTTTAAGCAGAAGGTTCAGCGATATAAGCGGTTGAATCGTATTATTCGGGATATTCCGGGGCATTACATCGAAGGTGGGTATTCGACGAAGTTTGTCAATATGAGGCAACTGCTACAAGACGATATGCGTCGCAACAAGTGGGGTTGTGAATGTATTCGGTGTCGCGAGGTGAAAGGGAACAGCGTAGCACTGGATACGATACAGTTTAATTGTGAGACGTATCGGGCATCAGGGGGCGACGAGTATCATCTCAGTTTTGACACGGACAAATATTTAATTGGGTTTCTGCGTCTTCGTTTGCCTGAACTGTATGGTAGCGATACTGTTTTAGAGTGTATTCGAGGATGTGCGTTGATACGTGAGTTGCACGTCTATTCGAACTTGAATAATGTAGGGAATAATATTGAGGGTTCGCTACAACACAAGGGATTTGGTAAGCAACTTGTGGCGAAGGCGGAAGAAATTGCGAAACAGAATGGATATCACAAGGTTGCGATAATTAGCGGGACGGGCGTTCGAGGATACTATAAGAAACTTGGCTATCGTTTGATAGATACGTATATGATAAAGGAGATTTGATGGGTGATGATGGACGTATTATATTTATATTTCTTTTTTATATTATAAGATTCTTTATTTAACCATCGAAACGGCGAAGCAGTGAAGCAATTGCTTGGAAGGCTCTAAATATATTACAAAACACAAAAAACAAAAAACAAAAACAAAGCAAGGCAATACAAGGCAAATCAAGGCAAGGCAATACAAGGCAAATCAAGGCAAGGCAATACAAGGCAAATCAAGGCAAATCAAGGCAAATCAAGGCAAGGCAAATCAAGGCAAATCAAGGCAAGGCAAATCAAGGCAAATCAAGGCAAGGCAATACAAGGCAAATCAAGGCAATACAAGAGGGGTGATATACTACCTGTTATAATGTTTATTTTCAAGATATCACATCAGTTTTTATGTAGAAGCCAATATATTAGAACAAATGTATCCCATTACTTTTTCTTTTTGGAAAGTCTAAAAGTTTTATAAAGTCTAAAAGATATCTATATATACAACTTCGCTTCTGCTAACGTTCGAGAATCCACAGGGGGTAGCCTTGCTATCACTATTGTAATAAGTATATGTAATAAGTATATTATTTATTTTTTAGAAAGATTAAAAGATTATAGAAGATAGTTATGAGCCTCTCGAAGTTCTCTAATAACACCAGTGATGCTCGACGCCGCTTCGCTTCTGCTTACTTTTTTTAAGAGAAAAAAAGCATATTCTTATTACCACTCTGATAACAAAATATTACTATAAATAACCTAAAAGTCGGCAGATACGCTACGAAGTAGCGGTGTTTAGCATCATCACAAGTATTACTAAAACATATACTTTGGGATGTTAGATTTCTTTTTATAAAGTCTAAAAGTTTCTGGAAAGTCTAAAAGTTTTGGAAAGTCTAAAAGATTATAGAAAGTTATAAAGTTTAATAAAAAGGATATCTATATATACAACTTCGCTTCTGCTAACGTTCGAGAATCCACAGGGGGTAGCCTTGCTATCACTATGGTAATAAGTATATGTAATAAGTATATTATTTATTTTTAGAAAGTTTAAAAGATTATAGAAATAGTTAAGAGCCTTCTATAACCTTTCGAAGTTCTCTAACATATCCTGAGATGCTCGACGCCGCTTCGCTTCTGCTTACTTTTTAGAGAAAACAAGACATATTCTTATTACCACTCTGATAACAAAATATTACCATAAATATCCTAAAAGTCGGCAGATACGCTACGAAGTAGCGGTGTTTAGCATCATCACAAGTATTACTAAGCATATACTTTGGGATGTTAGATTTCTTTTTATAAAGTCTAAAAGTTTTATAAAGTCTAAAAGTTTTGGAAAGTCTAAAAGTTTTGGAAAGTCTAAAAGATTATAGAAAGTTATAAAGTTTAATAAAAAGGATATCTATATATACAACTTCGCTTCTGCTAACGTTAGAGAATCAACAGGGGGTAGCCTTGCTATCACTATGATAATAAGTATATGTAATAAGTATATTATTTATTTTTATAAAGTCTAAAAGATTATAGAAATAGTTAAGAACCTTCTATAACCTTTCGAAGTTCTCTAACATATCCTGAGATGCTCGACGCATCGGCTTACTTTTTTAGAGAAAATAAAGCCTATTCTTATTACCATTCTGATAACAAAATATTACTATAAATAACCTAAAAGTCGGCAGATGCGTCGAGCATCACAAGTATTACTAAGCATATACTTTGGGATGTTAGAGTTCTTTTTATAAAGTCTAAAAGATTATGGAAAGTCTAAAAGATTTGGAAAGTTATAAAGTTTATACAAAATATCTATCTTCTAACGTTCGAGAATCCACAGGGGGGTAGCCTTGCTATCACTATGATAATAAGTATATGTAATAAGTATATTATGTCAAAACGCAGTTTCATAACTATATTTCTATATGTTCTATTTTTAGAAGATAATATGTAAAAATGATTAGTTTCCTTGTAATTTAATAACAAGGACAAAGCAAACCGCAAAGCAAACTCGCAAAGCAAACCGCAAAGCAAACCGCGAAGCAAACAGCAAAGCAATCCGCGAAGCAATCCGCAAAGCAGCGAAGCAAACTCGCGAAGCAAACAGCAAAGCAATCCGCGAAGCAATCCGCATGAATTTCAGCATCACGAGCGAAGATATCCTTCATCATATATTATCAAAATGTTCGATTATTTCGATAATGAGACTGTATGCCCTGAACCACAACTTTATAACCGAAGAAGTCCTACAACGCTTTGTAAATAATAGGTGGAGGATTCACATTGGAAAGAATATAGGACACAGCATTTTGAGACACGACTATTTAGACTTCCGAACGTCAGGCTTAGCCTTTAAGTCCGACTTTAAGTCGGACTTTGATATAGCAGTGATAGCGAACAGTAGTATTTTGGCTACAAATCGCATTATAAATATGAAGTATAATAATATAGAGAACAAGGATGCCGTATTGGATGAACTATTGCTATGCTATGATACCATTTACAGAAGCAATAACCCTCGTCTTTCGAAATATATAAAATCAGAAGAAATTAAGGTATTCAAAGGATTCATTGGGGATTCTTTCGACTTGAATATTTTGGCATACGTTAATATCTATAAGATATATGAAATATTTACTTCATCAACCGTCGGAAAAACGTCGGTGTTTAAAGAAAAGTTGAAGGACAATTTCATAGAGAACTTTGATAGGCGGTTCAATAGCACTTCTTTAACCTTGCTAATGTCATCGGTGCGTTCGAATATCTTGTTTGAAAAAGCAGATAAAAAACAGGTATCGTTGCTATGTTTGAATAAAAATGAAATGGGACTAAAATATATGGGCTTATTGAACACCCTATTTGATAATTGCTTAGATGTAAAATATCACAAGTTTAGAATCTATGTTGCGATTCAAATATGTAAGTTTATACTCTTATTCGAAAATTTAGAAAAGCATCCTATCATAGAGAAGATGCGAGGGTTTGTAAATCATTTGAGGTATCGCTTGATTCCTATCCCCGAATACCTTTATTCCTATGCGACATTTGAGATGTCCTACATCCTTTCGAAAGTCTAAAAACATATATATATTCTATGTTTTTGTCTCTATCTATATCTATATCTTTATATTTTTTACTTATACATATTCGTATGTATCGCCATCACACCCGTATTGTTTTCGTGGCTCACGCTGCTTACGCTGCGAACATAGTTATCGTCGTTGTGATGCCAGTTCTCCGCGTGTATGAAATTAATACCCTTGTAATAGAAGATGAAGGATACGCCACAGTCTTCAATCGTGTAAGGATAGGAATCGGTTCTT
>Ga0209597_1000528_pt1 | contig 25237 bp, 23 predicted proteins | sample M_140625_MF_Meta_FD_187316 | JGI IMG/M metagenome (GOLD analysis project Ga0209597, IMG submission 187316) | Freshwater microbial communities from Lake Montjoie, Canada to study carbon cycling - M_140625_MF_MetaG (SPAdes) (version 2) | ecosystem: Environmental > Aquatic > Freshwater > Lake... | reverse complement strand
AAAGAGTACAAGTATGAAACCTCTTCTAATCATTAAAGGCTAAGATGAGGCAGTATTTAATAATATCTTTTTTAGTTAACTTTGATAATGATTATTAATAAGAGAATAGAAAAAATGAACTATAAAAATAAAGCATCATATTTATTCGTATTAGTTGTAATGGTTCAATTTTTTTTGGGAAATGTGTTTGCACAAGTAAGTTCAACTAAAACGGAAATGCAATGGCTTGGACAGGCAGGCTTTAAAATTAAAACCCCTGGGGGTAAAGTTCTTGTCATTGACCCCTGGATCAGTGGGGGGCCAAAAGCGCCACCCATGTATAAAAGTGACTTATCAGCTTTGGGTAAGGTGGATTTTTTATTAGTCACTCATGGGCATGTAGATCACTTAGGGGATGCGCCAGCAATTGCAAAACTGAATGAATCGATTTTGTATGGCCCTGCAGATATGGTCACACCACTAATTACATTAGGGCTTATCCCAGCCAACTTGGGCCACCGCTTTAATAAAACGGGATATGTAACACCTTATCCAGGCATTAAAATTACCGCAGTAAAAGCGGAGCATTCTTCTTTAATTGTTTGGAATAATCCTGCCACAGGTAAGAATGAATCTCATCCAGCTGGAGAGGCTGTTGGATATATTATTCAATTAGAAAATGGCTTAAAAATATGGCACATGGGGGACACTGGCCTTTTTGGAGATATGGCCTTTATAAGCAAATATTACAAGCCTGATTTAGTGATGATTCCAATTGGAGGCAATTTTACAATGGGTCCTGAAGATGCGGCTTATGCAATAAAAAACTGGATTAAGCCAAAGGCTGTTATTCCAATGCACTATAACTCGAACCCTTTAACAAAAGGAACTTTAGTAGAGTTTCAGGATGCCATGAAAGGTAGTGCAATAAAAGTTATACCAATGACGGAAGGTCAAACAATAGAATACTGATGGTAAAAATGTTTAGGAAGCAATATAACTAAGCGGTCAAAAACGCAACTATAGTTAGAGATCGCTATTCTTATCCTACAATATTTTATATTGGTATTCTAGACCCTGGTCGATTCCGCCCCGGGCAAGCAAAATCAAATAATGCCCTGCTTAGTACGGGGCGTTTTTTTTGTACTTGGGGCAAATTTAGACTTTTTGAAAAACCTTTAACCAACCTTCTGCCTATGGGCCCATTTACTAAATTTCTGTTAATAATCCTAATGCTCTTAACAGCCAATTCATATGCTCTTGAAGAGTCGCCGAGCTTACAAAGCGTTGAGAAATCAATTGCCGAAGAGAAAAAATTGGCTGCAGAGGGTTAGGCTCGCTATATGTCTGAATATAAAGACTATGGTGTTAAACCTCACGAAACAGCAATCATATTAATGCATGGTAAGTGGGGCTCCCCTCCGGCACCACTAAATTCAAATTTTTCAGCCCAAAGGTTTCATGTTGTGTCACCGTTAATGCCATGGGCTGGGGTTAGTGGATACGATAAAACTTACGATCAAGCGCTTAATGAAATTAATTAATTAGTAATCAAATTAAAGATAGAGGGCTTTAAAAAAATTATTGTTGGAGGTCAAAGTTTTGGAGCAAATGGTGCTTTAGCGTACGCCGCTGTGTATGGTGATATGGATGGACTAATGCTGTTTGCTCCAGGCCATAACCCGGACATGGGTAGAAATTGGCAACCGGGTATCGTGTCGGATGCTAGAAAGAATATTAAAGAGGGACGGCCTGAACAATTAATTCAGTTCGTAGATCATAACGACGGAGGACGCAATAGGGCGCTTGAAGCAAGATCGGACAATTTTTATTCTTACTTTGCTGATGATAGCCTTACCAATATGGCTAAGTCAGCAACGAAAGTTAATACATCAATACCAACTACTGTATATATGGGCAATGGTGACTATGTTACTAAGATGGGCAGTAGATACTTTTTTGATAGCCTACCAAGGCATCCAAAAAGTAAATATCAAGTAAGTTCAGCATCTCACCGTGAGGTACCGCTGGCTTCTTTTGATAATGCGCTTGATTGGTTGAAGGGAATAATTAAGTAAGCATATTAAATTTAGACACTCGAATTCATAGACTAGATAGAGTCAGGCATCCTCTAGCCCTTTTCGATTCCGTTTGACAGAGTCCAACTCTGCGAGAATTTTCTTTTCTTCTTCACGTTTTTGTCTCTTTAAAAATAGCCGTTTTTTTCACCAAGTATGTATTTGGTAGGACGGGCCAGATTCGAACTCGCGACCAACGGATTACGAATTTATTTAGATACTTAATGAGATTTTTTTTTCATAGCAGCAGAAGTATTGACCATCGAGTGAATACTTCTTGCATAATCGATTGCACCTTGCTCATCCATACGCGGAGCGTGGTGGAGATATTCCTTTAATCCAAGGATAGCTGGACGGGGACGACTGAGAAGAACTTTTAAAAATGCTTCGACTTCCGAGTTCAGTTGCTCATCCTTGACTACACGGCTAACAAAACCAAGTCTTTGGGCTTCATCTGCTGGAATAAATTGCGCCGTATAGGCCATCCATAAGATAGCATTTCTGGCTATGCGGTCGTAGATTGCTGACATAACCATGGTGGGCATGACTTGATGTTCGATTTCAGGGATATTAAAAGTAGCTTGGTCGCTCGCAAATGAGACATCCGCTATCGCACATATTGCCGCTCCAAAGCCCATTACACGTCCTTGTGCAGCAATTATTACGGGGACTAAACAGTTTTTTATTGCTTTATAACAATTAAATATCGAGTCGTATTCCGCACGGCGCTCATACGCTTCTGGCGATGGCGGCCCGGCATCTTGATTACGAGCCCGTCCGGTACAAAAGTCTGGTCCAACACTGGTAATGAGTACTACGTCCGATTGCTCATGGGCATTGTGGAGTGCTTGGCTCAAGGCCAGAGCCATCGCATCGGCGACTGCATTATCGGATGGCCTATTCAAGGTAACCCGTAATATACGGCCATCTTGTTGAAGCGTTACTTGTGAGCTCATTTTTTCTCCGCAGGAATATTTTAAAATATTGGTTTAGTGATTGTGTCAGTTGCTAATTTTAGTAGAATTTTTATCCTGGATGGCATTCCAAATAGCATTGGGAGTCATCGGTAGATAGTTGATTGAAGCTTGGATTGTGGCGAGGGCGTCATTGATTGCTGAAGCAATAGCTGCGGGGCTTCCTAAGTAGCCAGCTTCGCCTGAGCCTTTTTGACCGAACTCGGTCAGTGGCGACGGCGTACAGTGATCAACAATAGTAATTCCGGGGACTTCGGTTGCGCTAGGCAGTAAATAGTCCATAAAGGTACCCGATAAGAATTGCCCCTCCGGTGAGAACGCAAATTTTTCCATGAGAGCTGCTCCAAGTCCATGAGCGATGCCGCCATAGGTCATGCCGTGCACTACATCTGGGCTAATCATCACGCCACAATCATGACCACAGACGTAGCGGTGTATTTTCACTTTACCTGTTTTTGGATCGATCGACAGGAGAACAACATGGGACTCAAAAGAATGGCAGGGGTACATTTGAACTTTACCATCGGTACTAGGTAATTGACCACCAGTCGGCACTTCCCATACAAATTTCTCTTGCAGTCCAGGTTCCATATTTGCGGGGAGAAGGTGAAACTTGCGATGGGCTATTTCAACTAAGGTGGACCAACTAATCTGGTTATTTTGATTGGTGTGATCATAAATACGATTCGCTGAGTAGACGAGGTCGTTGGGATTTTTTTGTAACTGGTAGGCGGCAATGGCGAGGAGTTGTTGTTTGAGTTTTTTTGCTGCGCCAGCTGCTGCGCCGCCGAGCATAATTGCCATACGGCTACCTACTGGGCTATTAGATGGTAGCGCATTGAGTGAGTCGGAGTGAATGACACGGATTGTTTCAGGATCTTGTAAGAGGATTTCGGCAATGACGGTTGAAACGAGTGTTTCATGAGCCTGTCCCGAAGATGATGTACCCATAATGGCAGTAATTGTTCCGCCTAAATCGATTCGTACTAAGCAGGACTCCATCCAAGTAGTCGTTTCGTTTTTTGGATTAAAGAGTGGCTCAAAAGCTGAATTACCACCGGAGGGCTCAAGGCACGTAGAGATACCGATACCGGCTAGTTCTCCAGACTTTCGAAGATCATCTCTTTGTTGGTGAAGATCTTCGATTGAGGCACTTTTGAGAGCTTTATCAAGAACGGCTGCATAATCTCCCGAGTCATAATGTGTGCCGCTAGGGATGAGGTAGGGAAATTCATTGTTTGCGATCAAGTTGCGTTTACGAAGGTCAATACGACTCATCTTTAAAAAACGTGCAACTAGATCAATACCAGTTTCGATGGCATAATTTGTCGGGGCTTGACCAAAGCCGCGCACTGCTTCTTGGGGGGTTTTGTTGGTTAAAACTGCTTGGGCGTGGTAGGCAACGCTTTGTATGCGGTAGGGTCCACATATTGCCCCGACGGGTTTGCCCAGTTGCAAGGGGGTCCGACCAGCATAAGCACCGATATCGTCAATCGCATGCATTTTCATGCTTCGGATTTCACCATCATTTTCAAAACCCATAGTCACTTCAAAAATACGATCGGGTCCTTGCATATCACCACCTCGCATATTTTCTAGGCGATCTTCAATAAAGCGGATGGGGCGATGTAATTTTTTAGCTAGGTAGGCTACTAAGATGGTGTGTTTTAGGCCACGCTTGACACCGTAGCTCCCACCTACATCGATATCAAAATGGACTCTTACCGAGTTATTCGGTAGACGCAGAGCTTTAGCTAACTGGTCTGGAAATTTAGGCATTTGAATGGATGCCCAGACATCGAGTATTTGGGTAGCATCTTGCCAGTCGCAAACAACTGCAAAGGTTTCGATCGGGACGGTAGAGCTTCTTGCCCAGCGAACACGGTAGTTTATTGTATGTGCACAATTAGCAAGGTCTTGATCGACGGGCCCCCAAACAAATTGCCGATCAAAAATAAGATTCGTTTTAGCTATTTGATGAACGAGGTGAGTCCCGGTCTGAAGTGCTTTTTCCGGATCAATTACAAAGGGTAATTCTGCGTACTGTACTTGGATGAGTTCAGCGGCGTCTTCTGCTATAGCGCGACTTTGCGCCACGACAGCAACGACCCATTCACCAGAGTACCTGATAATTGGATAGGCTAAAGGAAACCGTTGCACACTCGGTGCGTCCACTCCAGGTAAAATGGGCTCAATTTGTTGGCAGAGTTCTTCGCCGGTTAATACGGTAACGACACCTGGTAAAGCTAGTGCTGCTTGGGCATCAATCTTTATAATCTGAGCGCTTGGATAGGGGCTTGCTACGATTGCTACATGGCACATTCCTGGTAACTGGATATCACCCGCAAAGTTTCCAGCACCGACTACAAAGCGGCGATGTTCGACAGCTCGGCGATGTTTACCGATATAAGTAAATTGCTGCTTTTCATTTGGAGTATCGGATTGGCTCATTGCTCAGGATTTGGAGAAGAGATTTTTGTTGCAAAGAGAACAGCATCAACTATCTGTTGATATCCGGTACAACGGCATAAATTTCCTCCGATAGCCGCCCGGATTTGGGTTTCATTTGGCTGAGGTATTTTGTTGATGAGTGCTTGGCAGGCAATCAGCATGCCTGGAGTACAAAAGCCACACTGCAAGGCATGTTTTTCACAAAAGGCATCTTGAATTTTAGATAATTGACCACGCTCGGGTGCAAGGCCTTCGACAGTAGTGATCCGCATCCCATTAGCTTGGATTGCAAACATACAGCAAGAGCGGACTGGGTCGCCATTGAGGAGGATTGAGCAGGCGCCACAAATCCCGTGTTCGCAACCCACATGGGTTCCCGTTAGGCGAAGTTCTTCTCGGATAAAGTCAACTAGGCTTATACGAGGTTCAACCATTTTAGTAACGCTTTGGCCATTAACTTCGATGGTGATAGTATAGGAATTGATCTGAGCCATAAATGAATTATTGAGGGTGCTGTTGAGCTTGTTCGAAGGCGCCTAGTAATGCACGGCTGAGGAGTGTTCTTGCCAGATTCATTCGATAAGAAGCACTCGCATGCAGATCGCTAGTTGGTTCGGTCAAGAGAATTGCTTGGTTTGCGAGTTCATGCATTGCTTCAGATGAAAGATGCTTGCCAATGAGGGGTTGGGATAAGCTAGGAAAGGCGATGGGAGTTGCCCCCATGCCGCCAACGCCAAAGCTCAATTGTTGGATTGTGCCGTCAGGGTTGAGGTTGATTTGAGCGGCAGCACTAGCCATCGCAAAGTCACCATGTCGAATCGACGTTTCTAAAAAGCGACTCCCAAAAAACTGTTTATTCCAAATAGGCCAGTGAATATCGGTTAGGCACTCTTGGGGGGCTAAGGATGTCCACATTGGGCCTAGGAAAAAATCCTGAGCGCGAATTTCTCGCTGGCTGTTATGACTTTGAACATGTAGACTGGCATTGAGAACTGTTGCTATAAGAGGCAGTTCAGCACTTGGATCTGCATGCGCAAGGCTTCCACCGACAGTCCCACGGTTACGAGTTTGTTGATGACCGACCCATGGAAGTGCTTGCTTAAAGAGTGGAATAGCTTGGCTTATATGGGAACTCTCTAAATCTTTTTGTTTAACAGTACTTCCTGTATAAAGCGATTTTTCTTGGAGGTTAATTTGTTGCAAAGATTGGATCCGATTGATATCCACCAAATGGCTTGGTTTTGCAAGCCGCATGGCCATCATTGGGACAAGGCTTTGCCCACCGGCAATTAATTTAACATCATTGCCAAGATGATCAAGCAGTTCTAAAGCATGGTCTAGATGATCTGCTAGGTGGTAATCAAAAGGTGCTGCTTTCATCGTTACAGTTTAAGTTACTTTCTGGCTGGGTTGCTATATTGGCAAGATGTTAGTATGACTTTTCTTGATTATCCTATTTTTTTATATTTTCAACAAATCGCATCTGATGAAGGTTTTATTGAGAGCAAGTGATATGATTTAAGCCATCAATTTATTTAGAAAAAAACAATGAGCCAATCTAAGACAGGATATCCCGATTTACACGACCATATTAATTTATTAGAAAAAAGAGGTCTATTATTAGTAATTGACCGTCCAATTGACAAGGACTCAGAATTGCATCCATTGGTTCGGTGGCAGTTTGTTGGCGGCGTTGAGGAAAATGAGCGCAAGGCCTTTTTATTTACCAACGTTCGCAATGCTGCAGGGCGGACTTACGAGATGCCTGTTTTGGTTGGTGGCTTAGCTGCGAACCGAGAGATTTATAGTATTGGCATGGGGTGTGCTGTGGAGGAGATTCAGGCCAAGTGGGATCAAGCATTGGCCCATCCGATCCCTCCTAAGTTGGTAGCAAACCCAGAGTGTCAGGAGGTTGTCCACCAAGGCAAAATATTAAGTGAATTAGGTCAAGGGATGGATCGTTTAGCGATTCCGATATCTACTCCCGGTTTCGATAGTGCGCCGACTTTAACAGCAACGAATGTAATTACCAAAGACCCGTTGACTGGAGTGCAAAATATGGGGACCTATCGTTGTGCGTTGAAGGCCCCAGATCGTCTAGTAGTGCGGATGGCTACGCGTGTTGGGGGTGCTGGCGGTTATTTGCATTATTTGGCTTGGAAAAAAGCTGGACACCGTTCGATGCCCTGCGCGATTGTTCTTGGGTGTCCGCCTTTTGTATCGTTCATGGGGCCGCAAAAATTACCGATTGGGGTTGATGAATTTGATATTGCTGGAGGATTAGCTGGCGTTCCAATCGAAGTAGCGCAGGCTTTAACAGTTGATTTACGTATTCCTGCGCAGTCTGAAATCGTTATTGAAGGGCAAATTGATTTAGAGTTTTTAGAACCAGAGGCTCCATTTGGTGAGTCGCACGGTCATGTTGCTTTAGAGGAGTACAACTTGCCGATGAAAATTACCGCGATCACTCACCGCTTAAGGCCTGTTATCCCATCATACATTAGTCAGGTAGCTCCGAGTGAGTCGAGTGTGATTAAACGGGTTGCCTATGAGCCTTTGTTTTTGCATCATCTGCGATCCACTTTAGGGATTAAGGGCGTACAAAAAGTCTCGCTACATGAGCCTTTAACTGGTTTGTTACGGATTACGATGATCACGGTTGAGCGTAAAATGCCGCGGACAGAAATTTGGCGGGCTTTGTATGGCTCGGCATTTTTCAAGGGAGATTGTGGCAAGATTTGTATTGCGATTAATGATGATATTGATCCGGATAATGCGGACGCTTTATTGTGGGCGATGGCTTACCGGATGAACCCGGTGAAGGATGTACAGACTTTAGATCATCGCGGTCAAGGTCATGGGCCAAAGCGTGAGGTAGATGGTGAAGAAGATTCAACATTATTAATGGATGCGACTATGAAGGGGGATATGCCACCTTTAGCCCTGCCTACAGAGGAGTATATGGTTCGGTCTCGGCAAATTTGGGAAGAGCTTGGTTTGCCCAAATTAAGACCACAGTCACCGTGGTTTGGTTATTCACTAGGGGACTGGTTACCAGCTTGGGAGGCGGCAGCAAAAAGAGCTGCTGCCGGTTTGTATCTGGAAAATGGGAAGATTAGTTTAGCGCAGCAAAGAAATGATGTAGCAGCAGAATCCAAGTTTCGACCATCATAGGGGTATTTCAATGATTATCCTGCATTTCGTGCACCAGTAGCAGGAGAATTATTTGGATTTGGTTGAAACTCAAATCTGAATCCAGAAATTCATCATAGTAATGAGCCTGGTGTGGTTTACAGTTTGAATAATGCTTTAGTTCGATTGGTTCGTTTTAACACGAGTACTGATAATGCGATTGTGTATGCTAGTAGTACATATTCCAATGTTCCAAAAGTTCAAAATACTGGTTATGAATTAACATCTAATATTCCTGGAATAAATATCGTTTAAGACTTTCTGCGGTGTCACAAGATCCAAAGATGTTCAAACTGGAGTGCAATTAGCGCGAAGGGCTCAGCAGTATGGCTCGATCGATTTAAATAGGGTTTTTGATTTTGGTTATGAAGTTGGAACTAGGATATATGCGGTATCGGATCGAGTTGATGGCACAAACAACTTGGCTGGCTAAACAGTCCTCAATTTTTATGGTGGTAAGCGACTTGATAAAGATTGGATGATCCGAGCTAAGGTAGAGAATGTTGCTAATACAGATTACTAATTAGCTTATGGATATAAGATGCCTGGCTTTGGAGTTTTTATGAATCTAACTTATCAGCCACAGTAGTTTTTTATTCGATTTAGGCAAACTTGCTCCAATCATCTAGATTCATGTGAATTTACCTTTTTTCTTGGACTCGTATAAATTTTTTTTCTGAGGGGGGGATAAACATTTTTTTGGATCATTAGTGGGATAATATATCTATTAATTCTCATAGCTCATCAAGAAGAAATTGGAGACAGGATAATGAAAAAACGTACCTTCTTAGCCGCCACTTCGCTAATACTTTCTCCTTGGGGTTTTTTGCGTGCTCAAGTAAGTTTTCCAGAACGTCCTATTCGGTTGGTAGTTCCATTTGCACCAGGTGGTGATGGCGATATTATGGGTCGAACTTGGGTCAAGCACATGGCAAATTTATTACCCGGCGCTAATATTGTGGTTGACAATAAGGCTGGCGCTGGCGGGGTGATAGGCGCTGCTGAAGTGGCTCGCGCCAAGCCCGATGGCTACACGCTTCTCTTGGGGACATCTACTACGCAAATTATCAATCCGGCTGCCTCAGGTTCGGTTCCTTATGACCCAATTAAGGATTTTCGACTAATTGGGTTAGTGAGTGCTAATCCAACCTGTATTGTGGTCAACCCTAAATTGCCTGTCAATAATTTAAAAGAGTTGGTTGAACTAATAAAGGCCAATCCTGGGAAGTATGCCTATGGATCAGCAGGCCCGGGAACTATTACTAACCTGACGGGGGAACTCCTTAAATTTTTCGGTGGGAAGCTCGATATGCAACATATTCCCTATAAAGGGGGGGGGCCTGCTATGCAGGATCTAATTGCTGGTCACGTTCCGATCATCACACCTATCTTATCCTCAGCGGTCCTTGCTCAGCATCGTGCAGGAAAAGCCAATATTTTAAGTGTTAATCAGTTAAATCGACTAAAGGCAGCTCCGGATATTCCAACCTCTATTGAGGTTGGCATGGCAGATATGCATATTTTAGTATTTAATGCTGTTTTTTCTCCTGTGGGGGTATCTCAACAAGCCTTGGACATTCTTAGGAGTGCAAGTCAGAAAGTGATCAACTCTGCAGCATTTACGCAAGATGTTGAAAATGCTGGCGGTGAAGTTTTGGCCTTAGCTGATCCTGATAAATTTTTTAATCAAGAGGTTGCTCGTTGGAACCAATTAATAAAGACTATCGGCTTTAAAATTTAAGATTACTTCTAATAAAATGACTTTCAAGTTGTCTAGTTCTCAAATAAGATTGCCGATAATTTCCCACCAACTGTAAAGCCAACTACAAAACGTATTGGTTTTGATGGTCAAATATCTGCTGCCTGAAGTGGTGCAGACAATAAAACTAGAGTAATACCTGCCCAGATCATTAACTTTTTAAGCATTTTTTCCTAATTTATTAGCACTTAATTTGGAATAATTATTCAGTATCTGAATAGTTTTGTATTCAGGGCCTTTAGGAATAGACGGCGGTTTCAAGGTTGAAGTGCAAAAATTGCTGCATGATGTTGCTTAAAATCAAACGCCTCCGGAGTAAACAACTCAGCAGGACATTTGTACCCTAACGATTTGCGTGGCCTCGTATTGAGCTGCCAAGCAATCCGATCTAATTCCAGTTGGCTAAAGATACTCAAATCTTCTCCCTTTGGCAAGTATTGTCTTAATAATCCATTGGTGTTTTCATTAATACCTCGTTGCCATGGACTGTGGGGATCAGCAAAATATACTTTGACTCCCGTATTCTCTGTGATCTGGGCATGCCTAGACATTTCCTTACCCTGATCATAGGTCATTGATAGACGTTTCTGTTTTTCGATGCGGTTGAGAACATGACTAAACCCAGTAACTGCAGACTCAGCTGTTGCTTTTTCCATCTTGACTAAAACGGTAAATAAGGTCGTTCTTTCTACAATCGTCCCCACCGCAGTGCGGTTACCTTTGCCTTTCATTAAATCACCCTCCCAGTGCCCTGGGACTAGTCGTTCATCAACCTCGGGTGGGCGATCATGGATGCTGACCATCTCAGGGATCTGTCCGCGGCGATCTTCACCACGTGCTCTGGGCCTTCGTTTGGCATGACCAAATCTTAACCAGCCAATTACTTCAGTCCGTAGCTCGCCACGGGGCATTAAGTAAATAGCGCTATAAATCGTCTCGTGCGATACCTGTAAGCTGGGATAGTCTGCGTTCACAGTCTTGAGTGTGCCAGCAATTTGTTCTGGTGAGTAGCCTTGTTTTAAATAATTCACAACCACTTTCCAAAGGTCATTCCCAGCTTGTAAACGTCGAGCTACTCGTGGTACCGCAGAAATGCGCTGCGCTCGGTCTTGCGCTAAAACAGCGCGATATTTACCAGCAATAGCAGGTCTTCCACGGATTACTACTCCTGTCGTGTTTACCCAACTATTTCTTTTTAATTCTCGGGTAATCGTTGAAACGGACCTCCCTAAGCTTAACGCAATCCAACTGGGTTTAAATCCCAAAGTTAACTGCGATTGAATTAAACTACGTTCTTCCATACTTAATTGTTTATATTTTTCCATGAAACATTTTCTACCTAAAAATGTTGCACTTCACTTTTGAGCGCGCCGTGTATTTAAATACTCTTAAAAAGAGAGTGGTAATATTAGCCAATTATTGGTTCAATAAATTTAGTGTTAGGTGCTGATGATGCCATTAGACAAGCCATATCTTGATGTACCTGGAACTACCATATTTGATGCTGATCAGTCTCGTATAGGGTATCACCTGAATCAATTTTGTATGTCCTTAATGAAAGCTGAAAATCGTTTGCGATTTAAATCAAATGAGCAAGCTTATTTAGACGAATGGGCAATGACTGAAGAACAGAAAAAAGCTGTCCTTTCGCGAGATTTAAATTTGTGTATTTCTTTGGGCGGGAATATTTATTTTTTAGCAAAAATTGGTGCTACCGATGGTAAAAGTTTTCAGCAAATGGCTGGAAGTATGACGGGAATGACTGAAGAAGAGTATAAAACTATGATGATTAATGGTGGTCGCTCAATCGATGGGAATCGTTATATTGGATCTAAGTAATGAGTAAGTTTAAAAAAAATTATGGCGCTCGTATAACAGCTGGTGTCTTCACTTCACATGTTCCCGCAATTGGTGCGGCGATTGATAACGCTAAAACTACAGAGCCCTATTGGCAACCATTATTTAAAGGATATGACTTTTCTAAAAAATGGTTTAAAGAAAATAAGCCTGATGTAATTTTTTTGGTTTATAACGATCATGCTACTGCATTTAGTTTAGATCTAATTCCTACTTTTGCCATTGGAACAGCTGCAGAATTTATTCCTGCGGATGAGGGTTATGGTGCTCGCCCCGTACCTAAAATAATTGGTGCGCCTTTATTAGCATCTCATATTACTCAATCTGTTATTCAGGATGATTTTGATCTTACTATTGTTAATAAGATGGATGTCGATCATGGATTGACAGTCCCTTTGTCTTTAATATGTGGACAACCGGAGAAATGGCCTTGCCCTGTGATTCCTTTTGCTGTGAATGTTGTGCAATATCCAATTCCATCAGGTAAGCGTTGTTTTATGCTTGGCCAAGCAATTCGTCGAGCGATAGAATCATATGATGAGCCTTTAAATGTGCAAATTTGGGGGACTGGTGGAATGAGTCATCAATTACAAGGGCCTCGAGCAGGCCTTATAAATAAGGAATGGGATAATCGATTTTTAGATCAGTTAATAAAAGATCCAATTAGTTTAGCTAATGTACCTCATATCGAATATATTCGTGAAGCAGGAAGTGAAGGTATTGAGTTGGTTATGTGGTTAATAGCAAGAGGGGCAATGGCGGATTTGAATGGTGGATTACCGCCTAAGGTGGTTCATCGGTTTTATCATGTGCCGGCGTCTAATACTGCGGTAGGGCATTTAATTTTGGAGAATGTGTAATGTTAAAAACAATCAAAGTTGCATTAGCTGGCGCTGGTGCATTTGGTATAAAGCATTTGGATGGCATTCAAAACATTGATGGGGTGGAAGTAATTTCTCTTATTGGCCGCGATCTTGATAAAACAAAGGTAATTGCTCAGAAGTATGGTATTGATCATGTCACTACAAAATTATCAGATAGTTTAGTTTTGTCAGATGTAGATGCTGTTATTTTATGTACACCTACTCAAATTCATGCTAGGCAAACTATTGAGTGTTTACATGCTGGTAAGCATGTGCAAGTTGAGATTCCTCTGGCAGACAGTATTCGTGATGCTGAAGAGGTGGCAAGACTTCAAAAAGAAACAGGTCTTGTAGCAATGGTTGGTCATACTAGGCGTTTTAATCCTAGTCATCAATACATTCATCAACAAATTAACTCTGGTAATTTTAACATTCAGCAGTTGGATGTTCAAACATACTTTTTTCGCCGAACTAATATGAATGCTTTGGGGCAACCAAGAAGTTGGACTGACCACTTACTTTGGCATCATGCGGCCCATACGGTTGACTTATTTGCATATCAGGTTGGTAGTCCTATTGTGAAGGCTAACGCAATTCAGGGACCGATTAATGCTGCACTAGGTATTGCTATGGATATGTCAATTCAGTTAAAAGCTGAAAATGGCTCTATTTGTACTCTTAGCCTATCCTTCAATAATGATGGACCCCTAGGTGCTTTCTTTCGCTATATTGGAGATAATGGGACCTACATAGCTCGGTACGATGATTTATATAATGGTAAAGAAGAAAAAATTGATGTTAGTAAGGTTGCTGTTTCAATGAATGGTATTGAATTACAAGATCGAGAGTTTTTTTCTGCAATCAGAGATGGTCGTCAACCGAATTCAAATGTTCATTCAGTATTAGCATGTTATGAGGTCTTAGATAACCTTGAGAAGCAATTAAGTTGACATTATTAAACTCTGCAATGAGATTAAATTAAAGACTCTAGTAATCCTAAGGAATAAATTTTAAATGTATTTTTATAACAATTAAGTAATCTTTGAAAAATTACTTCTGCCAATTACCTTGAATAAGGTGGTCTCGAATATGAAAAGTGTTTATCTATTATTTTTACAAAGATTAGATTTAACACTTGGAAAGCTTTGTACTTTCATTGCAGGATTTGGAGGCATATTACTATTATCAATAGCTTTAATGACTTTATCAAGTGTTTTAGGTCGTGCGTTATTTTCTAACCCAATTCAAGGTGATGTTGAGTTAGTTCAACTAGCCTGCGCTGTGTCAATTGCATCTTTTCTGCCATATACTCAATTTCATAAAGCGAATATTATCGTTGATTTTTTTACAATGCAATGCTCTGAAAAAAGTAAATCTTGGTTAGATGGATTTAGTGCATTAGTAGTATTTTTTTCTATGTCTTTAATCGCTTGGCGCCTATTAATTGGCTGTATAGTGATTAAAGAGAATGGCGAAACTTCTATGCTAATAGCTATCCCTCTTTGGATGGCTTATTTATTAATGTTACCAGGGTTTTTTTTAACTAGTATTGTTGCTCTTACTCAAGCATGCCAATATTTCCACATTGCAAGTATTAGAGAAGAATCTAGTGAGTAATTTATCCATTGGCATGTATGCATTTGTTTTTATGCTTGGTTTAATGGCATTACGAGTACCTATTGCCTTAGCAATGTTTTTACCTGGCGCAATTGGGTATTCCTTGATCGCAGGCCAGAATCCTTTATTAAATCATTTAAAGGGGGCAATGTTTGCTAGATTATCTATTTATGATTTGTCAGTAATACCCTTGTTTATGATGATGGGTGCATTTGCCATGCATTCTGGTCTATCTAAGGCATTATTTGTTTTTTCAAATGCTATTTTAGGCAGATTTAAAGGAGGTATGGCAATGGCCGGGATCTTGGCATGTGCCGCATTTGGGTCAATTTCTGGGTCATCAGTAGCTACGACTGCTACGATTGCACAAGTGGCATTACCTGAAATGAGACGGCTACAGTATTCAGGACGACTATCAACCGCGGCACTTGCAGCAGGTGGGACTATGGGGATCTTAATGCCACCCTCAGTAACATTAATGATTTACGCGATTATCACTGAGCAAAATATAACAAAAATGTTTTTAGCTGCTTATATACCAGCATTGCTTGCTGCAATTGGCTATCTAATTGCAATTGCAATTTATGTAAGACTCCGCCCCAATCATGCTCCTCAAGCCAGCACCCCAAACTCTAAAGAATTCTTATCATCGGCTATGAATGTGTGGCCAATATTGGTAATATTTTTATTAGTATTTGGTGGTATTTATGGTGGCATATTTACACCTACAGAAGGTGCATCGATTGGAACTGCCTCAACGCTATTGATTGCTATTTTAAAAAATTCAATGACTATTGATAAATTTAAAAAGAGTGTTATGTCAACTGCGCAAACTAGTGGGATGATTTTTATGATCTTTATTGGTGCTGATATGATTAATGCCTGTTTGGCATTGTCTCAGTTACCAAATGAATTGGCTTTTGCAGTTTCGCAAGCGAATATTTCGCCAGTTGCTGTGATGGCTTTAATCATGATTTTTTACATAATTCTTGGAAGTGTAATGGATGAGATGTCTATGATTCTTTTGACCGTTCCTGTCATTTTTCCAGTTGTAATTGGCTTAGACTATTTTGGACTATCAGCTGGAGACAAGGCTCTTTGGTTTGGAATTTTAATTTTATCTGTTTGCGAAATTGGTATGATTTTTCCGCCAGTCGGCCTAAATGTTTATATTATGAATGGGTTAGCTAAAGATGTCCCGATGTCTGAAACTTATAAGGGCGTGATTCCATTTTTATTTTCTGATGTGATTCGTATTATTCTTTTAATAGCTTTTCCAAGTATTAGTTTATGGTTAGTACATCGGATTCTTTAATAACGAGGAGATTATTATAAAAAAAAATAGACTTATTCTTTTGGGTATGCTTTACTTTATTGGTATATCTATAGGGCAGGGTGCTGTGGTTCTTAAAGTGCATCATTTTTTACCTGCTGCATCAAGCGCTAATCAAAAAATAATTCAGCCATGGTGCGACAAAATTGCTAAAGAATCAAATAATGAATTAATCTGTCAAATTTATCCTTCAATGCAGTTGGGAGGAACACCACCACAATTAATTGATCAGGTGAAAGATGGTGTAGTTGATATTGTATGGGTTATTCCCACATATTCAGCGGGGCGTTTTACTAAGTCTGAAGTTTTTGAATTACCATTTTTAACCTCCTCTGCTAAGCAAGGGTCTCAAGCTTTGTGGGAATATGTTCAGAAGAATGCATTAGATGAATATAAGGGGATTAAACCTCTTTTTATGCATACTACAGAAGGTTACGTACTTCATTCTACTAAGCAAGTAAAAACTCTTGAAGATATGAAGAGTATGAAGATTCGAAGTGCTACTCGTATTAATGCGAAGCTTATAACAGCTCTTGGCTCTACCCCAGTTCAAATGCCTTTACCACAGGTATCCGATTCTATTTCTAAAGGTGTAATTGATGCTGCAATGGTGCCCTGGGAAGGCGTACCTGCAACTAAAATCCATGAAATAGTTAAATTCCATTTGGATGCTCCAAAAGGTGGGCCTCGTTTTTCTAATTCAATATTCTTGTTTGGTATGAATCAGGCGAAGTATGACAGTCTAACGCCAAATTTAAAAAAGATCATAGATCAAAATAGTGGCTTAGCAACGTCAGGATGGGCTGGTGAGGTTGGTTTTGATGCTGCTGTTGAGCCATATAGCAAACTTGCCATAGACCGTGGAAATAGTATTTCTTATGTCACATCAAGTGAACTCTCTCGTTGGATAAAGGCTAGTGAATCAGTAAGTGATGATTGGATTAAAGAGGCCATTGCTAAAGGTTCTGATGGAAAAAAATTGCTAGATGATGCACGTACTTTATTGAAAAAATATGAGAAATAATTTATTTAGAAGATTGATCATATTTAATCTTCCAAATTTCATCAATTAATTTATATGCGTACCCAAGTAGCTATTATCGGTGCTGGACCATCCGGCCTTTTATTGGGGCAACTACTTTATAAAGCTGGCGTTGACTCTATTATTATTGAAAACCAATCAGCGGATTATGTTTTAAGTCGTATACGTGCAGGTTTACTAGAGCAAGTTACAACAGATTTATTGAAGGAAGCGGGGGTTGATAAACGCCTTTCTAAAGAGGGGCTAGTGCATCATGGTATTAATATCATTTATCAGAGTAGTCATCTTCATATTGACCTGACTCAATTAACTGGTGGTAAGACGGTAACTGTATATGGTCAGACAGAGATTACTAAGGATTTGATGGATGCAAGATCTTCATCTGGTCTACAAACTATCTATGAAATTAGTCATGCATCTATTCATGAATTTGAAACTTCTAACCCGAAAGTTCAGTATACAAAAAATGGTCGATCTTATGAGTTGAGCTGCGACTTTATTGCTGGTTGTGATGGATTTCATGGGATTAGTCGAGCCAGTATTCCTAAGGACGCTATCAAAACATACGAACGTATCTACCCCTTTGGATGGTTGGGTTTGTTAGCTGATACACCTCCAGTATGTCATGAATTAATCTATGCGAACCACTCTGATGGTTTTTATTTATGCAGTATGAGATCTCCGACCCGAAGTCGTTATTATTTGCAATGTGAATTAAACGATCAAGTTCAGAATTGGACAGATGAACGTTTCTGGGAAGCTTTGAAAAATCGTATGGGGTCAGAGCTGTCATCTAATTTAATAACGGGGCCTTCTTTAGAGAAAAGTATTGCTCCTTTGAGAAGTTTTGTTGCTGAACCTTTAAAATTTGGGCGTTTGTTTTTAGCTGGTGATGCCGGTCATATTGTTCCACCAACAGGAGCTAAAGGCCTTAATTTGGCGGCCTCCGATATTCGTTATTTGTCGCGCGCATTGATTGAATATTATCAAGATGGAAGTGAATGTGGAATTAATTACTATTCACAAAAAGCTTTAGCTCGAATTTGGAAGGGGGAGCGTTTTTCTTGGTGGATGACCCAGTTATTACATCAATTTCCCGATCAAACTAATTTTGATCGAAAAATTCAACAAGCTGAATTTGAATATTTGTCTAGTTCAGAGGTTGCTCAGAAGGCTCTAGCTGAAAATTATGTTGGCCTACCTTATTAAGAGCCCATAAACTTAACTCTCAAGTAATCACTAGTTATAAGGTGAAAGTTAAAAAAATTAAGGCGTGATATTTGCAGACTTCACTAAATTTACATACCTTATTTGCTCTTCTGCTATTAAGCGACTCAACTCTACTGCGTCACCTTCTGTGGGCTCAACTCCAGCTTTGGATAAGTTTATTTTTACTTCTGGATCTGCCAATATGTTTTTTACATCAAGATAAACTCGATCAATTACCTCTTTAGGCAAGTTTCCTGGCCCCATTAAGGCGTACCAATTAGAGATTTCAAGTGGCTTTAGTCCCAATTCATTAAATGTGGGAGTATTTGGAAGGAGCTTGTATCGCTTGCTATCAGAAACACCAATACCAAATAATTTACCACTTTCTACAAATGGTGCGCCTAAGTTAGCACTAAGAATTGCTAGGGGTATATGCCCACCTAAAACATCTATCAATCCTGGTGAACAGCCTTTATAAGAAACATTATTCATTTTTGTGTTGGTTTTTTGTTTAACAATTTCCATTGCTAAATGTTGAGGCGTGCCATTTCCACAGGATCCAAAGCTTAATACACCAGGTTCTTTTTTTGCTCGTTCAATTAGATCCTTAAAATTCTTAATATTTGAATTTGGACTTGCAAAAAGCGCAATTGGAGTAACTCCAAGCAACATAATTGGAGTTAAATCCTTTTTTGGATCATAGCTTCCTTTACCATTTACAGCTTGGCTAGTAAGCATGGTGCTATTTTGAAGAAGTAATGTATAGCCATTGGCTGGGGCACTTACAACTAATTCTGTACCAATATTACCGGATGCGCCCGCATGATTTTCAACGGCAACCCCCTGACCCCAAAGCAATTGCAACTTCGCTCCAATTTGCCTAGCTAGAATATCTGAGCCACCACCAGTCCCATAAGGAACAATTAGTCTAACTGGCCTATTAGGATAATTCGTTTGAGAAAAGGTTAAAGGGGTAATATGTAAGAGAACAAACCCTAATCCAAGTATTAAACTTTTGGTACGCTTCATTATTCAATTTATCCTTTCAGCTCAATTCAATTTAACTTTCGACCTTCTTTTTCCATAAATTCCATGATCTTAAAATTTGACCATCATTTGCAGCTGAAGCTTTATCTGCTTCAATATTATTAAGGTAAGTTACCTCACCCATATTCATTGCTTGCATTTGTAACTTAGCATTCATTTCTGCATAGATAGCTCTGTAGACAACTTGCTCAATTGAGTTACCAACTACTGTAGCACCATGACCACGCATTAGTACACAGTTATTTTTCCCTAAAGACTTTGCAAGGGCCTCACCCAAATAGACATCTCTGATCAACATATCGGACTCTGGATCACTATCTCTAATTTCAAAAAAAGCGGAACCTTTACCTAAAAACCCTGCCATATGGTAAACAGGTTTTAAGGCAATATTAGTAATTCCAAATGGAATGACGCTAGCAGAGTGATGATGTACGACAGCAATTACATCAGGCCTTGACCGGTAAATTTCGCTATGTATAAATCGCTCTAGGTAGGGCCGCTCAGGGTTTACACTAATAGAGTTACCATCTAAGTCATAACAAACAATATCTTTATCTGAAACAAGTGCCGGAGCCCTATTGCAGGACAACAAGAAGGAATGAGGGTCTAGATCATTACGAACACTAATGTGTCCTAAACCATCTACAACTCCTTGATCATACAAAATATGATTTGCAATGACTAATCTATCAACCAATTCTTTATTTAGATCCACCAAAACCTCCATGCTAGAATAAAATTGTTTAGGAAATAACAAGTTTAGGCTTTAATATTTAACGATTCTATTGTAGGACTCATTAAATGAAAATACCACACTTTTTAGTGCGTAGCTTATGCTTTGCTTTTTCATTGTATATTGCGGCAGCTATTGGTCAAACAGTTGCAGAACCATATCCGATTAAACCGATCCGGTTAATTTCTCCTATTCCTCCAGGGGGTGCTCCTGATACAATTGCCAGAATATTGGCGGCAAAGCTGTCATCTCAACTAAAACAACAAGTATATGTCGAAAATAAAATAGGATCTAATGGGAATATAGCTGCAGAATATGTGGCTTACTCTAAAGCAGATGGATATACATTCCTAGTTGGAATGGATAGTTTGTTTGTTATAAATCCTTACTTATATGCCAAGAGCGGATTAGATGCAAACAAAGATCTTATTCCCATTGCTACCTTGGGAGCTAATCAGTTTACCTTGACAATCAATCCCAATTTACCTGCAAAGAATCTTAACGAGTTTATTGAGCTAGCTAAAAGTAGTAACCCTCCGTTAGCCTATGCTTCTGGAGGAAATGGAAGCCAGCATCATTTAACAATGGAAATATTAATGGCTCGCACGGGGATAAAAATGTTGCACATACCATATAAAGGTGGAACACCAGCTACTGTCGCCACTATTACGGGGGATACGGCTGCAATGTTTTCCGGAACGTCGAATGCTAATTTAATCCGCTCTGGTAAATTAATAGCTATTGCAACTAGTGGGAATAAGAGAACAAAGACTTTTCCAGAGGTTCCCACCATTTCTGAAACTTACAAAAATTTTGAAAATACGATTTGGATAGGTTTGTTTGCACCACTAGCCACTAGCAATCATATATTACAGAAAATACGTTTAGAAATTAATAAGGCACTTATTGCTGATGATCTGGTTGAGTCTTTTTACAATTCTGGCGGTATCGAGCCTTATATTACATCGATTGCAGAGATGAAAGATAGAATAAAAAAAGATCAAGAAAAATATAGTCAGATTATCCGTAGCTTAAATTTAACACTGAATTGAAATCATATAGGGGGCGTTAATTGTCAAATATCAAATTATCGTTAGCGATAGGAAATTATGATCATACTAATGATTTAACAAATGGCAATGTTAGAGCTCAAGGAATTGATATTACTTCACTGAGTTTGCCAATTGAGGATATCTTTTCAAGATTTATCAAATTTCAAGAATGGGATATTTCAGAAATATCTTTTGCAAAAGCTATTTCTATTGTTTCAAAGCCAGATTCACCTATTATTTTAATCCCGGTTTTCCCATCTAGAGCTTTTAGACACTCCTCTATATATATTCCAGTAAATTCGAGTATTCAATCCCCAGCAGACTTGCAAGGGAAAAAAATTGGTCTACCAGAATGGGCTCAGACAGCTGCAATTTTTTCAAGAGGGCTTTTACAGGATGAATATGGCATTGATTTGAAGAAAAATACCTGGATACAGGCTGGGGTTAATACGCCAGGAAGAAAAGAAAAGGTTACATTAAATTTACCAGAAGAATTTAACTTAACTCGAAATGAGCATTCGTCTCTTTCTGAATTATTATTAACTGGAGCGGTTGATGTAGTTTTATCAGCTAGGCCACCAAATTCTTTTTTAGAGCATCCTAATAAAGTCACAAGATTAATTAAGAATTATCGTGAAATTGAGTTAGCTTATTGGAAAAAAACGCATATTTTTCCAATAATGCATGTAATAGCGATTAAGAGGTCTACCTATGAAGCAAATCGTTGGGTTGCAAAAAACCTTTTAGATGCCTTTGAGACTGCTAAAGAACTAAGTTTAGCTAGAGCCGCTGATATTACCGCTTCTTTTTATCCATTACCATGGTTATCAGATTATGCTTCTTTATCTAAATCTTTAATGGGAGAAGATTTTTGGCCTTATGGCATTGATGCTAATCAAAGTACATTAAATGCATTTACTCAATATGCTTTTGAACAGGGCATTACAAATCGCTTGTTAAATATAGAGGAAGTTTTTGCGCCTGAAAGTTTGTATGCAGTAAAAGTTTGATTTATTTTCTTGCACTAATAACTTCTCATTATTAAAGAGAACCTGGCTTATATAAATGATTAAGAGTTTTTAATTCCGCACCGAAAATTTCTCTTTCTTCTTTTACTTTAGCATTTTAAGTAACGACTAAAAATTCTGATTAATTGTATGTATTTAGGGATTGATAAATAGCTCCTATGGATTATGAGATTTATTAATAAGGCAGTACTATTTAATTAGATAGAAGGTAACTAAGCTGGGACGAGTATTTTTAGGAGACTGCCATGGGGCAAAATAAAAATGAATTACCTGTGATTGTTGCTGGAGGTGGTATTGGAGGACTTGCAGCCTCTCTTGCACTTGTAAGGCAAGGGTTTAAAGTCAAGGTTTTAGAAAAAGCACCGCAAATTGGTGAAATTGGTGCCGGTATACAGCTGGGGCCAAATGCATTTCATGCCTTTGACGCACTTGGTGTTGGAGAAAAAACACGTAATAGATCTGTCTTTATCGACGAAATGGTAATGCATGATGCAATTGATGAATATCTAATAGGCCGTATTCCTACTGGGGAGGAATTTCGTGAGCGTTTTGGGAATCCTTATGCTGTTATTCATAGAGCTGATGTTCATAAATCATTACTAGAGGGAGCTGTTGAAACAGGGAAAATTGAGTTTGTTACTTCAACTAGAATTGAAAAAATTGAACAAAATAGTCATGGAGTAAGTGCCACAGATCAAAATGGTTTTATTTATAAAGGTGTTGCCTTAATTGGGGCCGATGGTATTAAGTCCGTTGTCCGAGAGCAATACGTTGGAGATCCACACCGTGTTACAGGACATGTTGTATATCGGGCCGTAATAGATAAGCACGAATTTCCTGAAGGGCTGCAATGGAATGCTGCCAGTATTTGGGTTGGCCCCAATTGCCATCTAGTACACTATCCAATAAGAGGCGGAGAGCAATACAACGTGGTTGTAACTTTCCATAGTCGAGAACAAGAGGAGTGGGGAATTACCGATGGTAGTCAAGAAGAGGTAAAAAGCTATTTTCAGGATATTTGTTCTAAGGCTCGACAATTAATTGATTTGCCAAAATCATGGAAACGCTGGGCAACAGCAGATCGTGACCCAATTGGTCAGTGGTCATTTGGCTTAGTTACCCTCCTTGGTGATGCTGCCCATCCAACGACACAATATTTGGCTCAAGGTGCGTGTATGGCACTAGAGGATGCTGTAACTCTTGGAGAAGCACTTAGAATTCATAATAATAATTTTGAAAAAGCTTTTGATTTGTATCAACGATCCCGAGTCGCTAGAACCGCAAGAATTGTTCTATCAGGGAGAGAAATGGGGCGAATTTATCACGCGAAAGGTGTTGAAAGATTAATTCGAAATGATCTTTGGAGGGGGCGTTCACCAGAGCGTTTTTATGATGCAGTAGAGTGGCTGTATGGTTGGAATGTGAAAAACTGTTTAACAAATACTCATATATAGGTTGAAATTGTTCTTAGACTAGTAAATTTGTAGCTAATAAAGTAGTGACGCGTAATAAATTTCTGATGAAAAGTGTACTAAACCATTAAATCGTAATCTGTATTTCCATTTAATTTAAATCTATGAATGTTTAAATATGACGAAAATTTACCACCAAAATCATAAAGAAATATTATTTGAAATTTTCCGTTGCGTTATATTAATGATGCTACTTGTTTATGAAAGTAGTGCCTATTCACAAACATATCCCTCAAGACCACTTAAGTGGATTATTACTCATGCCGCTGGTGGACTCCCCGATACAGTTGCTAGAATTTATGCTCAAAAACTGAGTGATCAGATTGGTCAGCCAGTAATCATTGATAACAAACCTGGGGCAAATGGTACTAATGCAGCTCAAGCACTCGCATTGGCGCCTATAGATGGGTATACATTTTTGATTACAGATGGATCTACTTTTTCGATTAATCCTCTATTGTATAAAAATCTAAGTTATGACTATAAACGAGATTTCGTACCAATTTCATTAATAGCTCGTGCGCCCCTATATTTAGCTGTTAATCCCAAAATGGGGGTTCGTAATTTTCAAGAATTTATCACCAAGATTAAGGATAACCCCGGAAAATTTTCTTATGGATCCTCAGGTATAGGAAGTACGCATCACCTTAGTATGTTGGCATTAATGAAGGCAAGCTCATTAGAAATGGTTCATATTCCTTATAAAGGATCAGCGCAATCTGTTCCAGCATTGATTGGTAGTCAAATAGACGTTCTTTTTTCTGCTCCGCCATCTTTAAGTGGCTTTGTAAAAACTGGGCAAGTACAGCTAATTGCAAGTAATGCGAGTAAGAGATCCAACCAAGAGCCAAATGTGCCAACGATCAGTGAATTTATCTCTGGTTTTGATTTGGCTCCAATAATTGGACTTTTATCAGCCAGAGGAACTCCTCAAGAGTCAATCAATAAAATAAATGAAGAGATAAATATGCTTGCCAAGTCCCCAGATATTATTGAGTCTCTTAAACTCGTTGGGGTTGATGCTAATGGAGGAAGTCCTCAGGAGTTTAGTAAAGCTCTTGAGATGGAAATTAACCGATTTAGTAAAATTATTCAAGAGGCACAATTAAAAGTGAACTAAATATGAATCGTTTGAACCTTAGCTTTGCCTGCTGGAATTATGATCGTACCCGTGCATTGATGGACGGTAGAGTTTTAATTGATGGTATTAATTTAAATTATCTTAATTTGCCAGTCGAAGAAACTTTCTACCGAATGGCAAAATTTAAGGAATTTGATGTTGCTGAAATGTCATTATCATCATATTGCGTGTCACTAAATACCCCCGAAAAGCCTTTTATTGCCATTCCTGTATTTCCATCTCGTTTTTTTAGACATTCTTGTATATTTATTAATCAAAATAGTGGCATAAAAGAACCAATTGATTTAATCGGAAAAAGAATAGCAAGTCCAGAATATCAAATGACTGCGCCAGTATGGATAAGAGGAATTCTTTCAGATTTTTATGGGGTACCAGTAGATGCACAACCTTATTTATTTGGGGGCGAGGAA
>Ga0209597_1000527_pt1 | contig 25262 bp, 21 predicted proteins | sample M_140625_MF_Meta_FD_187316 | JGI IMG/M metagenome (GOLD analysis project Ga0209597, IMG submission 187316) | Freshwater microbial communities from Lake Montjoie, Canada to study carbon cycling - M_140625_MF_MetaG (SPAdes) (version 2) | ecosystem: Environmental > Aquatic > Freshwater > Lake... | reverse complement strand
AATGTGGATTGTCGGATTCGCTGTCGTGAGACCCACCGGACGCCAGACCGAATACAGGTTGCATTCCCGGTCTTATCGCACCGTGTAGCCCTTCGCTTCCATGGCCGCCATGAAGTTCCTGTTCCAAACCGCGAACTGCTGCTGGTAGGCCGCCGTGGCCGCATCGGCGGAACCGCCCGCCGTTTTCACGGCCCGTCGCGACCGCATCCCGCCGGTCAAGCCCGCGGCCGCCGAACCCATGGCCGCGCCTCTGCCTGCGTCGCCACCAATGGCACCGACGGCGGCACCCAGCAGCGCGCCCCCCGCCGCGCCTCTGACGGCACCGCCGCGGGCGGAACCGGCCGCATCCGTCGCGGCATGGGTCTGCTGATCCAACTGCGCCTTCGCCTGGTAGGGGTCCCAACGGGTCTGCTGAGTCGCCCAGTCATAGGCGGCGGACTCGTCCTGCCGCTGCTGTTCGGGTGTCTGCGATCTGGCCGGAAAGATCGCCAGGTTTCCAGGGTTGGTGCTGAGCGAGGGCGGGCCGGCCTGGGCCGCGGTCGCGGCCACCATGACCGATGCAAGGGCCCACATGGACAAGTCCCATCCCGCCTGGTGCTGGAATCGCTGGCGCATCACGACATCTCCTTGGTTGAGCCCTCCCTTGGGCGGCCGAATGTATATGCGACCGCGACTTTCCGATGGAAGGCCGAATTGGTGTCGTGCCGTAGCACAGGTTGTCAACCTGTGCCGCTCGACCGTCATGGCGTGGTGGCTCTGGGCTGCCAGTGCCCCATCGCCGGACGTTCGCGTCGGGCATCCTGCCCGACGCTCACTGCATATCCGCTGCGCTTCGCCGGGCACCGATCCGCCGCAGGCGGATTGGTCGTGGCTTCGCTTGCTTCCATAGCCCGGCTCACGGGGCACTGGCAGCCCCTCGCGGCGTCGTTCGGTCGTAGCACAGGTTTTCAACCTGTGGCGATGGGGCAGCGCAGGTTGACAACCTACGCTACCAACCCGATTCGTAGCACAGGTTGTTCAACCTGTGCCGCTCGACGCTCAGGCCCGCTGGGGATGAAGCCGCGGACCGCCGCCGAGGGCGAGCCGATTGGTGGCGGCAAGAAACGCCTTGGCCGAGGCCTCGAGCGAGTCGGTCGAGACGCCGCGGCCCCGTTGCACCTGGCCCGCGTGCTCAAGTTCAACCGCCACTTCGGCCTGCGCATCCTTGCCCACCGTCACCGCCTGCACGCGAAAGTCGCGGCACACCGTCGTGATGCCGGTGAGCTTCTCGATCGCCAGGAAGATGCCGTCGATCGGGCCGTCGCCGGCCGTGATCGTCGCTGACTGCGGCTGCCCGTTCTGCAGCACGCGGAGCGTGACGGTCGGTGCCACCCCCGATTCGCTCGTGAGCGTGTAGCCCTCGTAGACGAACTGCTCTGGGAGGCTGGAAAACTCCTCCTCGCAGAGCGCCGCGATGTCGCCGTCGTAGATCTCCTTCTTGCGGTCGGCAAGCACCTTGAACCGCTCGAAGACCGTCTGCAGCTGCTCGGGGGTGAGCTGGTAGCCGAGGGCCTTGGCCCGGTCGGCAAGCGCGGCTCGGCCGCTGTGCTTGCCGAGCACGAGGTCGGTCCGCTCAAGGCCCACGTCCTCGGGCCGCATGATCTCGTAGGTGCGCGGCTCCTTGAGCATGCCGTCCTGATGAATGCCCGACTCGTGGGCAAACGCGTTCTTGCCCACGATCGCTTTGTTTCGGGGCACCTGGATGCCGGTGATGGTGGCCACCAGCCGGCTGGTCGGCACGAGCTTCTGCGTGACGATCCGCGTGGAGCACTGGTAGTAGTCGCCTCGCGTGCGGAGCGCCATCACCACTTCCTCCAGCGAGCAGTTGCCCGCCCGTTCGCCCAGGCCGTTGATCGTGCACTCGATCTGGCCGGCCCCCGCCTCGACGGCCGCCAGGCTGTTGGCCACGGCGAGGCCGAGGTCGTCGTGGCAGTGGGTGCTGATGACCGCCTTGTCGATGTTGGGCACGCGGTCCACGAGGCTCTTGATCACGCGGTGCATCTGCGTGGGCGTCGCGTAGCCGACCGTGTCGGGAATGTTCACCGTCGTGGCGCCGGCGGCGATCACCGCCTCGACCACGCGGCAGAGGAAGTCGATCTCGGTGCGGGCCGCGTCCTCGGGCGAGAACTCGATGTCAGCGCAGTGGCCACGGGCCCGCGTCACGCCGGCGACGGCGCGGGCGAGCACCTCCGCCTCGGTCATCCGCAGCTTGAACTCGCGGTGGATCGAACTGGTCGCCAGGAAGACGTGGATCCGCGGCTGCTCGGCGGCCTTGAGCGCCTCCCAGGCCCGGTCGATGTCGGCTTCGTTGCAGCGGGCGAGGCCGCAGACCGCCGAGCCCTTCACGATCTTCGCGATCTCGCGGACGCTCTCGAAGTCGCCCGGCGACGCGATCGGGAAGCCGGCCTCGATCACGTCCACACCGAGCTGCACGAGCGCCTGGGCGACCTCCAGCTTCTCGTTGAGGTTCATGCTGGCCCCGGGCGACTGCTCGCCGTCGCGGAGCGTGGTGTCGAAGATGCGGATCGGGCGGGGCGTGGTCATGGGAAATCCAGCGTACCGGGTGAGGCCCTCATCGTAGCCGGCGGCAGGGCGGCCGGCACCCGCTCCACCGGCCGCACGGCGGCGACGCGGTTTTGTAGACTCGGCCTGCCCGATCACCAACCCAACCGGAGCCACCGCCACGATGACGCTGCGGGAGTTTCAAGACCTGATCCGTGCCATGTACCACGACAAAGATGCCTCGCGAGGCGTCGAGGGCACGTTCATGTGGCTGACGGAGGAGATCGGCGAACTCGCCACGGCCCTTCGCAGCGGCACGCACGAGGAGCAGGCGCTCGAGTTTGCCGACGTGCTCGCCTGGCTGGTGACGATCGCCAACGTCGTCGGCGTCGATCTCGACGACGCCGTTCGCCGCAAATACGGCACCGGCTGTCCGGGATGCGGCCAGTTCGTCTGCACCTGCCCCGACGCGGAGAAGCCATGAGCCGACGGGGCGCGACGTGGACCGGTACGTGGGTCGCGGCGTTGATGCTGATGCTCGCGAGTGGCGGCCCGCCAACGCACGGCGCTGAGCCCGGCCGGTTCGACGTGGCGGCCGGCTTTGGCGGCCGCTGGAAGGTCGGTTCATGGACGCCGCTGGTGGTGTCGGCCACAGGCGGTGGGCTCGAGGCCGGGCAGGAAGTGCGGATCTGGGCCGAGGACGATGACGGCCAGTTCGTCCGCTCCCCGGCCGTTCGTGCCACGCAGGTGGGCGATCGCGTCGAGGCCCGGCTCTGCGTGCGGTTTGGTCGGCCGTCGGGCCGTTATCGCGTTGAAGTGACCAGCCCCGGCGGAGGTGCGGCGACGACGGAAGACCGGCTCGCCGATCCGATCGTCTCGACCGACCACGTGATCGTTGCCTACGGCGACCTGCCTTCGGTGGCTCGAGCCGCCCGGCTGGTCGACCGTGATCGGGGGGGCACCACGGTCGTCGTGAGCGACACCCCGCCGCACGCGGCGAGCGAGTCGCAGCGGAGCTTTGATGCCGCCGATGCCATCGTCATCAGCGGCCACGCGGCGACGCGTTTGCCGGTTGACGTCCGCGAGGGACTCGATGCGTGGGTTCGCGATGGCGGCAGTCTCGTGTTCGTCTGCGGCGCGTCGGCCGCGGAAGCCGCCGTGACTGGATCGCCGGTATCCGGCTGGCTGCCGGGCGCGTTTGAGAAGCTCGTGCGTCTGAGGCGACTCGGACCGATCGAGGCCTATGCGCGGGCGGGCGGACTCCTCGATCGCGTTCCAGCCGACGGGGTACCGGTGCCGCGGTTTGCGGGGCCGACCCCGGGCATCGTGCTGGTGTCCGCCGTCGAGGCGGGCGGCGGTCCGGTCGTCGCCCGCTGGGCCCATGGACTTGGCACCGTCACCTGGCTTGGCCTCGATCTCGACGCCGAACCGCTGCGAGGCTGGTCGGGCTGCGACACGCTCCTCGCCGCGGCGCTCGGTGGGCGGTCGCGCGGCGGGCTCGACCAACGGTCTTCCGAGCAGGCTGGGATGCCGGACATGGCAGGCCAGCTGCACGCCGCACTCGACACGTTTCCGGCCGCCGCGACGTCGGCCGATCGGGCAACCGCCGGCCAGCAAGTGTCGCCCGTTCCCTTCGAGGTGATCGCAGGGCTTGGCCTGCTCTACGTGCTCTGCCTCTACCCACTCGATTGGTGGTTCGTGTCGAAGCAGGGGCGGCCGTGGATTGCCTGGCTCACGCTTCCGGCTCTGGCGGCCGGGTTCACGGCTGCCGCATGGGGCCTCAAGGGTCAGTGGGGCGGTGGTCGCGAGGCGATTGCCCGCACAGCCGATGTGATCGACGTCGACGCCGGGAGCGGACGCATCCGTGGCACGTCGTGGCTGGCCGTCCTCTCGCCTGTGAACGACAGGCTCGACGTGGCCGTGGAGGGGGCAACGGGCACGGCCTGCGCCGACCGCCAGGCAGCCGTGACCTGGTGGGGCGTGGCGGGCCGCGGGTTTGGCGGACTCGATGCCGCGGTTGGGCATCCGTCGCTCGCGGCGGCTGACTATGGCTACGGCGGCTCGCTCGCCGCGCTCGACGACGTGCCCATCGCCGCCGCGGCGAGCAGGCTCTTCGAGGCGGAATGGTCGGGCTGCGCCGACGTGCCGGTGGTGACTTCCTCGCTCGCCGTCACGTCGCAGGCCACGCTGGCCGGTGCCGTGTCGCACCACCTTCCGTTCCCAATCGAAAACTGCCGGCTGCTCCATGCCGGCTGGCTCTATGACGTGGGCACGCTCCGCCCCGGTGATCGCTACGACACCGCGACCGGCCGGGGGCCGCGGTCGCTCGCCAGCGCCCTGACCCGCCGCGCCGCCGCCAAGGATCGCGAGACCGCGCTGACGTGGGATCCGACCAATGCCGACGTGGCCCGGATCATTGAGGTGGCGGCCTTTCAGGGGGCCGCAGGAGGCACCGCGTACACCGGTCTCGACGCGGGCCGCCTCGGCCGTCTTGATCTCTCGCCGCTGCTTGCCGTCGATCGGGCCGTGCTCGTGGGCACGGTCGCGGAGGGGGTGCCCGCGTCCCGCTGGGACATCGGCGGCGCCGCCGGCCCGATGGCCGCCGCGGCCGCCGCCCCACCGCTCTGCCGGATCGTGATTCCCCTCGCCGCGGAGGCTGTTCCATGATCGAGACGATCGACCTGACGAAGAAGTACGGCGATTTCTTCGCGCTCGAATCACTCACGCTGAAACTCGAGCAGGGTGACCTGTTCGGCTTCATCGGCCCCAACGGCGCCGGGAAGACGACCACGATCCGCATCCTCTCAACGCTGCTCTCGCCGACGTGGGGTGAGGCCTATGTCTGCGGCCACTCGATCTACACGCACCCCCGCGAGATTCGCCGGGCCATCGGCTACATGCCCGACATCTTCGGCGTGTACGACGACATGCGGGTGATCGAATACCTGGAGTTCTTCGCGGCCGCCTACCGCATCGACGGTCCGAAGCGGCGGCAGGTGGCGGAGCGGTCGCTGGAGCTGGTCGATCTCGTCGCCAAACGGGACGAACTGGTCACCAGCCTGTCGCGGGGCATGACGCAGCGTCTTGGCCTTGCCCGCGTGCTGCTGCACGATCCGCAGGTGCTCCTCCTCGACGAGCCCGCCAGCGGCCTCGATCCGCGGGCCCGAATCGAGATGCGCAACCTGCTCAAGCGACTCCAGGGCATGGGCAAGACGATCCTGGTGTCGAGTCACATCCTTCCGGAGCTGGCCGACATCTGCAACCGCGTGGGCATCATCGAGTACGGCCGGCTGCTGGCGTGCGGCAACGTGCAGGACCTGCTCGCGCAGGTGCGCGGTCGGCCGACGGTTCGCATCCGGGTGGCGGGATCTCCCGAGGCGGCGGCCAAGGCCTTGGAGCGATGCCCCGAGGCGGCGGGGGTGACCGTCAAGGATGGCGAGGTGGTGGTGGCGCTCGCCGCTGGCATCCCTGACGGCTCGGCGCTGGCAGCCCGCCTGGTCACCGACGGACACGGCCTCGTGTCGCTTCGTGAGCAGGAGGTCAACTTGGAGACGGCCTTCCTCGAACTCACCCGCGGCGCCCTGGCGCGGCCGGTTGGGGATGCCTGACCGGCACGTGGGGATGCCTGACCGGCACGTGGGCTGGGGCTTCTGCTATCCTCCGCGACGGCGGCATCCCCGTGGGTGCCCGGATCGGTCGTGCCATGAAACGAGGGAGCAGGGTCGTCATGCGGAGTACGTCGCTGTTGGGTGTCGTGATCGTGATCGGGGCGTGCGCGTGCCGACTTGCCGTTGCGCAGGGCACGGTCGAGACGCTGGCGGTGCCACCGGCCGCAGGGCCGCAGGCATCGGCCGAGGACATGGGCTACGCGATGGGCTTCCGGATCGGGCAGCAGATCCTCGCCGAGCAGCAGCAGATCGGGTCGCCGGTTGATCCAGCCGGCCTCGCAGCCGGCCTCGCCGACTCGGTCTCGGGCAAGCAACCACGGCTCGACGAGCCAAAGTTTCGCGCGGCGCTCGCCGGCCTCGAGACCGTGATGCGGCAGAAGCAACGCGAGATGGTCGAGAAGATGCAGGCCGCGGCGAAAGCCAACCTGGCGAAGGGGGCCGAGTATCTCAAGAAGAAGTCGGCCGAACCCTCCGTCAAGGCGCTGCCGAGCGGGCTGCTCTACGAGGTGCTCAAGGAAGGAACGGGGCCGCAGCCAACCCTCGACGACGTGGTCACGGCTCATTACGCCGGCACGCACATCGACGGCACACGTTTCGACGGCACCGACCCGGCGGGGCCGCCGGCACAGTTTCCGCTGCGGGGTGTCGTTCCTGGCTGGCAGGAGGCGCTGCCGCTGATGAAGACCGGCTCAAAGTGGCGGATCCACCTCCCGCCGGCCCTGGGCTACGGCGACGAGGGTTCGCCCCCCACGATCGAGCCCAACGAGGTGCTGGTGTTCGAGATCGAACTCGTCGGCAGTCAGCCAGGCCCCAAGCGGTGAACCCCGCCCGGACGGCTGCGGTGGGAGGTGTGATGCGGCGATTCGCTGCGGCCTGTGCGACCATCGGAGCGTTGGCCTGCGGGGTGGCGGTCGCTGCAGCGGCCGACAGCTTCGCCACCGCCCGCGAGCGGATGGTTCGCGACGACATCGCCGCCGCCGGCGTGACCGATCCGCGGGTGCTGGAGAGCATGCGAATCACACCGCGGCACGAGTTCGTGCCGGTGGCGCAGCGGGCGAAGGCCTACCTCGACATGGCGCTGCCGATCGGCGAGGCGCAGACGATCTCGGGGCCGCTGGTGGTGGCCGTCATGACCGAGCAACTGCGGCCGCAGCCCGGCGATCGGGTGCTCGAGATCGGCACGGGCAGCGGCTATCAGGCGGCGGTCCTCGCGCCGCTCGTGAAGACGGTCTATTCCATCGAGATCGAGAAGCCACTGGCAGACAAGGCGGCCCGCACCCTCGATCGCCTTGGCCACGACAACGTCGTGACGAAGGCAGGCGACGGCTTTCAGGGCTGGCCAGAGCACGCGCCCTTCGACGGCATCATCGTCACCTGTTCACCGGAGGACGTGCCGCAGCCGTTGCTCGACCAGCTCGCCGATGGTGGGCGGATGGTGATTCCGGTCGGCGAACGGTTCGAGCAGCGGCTCGTGCGGATCACCCGCCGCGGTGCCGAGTTGGTCCGCGAGACGATCGAGCCGACGCTGTTCGTGCCGATGACGGGCGTCGCCGAGGAATCGCGACGCCTGCAGCCGGATGGCGGTCGGCCGTCGGTGCGGAACGGAGGCTTCGAGGATCTGATCGAAGGCGGAACGCTGCCAACGGCCTGGTACTACGGCCGGCAGTGCGAGGTGGTGAGCGAAGGGGCGGGGCAGGGGAGTCGCACGCTTCGGTTCCGCAACTCCGAGCCAGGCCGGCCCGCACAGATCTTCCAAGGCTTCGCCGTGGATGGCACGAAGGTCGAGAGACTCCGTGTCCGCGCAAAGGTCTGTGGCAGTGGCGTGATCGCCGGACGCACCCCGGACGAACGGCCCTGCTTCGCGGTTCGTTTCCTCGACGCCGATCGCCGCCGGTCATCGACAGCGATCGTCGGGCCCTGGTCAGGCGACTTCGACTGGAGCGACGTGGACGACCGGATTGACGTGCCTCCCTGGGCCCGGGAGGGCAGCCTCATGATCGGCATGGCCGGTGCAACCGGCACGTTTGAGGTCGACGCCGTGGGCCTGGTAGGCGAGTTGCGGTGACCGGCTTCCCCGGCGGATGCCTGCTGGAAAACCGAGTTTTTCGGCCGCATCTTCCCCGCTGCTCTCCGCCTGCCGTCGGCGGCAGCGGAGTCCCGAAGACGGCTATCCCAGGGAGCGGGGAATTCTGACGGAATATCTTTCCCAGAATCCTTGATTTACCCAACCGGCAAACTATCTTTGCTCAGAATAACGGCATGGCGCCTGAAATCGTTTTGGGGCCGGCCGCAACATCAACGCGAAATAACTCGGGAGTTTCACCGACATGGTGTCGCAGCGTCGCTGGATTCGAATCGCTGGATTGGTTTCGTTTGTCGCGGTCGCCGCGGCGACCTGCGACGTGCAGGCCGGCTGGCATCACCGCTACCGTGGCTACGGCTCGTCGGGCTCGTCCGGCGGCTCCTCGGGCGGCTCCTCGGGCGGCTCGTCCGGCGGCAGCTCGGGCGGTTCGTCCGGCGGCAGCTACAGCTCGTACGGCGGCGGGTCGTCGGGCGGTAGCTACGGCACGTACGGCTCCTACGGCTCGTCGGGCGGTAGCGTTGGCTCGCACCACGCCTACAAGCGTGCGATGCGTGCGGCCCGTCACGGTTCGTCCGGTGGTAGCTACGGCTCGTCGGGCGGTTCGTCCGGTGGCTCCTCCGGCGGCAGCTACTCGTCGTCCTACGGCTCCTCCGGTGGTTCGTCGGGCGGTTCGTCGGGCGGCTCCTACGGCGGGTCATACGGTGGTTCGTATAGCGGCTACTCCAGTTCGTCCTCCGTTGAGGGCTACTCCTCCGCCATGCCGATCGAGTCGTACCGCGTGATCAACGAGACCCCGTCGATGACCGGTGGTGAGATCATCGGCACGCCCTCGGCAGTGCCCGGTGCGCTCGACTCCACGTCCCGCGAGACCGTGCCGGCCGACGGCGCGATGCTCGTGGTCGAGGTGCCGGCCGACGCCACGGTGTATGTCAACGGCACGAAGACCAGCTCGCAGGGCGCGGTTCGCCGCTACCTGTCGCGCGGCCTGACCGCCGGCCAGAAGTATGAGTTCGTGGTGCGGATGGCGACCGAGGCCGGCAAGGAGACGACGAAGGTCGTTTCGCTGACCGCCGGCCAGCGGTCCAGCGTCTCGTTCAAGGCGGCCATCGAGGCCCCGAAGACGAGCGTCACCCTCCGCGTGCCGGCCGACGCCAAGGTTTGGCTCGCCGGGAGCGCCACTGCCTCCACGGGCGACGTGCGGACGTTTGAGACCTCGAGCCTCCCGGCCGGCAAGAGCTGGAAGGGCTACGAGATCCGCGTCGCGACCGTCGTCGACGGCCAGGAGCGGATGGTTTCGAAGGTGATCGACCTCGCCGCTGGCGACGTCGTTGATCTCACCCTCGACCCGGCCACCCGCACGGCGTCGGCCGAGACGACCGCGTCGCTCAACTGAGCCGCGGATCGGGCCGATCGAGTTCACGAGATCCCCGCGTGGCCCCGTGCCACGCGGGGATTTTTGTTTTCGAAGGGCCGCGTGGCTGGCGGCATGACCCGCATGACCGGGATTTTCGTCACCTTCGTAGCACAGGTTGTCAACCTGTGTCTTCCCGTAGCACATGCTTTCAACCTGTGGCCTTCCCGTAGCACAGGCTTTCAACCTGTGGTCTTCCCGTAGCACAGGCTTTCAACCTGTGCCGCCACTCCCGTCCTTCCGGAAAATCGCGACCTAGGGTTGCCGTGAGCGGCAGTGGAGCGAGCCGGCCGAACGGTCCGATGCTCCCTGTAGGGAAACCAATTTGCGTTGTCCATGAAGTCCCACGAGCCAAACGCGAACCGGTGGTCGCTCATGGCGCGGGGCTGTGCCTCGTTGGCGATCCTCGCCTACCTCGCGGCCGTGATCGTGCCGCCGCTGGCGGGGCCCGCTCCGGCGAGTGAACTGGCGAACCGCATCCTGCAGCCGTTGCGGCCGCTGGTCGGTGCGGTCTATCTCGGTCACGGCTACCGATTCTTCGCGCCCAATCCCGGCCCCGGCCACACGATTCGCTGGACGATGACGATGCCCGATGGCTCCACGCGGTCCGGTCAGATTCCCGACGAAGCCCTCGACCGCCCGCGTCTGCTCTACCACCGCCGCTTCATGGTGAGCGAGAAGATTTCGTCGCTCGTGCCCCTGGCCGACGCGCCTGCAGACGTTCGCGAGCGGGCGAAGCGCGACTGGCAGCCGCTCGTGAAGGGCGTGGCGACCAACCTGCTGCGGCGCGAGGGAGGGCTGAGCGTGACGCTCGAGACGGTCGAGCACTACCTTCCCGATCCCGGCGAGATACTCGCCAGTGGCACGTTTGCCGATGCGGTCACGCCGCTTGGCTCCTACGCCTGGGCGGAGTCGCAGCGATGAGCACCATCCGCTCCGTGCCCGCTCGCCGCACCGTCAGCCGGCCAACTGCCACGCCGCCCGCGCCGGTCGCGTCGAGTCGCGGCTGGCTCGCCGAGTGGGTCGCCGCGTGGAACGCCTTCTGGTTCACCCCGGCCGATCCGCTTCCGCTTGCCGTGATCCGGATCGTCACCGGGCTGATCCTCACCTGGTCGTGCGTCGTCTGGCTGCTCGACGCCGATGCCTTCTTTGGTGATCGCGGCTGGCTGCGGTCGGATCAGGTCTGGCGGATGAACGACCAGCCGTGGCAGTGGAGTGGGTACTTCACCGCGTCCTCGCCGACCATGATTCGGGTGCTTGCCGGCATCTCGCTCGTGGCGGCGATCCTTCTCACGATCGGCCTGGCGACCCCGTTGGCAGCCCTCGTCTCGTTCCTCGGTCTCGTCAGCGCCGCGAATCGTGCGCCGCTGAATGTCTTCGGCCTCGACGACACGCTCGGCATGCTGCTCGTGCCCTTGGTGATTGGCCCGAGTGGCGCGAGGTTGTCGGTCGACCGCCTGCTCGCCGGGCCCGGGTGGGGCAGGGGAGGGGAGCCCTCCGTCCGGGCCGGCATCGCCCTGCGGTTGCTGCAGGTGCATTTGTGCGTCGTTTATTTCTTTTCGGGAGCGGGAAAACTCTTCGGGGCGAGTTGGTGGGAGGGCACCGCCCTCTGGGGAGCGATCGCCAACGACCGCTACCGCACCCTCGACCTCCGGGGGCTCGCGGGCCACCCGCTCGTGGTTAATGCCCTGACTCTGGCGACCCTCTGGTGGGAGGCGACCTACGCCGCCCTCGTCTGGCCGCGGCTGACGCGGCCGCTTTGCCTCGCGATGGCGGTGCTGGTCCACTTGGGGATCGGGCTCGCCATGGGCATGATGGAGTTTGGCCTGGCCATGATCGCCGCCAACCTGGCATTCGTTTCGGCCACCACGTTCGAGAGCCTGCTGCGACCGTTCACGTTCCGGACCCCCGATTCGCCCGACATCCTCTCAGGAACCCCTTCGGACCATCCATGATCGACACGCTCGCCGTTGTCGGCGCCACGGGCGCCGTGGGCCGCATCATCCTCGACTTGCTCGCGGAGCGGAAGTTTCCCGCGAAGCGGCTCAAGCTGCTCGCGTCGGCTCGTTCCGCCGGCACGCCGGTCCGCGTCGGCGACACGACCCACGACGTCGAGGTGCTCACGCCCGATTCCTTCAAGGGTGTGGATGTGGCGATCGGCAGCACGCCCGACGAGATCGCGGCCGAGTTTGTGCCGTGGGCGGTGGAGCGGGGCACTGTCGTCGTCGACGAGAGTGCCTTCTATCGGATGAATCCCGAGGTGCCGCTCGTGATTCCGGAAGTCAACCCGGAGGCGATCGCAACCCACAAGGGGATCATCGCCAGCCCAAACTGCTCGACCACGCAGATGGTGATGGTGATGAAGCCGCTGCACGATGCCGCCCGTGTAAAGCGGGTGATCGTCAGCACCTACCAGGCAGTGAGCGGCGCGGGGCTGGCCGCGACCCGCGAACTCGAGCAGGCGACCACCGCCTGGCTGGGCAAGGAGCCGGAAGCCAACCAGGTCTTTTCGCATCGAATCGCCGCCAACCTGATTCCGCAGATCGGCTCGCCACGGCCCAACGGGTTTACCAGCGAAGAGATGAAGATGGTGCTCGAGACGCGAAAGATCCTCGGCGACGAGTCGATCGCGATCAGCGCCACCTGCGTCCGCGTGCCGGTTGCCAACGGCCACAGTGAGTCGATCCTGATCGAGACCGAGAAGAAACTCACCGCCGACGAGGCCCGGAAGCTGCTCGCCGGGTTCCCCGGCATCGTGGTCGAGGATGATCTCGCGGCCAAGCGCTACCCGCAGCCGCGGACGGCCAGCGGCCACGACGAGGTGTTTGTGGGCCGGATTCGCGAAGACATCTCGTGCCCCAACGGCATCGCGCTGTGGTGCGTGTCCGACAACCTCCGCAAGGGCGCGGCCACCAACGCTGTGCAGATCGCCGAGTATCTGGCGAAGCATGGACTGAAGGGGGCAGGGCACTCGGGTCGGTCATGAGTTCACCGCCGGTGCCCGATGAGGCGTCCGCGGTCGTCGGCCGACGGATAGCGATCCGACTCGCCTACGACGGCACGCGGTACTCGGGCTGGCAGCTGCAGCCGAACCAGACGACGGTGCAGGGGACTCTCGCTGCGGCGATCCGCGAGGTGTCGGGCGAGGACCTCGTACTGAAGGGGGCGAGTCGGACTGACGCCGGCGTGCATGCCCTCGACCAGGTGGTGGCCTTCACCTCGATGAGCGGCCACGCCGCCGGCGTTTGGGTGCGGGCGCTCAACGCCACGCTGCCCCGCGACATCACCGTTCGCGAGGGGAGGGAGGTGGGGCTCGACTTCGATCCCGTGACGGCCGCGATTCGCAAGCGGTATCGCTTCCGGATCCATGATGCATCCTGGAGGCCGGTGCTCGATCGGCACCTCGTCTGGCACTGGCGGGGCCGGCTCGACGAGGAACGGATGCGGGAGGCGGCCACGGCCCTCATCGGCGAGCACGACTTCACGAGTTTCGAGAGCCTGCCCTCCACGCGGCTCTCGAAGGTTCGCACGATCTCCACCCTCTCGGTGTTTCGGCCGCCGCTGGCCGCAGACGCCCCGGGGGCGGAGGTGTGGATCGAGGTCGAGGGGAACGGTTTTCTGTACAACATGGTCCGGATCATCGCCGGCTCGCTGGTGTTGGTCGGCGCGGGGCGGCGGTCTCCGGGATGGCTCGGAGAGGCGCTCGCCGCCCGCAGTCGGCCCGCCGCGGGCCCGACGGCGCCGCCGCAGGGGCTCGTGCTCGTGGCGACCGACCTCGGGCATGCCTGGCCGACGACGACCGCGCCCGAACCCTCGTACCGCACCCGACCATGACCGCGATTCCCGAACAGCTTGGCCCCGTCAAACTCGTCCAGCAGATCGGCCTCGGCAAATACTGCCAGGTGTGGGAGGGGCTCGACACGAAGGCCCGCAAAAAGGTTGCCGTCAAGGTGATCGTGCCGTCGATGGCCAAAGACGTCGGCCAGCGAAAGCTGCTCGATCACGAACTCAAGGTGGCCACGTCGCTCGACCATCCCACGATCATCAAGATCGACCGGCTCTCCGAGGAAGGGGGGCTGCCGCACCTCGTGATGGAGTTGTTTCCCGCGCCGAACCTGAAGAAGCAGATCGCGGCTGGTGTGGACGACCTCGTGCCCAAGCTCCAGCGGATCGTGACGGAGACGGCGCTCGCCCTCGACCACATGCATGCCCGCGGGTGGGTGCATCGCGACGTGAAGCCCGACAACGTGCTGGCGGCCGCCGATGGCCAGGTGAAGCTGATCGACCTTGCGATCGCGGCCAAGTCGTCGGGCTTCCTGGGCAAGCTCCTGGGAAGCAAGACACCCGCCCAGGGATCTCCAAGTTACATGTCGCCCGAGCAGATTCGGGGCGAGGCCCTCGATGCGCGAAGCGACATCTATTCCTTCGGCTGCGTGATCTTCGAGCTGATCGCGGGCCGGCCGCCCTACACCGGAGCCGACACGAACGACCTGCTCAACAAGCACGTCTCGGCCACGGTTCCCGCCGTCGACGCCTTCAACAAGCTGGCTACCACCGCCGCGGCCAAGTACCTCCGCCAGATGCTCGCCAAGAAGCCGTCTGACCGGCCGGCCTCGATGAAGGATGTGCTCCAGCAACTCCGCTCCATCCGGTTGGTGGAGCGGGTGGCCGTTTAGTTCCGGTTCACGTAGCACAGGTTGCCCGTAGCACAGGCCTCCCGTAGCACAGGTTTTCAACCTGTGCCGAACTGACCGCTGACCCACGCTGGGCTCGGGGCTGCCCATGCCCATCGCCGGACGCTCGCTGCGGCCTTCCAGGCCTTCGCTCGCTCGATGCTGACTGCGCTTCGCCATCCATGGCTGCGCTTGTCAGCAACGCCGACTCCTGGGCACGGGCAGCCCCTCGCGGCCCCTTGTTGCACGGGAGGTTTGCACCCTGTGCCGTGCCCGGCCGCCCGATCGCCCGGCCGGCTGGCCAGCCGGCCGCCGGATTTCCTCGGTTGACGCGGTATTTCGCGGGCGGCGACACTCTGGGGTCCGAATCACCCTCCCCGGAGCCCTGACGCCGATGGCCGCCGGACTGCATCGCCTGCCGCTCGAGAAGCCGATCTACGAGATCGAGGACCGGATTGCCGCCCTGGAGGCCGCGCCCCTTGGGGGCCAAGAGCAGGAGGCGCTTCGGCGGCTCAAGCGGGAACTCGTGGAAATTCAAAAGAAGGTCTTCGGCAGCCTCGACCCCTGGCAGACGGTCGAGGTCTCCCGGCACCCCAATCGTCCGAAGACCAGCGACTATCTGGATCTTGTGTTCGACGAGTTCGTCGAACTTCACGGCGACAAGTCGTTTGGCGACGACCGGGCGATGCTCACCGGATTCGCGAAGCTCGACCAGCACAAGGTTCTGGTCATCGGGCACCAAAAAGGCAAAACCCTCGCCGAGCGGCAAGCCTGTCACTTCGGCTGCGCCCATCCGGAGGGCTACCGCAAGGCGATGGGCAAGATGCGGCTGGCGGCGAAGTATGGCCTGCCGGTGATCTGCCTGATTGACACGCCGGGCGCCTATCCGGGCGTGGGTGCCGAGGAACGCGGCCAGGCCCAGGTGATTGCCGAAAGCATGTTCCTGATGGCCACGCTTCCTGTGCCGATCGTCTGCGTGGTGATCGGCGAGGGGGGGTCCGGCGGGGCCCTTGGCATCGGCGTCGGGGACCGGGTGGCAGTCCTTGAGCATGCCTACTACAGCGTGATCAGCCCCGAGGGATGCGCCGGCATTCTCTGGAAGAGCGTCGAGTTCAAGGCCCAGGCGGCGCGGTCGCTGCGGTTTCGGTCGGCCGACCTGAAGGAGTTCGGCGTGATCGACGCCGTGATCGAGGAGCCGGCGGGCGGCGCCCACCGGCACCCGCGACGGATGGCGGCTCGGCTGAAGATGTTCCTGACGCGGTCGCTCCGCGAACTCCTGGCCAAGCCCCGCGACCAGCTGGTGTCGGAGCGGTACGAGAAGTTCCGCCGCATGGGCGTGTTCACGGAGTAGAGCGTCCTGCCGCCGCACCGCTCAGCGAGACTCGGGCATCACCCGTCACAGAATTCCGCGGACCACCTGCGAGTTCTAGCGGCGAGCCACCGGCCCCGGGGGCGTGGGGATTGGTGACGGAACTCATGACATTGACAGACCTTATCCGACCTTATCGTTTTTTGATGAGGCCGGATAAGCTTTCTCAAATTCGCTCGCCAGCCTGGTAGGCGATCCCCACCGTCGGCGGATACGCTTGCCATCCATGGAAGGTCATTCACCAACGGCTCAGGGGAACGACGGCAGGGCAGGGGCCAGCGGCGATCCGGTCGAGACGTTCATCGCCCGTTGGTCGGCAAGTTCCGGGGCGGAGCGGGCCAACTACCAGCTCTTTTTGGCTGAGCTCTGCGACCTTCTCGGCGTTCCCAGGCCGAACCCGAGCGTGGCGGACGAGGCCACCAACACCTACGTGTTCGACAAGGCAGTCACGTTCCAGAACCCCGACGGCAAGACTTCGACGGGGTTCATCGACCTCTACCGAAAGGGGGCGTTTGTCTGCGAGACGAAGCAGTCGGTCGCCCGGCCGGAGAAGGATCCGCTCTCCATGGCCGATCCCGCCGCTCCGCGGGCCCGCCGCAAGAGCGGCACAAGCGTGCGCGGCACGGCCGGCTGGGATGATTCGATGATCGCGGCCCGCGGCCAGGCCGAGGGCTACGTGAGGGCGCTGGCCGACGACAACCCGCCGTTCCTGCTGGTGATCGACATCGGCCACTCGTTCGAGTTCTACGCCGACTTCTCGCGCCTCGGCAAGGTTTACGCCGCGTTTCCCGACGCCCGCAGCCATCGTTTTTCGCTCGACGATCTCCGCGACGACGCCATTCGCGAACGGCTGCAGGCGCTGTGGCTCGATCCGCTCTCGCTCGATCCGGCCCGCCACTCGGCGAAGGTGACACGCGAGATTGCGGCCCGGATCGCTGTGCTGGTACGACGGCTGGAGGCGAAGCACTACGACCCGGAGCAGGTGGCCTGGTTCCTGATCCGCTGCCTGTTCACGTTCTTCTCCGAGGACGTCTGCCTGACGCCGCGGGGCGGCTTCACGAGCCTGCTGGAGAGCCTGAAGGGTTCGCCGGAGCAGTTCGTGCCGCTGGTCTCCGAGGTCTGGAAGACGATGGGGCAGGGGGGCTTTTCGACGGCGCTCCGCACGCGGATCAAGCAGTTCAAGGGGACGATCTTTCGGGATAACGAGCCCCTGCCGCTGGATGCGGATGAGATCGGCCTGCTGATCGACGCCGGCAAATCCGACTGGAAGGATGTGGAGCCTGCGATCTTCGGCACGCTCCTCGAGCGGGCGCTCGACCCGCGCGAGCGGCACAAGCTCGGGGCCCATTTCACGCCGCGGGCCTATGTGGAGCGGCTTGTGGTGCCCACGATCATCGAGCCCGTCCGCGACGACTGGGAAGCCGCCCGGGCGGCAAGTCTCGCGGAGGCCAACGCGGGCCGGTTCGACAAGGCGAAGGTGGAGGCCAGAAAGTTTCTCGATGACCTTACCGGTATCCGTGTGCTCGATCCCGCCTGCGGCACGGGAAACTTTTTGTACGTGTCGATGGTGAAGCTCAAGGAGATTGAGGCGGAGGCCCGCGACTGGCTCGGGCAGCTCGGCGAGACGCAGGCCGATCTCGAACACATGGAGCGGACGGTCGATCCAAAGCAGTTTCTGGGGATCGAGATCAACCCGCGGGCGGTGGCGATTGCGGAGGTGGTGCTCTGGATCGGCTGGCTTCAGTGGCACTTGCGCGACCGCAAGAGCCCCGACAGTTTCTCCGAGCCAATCCTGCAGGCCTACGGCAACATTGAATGCCGCGACGCGCTGCTGGAATATGACAAGAAGGAACTCGTCCGCGACGAGGCAGGAAAACCCGTCACGCGATGGGACGGCGTGACGACGAAAAAGCATCCGGTGACAGGCGAGGACGTGCCCGACGATTCCGCCCGGGTCGCAGTCGAGCGGTTTGTGAACCCACGGAAAGCCGAGTGGCCGAAGGCGGATTTTGTCGTGGGCAATCCGCCGTTTCTGGGCAAACTTCGGATCCAGTCCGATCTCGGCGAGGGATACGCCGAAGCGTTGCGGACTGTTTATGCCGACGAAGTCCCGGATTCGGCCGACTACGTGATGTATTGGTGGGACAGGGGGGCGAGGCTGGTTTCCGCCGGTGCGATTCGCCGATTTGGCTTCATCACGACGAACTCGATCACGCAGTCATTCAACCGCCGAATAGTCGCCAGCGCTCTCGGGGCAGCGGTGCCGTGTCGAGTTGCCTTCGCCGTGCCAGATCATCCTTGGGTCGCCACCGAGGATGGCGCCGCGGTACGGATCGCGATGACGGTGGGCGCAAGGGATGTTCGCAACGGATCGCTAAACTTCGTTATCGAAGAGCAATCGCTCGAGGACATCGTCCATGCCTCGCTGTCGTCCCGCCGCGGTGAGATTAACGCGGATCTCTCTGTCGGAGTCGATGTGACTTCAGTTGTATCTCTGGCGAGCAACCGGCTGCTTGCGTCGATGGGGCCTATGCTTGGCAGTCGAGGGTTTGCGGTTTGCAGCGAGGAGCGGAATCGGCTCATCGAAAAGGACGGCGCTGAGGCTGCGTCGCGAGTCCTACCGCTTCGGAACGGAAAAGATCTATTAGGGGAGCCGCGGGGTATCTATGCAATTGACCTGCAGGACATGGGCTCGGCCGACGAAGTGCGTCGCCGGCTGCCGGCGACGTACCAGCACTTGCACAACACGGTTTTGCCGGACCGCATGCACAACAATGATGAAAAGCTCCGGACGTTTTGGTGGAGATTTCGACGAAGCAACGCTGATTTCCGCTTGATGCTTGCTGGGTTGCCGCAGTTCGTTGTCACCGTTGAGACTGCGAAGTACCGCACCTTCTTCGTTCAGCCAATTGGCACGCTTTGCGAACACGGCACCATCTCGTTTGGGCTGGACGATCCTTTTTTCCTCGGCGTCATGTCGAGCCGGATTCACGTCGTCTGGGCGCTCGCAGCTGGCGGAAGGCTTGGGGTCGGCAATGACCCACGGTACAACAAAACCGCTTGCTTCGACCCGTTTCCATTCCCCGTCGCAACCGATAAGCAAGCAGATAAAATCCGCGAACTCGGCGAAGCCCTCGACGCGCATCGCAAGACGCAGCAGATAGCGCATCCCGGGCTGACGATCACTGGGATGTACAACGTTCTCGAAAAGCTCCGCAGTGGCGAGCCGCTTACGGCCAAGGACAAGAAGATTCACGACGACGGTCTCGTGAGCGTGCTCAAGAAGATTCACGACGACCTCGATGCCGCCGTGTTCGATGCCTACGGCTGGCCGGCGTCGCTCACCGACGATGAGATCCTGGAGCGGCTGGTGGCCTTAAACCACGAGCGGGCCGCCGAGGAGAAACGCGGCCTCATCCGCTGGCTGCGGCCGGAGTTTCAGAACAAGGCCGGCGCGGCCCATGCGCAGCAGGAGTTCGACACGGCGGACGACGACTCCGACGAGCCCGTCGCCGAAAAACCAAAACGCGGCAGGGGGGCTGCAAAGAAGTTGAGGGCGAAACCGGCTCAGCCGTCAAAGCCGATCACGCACGCGTGGCCCAAGGATCTGGCCGAGCAGACGAGGGCCGTCCGCGGCGCGCTCAACGCGGTCGGCCGGGCGATGACGGCGGCCGAGGTGGCGAAGTTCTTCAAAAACGCCAAGACGCCGCGGGTCGAAGAGATTCTCGATACGCTCGTGGCCCTCGGCCACGCCCGCCGCACTGACTCCGGCTACGCGCCGGCTTGATCAATCGCTCTCAAACTCGGACCTGTCGATACCCGACTGTCGGATGATCGATCGGAGCGTTCCGCGTTTGAGTTCGGCATGGTTCGGAACCGGCACCGTGACCGTGGCGTCGGGATCAGCCTTCTGCATGATGACGTGGCTGCCGCGCTGCCGAACCTCGGCGAACCCATGGCCTGCGAGTATCCGGCAGACCTCGGCGCCAGAAAGAACGCGGAGCTTACCCAACCGCGACCTCCAGCTGGGTCACGTAGACCTCGTTGGATAGCCGCCGGGTGACTTCATCCGCCGGAGCCGTCTCGAAGAAAAGCTCGAGTGCCTCCTGCAGGTTGGCGCGTGCCTCCTCGACTGTGTCGCCTTGGCTGCAGACGTCGAGTTGCGGGCAGAGTGCCACGAAGCCACCGTCTTCAGCGTGAATGATGGCTGTCAGATTTCGGGTCATGATTTCAGCCCTCGCGCTGAAGGGGTGTCGATCGGACGGCGGACGATCATCCCGTGTTTCGAACCACGGTGCCAACGGATGCAGGGTCAGCGGACATTGTACAGGGAGAGCACTGCAGCCCAGCCGCTCGGCAGCAGTCGCGGCGCACGGTCGAGAGCCTTGGCATAGCGGACCGTCAGCGAAAGGAACGTTTTGGCATGGAAGAACGCCTCGAGGATGGGGCGCGTCTCGTTGAGCCAGTCACGGTTCATTTCCGGGCTGAATGTCTTTCCGGTTCCTGCCGCGACGATCTCCAGGAACCAGTCGTTGAGGCCTCGGCCTCGGTCGTGCTTGCGGAGCGCTTCGACGATTCGCAGGGTCAGGTTCTGCAGGCCCAGGACTTTCCAACTCTGGTGGTAGAGGCGGTAAAAGGGGTCTTCAAAGCCCCAGTGGGAATCCGACTCGTCCAGCAGTGTTTCCAGCGCGGGCAGATCGGCCTTGAGCGACTGCAGAAGCGGTTCGTTGTCGTGATCGATGTCGTGGGGTTTGATGGGCATCACCAGCAGGGGATCCGAAAACGCCAAGCAGGATAGCTGACCGCCCCGATTCCGCCCCTCTCCCCAACGTCCGATAATGTCTCTTATGTCCGGTTGGGGCTTGCGTTTGGCCCCTGTTTTTCAGGCTTTTCGCTCGCCTGCCCTGCTCCCGCACACATGCCGTTCGCAAACGCGGGTGCCGGCTGGTCTGGTTCGCGTCTCACCACGGCGGGCGCACGCCGATCAGATCCGACGCGCGGTGGCAGCGTTCAGCGTTCGGTCGACGCAGCAGACTCATCAGCGGATCGGAAGCGGCGATTGGGCGCCGGTCGGGAACTGGCCCGGCGGAGCCGGCTGTGGTGGCAGCATCGCAGGACGGTTTGGAAAGCCGCTTGTCGTCGGTCGTGCCGGTTGTACCGGAGCGGCCTGAACCGCGGTCGGTCCGCCCCATGCGGCTGGCGACGTGAACCCGGCCGGTGCGGCCTGGCCCCCCTGCCCTTGGAACCCGGTTGGCCCGGCAGGCACGGCTCCGGAGTTCGTCCAGGCCGTTGCCGAGGTCACGCTCTCCCAGATGGCCTTGAGGGCCGATGGCTGCGCGAGGCCGGCAGGGGGTTGCGGTGCTCCTCCGGCCGCCGGCTGGCGGAACTGATCCTCGAACTGCTTCACGAACGGCTGCACCGGCTCGACAATGTTTGGGGGCAGGATCTCGTCGGCCCGCATGATGATCTCGGCAACGAGCCGACCGCTGCGGCTGGCCACGATCTGGTTGCGATAGGCCGGGGCGAGGGTGACCGCGAAGAATGTCACCACCACGCACACGAGTGCGCCTTTGGCGATCCCCAGCAGCAGGCCGAGTTGGTGGTCGAATGCCGACAGGTGGATCGCGTTGATGGCACCTGAGATGACGCGAAACACGAGCCACACGGCCAGGGAGGTGCCGACGTAGATCGCCAGCATGGCAATCAGCCGGTTCCAGGGGGCTTGCTCGCCAAACATGGGGGCGAGCTGGCCACTGAACCGCAGGGCCAGGAAGCCGCTCGCGGCGATTCCCGCGATCCAGGCGATCTGCCAGACCATGCCCTTGAAATAGCCAAGAACCGCGGCTGCCGCGAGGATGCCCAGCATCACCAGGTCATAGCCTTCGATCGCCATCGCCGGTCGGCCTCCGGGGGTTCATGCACTCAGGGCGGAGGAGTGTAGAGACGATGCCGTCGGGCCATGAAGGCCAGAAACGAAACGTTTGAGAGCCTCGTGGCCCAGAAGCCATGCCTGGCGAAAAAGTCTACGCAGGCGGTGCATAGCACCTATGTATCCTAGAGCACCCGTCGTCCTCGCGTTTTGCGGCTTGGTGCTGGCTTCGCAGACCTCCTGGATCTCCAGGATTGCCTATTTTTGAGGTTTTCCGTGCGGTATTGGTTGGGAATGGCGAACAGGGCCGGTCGTATGTTTTTGGCGGTGCAGGGGATGCGCCGCGTCGTTGGCTGACGGTTTTCAGGGCGACGGCCGATACGGATCAAGAGTTTGCGCGGTCCGGAATGGATTCCGGGCCGAGGGGGCCTTAGCAGGGAATCGCGTCGTGCCCGGATTCCGAGCGCACATCATCGGCTCGTCCATCATTGGTGCGGGCTACGGCGCGGCCGCCTGGTATCTCGGCGGCATGCCCCCGGTGACGGCTGCCCTCGGCGCGGGCCTCTGTGCCGCCTCCGGCTTGCTGCCCGACCTCGACAGCGGTGAGGGCGTTCCGCTGCGGGAGACGGTGGGCGTTGCGGCTGCGATCGTCCCCATGCTGATGATTCAGCGGTTTCAGCAGTGGGGCCTGCCGCTCGAGGGCATGGTCCTGGCGGCCGCCGCGATCTACGCGGCCGTGCGGTTCGGGCTCACCTGGCTGCTCGAGAACTACTCCAAACATCGCGGCATGCTCCATAGCGTGCCGGCGGCGGCGATCGCCGGACAGATCACGTTCTTGGCATTCGTCTCGAACGAACCACTCCACCGTTACTTCATCGCGGGTGCCGTGGTGCTCGGGTTTCTTTCGCATCTCGTGCTCGACGAGATCTGGGCCGTGCGGCAGGGGCTGTTTGGCCCGAAGGTGAAGAAATCGTTCGGCACGGCGCTGAAGTTCGCCGGGCCCGACGTCTGGCCGAATCTCGTCGCCTACGGGATCGTCGTCGCCCTCGGCGCGATCGCCGCGGGCGATGCCCACAGCACAGAACGGATGGCGAGCTACCGGCAGCAGATGGAATACTCGGCCCGGGTCTATCCGCAGACCTATCAGCCGCAGTACCAGCCGCCTCAGCAGCAGCAATACCAGCAGCCATACCAGTTCCGGCGGTAGTTGGCCGCCACTTGCCTCCCGCGCCGGGCCGCGGGATCATGGCCGGCTCCTTCCCGGACGCTCGCCATGTGCCTTCCCTTGTTCGCCACGATCCTGCCGAACGCGACTTCGGCCGTGACGCTCACGGTGGCCCTCGCGCTGATCGCGGCGGCGGCCTTCGCCGGTGGGTCGTCAGTGGCTCTCGCTTCGCTCGGCCATCGGCCGATGCAGGTGCTGCTCTCGTTCACCGGAGGCGTGCTGCTCGGCGTCGGCATGCTCCACCTGCTGCCTCATGCCTGGATGCAGTTGGGCCGCGATCTCGACACCACCATGGCCTGGGCGCTTGGCGGCTTCTTTCTGATGTTTCTTCTGGAGCGGGCATTTCACGCCCACGCCCACCACACCCCCGACGACGGCTGCTGCGACCACGGCCACGATGATGACCATGCGCACGGCCACGACCACCATCGGCCCGTTCATCACCAGGCTGGCAACCGATGGGCCTGGTGCGGGGCCTTTGCCGGCCTGACCCTCCACAGCCTGGCCGACGGCGCCGCCCTCGCCGCGAGCGTGAGAGCAGATGCGTCGCACGGGGTGGGCGTGTTCGCCGGCCTGGCGACGTTTCTGGCGATCCTGCTCCACAAGCCGCTCGACGCTGGGATCATCGCCACGCTGATGATCGAGTCGGGGGCCTCGCCCCGGCTGCGGACGATCGTCAACGCGCTCTACGCTGCCATCGTGCCACTCGGCGCGGCGGCGTTTCTCGCCAGCCTGCCGTTCGCGGCCGGCCGCCAGGATGCGGTGCTTGGCATCGCCATGGCAGTGGCGGCCGGAGCCTTCATCTGCATTGCGGCCGCCGACCTGCTCCCCGAGGTGCAGTTCCACAGCCACGACCGCGTGCTGCTCACCACGGCGCTCGCCCTCGGCCTCGCCCTCGCCTGGGGCATCACCGTGCTGGAGAAGTCATCGCACGCCCACGCGATGCACGCGCCGGTTGTTTCAGACACGTCGGGCAGTCGCTGACCCTGGCTCACTCTTCCCGTAGCACAGGTTTTCAACCTGTGTGTCTTCCCGGTTTGCGTAGGGCTCGGGGCTACCCATGCCCGTCGCCGGACGCTCGCTGCGGGCATCCTGCCCTTCGCTCGCTCGATGCTGACTGCGCTTCGCCATCCATGGCTTCGCTTGTCAGCAACGCCGGCTCTCGGGCACGGGCAGCCCCTCGCTGCGTCTTCTCCCCGTAGCACAGGTTTTCAACCTGTGTGCGCCCGGCTCGCATTCCATCCGGGAAGGGCGACGCTGCCTCGCGGCGCATGGCGTCAGCCGTCGACGTCGAGTCCTCGAGCGAGCCGCACGCTCCGGACCTCGTCCATGACGTCATCGATGAGGGCGTGCTGCCCGCGGATCGCCGGGAGTTGCGCCTGGAAGCAGGCCGCGATCGCCCCGGCCAGGCCGAGGCCGCCGACGAGATGCCATGTGACCCAATCACGGCTCCCCTTTCGACCGGCGGCGGGGTCGGCGGCGCCGCCAAGCGCCACGATGGCCACGATCGCGAGCATCCCGAGCATCGCGAACGGAAAGGCCGACCGCTTGAGCTTCGCGCTTCGCGTCACGAAAGCCTGGTCGAGTCCGTACACCTCGACCACCTCGCGGCACCAGCGGCCCGTGCCGATGAAGTAGGTGACCGTCAGGCTGTTGACGAGCACCACCACCAGGGCCGTGAGCACGCCGGTGAGGCGGTGCACGGTGCCCCAGCGGAGGATGGCCGGGTCGGTCACCCCGTGGAGATCGCCCAGCCAGAGGCCGAGACAGGCGGTCGCGGCCAGGAGCACCAGCGCGAACAGGGCGGCCCGTGTAAACACCTGCTCCATGGCTGCAGCGACTCCGAGTGGCGGCTTCAGGAGGCGATCCGGAGCGGGTCGCCTGCGTCGCCGGCAATGGCGTTATAGGCTTGTGGGCACGAGCGACACCATGACCCCTCCTTCGAGTACGACCGACCCGGCGGTTCCCGTGATCGCCATCACGTGCGGCGACCCCGCTGGCATCGGTCCAGAGGTCGCCTGCTTGGCGTGGGCGAATCCGGCGGCACACGCCCGCGCGGCCCTGCGGGTGGTCGCGGAGCCCGCGATGCTCGCGGCGGCGATCGCGGAGCGCCGCGGCATGCCTCGGCTGCGGATCGACACGGTGGCGGCCGCCGACCGTCGACGGTCCACTCCCGACACGCTCCTGGTGGTCGATCCCGGCGGCGCCCCGGCCGCTTCGACAGTTTCGCTCGGTGAGGTGTCAGCCGCCGGTGGCCGCGCCGCGGCCCGGGCCGTCGAGGCGGCATTCGCGGCGACCCGCACGGGTCAGGTGGCGGCCATCGTCACCGGGCCGCTTCATAAGGAGGCGCTCCATGCTGCCGGCTACGACGTGCCCGGCCACACGGAACTCCTCGCCCGGGCCTGCGGGCTGCGCGACGATGC